>WUUC01147519.1_pt1 | contig 33584 bp, 27 predicted proteins | sample 6278441 | NCBI WGS metagenome assembly WUUC01 (sample SAMN13675441, study PRJNA597444) | soil metagenome | isolation source: soil | place: USA: Washington | collected 2017-10
ATCAGCTACGCGCTCGAGCCGATCGTCGCCGGGCTGCACCGGTGGCACGTGCCGCGCATCGCAGGCGCTGGTCTTCTGCTCGCAGCCATTCTGGCGTTGACGGGATGGGGCGCCTACAGCTTGCGCGACGATGCGATCGAGGCGTTCGAGGCGCTGCCCGAGGTGGCCCGGCGCGCGCGTGAGCTGGTGTGGTCGCAGACAGGCTCCGGCCCCGGCGGACGCGTCCGCGAGGCTGCAGAGGAGCTTCGCGGAGGTCCGGCACCGGAAAAAGCGGGAGACCCCCCGAGCAGGAACACCGGCGTTCAGCAGGAGAGCCCGCCGGGCATGTCAGCGCTGACCGACTGGGTTCAGCGCGCCGTTGGCTCGATCGTCGCGCTCGCCGGTCACGTGACCGTCATCTTCTTCCTCGTGTTTTTCCTGCTGATGTCGGGGGCTCACTTCAAGAACCGCATCATCGAGATTGCCGGACCCCAACTCGAACGGCGCCGCATCACCGCCACGATCATCGACGACATCAACGCCCAGATTCAGCGGTTTCTTCTGGTTCGCGTCGTGACGGCGACCGTAGTCGCCGTGGCGACGTGGGGCGTTCTGGCCCTGATGGACGTGCGTCAGGCAGCGGTGTGGGGAATTCTTGCGGGCGTATTCAATTCGATCCCATACTTCGGCCCGATCATCGTCTCGGGCGGTCTGCTGCTTGTCGGAATCGTCCAGCAAGGCGATCCGATGCAGGCGCTGAAGATCGCTGCAGCGGCGCTGCTGATCACCTCGCTCGAAGGCTGGCTGCTCACCCCTCCGCTTCTCGGCAAGGCCGAACACATGCATCCCGTCGTCGTGTTTCTCGGCGTGCTGTTGTGGACCTGGATCTGGGGCGCCTGGGGCACGATCCTCGCCGTGCCGATGCTCGTCGTCGTCAAAGCGATCGCGGACCACGTGGAGACGCTCAGGCCCGTGAGCCGGTTGATGGCGCCGTGATCGCTTCGCCCGGCTCGAGACCACTTTTTTGTTGTTCAAAAACGAATGTTCGGACATGCTAAACGAATGTCGCATCGAACAAAAACACAAGTCATTCTCGGGGCGCTCGTCGGCCTGTCCGGGTTTGCTCCCTCGGTGTCGGAGGCAACGCCGCAATTCGCGCGGACGTACCGCGTGGATTGCTCCTATTGCCACTCGTTGCCACCCCGGCTGAACGAGCAGGGGCTGGAATTCCTCGCCAGAGGCTATCGGATCGATCAGACCGAGAGTTCGCGCACGCTTCCGCTCGCAGTATGGAATACGGTCGACCTCGAGTGGCGGCATTCGGCTGATCTGACGAAGGGCTTTCCCGGCCGCGTCGAGATCATTTCCGCGGGACCCATCGGCCGCACGCGGGGCGCTTATTTTGCGGAGTGGCGGGCGCTCAGCCAGAGTATCGGCGGCGACCGGCGCCTGCTGAACCGCTCGGGCCGGTTCGAAGATCTGTTCGTGCGCCTGCCGGTCTCTCCGGGCGGTGAGCTTTCGGTGACGGCCGGACAGTTCCGCACGCTGACGCAGATCGACGTGTCGCAGCGCCTCTCGCTGTCCGAGCCGCTCGTCTTCAGCTCCAGCGTGCCCGGTCGGCGCGCCGCCGACGCGAGGCTGACCGGGCTGCGGGCCTTTGCAGCCTCCGGACGGCAGCCCGCCGTGCGCGCCGAATATCAAATCACCCGCGAGCCGTCGCGGGCCGATGGCTGGTTCGCCGCGGCAACGCTTCCGCTCACCGGCGAGCTCACGATCCCCTTCACCGACGCGTCGAGCTTCGAATTCGAAGCGGCACCGAAAGGCGTGTTCCTCGAGGCGTACCGGCGATCCGGTCTGACGTCGCTCGGCGGTCACGTTTTCGTCGGCGACGAACGCAGACGAGTGGCGACCGCTGTGATCGCGCACAGCGTTGGCCGCCTGGCGGTGGTCGGCGGAGTCGGCGCGTTTCACGCCGCCGGAACGACCGACGCGCGGTTCAGCGTGGGCGGCGAGGCCACCCTCTCGTCATACGTACTCGGAGGCATTCGCGTCGATCACCGTACGGGCCAGGGACGCGACCCGGCCCTCATGCTGTACGGCAACGGCCACCTGCCATTCGGACCGGCAGCGTTCCGCCAGGCGCTCAGGCTTCAGATCGAGCATCGGGTGCAGCCGGCGAACCACGCCACCGCGTTCGCGTTGAGCCACATCTTCTAGTGCGCTGTCTTTGCTGATTCAGTAACGGCGCGAACAACGACGTACAACGCTGAGCACGCTAAGCGCGCAGAGAAATCATTGGGAAAGATCCCTGCGTACTCTGCGGTCTCTGCGTTGTACGTCTTCGAGGCGATACTGGTTCACGCTGACGTCCACTACGCACGGCGATCGAGATACCGCCGCAGGGCGCTGAAGGCCTGGAGCATCTCTGCCTGTGTAAAGTTGGCGTTGCGACCGCTCGGATTCGGCAACACGAAAAGACGCGCGCCTTCGAACTCGTCCGGTTGAAGGCCACAGGCGACCGCGGCGAGACGCCGCTCGGGAAAGATCACGCGATATAACGTGACGCCGACGAGCGCCACGACTTCGGGCCGCCAGCGGCGCACCTTGCGCCGAAGCACCGCGAGTCCGGCAACGTATTCGTCGGAACGAAGCGTATCGATGCCCGGCGTCGGCCTCCACACGAGGTTCGTGACGCCGTAGCCCCAGCCTGGAAGCCGGATGTCGTCTTCGGCGCGCACAGGCTCGGGAACGAGACCCGACTGATACAGCAGGTTCCAGAAGCGGTTGGAATAGCCGGCAAAATGGTGACCGGTCAGCGCCGACCGGATGCCGGGATTGATCCCGACAAACAGCACGCGCACCGGAAGACGCACTCGATCCTTCAGTCGAATCAGCGCCACATCACGTTGCTCTTGCGCCACCGCCGCCTCCGTTCCTATCATCGTGGTCGTTCTCTTTGTGCCTTCGTGTGGTTTGTGGCGAGTGCTCAGCAAATGAATTGGTTATTCAAAGAAGAACCGGCGAGCTACAGCTTCGACGCCTTCGTGAAAGACGGCAAGACCGTGTGGAGCGGTGTGAAGAATCCGCTCGCACAGAAGCATCTGCATGCCGTGAAGCGCGGCGATCGAATCTTCTATTACCACACTGGCAGCGAAAAAGCGGTCGTCGGCGTTGCGAAAGCCGCCGGTGACCCGTACGTCGACCCGAAGGACAAGACGGGCAAACAGGCGGTCGTGGACATCGTCCCGGTGAAGAAGCTCCCGCGTCCGGTGACTCTTGCCGCGATCAAGGCGAATCCGTCGTTCGCGTCGTTTCCGCTCGTCCGCCTCGCACGGCTGTCAGTGATGCCGGTGACCGACGAGGAGTGGGATCGGATCCTCGGCATGGCAGGGAGGTAGGTCCGCCTGATGGCGAACCCCACGAACGTGTTCCGGCCGTCGCGCCGCACCGCCGCTCCCGCCCGTCCTGCCCTTCCTGCCCTTCCGGCCTTTCCTGCCCTCGGCTGGCCCCCCGGCCCTCACGCGTCACTCCGGCGAACGCGGAGGGGGGATGACGTCCGCGCGAGCACCAACGTGATCAGAATAACCAGCGGCGCCCAGGCGAGGGCGAGCCGCTGGAAGCCGATCTGCTCGTACATGAACCCGCCGATCGCCGGGCCGCCGAGCAAACCGATTCCCCATGCGACGTTGTACAGGCCGTACGCGACGCCAAAGGACGAGACTCCGGCCTGCGACGTCGCTTCCGCCATATACGCGAGCGACGGCGTCACGACGAGGGCGACAACCGCCGCCTGCACGGCGTACAGCGCAATCGCCGACTCGTAGCTCCACGCGCGGCTGAGAATCGGCGTCATCAACGCCACACCCGCGAGACCGATCATCGTCAGCTCGCGTCCGCCCCAGCGATCGGCGAAGCGCCCGTAAACCGGGTGCAGGCCGGTCGCGACGATGGCGCCGACTCCGAACACGATGCCGATCCGCGCCGGATTCAATCCGATCTCGGCGCCGAGCCAGAGCGAGACGACCGGTTCGAGCATCGCGAGCGTCCCCGATGCGACGATCACCGCGCCTACGCAAGAGGCCACGGCCGGCACGCGGACGAGCACGCGCACCGGCACCACTTCGGCCTTCGCATGGGTCGGGGGAAGGCGAAGCCACACGAACGCCACGGCCGTGACGGCCGCGAGCGCGGCCACCATCAGAAAGGGAACGCGCGGACCCGCCCATTCGTAGAGCCACCCCCCGAGCGAAGGGCCGATCATCAGACCGAAGCTCGTCCCCGACATCACGAATCCCATCACGCGTCCGCGCTCCTCCGGCTCATAGAGATCCGCGATCAGCGCGAAGCCGACGACCCAGGTGACGGCATCAGCCGCTCCCTGCACCAGACGGGCGGCGAACAGCCACGACAGTTGCCCGGCGAACGCGAACAGCACGGTCGAACCCGCGAGCGCGACGAGGCCGCCGACGAGCGGGCCCTTGCGGCCGATGCGATCGGACACGGCGCCCATCGGCACCGAAGCGAGGAGGAGCGTGAGGCCGAAGGAGGCGAACAGCAGCCCGATCGTCGTCGGCGACGCGCCGAGCCTCCGGCTCAAATCGGGCAGCACCGGCACGGCGATCGAATACGCGACGAGATCGGTGAACGCCGCGATCGTGACGAGCACGACCGCCGTTACGCGCGATCTTCTCACACGGGGCACCAAGGGTACAAAGGACACAAAGAAGACATCTTCCTTCGTGCCCTTTGCGATTAGCGTCGCTTCAGCAGCAGGCAGCCGAGCGGCGGAACGGTGAGGCGCAGCGAGTGGTCGAAGCCATGCGCGGGCACCGGCTCGGAATTCACGCCGCCGCCGTTGCCGACGTTGCTGCCGCCGAAGAGGTCGGAGTCGCTGTTCAGCAGCTCAGCATAGTACCCGGGTTCGGGGACGCCGATGCGGTACTCGGCGCGGACGACCGGAGTGAAGTTGAAAATCATCGCGACGAAATCGCGCCGGTCGCGCGCGTAGCGGATCAGCGACACGACGCTGTTCTCGTTGTCGTTGCAGTCGATCCACCGGAAGCCGGCGGGGTCGAAGTCCAGCTGGTGAAGTGCCGGTTCAGCGTGGTAATGCCAGTTGAGCGCCTGCACGTACCGTTGCAGCGCCGCGTGCGCCGGGTCGTCCAGCAGATGCCAGTCGATGCTGCGGTCGTGGCTCCATTCGCGCCACTGCCCGAACTCGCTGCCCATGAAGAGCAGCTTCTTGCCAGGGTGGCCGTACATGAACCCATAGAGCGCCCGCAGCGTCGCATGCTTCTGCCACACGTCGCCGGGCATCTTGTCGAGCATCGCGCCCTTCCCGTGCACGACTTCGTCGTGCGAGAACGGCAGGATGAAGTTCTCCGTGAACATGTACAAGGCGGAGAAGGTGACCAGCCAGTGCTCCCACCGCCGATGGATCGGATCCTTGTGCGCGTACTCGAGGATGTCGTGCATCCACCCCATGTTCCACTTGTAGGTGAAACCGAGTCCCCCCAGATGGACGGGCCGGCTCACGCCGGGGAACGCCGTCGATTCCTCCGCGGCGGTGATCGTGCCCGGGTGCTCGCCGTGCGTGAGCATGTTGAGCCGCTGCACGAAGCTGATCGCCTCGAGGTTCTCGCGGCCGCCGAAGCGGTTTGGGACCCATTCGCCTTCCCGCCGAGAGTAGTCGAGATAGAGCATCGACGCGACGGCGTCCACACGCAGGCCGTCGACGTGGTATTCCTCCAGCCAGAAGAGCGCGTTGGACAGCAGGAAGTTGCGGACTTCGTTCCGGCCGTAATTGAAGATGAGCGTGCCCCAGTCCTGGTGCTCCCCCTGCCGGGGGTCGGCATGTTCGAAAAGCGCGGTCCCGTCGAAATACGCCAGCCCGTGCTCGTCTTTCGGAAAGTGTCCGGGCACCCAGTCGAGAATGACGCCGATCCCGTGCCGGTGACAGACGTCGACGAAGAGCTTGAAATCCTCGGGGGGCCCGAAACGGCTCGTCGGCGCGAAGAATCCGAGCACCTGGTACCCCCACGATCCGGAAAACGGATGCTCCATCACGGGCAGCAGCTCGATGTGCGTGAAGCCGAGATCTTTCACGTAGGGCACCAGCCGCTCAGCCAGCTCGCGGTAGGTGAGGAAGCGGTTGTCCTCCTCGGGCACGCGCGCCCAGGAACCGAGGTGCACTTCGTAGATGGACATCGGCCGATCCAGCGCGCCCCCGTGCGCGCGCCGCTCGGCGAGCCAGCCGGCATCGGTCCACTGGTAATTCGAGATGTCCTTGACGACCGACGCGGTGTTGGGCGGGATCTCGAAGGCGAACCCGAACGGGTCGGTCTTTTTCAGCAGGTGGCCGGCTTTCGTCCGGATCTCGAACTTGTACTTCTCGCCGTCCGGCAGATCGGGAATGAAGATCTCCCATATGCCGGACGGACCGAGATTTCGCATCGGGTGAACGCGGCCGTCCCAGCCATTGAAGTCGCCGACGACGCTCACCCGGTCCGCGTTTGGTGCCCATACCGCGAAGTGGACGCCTACGGCAAACCCCAACCGGACCCGGTGCGCCCCCAGTTTCTCGAACGCGCGGTGGTGTGTGCCCTCGCCCAGCAGGTGGAGATCGAAATCGGTGAGTACGCGGCCGTAGCGGAACGGATCGTCGATTTCCAGCTCGTGTTCGCCGCTGAACGCGATGCGCAGCCGGTAGTCCGGAAAGTCGGCGCCGGCCAGAGCGGCTTCGAATACGCCGTGATGACCGAGCCGCTGCATGGGCCGCAGCTCGCCTGCGTGACGGCCCGACAGCAGGCGGATGGAAACCGCCCGGGCCGCGGGCTGTATCGTCCGCACCACGATGCCGCTGTCGGCGTGATGCGGACCGAGAATCGAGAAGGGATCGTGGTTGCGCCCGCCCGCCAGTGCCGCGAGCGCGTCGTCGAGTCTCAGGTCGTCACCGACGGATGCCATTCGGCGGCGTGTTAATTCACGATCGTTGCCGACTTGATATAGTCGAGCCGCGGAAACTCTTTGTTCAGGTACGCGTTGCCCTCCGCCTGAAGCCTTCCCTGATTCGGACCCTTCCCGCTCGGCGCGCCCTCGCCATATCCGTTGTAAATCTTGCTCACGACATCCATCCCCGATGTGACCTCGCCGAAGGGAGCAAAACCCTGTTTATCGAGACCGGCATTGTCGCGAAAGTTGATGAAGAGTTGCGTCGTCCGCGTGTTCGGCCCGGCGGTGGCGAAGGTGACGTACCCGCGCCGGTTGCTTTGCTTGACCGGATCGTCCTTCAGGTTCGCGTTGCGCCACGCGGCCTGAACCGCCGGATTGCCGTGGATGCCGAACTGCGCCATGAATCCGTCAATCACCCTGAAGAATCGGACATCGTCGTAGAAGCCGTTCTTGACGAGGTTGTAGAAGCGATCCGCGCCGTTGGGTGCCCATTCGCGGTGCACGTCGATCACGAACGTGCCCTTGCTCGTGTCGAACTGAGCCTTGAAGTTGTCGGGGGCCTTTTCATTGAGCGCCGCTGGATTTCTGAGCTTCGCCACTTTGCTGAGATCGGGTTGACCCGCCACGCCCGCCGCGCCAAGCAGAATCGCGACGAGTGAGGCGAAGAGTGTCTGTCTACGCTTCATTGTTGTGTTCTCCTTAACTTCGAACATCTGGAGGCCCCGGCACCCGCGTCACACACCTGAATGAGCCAAGCTCAGCACCCGTCCGCCGGCGTTAGCGGTAAGATCCGAGCGGCCCAACCCCAAATCCCGAAGCCTACAGCCTATAGCCCACAGCCTGAGGATATCAATGCTCACCGCACAATTCACAACGAGCGAAGGCAATTTCACCGCCCGCCTGTTCGAGGAAGAGGCGCCCAACACGGTCGCGAACTTCGTCGGCCTGGCCGAAGGCACCAAAGAGTGGACCGATCCGGGCAGCGGGAAGAAGGTCAAGCGGCCGTTTTACGACGGACTGATCTTTCACCGCGTGATCGAGGGGTTCATGATTCAGGGGGGCGATCCACTCGGCACGGGAACGGGCGGTCCGGGCTACAAGTTCGGGGACGAGTTCAACCCGAAGCTTCGCCACGCGAGGTCCGGCATCCTCTCGATGGCCAACGCAGGCCCGAACACCAACGGAAGCCAGTTCTTCATCACGCTCGCGCCAACGCCGTGGCTGGACAACCGGCACAGCGTGTTCGGCGAAGTGATCGAAGGAATGGACGTCGTGGAGAAGATTGGCAAGACGCCGACGAGCAAACCGGCCGATCGGCCCCTTAAGGCGGTCACACTTCAGTCAGTTACGATCAAGCGATAGTGACTGATTCGGGGAACCCGGGAACCGCCCCCCCGACGCAGCGAATTGCGACGCACCGGCGGAGCCGAACGAGCTGATGCGAGTCTCTTCTGGTCGAGAGGGCGGATGCCCAAACGTGCGTCCGCTGGGCACTCCGCGGCAAATTCGAAGAGAGTGAACCCGCAATTGATGACGGCCGAATCAGGGGCTGGTTTCGTCCCGGTCTTCGTTCTGCCGCCAGCGGCGGCGCCAGGCGTTCTGCACCCACCACATGCGCCCGAGTTCGAACGCAAACAGGGCCAGAATGAAAACGACAATGACGATGGCCGCGAGCATCATGGCGGAGCGCCGCGGGCCCGCTCCGCGTGAGGGATACTATCAGGCGTCGTTCGTCCTCACCAGCGGACGCCGCACAAAGACGTGATCGCCGCTTCGGGTGAAGAAGTTCATTCCCGCCAACGATTCCAGCACGCTCTCGCACGTCCTCGGATCGAGCCCGCTGCGCTGCACGGCATCGCCGATATGCAGTTCGTCTCCCGGGCGGAGCGCCTCCAGTAAATCCTGAAGACGATCCCACCCGGTTCGGGTCTGCAGGTTCATGGCTCCTCCTCGCGTGCGCGTCACGGGGCAACCGGTGTACCTGAAGGCACTTTCCCACGGATTGAATGGTTTAGCGGGGAATGGTCGGGCTCCGGCGGTGTGAACTGTGGCGTTCTTACACGACAGTCGATTACGCGCGACGAGGAGCTACAGGCGTTCATGAGGTGGTATCGAACTTCTTGAGCCGGCAGCCGCGGCGAATGCGCATATTCAGTCAGGAGGCGCCATGCGGCAGACGGCCATCGTCCTTTTCGTAGCCGGAACACTCGCGGCTGTTCCCAGTACCGGGCTTTGTCAGGCCGCGCCGATCGCGCGCGCGGACTTCACCGCCGCCACCGGTTCGTTCAGCTCGAATCGCGGCGAACTGGTCGACAACTACGAGCGCTGGCCCCACACCGCCTTCGGCAGCCTGGCCGCCGGCCTCTATTGGACCGATCACCTGAAGAGCGAGGTCGAGGTGGCCCGAACGGGCACGGCGGAGCTGTACGGGTTCGAGTATCTGGGATTGCCGGAGGCGCCCGGCTTCGGCGTGCCTGTCGAACGCCGCTTCGACTCGGTGAAAGTTTCGGCAGCGCAGCTGGTCCAGTTCGGGCGTAACGCGCGATTCCATCCCTTCATCGGTGCTGGCATTGACGTCGATCGGGAGCGTGCGGTCTACGAACGTCGAGGACAGAACCAGCTGATCTACGGCGCGGGCGGGCGGGTGGAACGCGCCATTTCTGTGCCGCCGCAGTCGACCTCCCGGACGACGACCCACGTGCGCGGCTTCGGAACCGGCGGTTTCAAAGGGTACTTCTCGGAGCGCGGATTCTTCAGAACCGAGTTGAAGGTTCAGGTGGGCAGCCGTCTCGAACAGGTGATGTGGAAGATGGGCCTCGGCGTGGACTTCTAATCACGAAGGACACAAAGGACATGAAGGACACACGGACGCAAAGGACACAAAGGGGGACGAGGTGAGAGGCACATGCGTATTGTTGTTGGCTGTGGCCCTGGCCATGCCGGGGTGCGGAGCGCGCGGGGCGGCGCTGTCGCTGCAGGCCGTGCCGGCGCCGCCCGTGAGCGCGGCGTCCGCCGACGTGTGGAGCCAATTCGCCGGGAAGCTGCCGATCGGGTCTGCCATTCGCGTCCGGACGGACACGCGCGAACGCGTGACGGCCACGCTGCTCGTCGTCGACGAAGGGGGCATCACGGTCCAGCCGAGAACGCGGGTGCCCGAACCGGCGCGGCGAATCGCATTCACGAACATCGCACAAATCGACGTCGTCTCGGAGAAGGGCGCCAACATGGCGAAGGCGGCCGCGGTGGGCGGCGCAGTCGGCGCGGGAACGTTTCTCGGCCTCCTGATGGTGTTGTTCGCGGGAATCGATTAAATCCAAATGTGCGATTCGAGGATTTGAATCAAGGAGTTGATTGACAATACCTCCTGAAATCCTTAAATCCTTAAATCCTCAAATGTCGATTGACGACCCCATAGAAATCTTCCGCGCGCTGTTCGAGCGCGCCGCTCACGCCTGCCCCGAACCGGACGCGATGGTGCTCTCGACGGTCGACCCGGACGGCCGCCCGTCAGGTCGATACGTGCTGATGAAGGCGTTCGACGCGAGAGGGTTCGTCTTCTACACCAACATGGACAGCCGGAAGGCACGCGCGCTCATCGCGAATCCCCATGCGGCCCTGTGTTTTTACTGGGGGCCGATCGAGAAGCAGGTGAGAATCGAGGGCGGGGTCGAGCGGGTGGCGGAGGCGGAGGCGGAGGCGTACTTCGCGACGCGGCCGCGCGAGTTCCAGCTTGGCGCGTGGGCATCCACGCAGAGTGCGGTGCTCGAGTCGCGCGCGTTGCTCGACGAACGCGTCAGGAACGCCCGCACGCGGTTCGACGGCGGCGTCGTGACGCGCCCGCCGTTCTGGTCCGGGTTCCGCGTCGTGCCGGAGCGCATCGAGTTCTGGACGCGCGATCCGGCGCGGTGTCACGTGCGCGAGTTGTACGCGCGTGACGGGGAACGGTGGGTGCGGACGTTGTTGTATCCGTGAAGGTGGTCCACCTAAAGGTGGACACTACGTACGCGTCGTTCGGATTTAGCCGGACCTATTCCCGCGCGTTGTCGAATCGCTGAGAGATACAGGCGCTGGTAGTCGGACACCATCCGCTCGAACGTGAAGCGCTCGACGGCCGCCCTGGCGGCGCTGCCGAGCGACTGCGCGCGCGCTGGATCCCGGAGAAGAGCCAGGAGCGCCTCCGCGAGCGCGTGAGCATCGCCGGCCCGCACGAGCAGCCCGGTGCGGCCGTCGCGAATCAGTTCCGGCACGCCGCCTACCTCTGACGCGACGATCGGCAGGCGGGCGGCCATCGCTTCCAGGACCGCGTTGGGCATCGCCTCGCTCCGCGACGGCAGCGCGAACACGCCTGCCGAAGCGAGCAGCTCCGGAATGTCGCCGCGGTGCCCGAGAAACCGAAGCGCATGCGTGAGCCCGCGCCGCTCGACCTCCGCTTCGAGCGGCTGGCGCAGCGGACCGTCGCCCACGAGCTCGAACACAACGTCGGGCCGGACGGCGAGCACCCGCGCCGCGGCGTCGATCAGAACGTCGTGCCCCTTTTCCTCGCGCAGGTTCGCCACCACGACGACTCGCGGAGCACCGGGGATCGCGCAAACGGGGCGGCCGGCCAGATCGATCCCGTTGGGAATCATCGCAATCCTGTGGCGCGCCACGCCCTCGCGCCGCAAGGCACGATCGGCGGCCTCTGAGTTGGCCACCACGTAGTGCGCCAGGCCGTACGCGTGCCGCTGGAGGCGGTGAAGCGCCGGCGAGTGGGCGGGGCTCCTGACGTTTCGGCGGCTGCCGACGCGCAACGGCACGCGCGCGAGCGCCGCCCCGGCAAGCCCGAAGATGTTTGCGTGCAGGCCGGCCGTCTGAACCACGTCGAGGCGGCGCCGCGCGCACCATCTGGCGAACCGTACGAGCGCCGCCGCCGTGGACGGATGACGAAATCCGCGAAGAGGGAATTCCGCGATTGAGACGCCGCGATCCCCGGCCGATGCCGCCCACTCCGTCCAGGGCCCTCGCCGATCGAAGCAGGCCATATGCACGCGGAACCGCTCGGGATCGAGACGCTGCACCAGTTCGAGCATCTGGCGCTCCGTTCCGCCCGCGTCGAAGCTCGTGACGAACACGGCCACGCCCACGCGGTCTCCGAGCATGCGGGCCGGAGAGCAAAGCAGGTGCCGCGGCGTCAATGTTGCTGCCGTGCCCGGCAGATGCTGTTCTAACGCCCGATTCCGCTCCTTTCAGGGCAACATGCTTCCGAGAACGACGAAAGTTCTTCTCATCAGCAATCTGTTCCCCACGCCGGGCGATCCCGCGCGCGGCGTTTTCACGGCGCAGCTCGCGAAGCGCCTACAAGACCGGTGCGAGCTCACCGTCGTCTGCCCGCTCCCGTGGCTGCCGTCGTGGACGGCTCGCGCTCCGCTGGGACGGCTGCGGGCGTTCGCGAGCGCGCCGTACGAGTACGACACCGGGCGCATTCACGTGCATTCGCCCAAGTACGCCCTCGTGCCGCGGCAGCCGCGCCTCGGCGCCATGTCGATGCTCCTCGGCATCGCGCCGACGGTGCTCCGGCTGCATCGGCAGGTGCGGTTCGACGTGATCAATGCACACTGGTTGTATCCAGACGGCGTCGTGAGCACGTGGCTTGGCCGCCACCTCGACGTGCCGGTCGTGCTCACGGCTCTGGGCTCCGATGTGAACATCCTGCTGGACAACCCGCGCACGCACGGGACGATCGTGAACGCCTTGCGCGATGCGGATGCGGTGACCGCCAAGTCGGCCGGTCTGCGCCGCAGACTCGTTCAGGAGGGCATCCCCGCCGAACGGGTTTCGGTGACCGGCAACGGAGTGGACGTCGATCGATTCACGGTTCGGGATCGCGAGGCGAGCGCGTCAGCGCTCGGGCTGCCCTCCGCCGAGCGCAGGCTGCTGTTCGTCGGGAAACTGGCGAGCGTCAAAGGCGTGAAATACCTGCTCCAGGCCGTCGTCGGCCTCGCGTCGAGCAACCCGCGTTTCACTCTGTACATGGTTGGCGAAGGCCCTGAACGTGCCTCGTGCGAGCGGATTACGCGAGAGCTCGGTCTTCTCCCGCGCGTACGGTTTGTCGGCGCGCAGCACCCTTCCGCGATTCCGTGCTGGCTCGGTGCGGCCGACGTCCTGTGCCTCCCGAGCCTGCACGAGGGCTGTCCCAATGTCGTTCTCGAGGCGCTCGCATCGGGACGTCCGGTGGTCGCGTCGCGGGTGGGCGGAGTCCCCGAACTGCTGACGGACGCGACCGGCATCATGGTACCTCCCGGCGATTCCGCCGCGCTCGAAGCTGCGCTCCGGCGGGCACTGGCGCTGCCGTGGGATGCGCCGGCGATGCGCGCGCACGTGTTGCCGCAGTCGTGGGATCGCGCGGCGGATGCCTATTGCGCCGTTTACGATCGTGTGATCGGCGCGCGGGCTGTTGCCGCGGCCTCGCTCGTTCCGGCCTTCATGCCGAGCGGCGTTCGCACAGCGCCGCCCCAGGGTGGCGAGTGGGCGCGGTGAGCCGCCCGCGCAGGTGGGTGGCCGCAAGCCGTCTCATCGTGTTCACAGCGGAATTGAACGCCGTGTTGATCGACCCGCCGACACGGCCCACGACCAGATCGCCAAGCAGGAACAGGCCGGGCACATCGGTTTCCCCGGCTTGATCGACGAGGGGGCCGTTCTCGTCGAAGCCGATGCCGAGCATTCGCAGGAAGCCGGTCGGCGTCGTTCCGCCGAGCGCATACACCACGCGGTCGAAGACGCGGGCCTCTCCGGCGGCTTCGTTGAATACGACGCGCGGGCGGCCGCCCTCGTTCTCGACGCGAGCGATATTCGACTGGCGCAGGATCCGCACCGCGCCCTGCTGTTCCAGCAGCGCAAGCGCGGGCCGGTTGCGATCGTTCAGGCGGCTGAACTCGGCTTTGCGGTAGGACAGCGTCACCCGGTTGCCGGCCAGCTGGAGGCTTTCGGTGTATTCCGCGGCGGTATCGCCGCCGCCGACGACGAGCACGTCCTCGTTTTCAATTCGCACTGAGGACACGTCGAACAGGAGCCGGCCCTTGAGAGATGCCGGCAGCACGTACTCCCTGGGGCGGGTCGGACGGCCGAAGATGCCGATGGCGATCGCCAGCACGCGCGCATCGTACGAGCCGCGCGACGATTCCACGCGAAACCCGCGACGCGAGGTCCAGTCGAAACGGCGCAGGCCATGGACCTCGGCTCCATACTGGACCCTGATGCCGTGCTCCGCGATCGTGCGTTCGAAGTACGCCATGGTCTCGCTCTTCGTCATGTCGCTCACGCACAGCACGCCTTCGCATTCGGCCGCAAAGCCTTTGTAGTTCGCCGTCGTGAGCTTGTGTTCCGGGTACATGTGGCGGATCGTCGAGTTGTGGCGGTCGCTTTTCTCCAGAACAAGGGTGCAGGACGGATCCAGACCCGCGGCGCGGGCCTCGACGGCCAGCGCCAGGCCGGCGGGACCGGCGCCCACGATGACGAGGTCGTACATCAGAGCGCGGACCGGCGCGCTTCGCCCGTGAGAGTCGGGTTCGCGGCTGTGGCGGCGGCGCTGTTCGACGGCTCTGCGTTGAGTACCGGGGCGTCGCGTCGCTTCTCGATAGAAGGGGGAACCGGCCCCGGTCGCGTGCCGAAGCAACACGACAATCGGCGGCTGCGCCGCTCGATCCGAATCTCGGCCGGTTTGTGGCGGGAACGATGTGATTCGGCGGCAGCGATGGTGTAGCTGTTTGCGCGACGCCTTCCGTGGTTCACATCGCTATAAACGAGCGCTCCCGCATATTCGTACAGTTCCCGTCCGTTGTGCCCTTCGCTCGCCCTTGTGACCTTTGTATCCTTTTGCCCTTTGTGCCTCTATCCTTGGTGTCCCTCGTGAGTTGCCGGTAGGATCCAACTGATGCCGTTTACTGATGAGTCGCTTCTGGCGCTCGCGGCCGCCGTAGCCGATGGCGCCTCGGTCGACTGGGCGGCACTCGAGTCGAGCGCCGAAAACATCGAGCAGAGAGACGTCATTCGCCGGATGCGCGCGCTGGCCACCATGGCGGCCGTGGGCCGGTCGGTTCCGGATGTCTCGGTCTCGCTGGCCGAAGAGGCGGTCGCCGCCGGACCGGCGCTGGTGGCGGGCGACGTCATCACGTCGCTGCAGAATGGCCGCTATACCATCGAGCGATCGCTCGGCAAAGGCGGCTTCGGGGTGGTGTACGAAGGCTACGACCACGAGCGCAGGACCCACGTCGCGCTGAAGAGCCTCAATCGTTCGGACATCGCGAGCATCTACGATCTGAAGAACGAGTTCCGCACGCTGGCGGATCTGTCGCACCCCAATCTCGTCGCGCTGTACGAGCTGTTCGCCGAGCGCGAGCAGTGGTTCATCGCGATGGAACTGGTGAAGGGCGCCGACTTCCTCACCTATGTCCGCCCCGGCGGTCCCGACCAGCCGTACGATCTGGGCCGTCTCGAACGGGCGATGTGCCAGCTGGCCGACGCGCTCTGCTATCTCCATGCGCACGGCAAGCTGCATCGCGACATCAAGCCGCCGAACGTCCTGGTCACTGACAGCGGCGATCTCAAGCTTCTGGACTTCGGCCTGACGACCGACCTCGTACCCGACGCCGCAGGCGACACGATCCGCATCCGCGGGACGCCCGGCTACGTCTCGCCGGAACAGGCGGTGGGCCGCCCGGCCACCGAAGCGAGCGACTGGTACAGCGTCGGCGTGATTCTGTTTGAATCGCTCACCGGGCAGCGGCCGTTCAAGGGCACGTTTGTCGAAGTGCTCGCGGCCAAGCAGCAGAACGACGGTCCGGCGCCCTCGTCGGTTGCCGCGGGCTTGCCGGAGGGGCTCGATGCCCTCTGCCGCGATCTGCTCGCGCGCGATGCGGCGTTGCGGCCGTCGGACGCGCAGGTCGTCGCCAGGCTGCACGACATCTGGCCGCCTTCGGCCGCCGGCGGCACGACGCCGGCGCGCCGCTCCGAGCAGACGCCGTTCGTGGGCCGCCACGCGCAGCTCGAGATCCTGAACGACGCGTTCGACGCCTCCACGCGCGGCCGCGCCGAGATCGTCTACCTGCACGGCGCGTCCGGGATGGGCAAGACCGCGCTCGTCCGGCGCTTCCTCGCCGAGCTGCGCGACCGCGAGCCGGACGTGGTGGTGCTCGAGGGGCGCTGCTACGAGCGCGAGTCGGTGCCCTACAAGGCGCTCGACAGCCTGGTGGATCGATTGAGCCGCTACCTGAGAAAGATTCCGCACGCCGAGGCCGACGCGCTGCTGCCTCGAGATGTGGCGGCGCTGACGCGCCTGTTCCCGATTCTGCGGCGCGTGGATGCGGTGGCGCAGGCGCGGCACCGCTCCACGCATGTCACCAACGCGCTGGAGCTGCGCCGCCGCGGATTCGCCGCGTTCCGTGAGTTGATTGCGCGGCTGAGCGACCGCCACCCGGTCGTGCTGGTGATCGACGATCTGCAATGGGGTGATACCGACAGTGCGGCATTGCTCATCGATCTCCTCCGCTCCGCGGAACCTTTACCCGTGCTGTTCATCGGCTGCTACCGATCGGAGGAGGCGTTCAGCAGCGCGGCCCTCAAGATGCTGCTCTCGGCCAGCCGCGGCCCGTCCGCCGCATCGGGCCAGCTCCACGACGTGGTCGTCGGCGAGCTCACCGAGGGCGAAGCGCACGAGCTGGCGACGGCGCTGTCCCGTATCTACGGCGCGACGATCCCCGTCCGTTCGATCGTGCGGGAGGGAGGCGGCAGTCCGTTTTTCATCGACGAGCTGCTGCAGTACTCGTCGAGTCTGCCCGGAGGCGATCTGGAGTCGGGCCAGCGGGCGACCGATCTGGACGGGTCGCGCGAGCTGACGCTCGACTCGGTGATTCGCGCGCGCACGGGCCGGCTCACCGAGCGCGAGCGCGGGCTGCTCGACGTGCTCGCGGTGGCGGGCGGTCCGGTCACACTGTCGCTCGCGGCCGAGGCGGCGGAGCTCGAAGGCGGTCTGCAGGAAATGACGGCGTTGCGGGCGGCCCATCTCACGCGCATACGCCTCGCCGGCCCCCGCCAGGAGATCGAGCTGTACCACGATCGCATTCGTGAAGCGATCGCCGCGCAGCTCCCGCCCGATCGCTTGCGGCGTTTGCACGGACGGCTCGCGGCGGTGCTCGAACAGTCGGGCGAAGCGGATCCCGAGACGCTGCTCGTACACTTCAGCGGCGCCGGGCAGCAGGAGGCGGCGTCGAACTACGCGGTGATGGCCGCCGATCGCGCGCGGGACGCGCTGGCGTTCGACCGCGCGGCCCGCCAGTACCGCCTCGCGCTGGAGCTCGGTTCGTTTGCTCCGGCCGAGCGCCGTCAGATCCAGATTAAGCTCGGCGACGCGCTTGCCGCCGGTGGCCGCGGGTACGACGCGGCACAGGCGTACCTGTCGGCGGCGGAGGGAGCGCTCGCGGCGGAGCTGCTCGAGTTGAAGCGCCGCGCTGCCGACCAGCTGCTGCGAAGCGGGCACATCGAGGAAGGCCTCAAGGCGATGCGCGCCGTGCTCGAGGCGCTCGGCATGAAGCTGCCGGACGCGCCGGGCCGTGCGCTCGTGTCGCTGCTCCTCCGCCGGGCGTGGGTAAGGATTCGCGGGCTCAAGTTCCGCGAACGCGACCGGTCGCAGGTGTCGGCCGAGGAGCTCGTGCGCGTCGACGCGTGCTGGTCGGTCGCAACGGCGGTCGGCGTCGTGGACACGATGATCGGCGCAGATTTTCAGGCGCGCCACCTGCTGCTCGCGCTCGACAGCGGCGATCCGTACCGCATCGCGCGCGCGCTGGCTGTGGAAACCACCTACGTCGCCCTGGGGGGTGCGCGGATGCTGCGCCGGCAGGAGAAGCTTGCGCGCATGGCGCAGCAGCTCGCGCAGCAGGTGGGAGAGCCAGAAACGCTCGCTCTGGTGACGCTCGCGACCGGCACGGCGTGGTTCTTCCAGGGACAGTGGAAGACCGCGCACGATTATCTCGATCGCGCCGAGCCGATGCTCCGCGATTGCTCCACCGGCATCGCGTGGGAGCTCGACACGACATGTCTGTACCACCTCCTCGCGCTGTTCTATCTGGGCGAGGTGCGGGAGCTCTCGATGCGCCTGCCGATATTTCTGAAGGAGGCGCGCGAACGGGACGACCTCACGGCGGCCACGAACCTGCGCACGCGAACTGCCTACATCATGCATCTGGCGGCCGATGCTCCCGAGCTGGCCCGCGAGGAAGTGCGCCAGGGCATGGAGTCGTGCGCACCCGACGTGTTTCACGCACAGCACTCATGGGAGCTCTACGCGCTCGGCGAAATCGAGCTGTACGAAGGCCGCGGCGCCGAAGCATGGCGGTGGGTGAGCGGCCGCTGGCGCCCGTTGAGGCGATCGCTGCTGCTGCGGATCCAGGCCGTCCGCGTCGAATCTCTCTACCTGCGCGCGCGCAGCGCGCTCGCGGCCGCTGCCGCGCCTGCCGTGCCGGCGGCGACCCGCGCGTCTCTCATCCGCACGGCGGAGCGCGACGGCCGGCGGCTTGGGCGTGAGAACGCGGCGTGGGCCCGCGCCGTCGCCGAGCTGGTCCTCAGCGGCGCCGCGACGCTGAGGGGCGACCGCGACCAGGCGGCGCGCAGGCTCGCGACCGCCGAAGCGGCGTTCGGACAGAACGACATGTCGCTGCACGTGATGGTGACGCGCCGCAGACGCGGCGAGCTGGCGGGCGGTGCTGAAGGCAAGGCGCTCGTCCACCAGGCCGACAGCTGGATGGACAGCCAGGCCATCCGCCGTCCCGCCCGCATGGCCGACATGCTCGCGCCCGGCGCCTACCAGCGGTCATGACGACGCGCGCCACCGGCGCGTTGACGCTCGATCGGACGACCATCGAACGGCGCGTAGTCGAAGTCTCCGGCGAGCTCGCCGCGGCCCTCCATCGCGGAGCGCCTCTGCCGCCTGTTTCGCTCGAAAGCCACCTCGAAGCCGATCTCGGCATCTACAGCCTTGAACGCGTGCGGCTGACGCTTTCCCTCGAGGAGGCGTTCGGCTTTCCGCTCGCCGATGGCGCCGTCACCACCGCGGAACGCGTCGGTGACATCGCCGACGCCATCAGCGGCCGCGCGGTGCCGCGGCGGGACCGAACCGTTCCGCATCCCCGCGTCTGCGGTGGGAGCGCTGATAACGATCGACCGCCGCGCTCGCTCGCGTTTACTGCCTGCGTCGCGATGCTGCTGGCGGCGATGGCCCCGCCTGTCTGGCTGCTGCTCGTGCTGTGCGGCGACCAACGGCGCGCCACCGCGCTGCTGCGGCGTGCCGCACGCGCGCTGCTCCGTGCCGCGCGTTGCCCGCTGGAGGTTCGCGGGATCGAACACCTCCGGCAACGCTCGCCGGTTGTGCTCGCCGCCAATCACGAGAGCTTCATCGATTCGCTCGTCCTGGTGGCGGCACTGCCGCTGCACTTCAAGATTGTGGTGAACGAGCGGCTGCCGCGCGCTCCGCTGATCGGAACGGCGATCCGCAGAGCCGGATATGTGGTCGTGAACCGGGCGACGACGAAAACGCGGCTGGCTGGCACCGCGGCGATGCTGGCGGCGCTCCACCGCGGCGAGTCGCTCCTCGTCTTTCCCGAAGGGACGACGGCGCAGACGCCGCAGCTGCTGCCCTTTCGGCTGGGCGCCTTTTCCGCCGCGGTCGAAGCCGGACGCCCGATTGTGCCGATTGCCCTGAGCGGCACGAGAAACGTCCTGCCGCGCGGAACCTGGGTGCTGGCGCGTGCGCCCCTCCGCGTCGTAATTCAGCCGGCGATTGACCCGTCAGGCGCTGACTGGAGCGAAACCCTACGGCTTCGCGACCGCGTGCGGGTGCTGATCGACGATGTGCGGAACGAGACGAGGTCTCACGACAACCGCAGAACCCGCTGAACGCGCAGGAAAGGCGCCTCGGCGCTACGCAGACGGCGCCGGCTTCATCTTTTCAGCCAGCCGGACCAGCGCGCGGTAGACGGCCACGCGTGCCGCTTCCGTGCTCGGCTTGCCGAGGATGGCCGCCACTTCTTCATAGGTTTGACCGAGCTCCACTCGCGCGATGATCGCCTCGCGGTCCTCTTCCCGGAGCGACGCGAGAGCCGCTTCGTACAAATCGAGCGCCTCGTGTCCGACGGCCTCTTCGAGCGGCGACGCGGATTTCGTGGCCATGGCGTCGGGCAGCTCCTCGGGATGCGGGCGGCGGTGCGCGCGGCGCAGCTCGTCGCGCACGCGGTTCATGAGCGCCTGGCGCAGGTACGCCTGCAGCGCGCCCTCGCGCTCCGGACGGAATGTCTGCAGATGTTTCATCGCCTGCAGCACCGTGTCCTGAACGAGGTCCTGTGTGTCAGACAGATCGCGGGCCCAGGTGGGGAGGCGTCCGCGCGCCCAGCGGTTGAGCGCGGGGATGTACCGCTGCAGCAGGCGATTGAGCGCCTCCTCGTCTCCCGAGCGCACGCGCTGAAGGAGATCGAAGGACGACTCGGAATCGACTACGCGGCCGTCATTGAGCATCGGATCTCAGCACCGGTGGCTCTGCAGTTTCCGCGCCGCCGCACACGACATGCGCGCCATTCTAACAGGGTCGCGCAGGACGGGACCGGGACGGAACGCACGCCCACGTGCAAGGCCCAGCGGCGGCGGCTCCAATATATAATCGGCCGCATCGCGACGCCTCCCCTCCATCGTCGGCACGCACGGCGCTCTTCCGGCCCGCTCGCTCATCCCGGTGCTTCACCGGATCGGCGCGAGCAGTCGCGCACGGCGACCCGCGTGAAGATCGCGACGGAGGAGTGGGAGTTCGAAGCGATCCACCGGCTCAATTACGAAACGTTCGTCGACGAAATACCGCAGCACCACCCCGATCCCTCCCGCCGCCTCGTCGACAGGTTTCACGGCGAGAACACGTACATCGTTTGCGTGCGCGGCACCGAACTGATCGGGATGGTCGCCGCGCGCGGCAATCGCCCGTTCTCGCTGCATCAGAAGGTGCCGGCTCTCGATTCCTTCCTGCCGCCGGGCCGCCGCGTCTGCGAGCTGCGCCTGCTGGCGATCGCTCGGCCGCATCGCGCCGGACGGGTGCTCCACCGGCTCCTCGGCGCGGCCTGGCGCTTCTGCCGCGAGCAGGGATACGAATTCGCAGTGATCTCCGCCACGACACGTCAGCTCGCCTTGTATCGACACCTCGGCTTCGTCCCGTTCGGCTCCCCCGTCGGGCCGGCCGACGCGCGGTATCAACCGATGATGGCCCTGCTCGAGAAGCCCGCCAGCGCGCGGAACCTCTTCAGACGACCGTCGCAATTCGAACGCGTCGCCGAGCTCGTGAGCCTCCTGCCCGGACCGGTGCCCGTTCATCCCGAGGTGAGGCAGGCGCTGCTCGAAGCGCCCGAGTCTCACCGATCGGCCGGCTTCGAGGCGGATCTCGCATTTACCAGGACGCTGTTGTGCCGCCTCTCGCGCGCGCAATCGGTCGAGATTCTTCTGGGGAGCGGCACGCTCGCCAACGACGCGATAGCCGGCCAGCTGACGCGCGTCGAGGGTCCCGGATTGATCCTGAGCAACGGCGAGTTCGGAGAACGCCTCGTCGATCACGCGGCCAGGTTCGGCCTGGCCTGCGAGGTGATGCGGTGGCCGTGGGGATCTCCGCTCGACCTTGTTTCGATTCACGGACGATTGTCGCGCCATCCCGCGCCCCGCTGGATCTGGTTCGCTCATCTCGAAACGTCGACAGGCGTGCTGAACGATCTCGGCGCGCTGACGACCATGTGCCGCGATGCCAACGTGCGGGTCTGCGTCGATGCCGTCAGCGCATTCGGGACCGTGCCGCTGAATCTCGAGGACGTCTACTTCGCGTCGGCCGTCAGCGGTAAAGGCGCGGGCGCGTTCGCGGGCCTCGCGATCGTGTTCTACAACCATCGCATCGACGGATCGGGCGCCCGCTTGCCGCGTTATATCGATCTCGCGCTGTATGCGCAGGGTGGCGGCGTCCCTTTCACCCATTCGTCCAACCTTCTGCGGGCGCTCGCCACGTCGCTCGACCGGGTGGACTGGGACACCCGGTACCGGAGGCTCGCGGACACGTCGCGCTGGCTGCGGGCGCGGCTGCGGGAATGCGGGTTCGCGCTCGTGGCGGCGGAAATCGATGCCGCGCCCGGCATCGTTACCATTGCGCTTCCAGCCGGCATCAGCTCCACCGAGGTTGACGACAAGCTTCGCAGGCAAGGGTATGCGCTCGCGGGGAGCAGCGAATACCTGCGCGAACGGAACTGGATTCAGATCAGCGTGATGGCGCAGCCCTCCATCGAGCGGCTGCGTCCCGTCATCGATGCGCTGCACCGTGTATGCTCGGCAGCCGCTGTGTGATGCCCGAGTGGTTCAGCGTCCGGTGGCGCAGGCTCGTTTGCAGCCCGTACGCCCCGGCGCTCACCCACGGCAGCGTGATCGTGCTGACGCTGCTGCTCTTCGCGCTGCTCCTCCGAGCGCCCTTCTGGGTGGCGTTCTTTCCGTCCGCCATTCTCCAGCACCGCGTCGGCGTGCTGCTGCACGAGTACATCCACGGGATTCCATTCACCCGGTACCGCACGAACCTGCGCGTCCTGAGCTTTTTCGACGGCCTGCTGCTGATGTTCGGGTTGAGCGAGCTTTTCCGTGGAACGCACCTGGCGCATCATCGATGGCTCAATACCGAGCGCGATCCGGCGTTCGGCGCCGCGCACGAGAACACCCGCAGCGGCTGGGGAGCGATCGCCGCGCTCGAAGGGGTGCAGCACGTCATCTACCTCGCGCAATCGCTCCGGGGCCGGCACCGCTACGTGATTCCCTCGCGCATCGCGCTGGGCTTCGCCCTTTCAGTGGGCTGGACGCTCTTGTGGGTGCTCCTTGACCGCGGCGACATCCCGCTGAAGATCGTTGCGCTCACCGTGTACAACACGCTCATCCCGATCTCGTTCCGCGGCGCCGTCGAGCATCACAGCCATCCCGAGGACCCTGCGTTCGCCAACGAGTACAGGGTGGTGATTCCACTGTTTAACCTCAACAGGCATATTCACCATCACCTGTCGCCGAGGCGACCGTGGTACCTGCTCCGATACCAGACCGAGCGGCCGCTGTGGACGGTTCATTACTTCACGCACTGGTTCCGCGTGTACGTCAAGCGCGACTACGTGTTGATGCAGCCGGCACCGCGCGTTCGCGTCCGCCGCGATGAAGCACGGTCCACGTAGCCGGACGGCTTTCAGCTGCGCGTCACACGCTGGGCAGCGAACCACTGCAGCCAGCCCCGGCATTGCCTGCACCAAGCGAAGTCGTGCGCCGGCTTGCGCCTGCCGCATCGTTGACAAGTGGACATCTGCTCCTCCTGTTCGTTAGTTCCCCGCCGCTCGCCCCGCGCGCCGTTTCCTTCCTCTGCGTCCTTCGCGTCCTCAGCGTTGGGCTACGCAGATTGAACAGCGCTCTAATCGGTTTCCTCCGCCGACCCCGCGAATCCGCCCTCGCCGACGCGGTCGCCGGGCGGAAGTGACTGACGCGCGTCAGCCAATCGGACGATCAGTTCAGCTGCCGCTCCGTCGCGGCTGTCCGCCGTCCACTGGGCTCCGGCCGCGCTGCGGGGCACCCGGCCGCTCGCCGCCGACTTTTTCAGCCTGGTCATCACATCGCCTCACGCTTCCACAACGTCCCGCCGCCGCACTTCGTACCGCCCTGAACCCACCGGAAAGCCCGGCCGTTAAGCGACATGTACGGATCGCCCTCTCGCAACGTTCTGTTCTGTCAGCCGCACGCCGGCAGCGCAGACACTCGATCAATAAGGAGGCACTCGTGACCGGTTCGCCATTCACCTCATTCGACGCGGCCGACGCTCCCCCCCTTCCGGAAGCCACCCTCGAGCTGCTCAACCGGGCGAGGGGGGGTGACGATGGGGCACTCGAGCAGATCCTGGGACGTTGCATCCCGCCGCTCCAGCGCTGGGCCCACGGGCGCCTGCCGTCCTTGAACCGCGGCATGATGGAGACTGCTGACCTCGTGCAGGACACCGTGATCGCGGTGCTTCGCCGGCTCGACCGGTTCGAGGTCCGTCATCAGGGCGCGCTGCAGGCGTACCTGCGCCACGCGCTGATGAACCGGATCCGCGACGCCATTCGCAAGGATCGCCGTCGCCCCAGCCGGGTCGATCTGCCCGAACACCTCGAAGACCACGGGACGTCTGCGCTCGATCAGCTGATCGGCTCCGAGAACGTGTCGCGCTACGAGGAGGCCGTCCGCCAGCTGTCGGCGAGAGACCGCGAGGCGATCGTCGGACGCCTCGAGCTGCAGTACAGCTACGAACAGCTCGCAGTGGTCCTCGACAAGCCGACGGCGAACGCGGCACGCGTCGCCGTTACCCGCGCGATGAAACGGCTCGTCGAAGTCATGCGTCATGGCTGAACGGCTTCTCGAACAGGTCGCCGCCGACATCGCCGACGGCAAGGCGGTGAACTGGGATCTGCTCGACAGCCGCGCCTCGGATCCCGACGAGCGCGAGCGTCTCAAATGGCTGCGCATCCTCGGGAACATCGCCAATCTCCACCGCCCCGATCGCGACCCGCTCGACGAGAGCCGCGGGGGTCTGGACGAAACGGCGGGCGACGAAAGCGAATCCGGGGCGGCGTTGTCGGCGCCGGCCGCACGCACGTGGGGACGGTTCAGCGTGCTGGAGAAGGTCGGCGAAGGCGGGTTCGGCGCGGTCTATCGCGCATGGGATCCACAACTCGAGCGCGAGATCGCCATCAAGATCCTGCATCCCTACATAGCGGGCACCGCGCTCGCCGAACGTCTGCTGCGGGAGGGACGCGCGCTCGCGAAGATCCGGCATCCAAACGTCGTGAGCGTTCTCGGAGTGGAGGCGCACGGCGGCGAGATTGGGCTCTGCATGGATTTCGTGCGCGGTCAGACGCTCGACGATGTGCTGAAGACGCACGGCACGTTGAGCGCCGGAGAGGCCGTGCTGATCGGGCAGGACGTCTGCCGCGCGCTGGCCGCCGTGCACCGCGCGGGCCTCGTCCACCGCGACGTCAAGGCGCGCAACGTGATGCGCGAGCAGGCCGGCCGCATCGTGCTGATGGATTTCGGCGCCGGCCGCGACGCGCAGACGCTCGAGACCGCTCCGGGACGCGACATGATCGGCACGCCGCTCTACATGGCCCCCGAGGTCCTCGAAGGACAGCCCGCGTCGGCGCGCAGCGATGTGTACAGCCTGGGCGTGCTCCTGTATCACCTCGTTACCGGGCAGTACCCGGTCGAAGCGCCCACCCTCGACGGTCTTCTCACGGCCCACCGGCAGGGACGCCGCCGCTTCGTGAGCGAGGCACGGCCCGACCTTCCGTCTCCATTCGTGCGCGTGATGGAGCGAGCGCTCAGCTTCAACGCAGACGAGCGCCACCCGAACGCGGGCGCATTCCTCGATGCGCTTGGCGGCATCTCCTCGGAGGCGAAACAGGCCGCGCCGGGCGCCATCCATCCGATCGCGGCTGCAGGTCTCGCTATCGCCTCAGCAGCCGCTGCTGTGATGGCCATGGGCTTTCTCACGTCGGCTGCCTTCAACGTCACCCTCGAACGGTCGGAGTTCTCCGGGGAATCGATTCGCGACTGGTGGCTGTGGGGACTGAGAGCGCACGTGGCGCCAGCCTTCATTCTGACGCTCGGATGCATCGCGACCGCTCTGTGCCTCGTCGGCGCGCGTCTCGCGCTCGGCCTGTCGACATCGGCGCTGCGGCTGCAGAGCCGCATCTCGACGAGCACTGCCTACTGGGTGCACCGCTTGTCTCTCGACGACGCCTCGGTGCTCGGGTCCTGGGTGCTGCTCCTGTCGGCAACGGGTCTCGTGGCGGTGTGGTGGTATTTCTCCCCGCTGCTGGTTGCCCTCTCCACCCGCGTGTCGATGGCGACGCTCGAGACGCACGCGCTCTTGTCGCCAACGTTCGAGCACTACCAGGATCGGTACTGGCAGATACTCAGTTGCCTGGTGACGCTCACGGGATTTGGATGGTACGGCGTGCTGCGAACGGCCCTCTCGGCCGGACAATCGGTGAACCGCGGCATCGTCGCCGGAGGCTCGGCCGTGCTCGTGCTCGCGCTCGGCTCTCTCGATTTCCCATACCGCCTTCTCGGACACAACAAGTTCGAAACCGTGAACTGGAAAGGCGCCGAATGCTACATGATTGGCGAACGCCCGGCCGACGCGCTGCTGTTTTGCCCGACACTGCCGCCGCCCCGCAATCGCGTCGTCTCGAAGGGCGCGGGTGGTTTCGAACGGCTGGGGCGGCGTGAGAACATCTTCACGCAAGCGGGTGGATCGATGGCAGCCGGATCGCGGGTCTCCTCCCGTCCCTGACGTCGATCGAGCGCGGTCCATCCGTTCACGTCCGCCGCGAAGGAGAATTCGCCGATGCGAAGAATCTGGATCGTTCTGCTGCTGTCCCTTGGTATTCAGGTTGTGGCGCCCGTTCCGGCGCACGCCCAAATCTGGCGGTGGATATACGAGCTGAGCGGGCCCGGGCCGTTCACTGGCTGGGAGTTCGAGTGGCGCCTCGTCTGCTTCAGCGAGCGCGAGGGCGACGAGCCGCCGGCCGCTCCCGCCGCGAGCACCGGACGCGAACGCGCGGCACGGGCGCTCGGGGTGCTCGCACCCGGCTGTTTCGTCCGCCCGGTGCCGCGAGAAGAAACGCGGCGCGCGTCAATCAATGTATCGTTCGGCCTCTTCGACGCGAGGGAGAACAACCTGCGCTACGCGCGCGGCTCAACGGATCACGACGTGACGCTCACGAGCATCGAGCCCACCGTGTGGTGGCGGCCCGCCGCTGCGGTGGAAGTCGGAGCCGGAGTTGGCGTGTTCTGGTTCAGCGGACCGGATTTCCGGACGTTCCGGCGCCTGTTTTTCGAGCCGTTCCGGATCGACGCGCGCCCCGTCGCCCTGCTCGGCGATCTTTTCGCCGGAGGACATCCCGAGTGGACCGAGCTGCTGTCGTTGCGCGCCGGCGCCATCGTCATCCCTCACGGCTTTCGCGCCGACGACTTCGGCGCGATTCGCGGAACCTTCCAGACCTCGAGAGAGGTCCTGCACACGTTCTCTGTATTCGTCGATCTCGAGCCGGTCGTCAGATATCTGCGGCGGCCCCGGCCGGACGGGCCCGTGCAAAGCCGGTAGGCTCCCCGCCTCGGATCCCCGCGGCGGCGCGCGGTTCAATGGACTCGTCCGTCGCAGGACCGGATCCATTGAACCGCCGCCGGTTCGCGGCGAACAGCGCCGGATGCTCGCGTCATACGCGCGGCATCCGGGACGCGCACCATCTCAGGCGTCGAACGTCAGTCGGCCCTCGATCGAATCTCCTCTGCTCGACGTTCCATCATCTGCTCCCACCGGCGCCGCCACTGATCGCCCGCTACCCTCATGGTGTCGGCATTCATGTTCGTGTTCTCCCGAGCCGTTTTCGTCAATGGATACAACGGCGGAGCGACAGAATCAGTACATCTCGCGCGCAGACTCGGGCGAGCGCCGATGCGCCGAAGTGGTCTTTCGGGGCGACCGCGATGGCAGCTTGGGATGAGGTGATTCGGCGGCGTCTTCAGGTCGTGTAGCGCAACTCCAAGAGTCGCGCTACACGAGTTGCGCGACAAGAGCGGAGCGCAACTCTAAAGAGTTGCGCGACAGCGTTGCGCTGCGGGCGTCACGCGAGTGTGAGCTGCCTTGGATGCTGCGAGTTGTCCTCGAGGAACGTCTTCTTGTCCGCGAGCTCCTCGGCAGTGGGCTGCACCTTCCCGGTGACGTCGGTCACCCGCGACACCAGCGTGTGCTCTCCCGGCGTGGCGCCCGTCCAGGCGTAGGTGAACAGCTTCCACGAGTACTTGCTGCTGGTGGCCGGGTTGAGCGTCGCCGGCTGCCACGGACCCTGATCTACACGCACCTCGACCGACTTGATCGGGGTTCCGTCATTGAGCACGACGCCGAGCACCGTGTGCCGGTCTCCCGCGCGCGTGACGCGCGCGATGAACGACTTCAGCTGCATGTGCGTGACGGCGGTTTCCTTCCACTTGGTCTCGCCGTTGATCGTTTCGCCTCTCAACGTCCGGTACCACCGCGCCTGATATTTCCCGAGATACGGATCGGACTGCACGTGAATCTCGCCGAGCCACTTGACGTTCGCGACGCCGTACCATCCGGGAACGAGCAACCGGAGCGGAAAGCCCTGGTGCGGTGTGAGCGGCTCGCCGTTCAACGCGTACGCGAGAACCGGTTCGCCCGAGAGCGCCTTCTCCCGCGGCAGGCTGCGGCCGAACTGCTGATCCACCTTGTAGGTTTGGCCGCGGAACTCCACCTCTTCGTCGCCGTGATCGATGCCGAAGAAGACGAACTCGCGCGCGTCGCCCTTGACGCCCGCCCGATCGAGCACCGCGCGCAGCGGCACGCCCGTCCAGCGGCCGTTGCTCGAGAGCCCCTGCAGCGGCCGGCGGTTGCCGGAACACTCGAACCCGAAAATCAGCTCGCTGCTCTTCATCTTCCGCAGCTCGTCGAGCGACAGCTGCGCGGGACGATCCACTAACCCGGAGATCTTCAGGCGAAACACGGCCGGGTCGACTACCGGATGGCCGTAATGCTGCGTCGTGAAGAACTGATCGGCCGGAGTGAAGGGGCCGTCGATTTTGCGAACGTCGAGAATCCGCCGATCCGGGGCGGGCGTCGTGCGGACTTCCGGAGGCGTGTCGGCGAACGGGACAATCGTCTCGCCCTGGGCGAGGGCCGGAAGCACCCAGTCGGGTATGCCGAGGGCGCTGAGACCCGCGACAGCAAGGCTTCCGCGAAGCAATTCCCGGCGCGTGGTCGGTCTGGCCATGTTCAATCCTTTCCGCAGGAGGTCGTTCGTCGTCCCGCAAAAGATAGACGATTTCGGACGGGCGTGGCCAGGAATTCATCGCGAGCGTCCGTTTCTGGGGACCCGCGACGAGGCGTTGGCGGGCGGTCGGGCTCAAAAACCGCGTCTTTTCGGGCGTTTCGGATGGCCCGCCACTTGCTGTTTCAGGGTCTGCCGAAAGGCGGACACTACTTTGGTCTGCCAGAGGCGAACACTACAGGAAGGGTTTTCAACTCAGGTCCGCCGGAAGGCGGACGCTACGGGTGGGCAATGCGACCGATCGTGCTGCTGCTTGCTGTCCTGACACTCAGCGCCTGCGACGAGGGTACTCCCTCCGGTCCGACCGTTCCCCTGAATCAGCAGTTCGTGCTTGGGCCCGGGGAAGCGGCCGCCGTCCAGAACAGCTCGCTCCGCGTGCGGTTTGACGGCGTAATGGGCGACTCGCGATGCCCGGCCGACGCCCTCTGCGTGCTCGGCGGAGACGCAGTGGTCCGCATCACCGTGTTATCGGGCAGCAGCAGCCGCGCGTACGACCTTCACACCGGCGACATGCGGCCCGTCTCGCACAACGACGTAACGATCGCGCTCGTGCAGCTGTCGCCCTACCCGTTCAGCGCCACGCCGATTCAGCCGAATGACTACCTGGCTACGTTTATCGTAAGTCGATAGGCGGAAGCGACGTCGAGAGCGGAAGCGACGCGATTCCACATCGCATCGTTTTCTTCGGAAGTTTCTCCTTCCTCTACCATCAGTATCACCAAACGGGAACACGCCCCTCCCCCAACGGGCCATTCACCTCGTCTCCAATTCGCCGTACCTTTCTTTTTCGGTAAATCAGATTTCGATCGACGTAAGGAAAAGGTAAGTGGACGGCGTGCACCGCACGCCGAGGAGCCGAGAATGAGCTCGAACCGTCCTCGTTACGGATCGACTGGCGGGGCGGCCGTCATCGTCACGACAATCTTCCTAGCCCTTTTGGCGCCCGGCTCGTTCAGGGCTCAAGCCGCCGACCCGTTCATCCAGTACGCCCCATGCGCGGTTCCGCCCGATCCCGAGAACGACACGTGGCCCGTCGCTGTGACCGATTTTCTCGGGCCGACAGGCAGTGCATCGCTGACTTTCCCGAGCGCCTCTCTCCTCGACGACGACAAGGGCTTCTCGCTGGTGGTCGTGCGGGTCGGGCCCGCCGGTTCCCAGGGCGGCGTGGTAACGGGCGCCGGCCCGTTCACCTATACAGCGGCGGCAGGGTTCACCGGCACCGACATCGTCCCCTATGAAATCCGCGACGCCAATGGCCGAACGGCTGTTGGCATCGTGAGAGTTGCGGTGACCGGCGACACGGTTCTGCCGACCGTGAGCATCTCGGCGCCCGCGGCCGGCTCCACGGTTTCAGGCAGTGTGACGGTCATGGCATCGGCGAACGACAACATCGGCGTCGCCGGCGTCCGCTTCTTCGACGGCGCCGCGCCGATCGGAAACGAGGACACGGCATTTCCATATGAGGCGTCGTGGAACACCACACTCGTCGCGAACGGCAATCACAACCTGAATGCGGTCGCACGGGATGCCGCGGGCAATACCGAGACCTCCGCCGTCGTCGGCGTCACCGTCTCGAACGTCGTCGTCCCCCCGCCGCCGCCGGGCGGAGCGGTGCTCGCCTTGTCGTTCAACGAAGCGGCTGGAACGACCGCGATCGATGAGTCCGCGTATGCGAACAACGGGACGATCGCCGGCGCGAGCCGGGTAGCGGGCCAGGCCGGTTACGGCAGCGCGCTCTCGTTCGACGGCTCCAACGACTGGGTGACCGTGGCCGATTCGGCCTCGCTCGATCTGACCAATGGGATGACCATCGAAGCGTGGGTCAAACCGTCCGCGATCAACGGCTGGGAGACCGTCGTGCTCAAGGAGCGCGGCGCCGGCAACATGGCGTATGCGCTCTACGCGGCCGACGGCACGGTGGCGCTCGGCGGCGTCGACGGGCCGGCCGCCTACGCGAACATCGGCTCGGTGCATCGCGCCGTGCGGCAGGCCGGAGGGCTTCCCCTGGGTACGTGGACGCACGTCGCGACCACCTATGACGGCGCATCGCAGCGGCTGTATGTCAACGGCGCCCTCGCGGCGAGCCGCGCCCAGACGGGCACCATGGCGGTCAGCGCAAACGCGCTGCGCATCGGCGGCAACGCCGCGTGGGCCGGAGAGTTCTTCGCAGGGCTGATTGACGACGTCCGCGTCTACAACCGGGCGCTCAGCGCCGGCGAGATCGCGACCGACATGAGCACGCCGCTCACCGGAGGCGTACCGCCCGCACCGTCTGTCATGGTGGCCGTGCCCACGCTTGCGACGCTCACGCAGACCGCCGCGCAGAACGCCATCACTGGCGCCGGCCTCTCGGTCGGCACGATCTCCAGCGCCTACAGCCCGAGCGTTCCGCTGGGCCAGGTGATGAGCCAGAACCCGGCAGCCACCACCAGCGTGGCGGTGGGAAGCGCCGTGTCGTTCACGCTCTCGCTCGGTCCGGAACCCCCGGCGCCGCCCGCCGCCGGCCCCGTGCTCGCGCTGTCGTTCAACGACGCGGGCGGCACGGTAACGAACGACTCGTCAGGCCACGGAAACCACGGAACGGTTGCCGGCGCACTCGTGGCTGCCAGCCGGGCGGGATTCGGAAGTGCCCTCTCGTTCGACGGCGTGAACGACTGGGTGACGGTAGGTGACTCAGCGACGCTCGATCTGACCAACGGTCTGACGATCGAAGCGTGGGTGAGGCCGTCCGTGGTCAGCGGCTGGGAGACCGTGGTGATGAAGGAGCGCGGCGTCGGCAACCTGGCCTACGCACTCTACTCGGCCGACGGCACCGTCGCGCAGGGCGGAGCGGACGGTCCGGCGGGCTACGCCAACATCGGCAACGTGCACCGCTCGGTCCGACAGGCAGCGGCGCTTCCGCTCGGCGCGTGGACGCACATCGCGACGACCTACGACGGAGCGAACCAGCGAATTTATGTGAACGGCGCGCTCGTGGCGAGCCGCGGGCAGACCGGCAACGTGTCAGTTACCGCAAGCCCGCTTCGGATCGGCGGCAACGCCGCGTGGGCCGGCGAGTTCTTCCAGGGCCTCATCGACGAGGTCCGCGTCTACAACCGCGCCCTCGGCGCAACCGAGATCGCGACCGACATGAACACGCCGATCCCGTGAACACGACGGTCACCAAGAAACACCTGAAGGAGCGGATACGCCAATGAGCCGCATTTACCTGCCCTGGAACGCTTCGAAGGCGCGCGTCAGGGATGCCGAACGTGCGCGGAAGAATCGCGCGGAAATCGTCCGCGAGCTGTCGTGGGGCCGCGTGTCGCGCCGCGATCTTCTGAAGATGGGACTCTTCACGGGCGCGGGCATGCTGGCGCCGCTCGGCGGCCTCAACCCGTTCGTGCGAAGCGCGTCCGGCCAGACGACAGGCGTGCCACTGAGTCCGCTGTTCGGCGTTCAGCCGTTCACGCAGCCGATGCCGCGCTTCGACGTCCTGGGGAGAAGCGCTCCCTCGTGCCTGACGCCGGGGCCGACGGCCGAGGCGAACCAGACCTTGATGGCCGTTGACCCTCTGCTCGGCGGCGGTCAGGGGCCCATTGAGGGTCGACCGCCAGGCTCGGTGTGGGCGCACCAGCGCTTCGACCGGTTCCCGCCGGCCGTCGCTGTCCAGGCCACACAGGCGCCGGCGACGACGAACTACATCTACAACCCGCAGGTCGCATCGAGCCTGAATTCAGGCATCAATCCGGCTCATGGCATTCCGTTGCGGTTCCACCCGCAGCTGCCGACGCAGAATCCGAACGCGGTGTGGACGTTCAATGGCACGATCCCGCCCAAGCTGGTTCAGGCCCGCTACGGCGAGCCGATCCTGTTCCGCCACTACAACGGGCTGCCGGCCGATGTGAGGCAGAACGGCGGCTTCGGCCGCCACACGATCACGACTCACGAGCACAACGGCCATCACGGGGCGGAGAACGACGGGTTCACCGGCGCCTTCTTCTTTCCGAACCAGTTCTACGACTACCACTGGCCGATCACGCTTGCCGGTTACAGCTCCATGAACGTCGACGCCACCGATCGCATGGCCAGCTCGCCTGACGGGAACGGAAGGCTCATCAACGTTCCGGGCGACTGGCACGAGACCATGAGTACGCATTGGTTCCACGACCACATGTTCGCCTTCACGGCGGCGAACGTGTACAAGGGGAACGCCGCGATGTTCAACATCTATAGCGGTCTCGATCGGGGCAACGAGGAAATCGAAGACGGCGTGAACCTGCGGCTCCCGAGCGGCACGGCGAAGGACTGGGGAAACCTGGACTACGACGTGAACCTGATGATTGCCGACAAGGCGTTCGATCCGGAAGGGCAACTGAGGTTCGACATCTTCGACTTCGACGGCTTCCTAGGCGACGTGATGACGGTGAACCTCGCGGTCAACCCGTATTTCGAAGTGGAACGGCGGAAGTACCGCTTCAGGATCCTGAACGGCTGCGTCGCCCGCTTCTGCAAGATCGCGCTGGCCAATGCGTCCGGCGTCGCACAGCCGATGATCCAGATCGCCAATGACGGAAACCTGTTGCCGAATCCGGTGAGCCTGCTGGCATTGGATGATTTGGGCGTCGCCGAACGCTACGACGTCGTCATCGACTTCTCGAACTATGCCATCGGCGACAAGCTTCACCTGGTCAACCTGACCGAACACTTCGACCCGGAAGAGCAACGATTGAA
>WUUC01086418.1_pt1 | contig 33529 bp, 12 predicted proteins | sample 6278441 | NCBI WGS metagenome assembly WUUC01 (sample SAMN13675441, study PRJNA597444) | soil metagenome | isolation source: soil | place: USA: Washington | collected 2017-10
CCGAACCTCATCGTCGTCGACGATCCGCGCGAATGGAACGGCTTCGGCCTGCCGACCTCGCTGACCGCCGTCCATCTGAACAACGCGTGCTATCAGCACCAGGACAGCATCTTCGTGACCCTGTTCCATCATGGCCGTGCGGTCACGGTCGACCGCAGCTCCGGTTCGGCGCGCGAGGTCATGATCGGCCTGCTCAATCCGCATGGATTCGAGCCAGGCTGGAACGGCGAGTACACGGTCACCGACACGCGTCGCGGCCAGGTGATCTTCTTCAGCCCGAATTTCGACGTGAAATACGTGCTGACCTTCGACGCCTGCGAGCCGTCCCGGAGCCGTGCCGATCTCGGCGAATGGCTCCAGAACGTGCTGCATCTCGATGCCGGCCTGTACGGCGCGATCGACATCCACCGCAGCTGCATCTGGCTGTTCGAACCGAAAACACGGCGCTATCGCCGGATTGCTGTCGACCCCGACTGGGCCGTGCAGAACGTCATCGCGGTCGATCCGCTCAAGGTCAAGATGCTGCAGCGACGCCTCGACGAACTGCCCGAAGTCGTGCACGACGTGGCTGACCGCGGCGGTCTCATGAGTGTGGCTGCGCCGCAATCGGGCCGCCGCCGGCCGTGGCCGCGCCGGATCTGAGCCGAGCTGGCGCAGTTTTCTGGCCACCGCCGCAGGGCAACCGCGCGGCGAAGAGACAGTCCGGCGCGTCAATCGCGCCGGACCGCCCTGCTTCTTATTCCGCGATCGCGCCGCCGACAGGCCGACCCGGCGTCAGCATCTGCGCGGAAGCCGGCGCAGGCAGGCGATGGCCGCGCATCGGATACGCGTCCAGCATCGGGCGATAGCTGGGCCAGTACGCACGCAGCAACACGGCGTTGAGCACGGCGACGATGGTGAAGGCGTAATACCAGTGGATGTCGAACACGTAGAACAGGCACAGCACGGCGGATATCGGCGTCAGCAGCGCCGTGCCCAGGGCGGGCTTGTAGTTGAGCAGCAGGCTCAGTGCGCCGACCAACTCGATGAATTTCATGAATGCCCAGAAGAACAGCGTGTCCTGCAGTACGCCGTGGAACGAGGCCGGATTCGATTTTCCGGTGATGTGCATGCCGAAGAAAATCGCGAGCACGCCGTCGACCGCGCCGAACAGGTAAATGATGCCGAGCAGATAGCGCGCGACGGTTTCGTAGAGTTTCAGTTTCATGTCATTCCCCAATGATCAGCCATGGTTGTGATTGCAGGATTGCGGCGCCCGCTACGGGCGCAGGTCGGTGTAGTACGGATGTTCCGCGGTAGCGTCGGACGTCACGGCACCGCTGCGGCGCAGCGCATCCGCCAGCCGTTGCACCGGAATTCCGTCGAGCAGGGAAAAGTGATCGGCGTCGATATCGACGACCGCCGGCGGCTGCGCCAGCAACGTGCTCCAACCGTAGTCGTCAGCCGGCGATCCGGCATCCTCGCTGCGCTGCATGGCCCTATACAGGCTTACGTCGATGGCGCGTCCCAGGCGTCCAGGCCTGTACTGCGCGTAGCAGCGAAGATTTGCCTTGTATACGTCATGAAAAATAGTGAACTGTTGCCGGTCGACACGCAGCCCGTGGGCCTTGAGGAGATCTGCCGCTTCGGCGTTCGACAGCGCACCCAGGGCCGCCGTATCCGGCCGCAGCGGCACGCCGTTCGCGGCGGCGAGCGCGACCAGCAACCCGGACAGGTCATCGGCATCCGGCAGGCGCAGATCCACCGTCGGCGCCAGGGAGTCCAGCAGGACCAGCGAAGCGATCGCGTCACCCTGCTCCATCAGCTGCCGAGCCATTTCGAACGCGACGACGCCGCCGTAGGAGTGGCCGATCAACCGGTACGGGCCGTGTGCCTGCACCGTGCGCAGGGCGGCGATATTCGCCGCCGCCGTGTCCTCGACACTCAGGTGCGGCGGTGCGCGGCCGTCGAGCCCCGCGCTCTGCAGCGCGTAGAACGGCTGTTGCGCGCCCAGCGCGCGGCTCAGCGGTCGCCACGACAGGACGTTGCCCCCTACCCCGGGCACGGCGAACACAGGCTCCAGTGAGCCGGCCGGCTGGATCGGTACGACGATCTGCGCGACCGCGTCGGTGCAGTCGGCGAGAAGTTCGGCCAGTGCGCCGATGGTCGGCGCATTGAACAGCACGGCAAGCGGCAGCAGGCGCTCGAACGTGTCGCTGATCCTGGCCATCAGGCGCACGGCGAGCAACGAATGTCCGCCGAGTTCGAAAAAATCGTCGTTGGTGCCTACCGCCGACGGTGCGAGCTGCAATACCTCGGCCCAGATATCGACGAGCCCACGTTCGGTTGCGGTGCGCGGGGCGTGGTGACGCGCAGTGCCGCCGATTGTCTGCGCGAGTCGCCGTAGAGCCTCGCGATCGATGTCACCGTCCGGCGTGCGGGGAATCGCTTCGAGGCTGAAGAAGGCCGCCGGGATCCTGTGGTGCGGCAGGGTTTCCTGCAGATGCGCGCGCAGGTTGCCGGCGGGAATTTCTACACAATGCCCAGGTCGGCTGTCGCGAGCCAGATAATAGGCGACGAGCCGCCTGCGGTTGGATTCGCCATGCACGAGCACCACGCTGGTTTCGATCTGCGCATGCTCGCTCAGTTTCGCTTCTATGTCGCCGAGCTCGGTGCAGGACCCGCGCACCGTCGTCCGCTCGTCGATGCGGCCCAGGTATTCCAGACGGCCGTCTTCGCGCCAGCGCACGCGGTCGCCGCTGCCGTACATCTGCGCGTGTGGCGCGAACGGATCGGCCACGAAGTGCTGCGTGGTCAGCTCGGTGTTGCCGAGGTAGCCCTGTGCGAGACTCGCACCGGCAACGTACAGCTCGCCCGGCATGCCGCGCGCCTGCAGCCTGCGCTGCGCGTCGAGAACATACAGCTGCGTGTTGTCCTGCGCTTCAAACCACGCGTGAACCAACAGCGGCTCGCCAGTGACGATCGCAGACGGCGCAGAGCGGCCGAGGCGCAGCAGCTCGCGGCATTCGTCCGCGGCCAGGTAATCCAGTTGCGCGACCGGCATCTGCGGCGCGTCGACGATGGCACGGCACAGCGCCTGCAGATGTGCCGCCATACGCCGGATGCGCTCAGGCATGAACAGTGCGGTGGAATATTCGAGCGCAACGCCGATGCCGGCCGATGTTTCGTGGAATTCGATTCTCAGATCGAAATTGCTGATGCCGCTTTCGAGCGCAAACGCGCGCAGGCCGGGCGCGACGACTTCTTCGTCGGCGTTGCGTAGCGCCACCGCGACCTGGAACAGCGGGCTGACCGCGCGGTTGCGCTGCGGCTGCACGATTTCGACGACTTTCTCGAAGGGCGCGTCCTGGTGTTCGTAGGCCGCGACGCAGGTCTGCCGGACCGCCGCCAGTACCTCGGCGAAGGAAGCCTCGCCACGCAGTTGCGTACGCAGGACCAGGGTGTTGACGAACATCCCGATCAGGCCTTCCGTTTCGGCCTGGCGGCGGTTGGCGACAGCCGTACCGACGCAGATATCTTCCTCGGCGGTATAGCGGTACAGCAGGACCTTCACGGCGGCGAGCAGGACCATGAACATCGTGTCGTTGCGGTGGGCGGCGAGTTGCCTGAGCGCCGCGGTCAACGGCGCATCGATGAGGAATCGCAGCGTCGCGCCGGCCGCGCTGCGCACGGATGGACGCGGGTAGTCGGTCGCCAGGTCCAGCAAGGCCGGAATGCCGGCAAGCTGGTCGCGCCAGTAGGCGAGCTGGCGTTCCAGGACGCCGTCGCGCTCCAGCCATTCGCGCTGCCGGATCGCATAGTCGACGTAGTGGATCGGCAGCAATGACGGCGCGTGCTCCGTACCCTGCTGCAACGCGTGCAGCGCTTCGCCAAGCTCCTTCGCCAGCACGCCGATGGACCAGCCGTCGCAGACGATGTGGTGCAGGTTGAGCATCAGCACGTGGTCGTCGTCGGCGAGCCGGATGACCTGGCCGCGGATCAGGGGACCGGCCGCGAGATCGAATGGCACTGAGGCTTCCGCCTCGCACAGGGTGCGTGCGAGGTCCTCGCGCGACGAGGCCTCGTGCGCGGAAAGATCGACGCGGCCAAGCCGGAAATCCACCGCGTCGAGCACTCGCTGGTACGGCCGGCCCTGATCGCTGCCGAACACGGTGCGAAGGCTTTCGTGGCGCTGGATGAGCAGCGCGAAGGCCTGCTGAAGCCGGTCGATGTCCAGCGCGCCGGCCATGCGCACGGCGCACGGCACGTTGTAGCCACTGCCGTCGGGATCGAGCTGATGCATGAACCACAGGCGTTCCTGCGCGTAACTCAGCGGCAGTTGCGGCCATGTCCGCCGGTCGACGCGCGCGAAGGCGCGGCCCGCGCCTCGTCCGGCGGTATCGATCGAGGCGGCAATGGTCGCTATGTCCGGGCCATCGAACAGGGTCCTGAACGGCAGGTCCACATCGAAGCGGTTGCGAATCTGTGCCAGCAACTGGGTCGCGAGCAGCGAATGTCCGCCAATCTCGAAAAAATTGTCGTACACGCCGATGGAAGCGCCGGTCAGCTTCAGCACCTGCGCCCAGACATCGACCAGCTGTTGTTCGAGCGGCGTGCGCGCGGCGACGTGGCGCCGGTCCGGCTGCAGCGTCAGGTCCAGGCGTTCCAGCGCGCGCCGGTCGACTTTGCCGCCCGGGGTCAGCGGAATCGCCGGCAGTGCCGCGAATACCTGCGGAATCATGTGCGCCGGCAGGGTCTGCCGCAGATGTGTACGCAGATCGTCCGCGGTCGGCTGCGCGCCGTCGCGCGCGCGGTAGAACGCGACCAGTTGACGGTTGACCGCGTCGCCGCGTGCGACCACGACGGCGCTGTCGATCTGTGCATGGGCGTGCAGGCAGGCCTCGATCTCGCCGGGCTCGATGCGAAAGCCGCGAATCTTCACCTGTGCGTCGATGCGGCCCAGATATTCCAGCGTGCCGTCCTCGTGCCAGCGCGCCAGATCGCCGGTCCGATACATGCGTGTGCCGCGCACGAAGGGATTGGCGACAAACCGCTGCCGGTTCAGCTCGGGCCGCTCCCAGTAACCGCGCGCGACCCCGTCGCCGGCGACGCACAGCTCCCCGGCCACACCCGGCGGCTGCGGATTGCCGTAGCGGTCGAGCAGGTAGATCTGGGTGTTCGCGATGGGCCGGCCGATGGATACCGTGTCGCGCCCCAGCAGCAACGCCGGCGTGACCTCGATCGTGGTGCAGAAGATCGAGGCTTCCGTCGGGCCGTACCCGTTGTGCAGCGCGATGCCGGGATAGCGTTCGAGAAACGCGCAAGCTTTGGCGTAGTCGAGTTTTTCCCCACCGACGAAGATGCGGCGAAGGCTCGTGATATCGATCCCCGCGCCGGCCAGTTCATGAAAAAACGCGGTCGGCAGGGCCAGTACGCTGACCTGCTGCCCGACCAGCAAGGATTCCAGCAGCGGCAACGACAGCAGGGTTTCCTTCGCCGCCAGCACCAGCCGCGCACCGCCGTTGAGGATGCGGAATACCTCTTCCATGAAGAGATCAAAGCTCAGGCTGGAAAACAGGATCTCGGTGTCGTCCGCGCCGATTCCTAAGCGGGCGCGCGAAAACACATTCTGGTTGACCAGGCCACGGTGTTCGACCAGCACACCCTTGGGCTGCCCGGTCGAACCCGAGGTATAGATCAGATAGGCCGGATCGCCGGCACCCGCGACGCGCCGCAATTCGGCACCGCCAGCCTCGCGCGCAGCAACGTCCTGTCCCCAGGACGACGCCGCGTCGTCCCAGCACAGCACCTGCACGGCCGGCGGCAGTCCGGGCTCCAGCCGCTGCGCGAAACGCTGCCGGGTCAGCAGCAGCGTCGCGCCGCTGTCGCGCAGCATGTAGGTCAGGCGTTCCACCGGGTAATCCGGATCCAGCGGCACCACGACCGCACCGGCGCGGAGAATGCCGAACAGACCGATCAGCAGCGGCGGCGAGCGATCCATGCACAGGCCTACGCGGCTGCCGGCGCTTAGGCCATTCGCCTGCAGATGGATGGCCAGATCGCGGCTGGCCACTTCCAGCTCGGCATACGTCATCGTCTCGCTGCCGTGGACCAGCGCCGTGCGCTGCGGCTGCACGAGCGCCTGCTGCACGAACAGGTCGTGGATGCAGGCCTGCTTGGGATATGACGCGTGGGTATCGTTGAATTCCCGTAGCAGTAGATGCTCTTCCGCCTCGGACAGGATCGAAAAAGCGCCCAGCGTGCCCAGGGGGTCCGCACGAATCGCCTGCAGCAGGCGGACATAGTGGGCCAGCAGTCTGGCTACGGTGTCGCGCGTGTAGCGGCGCATGCCGTATTTCAGCTGCAGCACGAACGATGCGCCGGCATCGAACACGTCCAGCGAAAGATCGGAATCGCCTTGCTGCACGATGCTGCCGAGGTAGTCGGTATCCGGTCCCGGTTCGCCGGCGGCGCGGGAGAACTCCGATGGATGCAGGAAATCCTGAAACGCGTAGGAAACCTGGAAGATCGCGTTTTCGCCGGCGGCGCGGCTGCGCGACCGCTCTTGCATCAGCGCGAACGGATATTCGGAGTGATAGAGCGCCTCCATCATCGTCGCCTGCGTGTCATGCAGGAAATCCACGAAGCGGCGCTGGCCGTCGCAGCGGATGCGCAGCGGCACCATGTTCACGAAATAGCCGATGTCGCCGGCGTAATGCTGTCTGCTGCGCGGCGATACCGGCATGCCGACGACGATTTCGTCCTCGCCGCTGTAGCGATGCAGCAGTACCGCATAGGCCGACAGCAGCATCGCCGATGGCGTCGCGCCGTGTTCGCGCGCGGCCTGGCGCAACCAGGCCGAAAGATCCGGCGGCAGCGTTTCCGTCAGCGTGGAACCCTCGCCATCGTCGGGTTCCGCGGGCAACGGCAGCTGCGGCACGAGTTCGAAGGCCGAGGGAATCCCCTCCAGCTGACGCTGCCAGTACGCCGCGTGCTTGGCGCCGTCGGGCGATGCCAGCAGCGCAGCTTCCGCGGCGACGAAATCCGCGTAACCCGCCGGTGCCGCGACAGCAGCCGGCGGCCTGCCCTGCAGCAAGCCGCGATAGTCGGCCAGCAGCGCCTTGAGCAGCACCACCGCGGAACCGCCGTCGAAGATCAGGTGATGGACGGTGATCAGCAGCACCGAACGCTGCGCGTCCTGGCGGAACAGCGCGATGCGTACCAGCGGACCGTCTTGCAGATCGAACGGCATGCCAGCCTGGCGGCGCAGGAATGGCAGCAGCTGCGCGTCGTCGGCGGGCGCGGGTTCGCTGCCATGCAGGCTGCTGCGGCAGCGCGGATCGGCGCGCAGACGTGCCACACCGTTTTCGTCGACCACATGCGCCGTCAGGATCGGATAGCGGTCGAGCACGCCGGCCCAGGCACGCTGCAGCAGCGGCAGATCGACCTCACCGTGGAAATTGAGGCAAAGCGGAATGTTATACGCCGTGGACGCCGGATCCAGGCGCTGCAGCAGGTACAGCGCGCGCGCACCGACCGACAGACCGAACGCCGGCGCACCGTCGCTGCCGATCCGCGGCACGGGCACCGGCGCGTCGGCCTGCTGGCGCGCGTGCAACAGCGCCAGCAATTCGCTCTTGTGCCGCGCGATCGCGGCTTTCAGCGGCGCCGTCAGCGCACCCTTGTGCGCATAGCATTGCAGCTCACCCGCTTGCACCGCCAGCCGAATGCGCTGGCTGGCGAGCGTCTGCAACAATTCCACTACCGTCGCCATGCCCCTTCCCCGTCTGCTGATTGGCTGCGATCACCACGGCACGCACTTGCGCCTCATCGATCCGGGCTGGTCGGGCGTGGCCGGCGGATGCCCGCGCGACTGGCCGTTTGCTGAGGATCGCGCTACCCGTGCGCCGCCAGGCGCACGCCCTGCGTCACCGAGCGGTCGTCGACCAGCTTGCCGTCGAACAACGACACCTGGCGCTGCGCCTGCTCGGCGGAACGCGGATCGTGCGTGACCATCACGATGGTGCTGCCCTTGCGGTGCAGCGCACCGAGCAGATCCATGACGATCTGCGCGTTCTTGGAATCGAGGTTGCCGGTCGGTTCGTCGGCGAGCAGTACCCGGGGCTTGCCGACCAGCGCGCGCGCGATCGCGACGCGCTGCTGCTGGCCGCCCGACAGTTCCGCCGGATAGTGCTTCTGGCGGTGGCCGATCTCGACCTGCTCCAGCGCCTCCACGACCATCTCCTGCCGCTGCTTGCGCGAAAGGTCGTTGCGGAACGTCAGCGGCAGTTCGACGTTCTCGAACACGCTCATGTCGCCGATCAGGTTGAAGGCCTGGAAGATGAAACCGATTTCCTGGTTGCGCACGCGCGCCTGCTCGGCTTCGCCGAGGCCAGACACTTCGGTGCCGTTGAGCAGGTACTTGCCTTCGGTGAAGGAGCTGAGCAGTCCCATCACCGACAGCAGCGTCGACTTGCCGCAGCCCGACGGGCCGCTGATCGATACGAACTCGCCGGCATCGATGGTGAGATGAATGTTGTTGAGCGCCCAGGTTTCCAGATCGTCCGTGTAGAAGATCTTCTTGACGGCCTGCAATTCGATCAGGTGTTGCTTGCTCATGACGATCTCCTGTGCGCCGGCGTGTTCCGGGCGGCGCGTTGTGTATCACGCTGAATGGCGGCGGCCGCGCCGCCGATGTGCCGCGGCGGCGTCCGACTCAATTCGAAATGTTGCTGTCACTCGTAGCGCAGTGCTTCGCCGGGCTCGAGCCTCACTGCCCTGCGCGTCGGGAAATACGAGGCCGAGAAGATCACCACGAACATCACGACCAGTACGCCGAGGATGACGACCGCGACACGGTCCAGCGCGTTGGGTATCACCGACGCGAGCAGGTTCGTCATCACCACGCCAAGGCAGCCGCCGACCAGCGCAATGGCGAGATAGATCGCCCCCTGGCGTACGAAGATGCCGGTGATGCGTGCGGTCGTGCTGCCCAGGGCGCGGCGCACGCCGATTTCCTGGGTGCGCTGCGCCACGGACCGGCTGATCAGTCCGAACAGGCCGCTCGCGGCCAGCAGCACGGTGATGCCGACGATCACGCTGAACACGGGAATGATCGACGCGAAGCCGATATCCAGCGCCGCCAGCAGATCGTCGAGCTTCTGCAGGTTATGCAGCGGCAGATCGCGGTCGACCGTGAACGCCGCTTCGCGAATCGCGCCCGCGCTGTTGTTCGCCGTCGTGGGCGCCTTGACGATGACGTGGAACGAGGCCGGCGCGGCCTGACGCGTGGCGCGGTAGATCACGCCGTCGTCGCCGCTGTACGGCTGGCCAGCCACATGCGACACCACTCCCACGATGGTCAGCCAGGGACCGTTGCCCGCAGGATCGAGCTGTATGCGCTTGCCGAGCGGATCCTGGTCGGGCCAGTAGCGCTTGGCCGTGTGTTCGTCGACCACGGCCACGTTCAGCGAGGTCGCCGAATCCGTGTTGTCGAACAGCCGTCCCGCGCGCAGGCTGATGCCGAGCACGTCGAAGTAGTTGTCCGCCACGGCCGTAATGGGCACGGTCAGCGCGCCTTCGTTCGCCGCGGTCTCGCGGTTCTCGATCGCGACCGGCTCTTCGATCGGCCGTGTCGGCACGGCGGTCGCGAACGTCGCGGCGGAACCGGGCAGGCGCGCGCCGATTGCGCCCGACAACTCGTTCCAGTAGTTGATCCGCGCCGTGGCGTCGGCGTATTTGTCCCCGAACACCGTCGGATCGGTCGACACGTGCACGCCGGCCGTGGCCACGCCCTTGTCTTTGCCCGCCTCGTCGCTGACCGCCACGACGAGACTCGCGCAGATCACCAGCAGCATGCAGGAAATGATCACCTGGATGCCGACGAGGATCATCGCGCTCTTGGAACTGCCGCGACCCGATGAAACGCCCTTGCCGCCGCTGGCGATGACCTTGGCGGCGTCCTGCCGCGAGATACGCCAGGCGGGAATCAGCGTGCTAGCGAGCCAGATCACCGCGGCGGCGACAATCGCCGCGAGCAGATCGATCGCGCGCATTTCGGGATAGTCCGGCGGCAGGCCCGAAGCCAGCACCTGCGACGGGAAATCCCGGATGCTCTGGCCCCACTCGATGCCGATCATCGCCAGGCCTATGCCGACGACGAGTCCGAGCGCGACGATGACGACCGATTCCAGCAGGCACTGGCGCAGCAGGCGCGCGCGCGTGGAACCCAGCGCCGAGCGCAGGGCGAGTTCGCGGCTGCGCTCCAGCAGGCGCGCATAGAAGATCATGCTGATGTTGACCGATCCCAGCAGCAGCACGGCGATCGCGATGAAGCCCGACACGATGATCACCGGCATGTTGGCGTGGCTGTAGATGCGGTAGGCAGGAAACAGGCGCACCGTGCGCGTCGCATCGAAATTTCCGCTGTAGCGCTTGTTGACGTCGTCGACCACCGGCTGAAGTTCGTTCATCACCGTGTCGGCGGTCTGGCCGGGCTCCAGGCGTACGAGTGCGGCGAGGCTCAGTGCCGAATCCGCCGGCGCCGCGAGCGGTTGCAGGCTCAAGGGAAACCAGACCTCGAAATCCCGGAACGCGTAGAAGTCTTTCGGCATCACCGCGACGACCTGCATCGGCTTCGCGTCGATGCGCACCTGCTTGCCGATGATGGACGCGTCGGCGGCGAAATATTTCTGCCAGGCTTCGTGGCTGAGGATCACGACCGGTGCCGAACCGCTCTGCCCGTCGGTCGTATTGAACAGCCGTCCCATCTGCGGCGGCACGGCCATGGCCGTGAACAGGCTCGGGCTGATGACGGCAGCGCGCAAGGTGTTGCTCTCCTCGCCTTCGCTGAGCACCGCCTCGCGATCGGCGAACGCGCCGATATGGTTGACCACGCGGCGCCGATTCAGCAGTTCCTGGTAGGTATACGAATCCAGGCGCGGACGGGCACGTTCGGTCGCCTTCGGCGAAATCTGCACGCTGAGCCAGTTGCCCGAATCGCTGAACGGCAGCGGCCTGAACGCGATCGCATAGTCCATGACGAAGACGAACAGAGCCAGACCGACGCTGAGCGCGACGACCAGCGCGGACAGCAGCGAATGCGTCATGGTCTTGCGCAGCAGACGCAGCGCGTATCTCAGATCGAACCACAGGTTCGTCAGCATTGACTGGCTCACTTTGTATTTGAATGAAATACGGCTGGATTGAAAAACGGCGGGTAAATTCGACGCCTGGGTTCTGCGGCAACCGGCCGCGCGGCCGGGCACGGCCATGGCCTCAGTTCAGCAGAATGCGTTCCTTGCTCTGCCACTCGCCCGTCTCCGACGTGATGATGCGATCGCCCGCCTCCAGGCCGGCCATCACCTGCAGGTAGTCGAGCGAAACCTTGCCGGCCTGGATCGGCACGCGCGTCGCGTAGGCGCCGCCGGAATCGAGCTTGTAGACGGCGATCGACGCGTTGGATTTCACATAGGCCGGCCGGCCCACGTACAAGGTGTCGGGCAGCTGGCTCAGGAACACCACGCCTTCCACCGGCAGCTGCGGCCGCGCGCCGGCGGGAATGGCTCCCTTGAGATCCACGTCGACGATCACGGTGCCGTCGGTGACTGCCGGGTCGACGCGTGTCACCGCGCCGTCGACGGTGCCGTTGCGCGTGTCGACGACGACGTTCTGGCCGATCTGCACTTCGGTCGCTTCGCGGGCCGGCACACGCAGCTCCGCGTACAGCTGGTCGGGTTGGGCAATGCGTCCTATCGGTGCGCCGGGCTGCAGCTGCTGGCCGACATCGACCGAGATCTCCTGCACGACACCGTCGATGCCGGCGACGATGTGCAGGTTCGCGACCTGGTCGCGGGCACGGCCAAGCGCCTTGGCCAGCTCATCGACGCGGGACTGCTTGACGTCGATCTGCACTTTCACGTTGTCGCGTATCGCCTTGAAGCGGTTCTGCTCGAGCGCGTACTGCTCGGTGGTCTGGGCCACCGTGAGCTTGCTGTTGTCGTAATCGATTTCCGACACGATGCCGCGACCAAAAAGCTTCGTTTCCGCAGCCAGGCGACCCTGCGCTTTCTGCATGTCGAACTTGGCCGCGGTCAGCACAGACTCCTGGTTCAGCAGGTTCGCGCGCTGTTCGGCCTCGGTCGCCTTGGCTTCATTGACGGCACCTTCCCAGGCGGATTCGGCTTCGTCCGCGCTCGCGACCAGCTGCGGATTGCCCAGTTCCACGAGCACGTCGCCGGTCTTGACCACATCGCCGGGCTTGACCGCCGCCTTGGCGACGCGGCCGGTTACCTGCGAGGCGATGTATTCGACATTGCGCGGCAGCAGCCGGCCGTTCGCATGCACTTTGATTTCCAGCGCGCCGCGCTTGACCGTATCGATGGTGACCTTGTGGCGTTCCACGCGCTGGGTGCTGAAATCGATGCGCGCGAGCGTGATGCCGCCGCCCAGCAGTGCGAAGACGCCAATCGCCGCGATGACGGCGCGCTTGTTGAGGCGGGATTTCGGTTTTTCGCGGGCATAGTCCATACGCGTCTGATAGCAACCCTTGTGCCAATGGATACTTGTCAGAAAAACAGCGACTTATAAAATTTCAGGACTGGCCAGTCCCGGAACCGGGACAGGCCAGTCCTGAAACTGGGCTGATGTGCAGAGACGCGCAGGATGGAAGACGGCTCCTGCGGGTCGCTGGCGCGCACCGCCTCGGCGGATGCGCGCCGGCCGCTACGGCGTCAGCGCCGCCGCGTCGGCGCCGGCCGGCATCAGCGTGCGGGCCAGCGCCTGCACGGCCGCACCGCGCAGCACCGAGTAGTGATCCGCATCGAGTTCATGGACCTGCGGCGCGCGCGGGAGCACGGCATTCCAGCCATAGTCGGGCGGCCACTGCGCCGCGTCGGCCAAGGCCTGTGTCGCACGGAACAGCAGCACGTCGATTTCGCGCGGGAGGGACTGCGGCCGGTAGGCCCGGTAGTTGTCCCGGCTGACCTGGAGTACGCCGTACAGCGTCTCGTATTGCGCGTGGTCCAGGTCGATGCCGTGTTCGCCGAGAACGACAAGCAGCTGTCCGACCGGCATCGCACGCAGCTGCGCGGCGCTGAGATCGAACGGCTGGCCGCCCTGTCCGGCCATTTCCACGCAGAGCTGGCGCATGTCCTCGAATTCGTCCGCCGGGGCCTGCGCATACAGCACGGCCGGCGTGGCGGCATCGATGAGCGCCAGCTGTTCCACCGTCTCGCCCTGCTCCAGCAGCTGCCGCGCCATCTCATAGGCCACGACGCCGCCGTAGGAATGCCCGGCGAGGCGGTACGGACCGTGTGGCTGCACGGCACGGATTGCCGCGATGTTCGCGGTGGCCTCGGCCTCCACGCTGTCCGGCGGTGCCGTACCGTCGAGCCCGATCGCCTGCAGCGCGTGGAACGGCTGCTGCGGACCGAGCGCGCGGCTCAGTTCGCGGAAGCTCAGCACGTTGCCGCCGACGCCGGGCAGCGCGAACAGCGCTGTGCGCTCGCCGGCGGCCTGTATCGTCACCACCCGCTCTGCGGTTGCTCCCGACGGCGTTCGCGTACGCAGGCTTTCCACTAGCTCGGCGAGCTGGCCGATGGTCACCTGGTCGAACAGTGCGCGCACCGGCAGTGCCACGCCGAGCTGCGCACGGATGCGGTACAGCAGCTGGGTGGCCAGCAGCGAATTGCCGCCCAGCTCGAAGAAGTTGTCGTTGACGCCGATCTTCGCCTGTTCGAGCACGAAGCCTTTTTCCTTGAACACGTGCGCCCAGATTTTCGCCAACGCCCGCTCGGTGTCGGTGCGCGGCGCGACGTATTCCTGGCTCGACTCCAGGCCGACGTCGATGCTTTCCAGCGCACGCCGGTCGGCCTTGCCGTTGGACGTCACCGGAATCGAGGCGACGCTGACGAACGCCGCGGGAATCATGTACTCCGGCAGGGTTTCCAGCAGATGCGCGCGCAGATCCTTGTGCGCCAGCGTGAACAGGTCGTCGCGCGTCGAATCGTGGGTGCGGTAGAACGCGATCAGCTGCTTGTAGCCATCGGGGCCGCGCGCGATCACGACACTTTCGCTGATCGCCGCATGGCGATTCAGATGCGCCTCGATCTCGCCGGTCTCGATGCGCACGCCGCCGATCTTGACCTGCGCGTCGATGCGTCCGAGGTACTGGATATTGCCGTCGTACAGCCAGCGCGCGAGGTCGCCGGTCTTGTACATGCGCGTGCCGGGGTCGAACGGATTGGCGATGAAGCGCTCCTGCGTCAGCTCGGCGCGATTGAGATAGCCGCGCGCCAGGTTCACGCCGGCGATATGCAGTTCGCCGGGCACGCCGACGGGCTGCGGATTACCCGCCTCGTCGACGATGTGGATCTGCGTGTTGTCGATCGGAGCGCCGATCGGCACGAACGGATACGCAATTTGCGTGCAGTCGTAGAACGTGACGTCGATCGCCGCCTCGGTGGGTCCGTACAGGTTGTGCAGCTGCGCATTCGGAAACACCGCGCGGTAGCGGTCCACCGAGGTGCGATCCAGCGCTTCGCCGCTGCAGAAAATAAGCCGCACCCCCGGACATTGCGCCTTCGCGTTATCGAGGAACGCATGCAGCATCGACGGCACGTAGTGCAAGGTCGTGACGCCGGCGCGGTTGATCAGCCCTTCCAGGTACTGCACGTCGGAATGGCCGTTCGGCTCGGCGAACACCAGCGACGCGCCGGTCATCGGCGGCCAGAAGAATTCCCACACCGAGACGTCGAAACAGTACGGCGTCTTCTGCACCACCACATCGGTGCCGCCCAGGCCATAGCACTTCTGCATCCAGTGGATGCGGTTGACCAGCGCACCATGCTCGACCAGCACGCCCTTGGGCTTGCCGGTGGAACCGGAGGTATAGATCACGTAGGCCACGTTGTCCGGCTTCGCGTCGCGGCGCAATGACTCGCCGCGCTGCAGGCGCGCAGCGGCATCGCCGCGCAGCGCCGGCCATTCCCGGTCGAGCGTGATGACCGTGATGCCCTCGCCCGCGAGCGCACTCAGGCGATCACGGAACTTCGCCTCGGTCAGGATCACCCGCGCGGCCGAGTCTTCCAGCATGTAGCCGACGCGATCATCCGGATACTCCGGGTCGATCGGCATATAGGCGCCGTCGGCGCGCACGATGCCCATGATGCCGATCATCATGTCGACCGAACGTTCCACGCATAGCGCCACGATCGCGTCGGGCCCTATGCCCAGCGACTGCAGATGCAGCGCCAGCAGGCCGGTCTCCTGTTCGAGCTGCGCATAACTCAGGCGGCGGTCGCCGTAGGACGTCGCCGGACGGTCGGGACCGGCGGCGGCCTGGTCCAGGAAAAAGTCGTGGATGCAGCGTTCCTGCGGAAACGGCGCGTCGGTCGCATTCCATTCGCTCACCCGCGCGCGATCCTGTTGGGTCGCGATCGGATAGTGCGCGACCAGACGCTGCGGATCCTTGGCGATTTCGTCCAGCAAGACGCGGAAATGCGCGAGCATGCCGCGGATCGTCTCGTTCGGGTACAGCGCCGGATTGCTCTGCAGATGAATGCGGAACTCGTCGCCGTCGTTGAATACTTCGAAGGCCAGATCGAAGTCGCCCTCCGCCTCCTGGCGGAAGCCGTTCACGGGCGACAGGCCGAACTCGTCGCGCACGGCACGGAACTCGCTGTCGCCCAGATTCGCGAATTCCTGGTAGGCGTAATACACCGTGAACTCGGTATTCCCGCCGACCTTCTGCCGGTTCAGCATCAGCGGGAACGGATAGGCCGAATGGAATACCGCGTCCAGCATCGTCATCTGCGTCCTGCGCAGGAAATCCGGCAGCGCCAGCGGCGTTTCGAACTGCGCACGGATCGGCACGATGTTGAAGAAATAGCCGATTTCGTCGCTGAACTGCCGGTCCGGCCGGACGATGACCGGCATCACGACCACGATGTCTTTCTGGTTCGAATATTTGTACAGCAGCAGCTGGAATACGGCGAGGAACACGGCCGAATGCTGCAGCGAATGCGACTTGGCGAAGTCGCGCAGCCACTGGCTGCTCGCCTTCGGCAGCACGTCGACGACGATTTCGGCCTTGTAGTCCGGCGGCAGCGGTTGCGGCGCATCCGGCAGCAGCTTGAAGCCCGGCAATTCGCCGCGCAGCTGCTGTTGCCAGAAGTCCGAATGCCGGGCGCCCTCGGCCGAAGCGAGCATCTGCGCCTCCCAATCCACGAACGGCGCGAAGCCCGAGGCATCGCGCGCTGCCGGTCGCGGCAGTCCCTGAGAAACATCGCGGTACGCCGCAAACAGCGCGCGCAGCAGGATGCCGGTAGAGAAGCCGTCGAAGATGATGTGATGGATCAGGATGAACAGGCCGGTCCGGTCGCCCGCCCAGGTGAACAAGGTGATGCGCGACAGCGGTCCCGCGTGCAGGTCGAACGGCTCGAGCACCTTGGCCTGGAAATGCGCGACGAGTTCCGCGTCGGTCTGCAGAGGGAGCGTCTCGCGGCGCACGGTCGAGCGGCAGTCCTCGTCCAGGCGATGCGCCAGCGTGCCTTCCTGTTCGACGATGCGGGTCCTGAGCAGCGGAAAGCGGTCGATGACGCGGTCCCAGGCCTGGGCCAGCAGCCCAGCGTCGATCGCAGCGTCTATCGTGATGCAGATCGGCACGGCGTGACTGCGCTGCGGATTGAGCGTCTGCAGGATGTAATGCGAATGCTCGCCGACCGACAACGGAAACTCGCCGGGGCTGCGCGCGGCGGACACGATGCCGTCGCCGCTATTCAGAATATCGATGATCGCGGGCTTGAAGCGGGCGATGCCGTTCGCCAGCTCGGTAGTCAGCGATCCTTTCGGTGCATAGCAGTTCAATTTGGCGTCTTCGACGGCGAGCTTGATGTCCTTGCTCGCCAGTTCGCTCAACAACTCCCAGACATCTTCCACATTTCCCTCCAGTGAACTGAATGCCCCGGACGACGATCGCGGCACGGAGCCGGATCAAATCATCGGACAGTTTTGCGTTGAAAAAACGAATACCGCGAACGCCTCCGAACGATACGCACAGCGTTGACGGGAAGCCTGCGCATGGCCACGATGCACAGCAGAGGCGACGCCGGCACGCGGCGTCGACGTCAGTAACGACGACGCACGGTGCGATCGAACAGGATTGCGTGCGCACGCCGCACCGATCGGTCACGCGCCGTGGTTCGGAAACCCAAAACATGACGCCGGAACGAAAGCGAGCGTCCGCCACTTATTGAATCGATAACTTTGGAAACTTTAAAGCAAACACTATGCCACACAGTATCTCCGCATCTCAGCTCGACTTGAGCACAAATCCATCCGCAGAAATCCCATTACCGGGACCGCCTAGTCCTGAAAATGGCATCCGGCCGCGATGCCTTGCTGACCAAAATTACGTGATCCCTTAGCGCCTATCGGACGGACCTGAAGCTATGCGATGTCGTTTCAATGCACCGATATTTTTGATAATTACACTGGCACGCGCCGGTCCGAGAGGTCACAATCGGCATCTACGTGGGCCGTCTATCGACGTTGCTCGTCGGCGGTTAACCGATGCGATGACCCCGGCACACGTCGTTCCGCCAACCCGCGAATAGGAAGCCGCTTCGTGAAGATACTTTTCCTGTGTGTTTGGGCCGAATGGCCGTCCAATCGTCTGTACCTCGATAACGAGGAACATGAAATCTGGTATGTCTGCGATCCCAACGGGATGAGGTATATAAAGAACCATCTCTCTGCAGACGAGATCGCCGGCCTTACCTTGCCGACCAGCGAAGACCCGCGCGAACTGATGCAACTTCTGCAGGGCGTCTACCAGCAATTCCCGTTCGAGCGTGTCGTCGCCGTAGACGAGCGCACGGTGCTGCCGGCTGCCTACATCCGCCAGGTCTTCAATATTCCGGGCCCGCGGCCCGCCGAAGTCGACGCGTTCCGCAGCAAGCGCACGATGAAGCAATGGCTGGCACCGCGCGGCGTGCGCGTGATTCGCGACCTTGACCCGGCCGAACTGGAAGCCGGCCCGTTCACGCCCTGCGTCATCAAATCCCACGACGGCACCGCCTCCGGCGGCGTCTATTTGTGCCATACCCGCGCCGACTACGACGCGCACCGCCATGAAATCGCCCAAGGCTTCATGCTCGAAGAGTTTGTCGAAGGCGACATCTTCCACGTCGACGGCGCCTACAACGCCGACGGTGTGGTCGCGGTTCCGCACGCCTATATCAATACCTGTTTCGACCACTATGCGCTCAGCCTGCCGGTCGGTTCGGTCGGTGTCGACGATCCGGTCCTCAAGCAACGCCTGATCACGTTCACCGAAGCGGTTATCGCCGCCCTGCCGCTGCGCGAAGGTATCTATCACCTGGAAATCATCCGCACGCCCCAGGACGAGCTGGTGTTCCTGGAAATCGGCGGCCGCGTCGGCGGCGGCGAGGTCAATCGCAATTTCACCGACGTCTACAACTTCGACCTGCTGGAATTCCATATCGCCTCCCAGCTCGGGCTGTCGCCGAAGCTGCGCAAGGTGCGTGAGAACACGGTCGGCGGCTGGCTCATGATCAACAGCGTCCAGCACGTTCCGGGGATTTTCACCGGGATCCGCTACGAACCGCTCAGCGACGACAACTGCGCGTATTCGTTGTGGCATCCGCGTCTGGGTCACAAGTACAAACTGCGCGAACGCATGTCGCTGAAATATTCGTTCCGTGCCGATACCTCGGCCCAGGTGCGCGCTAGCATCATCGAACTCATGGACAAAGTCAGCCTCGAATCGGTGCCGCTGACCGAACCGGCAGTAACGCCCGCCGTGAAGCTCGAAGAAGTCGCCTGAAGGAACCGCACTGCAATGGCCGCGCCGATGTGTCGTTCGGCGCGGCCATTCCTGTCGTGTTGCGGTCTGCGAGGCGCTCAGCCGGGAGTCGGCTCCGCAATAAACGGCAGCGTGACCGACGAATCCACGTATTTTTGTTTGAACTTGTCGCCGACCACGATATTGGCAATTTTCCGCGGCCCGCGGTACGCGGCTTTCTGATGGATGGTGTTGTAGACGAAATACGGAATCATGCCGCCTTCGTACATGTCGACGGTATATTCCACTTCGATCTCGCCATTCCCCACCGGCTTGAACATCCACTGGTTGTTCATGTGCGGGACGCGAATGCAGCAGTCGTCCGGCGGAATGCGGTTCGCATCGCCGATATAGTGGACCTTGACGTCCTTGGTCTTCGGATCCTGCGATACGTCGACCTTGACGACGAACTGGCGCTTGCCGAAAGGCCCGTAGTTGTACACGAATGACATGTACTGGACCTGCGGGCTGACGGTGTCCAGCACGACGTAGTCCGTGCAGCCGACGTCATCACAGGCAGTCGGATCCTGCATGAAGCGCGTTACGCTGGTCAGGCTCGAACGCAAGCGCGTTACGCCCTTGTATTTTACGAGCGTCGAGCCGGGCACTTTCTGCCAGAACACCTTGACGCCGTCCTTTTCCTCCAGCGCGTGCCATTCTTCGGACCCGGAATATTTGTAAGCAAAATGGCCGATGACGGCCACGGCGACGATTACCATCAGGCTGCGCAGCAGAAATCGCTTGATGCGACCTTTCTTACGCGTCGGTGGCTGCAAAGAGCCGGTAGACGAAACGCCTTCCATCGTATTTCCCCAAAGTTAGTCTTCTGTAGTGAGTGCCGCCAGCCGCTGAGCGGCCGGCGCGCGAATCGACCATGTTCCGTTGTCGCGCCGGTCAAGCCGGTGCGATTTCGTCGATATCGAAGTAGCCGTTGTAGCCTTTGACATAGACCGCCGGCCGATGGCCGAACAGTACGAGCGCTTCGGTGCGTGTCTCCAGCGTGGCGTCGTCCATCAGGGACGAACGCACCCGCGTGCCGACCGCGTGACGCTGGTTCCAGGCAGCCACCTTCTGCTCTGCGCTCATTGCATCGCCGCCTGCAGCCGGCGCAGCGACCGTAGTGATGATCGGTGCGGTTGCCGGCGCCGCGGCGGGCGTCGCTTTGGCGGCATTCTTGGCGATGTAGTCACGAATCGATTTGATCAGGCGCGTCAGTACATCGCCATGACCGATCTCCTCGAACTGCATCGGATCGCCGCCGTTTTCCAGCGCCAGCAGGTATTGCACGCTGTCGGACCATCTAACCGGGCTGGCGATCTGACGCGCCAGGGTCTCGATCACCGCGTCGCCTTCATAGGGCCGGGCGGTGACGTTGGAGATCACTGGAATCTTCGGCGCGGCGAACTCGAAGGTCTGCAGGAATGCGCGGAACTCCTGTTGTGCTTCGGCGAGAAAGCGGGTGTGGAACGCGCCGCTGGTATTGAGCGGGAAAAACAGCACGCGACCTTTCTGCAGCAGCGGCTGCGCGGCCGCGACCTCTTCCTTGAGGCCGGAAATCACGATCTGGGTCGGCGTGTTGAAATTCGCGAGCTCGATGTTCGTCAGCCCGTTTTCCTTCAGCACCGCTTCGATCTGTTCTGGCGTGGAATTCAGTACCGCAGCCATGCCGCCGCCGGATACCTGGCTCATGAGCTGTCCACGCTTCTGTACCAGCTTCAGTCCGACCTCGAAGCCGAAACACTCCGCCGCGAGCAAGGCATTGAACTCGCCCAGGCTGTGCCCGGCCAGATAGTCCGGTTTTGCGGCCGACTCCTGCAGGCGCTTGTAGTACGACAACGCGTTGACGACGAACAGCGCGGGCTGGGTGAAGCGCGTGTTGTCCAGTTCCTTGCGCGGATCCTCGAGGCACAGCTCCTTGATCGAATAGCCGAGGATCGCGTCGGCCTGCGCCGTGAGTTCGGCGAATTCGTCGAACAGCGCGCCGCCCATGCCGCGTGCCTGCGAGCCCTGGCCCGGAAACATGCAAGTTTTCATGCACTACTCCTTCAGGCCTGCAGGCCGACGCTTTTCTCGTGCAGCAGCTCGGCGAGTGCGCCGATGTTTTCCGCGCGGATGGTCTCGGCCAGCGGAATGTCGAGCTCCATCGCCTCCAGGGTCATCATCACGACCTCGGAGCGGTCGATCGAGTTCGCCCCGAGCGAACGCAGGGAATCGGTCCACTGGAAATCATGCTGCTCCAGACGCGGGATGACTTCGCCGACGTGCTTGGTAATCAATGCAAAAATCGCTTGTTTGTCCACAATTATTCCTTTGGCGATGGTGCCGCGGCCTGCCGTTGCAGTGCCGCCGGACGAATGAAATGGCGCTTCAGCTGACCCAGTCGTATTCCCGGTGGAATTCCTTGATCTCCTTGAGGAACAGCGTCGGCTTGCCGTGGGCGGTGCGGGCTTGCGGAATGAACTCCGGGTCCAGCACCACGTTGCGGGTGCCGAACCTGACCGTGTTGTTGGTCACCAGAAGCTCGTCGTATTCCTCCATCGTCAGCTCATAGCGCCGGTCGAGGTGCTCCTTGATGTTCTGCGCGCGCAGCCGTGATTGACCGTTCTGGCCGACGACGCCGCTGAAGAACTCCGAGCAGCAGCCCGAGCCGTAGGAGAAGCAGCCGATGCGCTGTGAGGTATCGAAATCACCATGATCGATCGCGCTCGCGATCGCCATCAGGGTGCTCGCGCCCATGATGTTGCCGACGCGCTGGCAGTAGTTGAGGCTGGGCTGTACGCGGCGTTCGAAATCGGCCTCGATCTCGGCCGGCCGTGCCTTGGCGATCTTGCGCATGATGTTGCGGTGCGCGCCCTTGACCATGCCGCCGAATGGCGTGTGCATGGCCAGATAGCCGAAGGTCGTCGACAGATCCGCGCCTTCGACGCGCTTCTGGTATTCGAGAAAGGCTTTCTCGCAGCAGTCCAGGTACGACAGCAGCGACAGGTCGGCGTCGCCGGCTTCCTTGTCGGGTGCGGGCCGGCAGGTGTCCATCACTTCGTAGCCGTAGTAGCCGCTGGCGCCGATATCGACCTGGAACACGTGCGGAATCTCGCTGATCAACGCGGCAACGGCGCCGGCGCCGCTGCTGGGTTCGAAGAACGACCAGTCTTCGGTCAGCCCTTCGCCGCCCTCTTCCACCATGAAGCGCGAGATGTCGGTCGCGATCAGCAGAACTTTCGCGCCGGGCGATACGCCGGCGAGAATGAAATTGATCGCGGTCTGCAATCCGGCGATGCCGGAGTAGCAGGCGTTCTTCAATTCGAACAGCCGGCAGTTGCGGTTGAGGCCGAGCAGATTGTGGAAATAGGTGCTCATCGACTTGCCGAAATCGAAAGCCGACTCGGTGCAGGCGATGACCACTTCGATGCGGTCCTTCTCCTCCGGGCTCAGCGCGTCGATCAGCGGCTTGGCCGCATTCACGCCGAAGGTGATCGGATCTTCGTACGGCAGCGCGACCGTCTTTTCCTTCATCAGCAGGTTGGAGAAGCGCGTCATGTCCAGGCTGCGATGCACCGCGAGCTTCTCCACGTCGACACTGGCCGTGCCCGCGAACACGTTCATCGATTCAATTCCTACCGCTCGCATGCGTTTCCCCGACTATGGATTACATTGGTATTTGAAAAATTTATGAACAAGTCGATAGCCTGTCCAGAGTGTCGCTAATGAAATTCAGCAAGTCTGGCGCGGCTCTGTCCCGGCCTGAGGCGAAAGTCCGCAAATCCCTGCGGATCACGAAAATGCAGATAAATATTGTTTTCCAGGACATCGCAGAACAGCTGCCCCGGCGGCTTGCCAAAGGAGTGTCCGGGATAGATCCGTGTCTGCGGCCGCAATTCCCGCTTCAGCCGCTGCAGGCTGTCGAACATCTGATGGGCGGCATCGACGCCGGGACAGAGGCCGCAGCCTTCGGCAAACAGCACGTCGCCGGTGAACAGGTTGTCGCCGATCAGATAGCAGACGCAGCCCGGCGTATGCCCGGGCGTCAGCAGCGGCTTTATGAGCATCCCCCCTATCCACCACGCGCTTTCCTCGATGGCGACCAGTTGCGGGGCGCGAAAGCCCGAGGCGACGATCTCCTGCCGCGACATCCACAGCGGGCAGCCGTATTTCTGCGCCAGCGGCCTGGCCAGGTCGATATGATCGGAATGCGAATGGGTCAGCACGATGCCGTCGAGTTCGGCGTCGGCCCGCTGCAGCGCCTGCTCGATCACGTCGGCCTGCCAGGCCGGGTCGACCAGCACCGCGCGCCGGCGGTCGGGATCGGTCACGAGATAGTTGTAGTTGGTCATGGAACCGCGTGCGGTGCGCAGCACCTCGACTTCGGGTGCGTATGCCATGGACCGCGCCTGCACCGGGTTCCCGCTCATGCCTTGACTCCCCCCTGGAGTCTCGCCGCGCATCGCCGCATTGCGGCTCCCCGGCGGGAACCGAACAGGCAAGACAGCGCGTGGAGTTCCGACCATGCCACCCGCCACGCAGGCGAGTGCGGAAGTAAACGCGATGGCAAAGTTATCGTCAAGGACATTTTCCATAAGACATGTTCGATGAATGATCCAGTCGTACAAACTAAAACTTTCTGCATGATTTCAGCGGCGCCGAGCCACGGATCTGCTGCGAAGTCGTATTGCCCGAGCCAGCCGCCGACCGACAGCGCCCGCTCCGGGCATCGCGCCCTTCGCGGCGATCGTCTCGCATTCGCCGTGCATCAGCCCGCCTGCGCCAGCGGATTGACGGAATCGGCATGCTGCAGCGCCTTGAGCGCCAGCCCCTTGAATGCGACCAGCAGTTCGCCGCGCTCGTTGAGCAGGCGGATGTCGAAGACGCGCACGTCGTCGTGGCCGCGGCCGGCGCCGGCGACCTGGGCATGGACATAGCAGTTACGGGCGACGCGGCGAACGATGCTGAGTTCTTCCAGCGCGAGCGGCACGTAGGTCGTGCGCGCAGGTACGCCGTCGAGCAGAGCCAGCGCCGTCTGGAACGCACCGTCGATCAGCGCCGGATGCAGCACGAAACGTTCCGCGCGGCTTTCCGGCGCCTGCGTCAGCGCGAGCCGCGCCAGCGCGCCGCCGCCGCCGCACCAGATTTCCTGCACGCTGCGGAATGCCGTGCCGCAGGCGATGCCGCGCGCTTCCAGTCGCTGGTAGTGCGTGGCCGCATCGACATGCGTGCCCTGCGCCGCGAGCGCGGCGATCGATACCGGCGCATCGGTTGCAACCGCGTGACGCGCGCCGAGCAGCAGACGCCCTTCCGAATGCACGGTCCTGCGGCTGCCGTCGTCCAGCGAAGTGACCACGTATTCGATGCTGTCGCCGATGTGCTTGACGTAGGTGCGCACCAGCTGCACGTCCGATGGCACATGCAGCGGCTGAGCCCAGACGACATCGCGCACGCCGCGGATGCGCCGGTCGCCCGCGAGGCTGGCGCAGGCGCAGGCCAGCTCCAGGATCGCCGCGGCCGGCAGTACGCGCGCGCCCTGCAGCGCGAGCTGGAACTCGGTCAGCAACGCGGTCGAAATCCACGAATCGAAGCTGACCTCGCGCAAGGTGGACGAGTTGTACGAGACCAGCGGATGCAGCCGTTCGACGGTCGCGGGTTCGACGGCGACGGCGGCCGCGCCGTTCTCCTCGACGATCCAGCAGCGCTCGGCGGCGAACGGATAGGTCGGCGCGGCGATGCGCGGCGGCAGGACGTCGCCGTGCAGGCGCTGCCAGGCCGGATCCTCGCCCGCGACCCAGCGCTGCGCGCAGCGCTGGGCACGCTGCAGCGCGGGGGTATTCGTCTCGTCCGGCGCGGCGACACGGCGCGCGCTGCGACGCGCCTCGACCCGGCCGCGATGGACGACCTCGGCTCCGCTGCCGGCAAGCCAGCCGCGCAGAAGCCCGGCCAGCTCGGCCGGTTGCATCGCGATCAGCGCGAGCCGTTCCTTCAGCGCTTCGCGGCCGACCTGCACCGTATGGCACAACGCCGCCAGATCGGTCTGCGGCCGCGCCTCGAGGAATTCGGCGAAACGCTCCGCGTACGCGCGCAGCGCCTCGTCGCTCTCGGCCGACAGCGCCAGCACCTGCGGTCCCGCCGCGGCGAGGGGCTGCGGCGCGGACGATACGTATTCCTCGAGCACCAGGCAGGCATTCACGCCGCCGGCGCCGAAGGAATTCACCAGCGCGCGCCGCGGTGCATCGCCCTCCCGCGGCCAGTCCGCCAGCGAGTGCTGCAGATAGAACGGCGACGCGGCCAGGTTCAGGTCCGGATTGATCTCGCCCGAATGCAGGCTCGGCACGAACTGGCCGTGCTGGAGCTGCAACAGCGCCTTGGCCATGCTGCAGACGCCGGCGGCCGATTCGGAGTGGCCGACGTTGGCCTTGACGCTGCCCAGCGAGCAGTAGCCGGTCCGATCCGTGCCGCGGCGAAACGCCTGCGACAGCGCGAGCACTTCGAGACTGTCGCCCAGCGGCGTGCCGGTGCCATGGCCTTCGACGCAGCCGATCGCGCCGGGCTCGACCTCGGCCGCGGCCAGCGTGCGCGCGATCAGTTCCGCCTGTGAATTGGGATTGGGCGCGGAGTAGCCGTTGGAACGGCCGCTGTGCTCGAACGCGCTGCCGGCGATCACGCCATGGATGCGATCGTTGTCGGCGACCGCCTGCTCCAGCGGCTTGAGGATGAACGTGCCGACGCCTTCGCCGGGCACGAAGCCGTCGTCGCCAGCGCCGTAGCTGTGCGTCTTGCCGCCGCGGGCGAGCATGCCGCGCTGGCACAGCGACAGATATTTCGACGGGTGCAGATAGAGATTCACGCCGCCGGCGACGGCGACCTGGCATTCGCCGCGGCGCAGGCTTTCGCAAGCCATGTGCACCGCGACCAGCGAGGACGAACAGGCCGTGTCCACCGGCAGGCTGGGTCCCTTGAAGTCGAAGAAGTAGGACACGCGGTTGGCGATGGACCAGGGCATCGCGCTCGGCGTGAGCATGTTGCCCTGGCGGCGCGCGTCCTCGGCCAGCTGCGCGTAGGAGTTGGTCGTCACGCCGACGAACACGCCGACATCGGCGCTCTTGCCCTTGGCATGCCGCGCGCGCAGTTCGTCGCGGGTATAGCCGGCGTCTTCCAGCGCGCTCCATACCGATTGCAGGAACAGCCGCTCCTGCGGATCCATGACGCTGGCTTCCTCGCGCTGGATCTTGAAAAGTCCCGTATCGAATTTGTCCACATCCGACAGAAAGCCGCCGCTGCGGCAGTAGATCTTGCCGCGACCGGCCGCAGCCGGATCGGCGTCGTAGTAGGCCTCGGCATCCCAGCGGTCGGCCGGCACGGTTCCGGTCGCATCGCGGCCGTCGCGCAGCAGCTGCCAGAACGCGTCCATGTCGCGCGACTGCGGATAGTGGCCATGGACGCCGACGATCGCGATCTTCTGCGTGGCCGACTGCGCCGCGACCCGTGCGGACAGGCTGCCCGGATCGCGCGCGGCCGTCGGCGTCACTGGCGCTTCGGACGGCACCGCTTGCGCCGGCACCGCTTCGGCCGCGACCGGCTCGACCCTCAACGCGGACGGCTCGATCGCTTCCACACCGGCGCTTGCCTGCGCGGCAAAGTGCGCGCGCAGGCGTTCGACCGAATGGCGCGACAGGAACGTGACGACTTCGGCGATGGTTTCGTGCTCGTACAGCAGGGTCTTGGGCAGTTCGCCGAGGTCGCGCTCCAGCGTCGCGGTGACCTTGCCGATCGCGACCGAATCCATGCCGAAGGATTCCAGCCGTTCGCGCGGGTCGATGTGTTCGGGCGCGAGCTTGATCTCCTCGCCGATCAGCGTCTTCACGTAGGCCAGGGTCTGCGCCGGCAGCTCCGCGCCGGCATGGCCGGTCCGCGTGTCGGCGACGGCCGCACCGGCCGCGCGTGCCGCAACGGCTGCCGCGGCAGGCGGGCGCAGGCCGCTGACGTAGGCGTCGATGCGCGAGGCCAGGCCGTAGACGGCGATGTCCTGCGCGCGGTCGGAACACAGCAGTTCCTCGAACAGACGCAGACCCTGATCGGTCGGCAACAGCGCGAGTCCGGTGCGCGCCTGCAGCAGGGCCACGTGCTCCGCGGAGATCTGCATACCGCCGTCACGCCACAGCGGCCAGTCGACCGACACGGTGCGCCCGGCGCGCAGGCCGGCGGCGCTCTGGCGCCCGCGCCGTTCGGCGAAGGCGTCGAGGAACTGGTTGGCGTAGGCGTAGTCGGCCTGGCCGACATTGCCGTTCACGCCGGCGATGGAGGCGAACAGGATGAACAGGTCGAGCGGTTCGTCGCGCGTGGCGCGATCGAGCTGGATCGCGCCGCCGATCTTCGGATCGAACACGGCACGCATGTCCTCACCGGTCTTCTTCAGCACGAAGCCGTCGCGGGTCACGCCGGCCGCGTGGATCACGCCGCTGAGCGAGCCGTAGCGCGCCTTGATCTCGCGCACGACGCGCTCGGCGTCTTCGGCACGCGAGACATCGGCCTGCATGTAGACGATCTCGGACGCATGCTGGCGCAGCCGCGCGAGGCGCGGTTCGTGCTGCGGGCTCGAGGCGGAACGGCCGACCAGCACCAGCCGCGCCGCATGATGCTGCGCCAGGTATTCGCCGAACAGCAGGCCCAGTCCGCCGAGTCCGCCGGTGATCAGGTAGACGCCGCCGTGTTTCAGCGGCAACCGGTCGAGCGCGGCAGTGGCAGGGCTGCACGGCGCGATCCGGCGCACGCAGCGTTCGGTCGCCGCGCCCACGCAGCGATAGCGGACTTCCTCGACGCCGGCGTGCGCGCCGGCGATCTCGGCGGCGGCGATCGCGACTTCGTCGGCCAGGGTCAGGCCCGCATCGCCGTCGATGCTGACGACCTTGCCGCTGAACGCGGGTTGTTCCAGCGCAAGGGTCTTGAGGAAGGCCGCGAGCGCCTGGTGCTGCGGCGCGGCGGCATCGGCGATGACGATGTAGCGCGCCGCCACCGACAGACCCATCAGCGCCTTGGCGACGTGCAGCAGCGCGAACACCGGCTGGTGCAGGGCCGCCGTATCCGGCAGCGACTGCTCGAGCGTCACGCCGTCGCTGCAGCGGTGCAGGATCACCTGCGGCAGCAGGTCGCGGCACTGCAGCGCGGCGAAGAGCTCGCGGAAATCCGTCTCATCGTCGGCGCGCACCTCGAACTCGGTCGGACCGAGTTCGCGATAAGCCTTGGCGAATGTCACCCGTACCAGCGGCGCGGCGGCGCCGCGCTGCGCGGCCAGCGTGCGGAAGATCGTGTCAGTGCCGTCCAGCAGCAGCAAGGTGCCCGCCGGTTGCGCCACCGGCGACGGCGGCGGCGCGGCCTGCCAGGTCACGCCGTAGTGCAACCGCTGCGGCGCTTCGGCAACCGCCGCCGCGGGGCCCGGCGCAGCCGCAGTAGGCGCCACGGCGGTGGGCGCTGCGGGCACAACCCGCACGGCCGCCAGCGGCGTGGTATCGATCCAGTAACGCTGGCGTTCGAACGGATAGGTCGGCAGCGACACGCGGCGCGGCGTGCCGCCCGCGTGCAGCAGCGACCAGTCGATCTCGGCGCCCAGGGCCCACAGCCGCGCGAGCCTGGTCAGATCACGGCTCCGCGCGAGTTCGTGCAGGAACGCACGGCCCGCGGCACCGTCGACCAGCAGCGCCGCATCCGCATCGCCGTCGCTGCTGTTGCCGTATACGAGGTTGTGCACGGCGCCGCTGTCCGGCGCGGCCCGCACGTCTTCGCCGCCATCCTGCGCGGCGATCCAGTCCTGCAGCGCGGCGACGAAGCCGGCCAGATCGCCGGCCACGCAGGCGAGCCGCGCGTTCATGCCGGTGCGGCCGGCCTGCAAGGTATAGGCGACGTGTCCGGGCGCCAGCGCCGCATGGCCGGCGAGGAATGCGGCCATGCGCCGCGCATGCCGCAGCAGGCCGCGCAGGCTGCGCGCCGACAGCACGAACAGGTGGTCTGCGGCGGCCGGGCGGGCGACGGTACGCGTGTCGATGTATTCCTCGACCACCACGTGCGCGTTCGCGCCGCCGGCACCGAACGAGCTGATGCCGCTGCGCCGCGGCTGGCCATCGCGACGCGGCCACGGCGCGAGCGTGGTCTGCACGCGGAATGGCGACTGGCTGAAATCGATGTTCGGATTGACCGGCTCGGCATGCAGCGACGGCACGAGTTGCGCGTGCTTGATCTGCAGCAGCACCTTGGTCATCGCGGCGATGCCCGCGGCGGATTCGAGATGGCCGATATTGGATTTCACCGAACCGATCGCGCAGTGCCTTCCGCCGTTGCCGTCGCCGAACGCCCTGGACAGGCCGGTGATCTCGATCGGATCGCCGAGCGAGGTGCCGGTGCCGTGCGCCTCGATGTAGTCCAGCGATTCCGGCGCGATCTGCGCGCGGGCGAACGCGTCGGCGATCAGTTCCGCCTGCGCGTTCGGATTGGGCACGGTATAGCCGTTGGTCTTGCCGCCGTGGTTGATGCTGCCGGCACGGACGATGCCGTAGATGTGGTCGCCGTCGCGCAGCGCGTGGTCGAGCGGCTTGAGCAGCACCGCGCCGACACCTTCGCCGGGCACGTAGCCGTCGCCGCCGGCGCCGAAGCTGCGGCAGCGGCCGTCGCTGGCGGCGAACTTCCCCTGGCTCAGGGTCAGGTATTTGTGCGGATGCACCGACACGTTGACGCCACCGGCAATGGCCGCGTCGATGGTGCCGCGGCGGATTTCCTCGCAGGCCAGATGGATCGCGGTCAGCGACGAGGAGCACATGGTGTCGATCGCGAGGCTCGGGCCGTGCAGGTCGAAGAAATACGACACGCGATTGGCGATCGAGGCCTGCGACGAACTCGGCACGCCGAGGTGGCCCGCGGCGAGGGAATTGACGCCGTAGAGTTCGTACTGGCCCCACATCACGCCGACGTAGACGCCGGTGCGCGTCCCGGCCAGGCTCTGCTTGCCGTAGCCGGCGTCCTCGATCGTCTGCCAGGCGGTTTCCAGGAACAGGCGTTCCTGCGGATCGAGCAGCTCGGCTTCTTTCGGCGCGATGTTGAAAAACAGCGGATCGAACTTGTCGATGTCCGCCATGAAGCCGCCCCACTTGCTGTAGCTCTTGCCGGGTGCGTTGCGGTCCGCATCGAAATACAGCGCGTGGTCCCAGCGCTCGGCCGGAATCTCGGTGATGCAGTCGCGGCCTTCGCGCAGCACATCCCAGAAGCCGTCGACGTCGTCTGCCTGCGGATACCGGCCGGCCAGGCCGACGATGGCGACGGCGCGGCCGCGCGAGTCGGGCGCGACGCCGAACGCGCGCCGCGGCACGAACGCCGGTGTCGCCATCGGCACGGCAGCGGTGTGCGGTGCGTCGCGGGCCTCGGCGACGACCGGCGCGGTCGCGGTGACGCGGGCGACGATCTGCGGGAAGGCCTTGACCAGGTATTTCGTCAGCGCGGCGATGCTCTGGTATTCGAAGAACAGGGTCTTGGACAGCGTGCCGAAGGTCTGCTCCAGCACGCCCGTCAGGCGCATCGCGAGAATGGAATCGATGCCGTAGTTCTCCAGCGGCATCTGCACGTCGATGCGCTGCGGCGGCAGCTTCAGCGACGCGGCGAACTGCCGGCGCAGGTATTCCTGGGTCAGATCAAGCAGATCGGCGGCGGCGGTCGTGCCCGCGGGCAGGCCGGGCGCCGGCGTGACCGCGCGTGGCGCCGGTGCCGCGGCCATCGCGGCCACGGCCGTATCGCCGTTGCCGAACACGGTGCGGCGCATCGCGGCCAGATCGCCCTGCATCACGAGGCTGCGGCCCTGCCCCTGCGCGAGCGCCTGGGCGAAAGCGCGCAGGCCATGATCGGCGGACAGCGCGCCCATGCCGGTTGCGCGGGCAATCTGTTCCTGCAACACCGCCGGGACCTGCATGCCACCGTCGCGCCACAGCGGCCAGTTGAACGAAACGGTGAGACCTTGCCGCTCGCCCGCGGCGACGCGCTGGTTGCGGTACTGTGCGAACGCGTCGAGAAACGCATTGGCGCAGGCATAGTCGGCCTGGCCGACATTGCCGAACGCGCCGGCGACCGACGAGAACAGCGCGAAGAACTGCAGGTCGAGTTGCCGCGTCGCGTGATCGAGATTCACCGTGCCGGCCACTTTCGGCGCCAGCACGGCGCGGAAGTCCGCCGCGGATTTGTGCAGCAGGAAGCCGTCGGCGAGCCGGCCGGCGCTGTGCAGCACGCCGTCGAGCGCGCCGAACTCGTCCACGACGCCGGCGATGAGCGTATCGACCTGCGCCGCATCGTCGAGATCGAGCGCGCGGTAATGCACGCGGGCCATGCCGGCCGGCTGCAGCGCGGCGAGGCGCGCGAGGCGCGCGTCGTCGAGTTCGCCGCGGCCCGTCAGCACGACCTGTGCTTCGGGTGCCTGTGCCGTGATGGCGCGCGCGAATACCGTGCCCAGGCCACCGAGACCTCCAGTAATCAGGTACACGCCGCGCGGCTTGAACGCGGCGAGCGCGTCGTCGGCCGGGACGACCTGTTCCTGCCAGCGCAGACGCTGCGGCGCGCCGTCGGCCACGAAGCGCAACTGCGCTTCACGCGGATGCGCCTGCGCCTGCTGCAACTGCCGCGCGAGGACCCCGGCCGCAACGCCGCGGCCGGTCGTGACGACCTGGCCGTGAAAACGCGGATTCTCCAGCGCGGCGGATTGCAGCAGTCCGGCGATGCCGGCGAACACGCCGTTGTCGCGGTCGTCGCCGATGACCCATTGCAGCAGCACCGGTCCATCGCTCCGCGCCGCAAGCAGGTCGCGGACGATTTCCAGGCCGGCCAGCGCATGCGCTTCGTAGCGCCGTGCAAGATCGTGCCCCGACGCCGCAACCAGCGCGCTGCAGCGGCTGCCGGGCAGCAGCGATTGCAGTGCCTGCGCGGAAACTTCGGGCAACTCGCAGAGCACGACCTGCCGCTGCGCCCAGTCCTGCGCCGGCGTCGCCGCGGCCAGCGCCTGCCATTGCGGCACGGCCGCAAGCACGCCCTGCCCCGCATCGGCGGCCGGCACCGCAGTGGCCATGGCGCGCGTGGAGAAGCCGCGCAACTGCACGGCGACGGCACCCTGCGCGTCGCACAAGTCGATGTCGAGCCGCGCGACCGCGTCGTCGCTGCGGCTGCCGGCGGCGAGGCGCAGCCAGGCCCACATCGTCGCCGCGCTGCTGCCGAACACGCGCAGCGTGTCGAGCGCGAACGGCAGGCGTGCCGAGGCGGCGCCGTCGAACAGCGCGAGCGCCGCCTGCAGCGCGCCGTCGAGCAGGCTGGGATGCAGTACGTAGGCGTCGGCCTGGGCACGCACGCAGTCCGGCAGTTCCAGCAGCGCGAGCACTTCGCCGCTGCCGCGCTGCACGTGGCGCACCGAACGATGGGCCGGACCGTAGCGCAGGCCGAGGCTTTCGAGGCGCGCGTACAGCTCGACCGCGCTCCAGCCGGCACCGTCCAGGCGCTGCTGCAGGGCGGCGATGTCCATGGATTCTTTTGTTTCTTCTTCCACAAACGCAGCCTGGCCGCGGCTGTGCTCGACTGGCGTCTCCTCGTCGCCGCTGACGATGGCGAAATCCACCGCGCCATCGGCCGCGGCATCGAGCACGAGGCGTACTGCCGTCGGCGCCTCCACGATCAGCGGCTGCGCCCAGGCGCAGTGGCGCAGTTCGAGCGCGCCGCGGCGCCAGGCAGCCGGCACGGCCTGTTCGACCGCGGCGCGCGCCATCTCGAGATAGGCCACTGCCGGCAACACGCGCAGTTCGCGGCCGTCGAGCAGCACGCGGTGATCGGCGAGCCACGGTTCGCGGCCCTCGAAAACACTGCGATAGCCCTGCCGGCTCAGGTCCGACACGTTGGCATGCAGCAGCGGATGCAACGCGCCGCCGGTCGCCGCCGTGGCCAGGCTCGTGGCCGCCGGCGTGTCGATCCAGTAGCGCTCGCGCGCGAACGGATACGTCGGCAGGCTGATGCGCGCGGGGCGGCTCGCCCCATACAGCGCGGCCCAGCGCACGTCGAGGCCACGCGTCCAGAGCTCGACGACCTTACCGAGCTTGCCGACCGTCAGCCAGCGCTCGACCGTCTGCTGCAGGTCGGCGTCGCTGCTGAACAGCGCGAGCGTGTCGCGGTGCCGCTGCACCTGGCCCTGATGCACTTCGTCGAGCGCGTCGTCGCCGGCCAGCCAGCCCTGCAGTTTCTGCAGCAGCTCGGCGCGGTCGGCCACGACGAGCCCGAGGCGCTCGTCCATGGCCTCGCGGCCGGTCTGCAGCGTATGCGCCATCGCGACGAGATCGATATCCGGCGCGGCGGTGACGAACGCGAGCAGGTCTTCGGCGCGGCGGCGCAACTGCTCGGCAGTGCGCGCGGACAGCAAGACCGCGACCTCGGCGATTGCTGCCGCCGCTGCCGTCGGTGCGGCAACATGTTCCTCGACGATCATGTGCGCGTTGGAACCGCCCGCGCCGAACGAGGAGATGCCCGCGATGCGCGGCAGCGTGCGGCCGTCGACCACCGGCGCGACCCAGTCGGTCAGGGTCTGGTTGACCGTGAACGGGCTCGCGGCGAAATCGATGTGCGGATTCAGCGTGCGCGAATGCAGCGACGGCACGATCTGGCGATGCTTGAGCTGCAGCAGCACCTTGGTCAGGCCGG
>WUUC01045844.1_pt1 | contig 33511 bp, 58 predicted proteins | sample 6278441 | NCBI WGS metagenome assembly WUUC01 (sample SAMN13675441, study PRJNA597444) | soil metagenome | isolation source: soil | place: USA: Washington | collected 2017-10
AAGGGGAAACCGGCGCGAAAGGGGAAACCGGCGCGAAAGGGGAAACCGGCGCGAAAGGGGAACAGGGACTAACTGGATCAGGTACGATCAACTGCCGCGCGGCGACCATTACTACGCTACCGGCGTATACCCGCAGTAGCAACGTTTTCACCGCCAACGCTAACGGCGCGCTGCCCGCCGTCGATGGTGTATCGCTCGCCGTTAACGACTTTCTGCTTCTGAAAAACGGATCTTCGGCAGCACACAACGGAGCTCTCAAAGTGGTGAGTCTCGGCAGTGCCGGGACGAAATGGTCGATGGAACGTATTCCGAGCATGGACACGGCGGCCGAGTGCATACCGGGAATGATAATTACGGTTGCCGAGGGCGAAACGTGCGCTGACTCCATATGGCAGCTAACGACGAACGGGCCAATTACGCTTAACACGACCGGACTAACGTTCGTTCGCCGCGGGGGCGCGCTGAACAAACACATCCCAGCGACCGAAAATCTCACGCTCAGTAGCGCCGCAGGCTTCCAGGACATTCCTGGAGCGTCATATACGGCCCCCGAGGCGGGGACTTATTTAGTTATGGGGAACTTTGACTTCTATAAGTCCGTCGCCGGGAATTTTGGTGCGGCACTTGGAGTACTATCTGTTGAAGGTACGAATCAGGCGCCAGAAGCCATTTGGCAGGCCGCAGCTCTAGAAGACCGCTCCGCTATCGGAAACAACTGGATAGTGACCGTCGCGGCGGGCGCGGTACTAAAACTGCGCGCTACCAAGGTAAGCGCTGCCGGGGGCGTGAACGCGCTCAAAACCCACACGACGCTGACGATTGTCCAGATCGTCTAAAGGTGGTAGACTACAGCTCATGCCTTGCTCGAACAACGGTCGGTTCCCTGATAGCGCCCTGGCGCCCATCAAACCCTACGGCCGCCTCCTGAAGCCCTGCGCCGCGGCCTGGGAAGCCGGTCCGGCGCCCGCGGGCCTCGAACCGACCGGGCCAGAACTGAGCACCTACCGCGACATCGCTGGGCAGAATTCGACGTGGGCCACCTTCCAGGCTGGCGGGCCTGTCGCTGCCGTCCCCGGCACGTCGGAGCACGGCTGCGGCCGCGCCATCGACCTGAAGGAAACGTGGATGCGCTCGTGGATTGACGACCACGGCGCTCGCTACAAGATTTTCAAGACCGAAGCCTTCTCCGAGTGGTGGCACGTCAACTGCCTCGCGGAGGAGGGCGACTTCCCACCGCCCTTCAAGCCACTGTCGAAGGGCGACAAGGGCAAGCGCGTCCGCTTCTACGCGAAGCGCCTGGCCTTCATCCGCCCGAAAGGCAAGGACCGCGGCTACTTCAACGGCCGCCGCGGCACGTTCTCGCCGGAGCTGCGCCAGGCCGTCGTCGCCTTCCAGCGCGACCAGGGCTTGAAGGACACTGGCGACATCGACCGGAAGACTGCCCACCGCATTTCGGCTGTCTTCCACCGGCAGTACGTCAACCGCAACAAGCGGCGGCGCCTCGTGCGGGCGGAGGACGGCCTGACCATCCAGCGCGGCGGCCGTAAGCGCCTCGCGCGCGATGTCGCCCGCCTGCGGCCGTAACGCGCTAGGACTACGTCGTATGGCCAAGAACTTCCCCGCGCCCGAGCGCACCACGAACGTCGTCAACCAGTCGTCCCGCTTCGGCGTCAAGCCGAGCGTCATCGTCCTGCACATCACGGTCAGCCACAACCGGGCGGGCCTGTCGGACATCGACGGCATCATCAGCTTCTTCAACCAGCGCAGCACGGAAGCCTCCTCGCACGTCGTCAACGACAGCGAGGGCCACGACGCGCGGCTCGTGCCCGACTCCCGCAAGGCGTGGACGCAGTCGGCCTACAACTCGCCTGCGCTCTCCATCGAGCAGATTCACTTCTTGGCGACCACGTCGCGGCGCGAGTGGATGCGGGACTCCTCGCACCAGCTCGCCAACACCGCCAAGTGGATCGCCTACTGGAGCATCGAGCACAACATCCCCATCCGGCGGGCGTGGACCCCCGGCTCGGGCGTGGTTGCGCGCTCCGGCGTCGCGACGCACAAGCAGCTTGGCGCCTCCGGCGGCGGTCACGTCGATCCCGGCGACAACTACCCGATGGAGTACGTCCTGTGGCTCGCCCGCTACTTCAAGGCCCAGCAGACCGGCAATCGCAAGGCCCTGGAGAAGGCCCGCAGCGAGGTCAACGGCCGCCGGAAGCATTACGGGCTGAAGCCCATCGCATGAACAACTAACGAGAGGAGGAAGAATGCCCAAGTATCGTTTCCCCATCAGCCGCAAGGTTGTCGCCCAGGGTGCCGTAGGTCTAGTCGTGGCTGGCCTCGCCCAGCTAGGCGTTGTTGACCTGCCGGACGAATGGGAGACTTGGCTGACCGTAGGCTCCGGCCTGGCCGCTGGTGTCGCCGTCCCGGAGGCAGTGAAGTTCCTGGACTACGCCGCCGAGCGCCTTGGCCTGAAGGTCGTGGACTTCGAGGACACGGCCTGATGCACTGGTCGCTAACCGATTGAGGCACGCGCCGGTCCTGTTGCCATCCGGCTGAGTAGCTCCCCCGAAATACAGGATAGGGGGAGTTTCGTTTGCCCTACGTGCTACGCTGGTTCTGGAGGGCAGGCTAAACCTCCGGGGTTTCGCGAGTCCCGCCGGGAGAACCGGCTGCCGCTGGTCCCTTGATCGTTGCCGCGCTGGGCGCAACCCGGTGGCGCCAACCCGCCAGCATCACGACCCCAAGCGCCGCGGGATGCGGGGTCGTCCTCTCTTCGCTATACTGCCTCGGCGTCCGTAGCTCAGTTGGTAGAGGCGCCTGAGGCGTCCGAGAGCACTGGTTTTTCAAGCCGGAGGTCGAGGGTTCGATCCCCTCCGGGCGCACTTGATATACTGGCTGGATGGGTATGACCAGCACGCTCGACACCGTTGACGGCCTCCGCGACCGCGTTGCGGAGCTGTGGGTGGAAGGCTTGTCGAACAACGCCATCGCTGAGGCGGTGCATTCGGAGTTCGCGGAGATTGAGAATGTCCCCGTCAAGAACACCGTCATCAACTGGCGCAAGGACGACGTAGTCGAAAATAAAATCAACGCCCTCATGCGCGCCCGCATCGGCCGTATCGTCCGGCGCACCGACGCCGTCATCGCCAAGGCGCTCGACGACGAGGACGCGCTCACCGTCGAGGAGGCGCTGAAAATCCGCAAGGAGTTCGCCCCCGACCGGGACATCCTGAACAAGGAGGAGAAAACCGACCGGGGCGCCGCCGTCGCCGACCTCTTCAAGGCGCTGGACGAGGCAGATGCGGCCGCCGACGCGGCTGCCACCGATGAGTGATGCCAGTGCCCGCGCTCGCGCGCTCGGGCACGACGATCCCGACCTAGCGGAATCGGTATTCAACGAGATTGAAGCGCGGCGCCTCAAGGCGCACCCCGGCGGCCAGCGGGCGATCCTCAACTCCAAAGCGCGCTTCCGCACTCTCGCCGCGGGGCGCCGGTGGGGGAAGACGAAGGTTGCCGCCCACGAAATCGTGCGCCGGGCGATGGAGCCGAACCAGATGATCTGGTGGATCGCCAACACGTACAAGAACGTCTCCCGTGGATATCGCGAGGTCGTGAACCAGCTCCCGCCCTCCCTGCTCGCGAAGCCCGCGCCCGCCTACACCAGCACCACCAAGATTCTCCAGCTCAAGAACGGGACCATGATCGAGTTCTACTCCGGCGGGTCGCCGGATTCCCTCGCGGGCGAGGGTGTGGACTTCGTCGTCGTGGATGAGGCCGCCCTGATCCCGGACAACGTCTGGCAGCAGCTCATTCGCCCGACCCTCATGGACACCGGCGGCGAGGCGTTCATCATCTCGACGCCGCGTGGGCACAACTGGTTCTGGCAGATGTGGAAACTCGGGCAGGAAAACAAGGCTGGCTATGAGTCCTGGCGCTTTCCCCAGACGGCCAACCCCTACATCCCGCAGGCGGAGACGGACGCCGCCGAGGAAGAACTGCCGACCATCATCTTCAAGCAGGAGATTATGGCGGAGTTCCTGGCCGCGGGCGCCTCGATCTTCGGGCTTGGCCTCCAGCGCGACGGCTCCGTCGTCGATGAGATTGTCGAGCCGCTGGGCAACGTCTTCGTCGGCATCGACCTCGCCAAGAAGCAGGACTTCACGGTCATCACCGCCGACCGCGAGATTGACGGGATGCCCTGCTACTTCGAGCGCTTCCAGGACTTGGACTGGCCGACGCAGCAGCGCCGCATCGGCTACGCCATCGAGGAGTTGGAAAACACCCCCGGCGTCGAGAGCGTCACCGCGCTCGTGGACTCCACGGGTCTCGGCGATGTGGTCTACGACAACCTCATTGCCGCGGGCGTGGACGTGACGCCGATCCAGTTCACCAACCAGTCGAAGGAGCAGATGGCCCGCCTCCTGGCCGCCGACATGGAGCACGGCCGCGCGCGCATCCTCAGCGACATGCAGGAGGAGTTCGAGAGCTACGAGTTCAAGCTAACCCCCGGCGGCCGCTACCAGTTCGAGGCGGCCTCCGGCCACGACGACATGGTCGCCGCGAAGATGCTGTCCCATTGGGGCCGCGTCCACGAGGGCGGCGCCAGCATCAACATCGTCTCCATCGAACGTGACGACCCCCACGCCGAGGCGGCCCTGCGCGACGGCATTCTGGTGCCGGTCCCCACCCCCGAGCCGGACCCCCTGCTGGAGATCATGAACCGCCCGGGGGCGTGGGATGGTAGCGCCGATGGCTTCGCTTCGAGGGGCGGCCGCGGGTTCTTCGGCGGCTGACGTAACTCTGCACAAGTGAAGAGTTAAGGCCGGATTTGGGGCCTAACTCTTCACTTATGCGGCACTAAATTACGGGATATTCAGGTTGTCGGGCGGGACCTCCGGCGCCGCCCGGCGCTCAGCCGCGTCGGCGCGCGCTGCTTCACGAGCAGCTTCGTGCGCGAGTTGCGTGGCTTCGCGCTCGACCGTCCCCAGCAGCTCCGGCGCGTAGCGCTGCGCCGCGTGCTCCAGATTGCCGCCGAGCGGGAAGTGCTTGACGATAGTGCGCGCCTCCGCGCGCAAGTCGGCCGCCGGGCGCAGCTTGACCTCGCCCGAGCTGAGGCCCAGGAGGAACGTCCACGCCGAGCGCATGGCCGCCGCTTCCTGCTCTGGCAGACTCACCGACCCCACACTCCTTCAGCGATGGCCTTCGCCCACGCCAGCAGGTTGAACCACGGCCAAATCACCAGCCCCTCGCATCTGAGGCCAGCACCTTGGCCCACACGTCGAGAGGGAGATAGCGGTCGGCGTCGCCCGACCGTACCGCTTCGATGGCGGCTTTGTAGGCGATTCCCTCGGGACCACCGTCGAAGTAATAGACGGTCTTCGCGGGCGCCGCGTCGGCCAGGCCCTTGGTCCAGGTGGCCTCAGCGCGGGCACGCAGGTTGCGGATGCGGCGACGTAGAAACATCAGTTGGCCGCCAAGCAGTCGCCGTTGGCGCAGTACCCGCTGGGGTCCAGACACTCCTTCGCGGGGCACATTTTTGCGGGGATGACGCCGAAGGTCCGCACCGGCCGCGGGTCTGCTTTCCGTGGGCCGTCGAGCTTGCCTTCAGCATCCAGCTTGCGGGAGTCCTGCACGATCCCCAGCGCTTGCTCCGCCAGGAACAGGCGGTGTTCGGGCGAGCGCGCGACGTGCAGATGCCCCAGCGTCTCGTTGTCGTAGACCTCATAGTTGCCTACGCCGCCCTCGTCCTCTCCGCGCGCGGGGAGCGTTCCGTCGTTGGCAATCAGGACAGTGTCCAGCACTTCTGCCTCCGACTCGCGGCCGTGAGGGACGATTTCGATCTTGACCCGAATCACTTTGCGACCTCCAGGTCGAGGTCCTTCAGCATTCTCTCCACGGCCTCCAGCGGTTCGTCGCCTTCGTTGTAGACGAGTTCGCTGGCCCAATTCTCCGCAGACTGTTCCTCGATACCGCAGAGTTTGAGTACGCCGCAGATTGCGGATTCCGTGCGGTTAAGCCGGACACGTTCGGTGATGCCCAACGTGGCCAGCCCCATCAGTACTAGCTTCCGTTCCTCAGTCAGCATCAGGTTTCCTCTCCTTCGATCATCTTGGCTATGGCTTCGTGCTGAATGTATTTGCACCGGTTACAAATGGACATCCGGCTGCCGTCCATGAGGGTGACGCCGGGGTGCGTGAAGTGCTCGTGTGGGCAGTCTTCGATATACACCTTCCACTCACCTATCGACATCAGTATGCCGTTGACCTCAACCCGGTCGTCTTTCAGTGCGGACTTGATGACGCGCGTGGCCTGCTCCTCCAGGCGGCCGCGCTGGTCTGGCGACAGTAGACGGTCGTCACCCAGCAGCTCCCAGAGCCAGCCCTCCACGTTGCCGACGTGCAGCTCGTCGATGACCGTATAGCCGACCCACGGCTCCGGCCTCATGCGCGCCACCGCTTCACGATGGCCTCCGCGAGACGGAGAGCGACGAAGTTGATGACGATCTGTCCGATGAATTTGCGCATGGTGCCTCCTTACGTGTTGTTACGGATATGCTCGATCAGCTCCGCGGGAGCCAGGCCCTCGAACGCGCCGGGCTTCGGGGAGTCACCTGGCAGCCCGCCGGGTGACAGGCGCTCTACCAGGCGCGTTGCCTGATCCTCGTCGAGGACGCTCAGCTCCTCGTCCACATCGACGCGCCCGGCGCGGATCAGCGCGGGGTCCAGCGCGCCGCGGTTGTTCGTCGTCATCATCGTGATCAGGCCGTGGGGCGTCCAGACGCCGTCGAGGGCGTTGAGGAGCGTCGCCACGGAGGCGTGGTCCTTCTCGTCGGCGCGGCTGGTGGCCGCGTGGAAGCTGTCCACGTCCTCCAGCAACAGGACCGACCGCGGCTTGATCCCGCTGACGAGCTGCATCAGGTCGGAGTCCTTGGCGATGTCGCCCAGCGGCAGGTAGTACGTCGGCAGCCCGAACTCCGTCGCCAGGGCGCGCGCCAGGGAGGTCTTCCCGGTCCCCGGAGGGCCGTGCCAGAGGTAGCCGCGGTGCCACGGCTGCGACATCCTCACGTAGCGCTCCTCGCTGGCGAGGAAGTCGTCCAGGTCATCGCGGATGCGCTCCAACTGCCCAGCCTTCAGCACGACGGAGTCGAGGCCGCGGGTCGGCAGGTCGTCACGCTTCTGCCAGCCGCCGCCCCAGCGAGACGGCATCATCAACGCGGGCGGCTCGTCGTTGGCGTATTTCTCCTGGGCCAGGCTCTCCAGCGCCTCGACCACAGACTGACGCGCCTGCGTCGTCTGCACCGTGAACAGAATCTTCTCCATGCTCAGGCGCCAGTTGTCCGACGACACACTGATGCGGTCGGGAAGCGCCTCGCGGCTGACCTTCACCACCACCGGATGCCCCGCGATGGTGATGGTCTGCTCGACGCCGCCGTCGAAGCCGAGCTGGATGGTGGGAACCTCATTGTCGTCGCCGTCGTACTCGATGACGGTGCTGGCCTGCATCAGGCGGCGGTTCATGTCCGGCATCTGCGAGAGGACCCACGCGTGAACGTCGGCGTAGAGAGGGTCTTCGCCCTGGATGCTCAGGACGTAGTAGCCCCCGCGGTTGCGGTACCACTGCTGCGCGGCCTTCACCGCGGGCCACGCCATCTGCGTCAGGGCGGCCGCCATTACGGCGCGCTTGCCCCACTTCCCGCCGTACTCCGCCGCGAGAGCCTGTGCGCTGATGCCCGCACCGTTGTTGCCCTGCTTCAGTGCCGCGGGCGCCTCGCCGAGGACGTTCACTTTGGCGGCTCCCCATTCACGGCGAGGTAGAAGACGCCGTGCTGGATGGAGTCGTTGGCGTGGCGATTCTCGTGGACCGGTTCCAGGTAGAGGGCTTCGGCGCCCGCGGCCTGCGCGCCTTTCTTGATGGAGGCGCCCTGGAAAATGAGTTCGCAGCCGTGCTGGCGGCAGAGCAGCGTGATCGCACCGATGGCGCGCGCCGTCCGGCATTTGTCGAAGTCGAGGCCGCCCGCCTGGATGACCCAAGGGTAGAGCAGCCAGTCCTCGCAGATGATCGCCTCCAGGGTGACCGGCTCGCCATCCGGCGTGAAGATGCCGATGCACCCCGGCCACGCTACGGCCTCCGAGCTGGGACCGCGCAGCGTCATGTCGAGCTTGTCGATGAACTCCCACATGGGGTCCTGCTCGGCGAAGATCAGCTCGCCGTCCTTCCACAAGCTCCAACCCGTAGTCTCACCAGGATCAATGCATAGCCACCACATTCTTACGTATACCTCCTTAGTATCTCCTCGGCCCACTCAACAACGTCTGGGATCGAGGTTCCATTTGGATGCGTACCACACCGCAGTTCAAGATTAGCTGGGTCATACCCTCAACCCCGCACGCTTAACGTCGGCCCGCGCGTTGGCGAGAGCACGCTTATCTGAAGTGGTGGTGTGAATCATCGCACTCCCTTCCGGGCCGTGAATCATGAGGCCCTTTGCCTTCTTGACGACGCGGCCGCCTGCGGCTTCCGCCTCCTTGACCAGTTCCTTGTGGGCCTTGCTCAGACCCATCAGCCGTCTATCTCGGTATCGCGCCAACCCAGCCAAACCGGATGACGCGGCCGGTCTTTCGTGCCGACCGGGAACGACTTGATCTTGGCGACGCGACCAATGCAGTCTTCTGCGTACCACAAATCAGCGCGCTGTTTGGCATTGAACCCCGTGCCGACCTTGAACTCGACGCCCTCGTGCGGGCCGTTGAGCGCGCGGACGGTCAGGGCGCCGAGCGTCCCCTTGCCGACCTTGTTCTCGGCGTGGGAGGACCGCTCGGTGCGGCCAAGCTCGTTCGTCTTCGCCTCGTTGCCGTTGTGCTGCTCCTCGACAACCCCCACGACCTCGGCCTCATAGTCGATGTAGCGCTTCAGCTTCAGCAGCGGTCCTTTTTTGCCGGAGCGCCCGAACTTATACGCGCTCCCCGGCGTGCGGATGATGCCGCCCTCATAGCCCTCGGCGAGGTAGTACGACTCCAGCCGCGCCAGCTCGTCGGCGTCCGAGGCGGTGGAAGTCGCGACAATTGTAACGTTGGGGTTCAGCGATGCCGCCAGGCGGGCGACAAGGTCGATGCGTTCCTCGACGGGTGCGTCGGAGTCGTGTTTGTCGAAGACGAAGAACGTCCACGGCTCGTCCGTCTTGTCTTCCGCCATCACAAACGAGCAGGTCCGCCGGTAGCAGTCATCCGCCGTGGAGCGGCCGACGATCAGCTCGCCGTCCAGGCCCTCGAAGACGGAGCGCTCCAGCGCCGCCCGAACGGAGGCATTGGGGATCGGCTTCAGGCTGCGCGAGAGCAGGCGGCCGTCCTTCACGACGGCGCGGATGCCGTCGAGCTTCGGCTGCACCAGCACCGGGTAGTCGAGCGTCTCCGGGTCGGGCGACTTGGAGTGCGCCAGCATCGGCTTGAAGTCGAGCATCAGTTTCCCGTCCCCACGAGGAACGCCTGCTCCTCCAGTTCACGCATCCGCGCCGACACCGCGGGGTCCACTTCGGACTCCAGCAGGAGCGTGTCCGCCCGAAGGTGGCGGAGTTTCCACCACCAAATGGGGTGACGCCACGGTGAGCAGAAGGGCGACGGGATAATGGACTCGACCTGCTTGACCTTCAGCGGCGTTTGCTGCGGGGTCAGCCCGGAGGCATTGCGGATCGTGGTAAAGGCAGCGATGGTGGGGTTGCTCATGGGCTGATCCTTTCGTAGGCGCCAGTCGGGAGCTTGTCCAACTCCTCGACAATATCGTGTTCTTCGTACTCGTTTCCTTCGTCGGATTCAACGTGGGTCGTCTCCAGCGGAACCTTGCAGCCCTCCCGGATGGCGATGGCCTGCGCGAACTCGACGAGCTGACCCTTCTCGACGTGATGCCCCTCGGCGACCTTAGTGCCTTCGACGTACAGGGCCTCCCAATCCGGCTCGAAGCCGACGAGAACCAGCGGGTGCTTAGTCATCGGCGGGCTGCTGGTCACGCTTGTTGACGACGACCGTGCGCACTCCGCCGTCCATTCCATGAGGTTGGCGAACAGTTCGCCCTGGCCCACCGCGTCGTCCTTGGCGTTGTGGGTGTGTGGGGTCTTCACGTTCCTGACCTCCCGCGGCATGTTGCGCTTCAGGCTGCCCAACAGCGGCCGCCTAGCCTTGGCGGCGAAGAACGTCTTGATGTCGAGCGCGTTGCTGAAGCCGAAGGGATCGGATTTCGGGCCAAGGTAGTGCTCGAAATACCAGTGCGTGAACGACCAGTCGAACCCCAGAGGGTAGGCGACGAACACCGGCCGACATCCGAGGGCGTCGGCAGTGCGGTCCACCCACTCCTTGAAGTGGATCATCGCGATTTTCGGCGCCACCGCCTGCGGCGCGTTGACCTCGAAGCCCTGTCCGGCCAGCCAGCGCCGGGTGTCCGGGCTGCCGGGGAACTCCGTCTCCAGCTCGCGGTAGAAGGTCGGGCCGCCGTCAATGCGCTCGAAGCCCTCGGGCGTCAGCGTCCCACAGACCGACGCGCCCACGCTGACCATGTTGCAGTCGCCTGGGATCGACCCGTCCGTCTCGACATCGATGGAGACGTAGAACTCGCCGCTCACGCGGGTCACCTTTCCCAGGTTAGATGTAGAGGAAAACAGGGTACGATACAAACCCAAACATCGACCCGACTGCCGGTGCGGCCATACGGCACAGTATCGTACTGGACGGTAGTTGCTCGCTTCCAGAACGCCCCAACCCAGAAGTCCTCTAGCTTGAATTCGATCCGCGCCTTCATGCGGGCCACCATTCCTGGTCGAGGGCTTCCCAGAGACGATCCCGCGAGGGGATGTACCGGCTCTTTTCGAGACCTTCGGCGCGCTCCAGTTGGCTGTCGTCCAGATTCTCCTTGCGCTCGTCGCTCATGTTGTGGGAGAGGTCGGCGAGCTTGACGACGGTGGACAGCGTATCGGCGGCCGCCTTCTCGATGTACTCGCGGTACGTTTCGGTCGGCCAGCGGGTAACGCCGTCGAGGGCGGCCGCCTGACGGTCGGTCAGCCCCACGAAGCGCAGGTCGTAGTCGGTGTCCTCCAGCACGTCGTGGAGGAGGGAGACGATGATGCCGGACTCAACGCTCAGCACGCCGCCGGAGTCCGGCAGGAGGCCGATACCGTTGACAACGCGCAGGTCGCGCCAGTGCTTCTCGACGCGGTCGGCGACAGCCATCGGATGGAAGACGTAGAGATTGCCACACCAGTCCGTTTCCGGGCCATGCGCTTTGATCGCGTGCTGTAGGGCTTCGTAGCGGTGCATTAGCTCTCCTCCGGTTCGCTGGTGTGTACCTCCATAACGAGAGTATCTTGTCCGTCAACCCCAACGGCCTCCGCCGCCTCGATGGCAGCTTCGATCCGCAGTTGCTCGATCCGGTCGTAGTTGCCTTCGCCGGGTCCCTGTTTGATGTCCAGCATCGTCAGTTCGCCTGCCCGGCGCCGGAACGCGGCGATGGCGGCATCCACGGCAGCCGGGTTGTCCGTGAGGCTCCTGTCCGGCCGCGTGTCGGCGGCGCGCCGGAGTCCCCGCGGCCAGCTCGCGACAACTTCGCGGGCCAACTCGACCTGCTTCCCGCGCTCAATACGATTCGCCATTGTCGTCCTCCTCCCGCGCTTTAGCTTCCAGCGCTTCGACGGCGCGCTCCCGAAGTTTGCGTGCCTGCTTGGCGGTGAGGAGGTAGACGCGTTCGCCGCTCACTGCCTCGGACACCATCTCCGGCCGGATGCCGGTGCCCTTCATGCTCGGCGCCACCAGCGTACAGCAGCAGTCGGCCGACTTGCGCCCGGCCTCCACTTCGCCAATGGCGGCTTCCAGGGTCTCGATCAGGTCGGGTAGGTTACTCATTTCTTCTCCCTCTGTATCGCCTTGATGACGCGCAGCATCACGCCGCGCTCCACGAATCCTGCGCCCGCAGGCGGAAGCCCTCTTCGGCGAGGAGGTCCACGCCCGCCACGAAGCGGGCGGCGACGACGCGTTCCACGTCAAGCGCCGGGCGAACGCAGCCCGGAGCGATCATGAAATCACCGCCGCGACGAGCACGAGAATACACATAATGCCGAACGAACCGTAAGCGATGACGCATATCCAGGCGCGCATTTTCTCATTCGACCAGCGCATCTACCACCCCGGATCGAAGTTGGGGTCCTTAGCCTGCGACCAGCGATCAACGATATCCCCGCCAGCGCTAATTTGCAGCAGTTTGTTTATCTGCGGGAAATCACACATGAAGTCCTGAATCATCTTCATAGCTTCCTCCGCATCGCCCGCGTCAACTTCAGCGAGGATCTCGTCGTGCGTTAGTGCAATCATGGGGATGCCCGCCTCATGTACGCGCACGACGGCTTCCTTGAATAGGTCGGCCGCCGTGCCCTGGCACAGCAGGTTCACGAACTTGTACGCCTCGCGCTCCGCGAACTGCGGGTTCCACGCGCGATGGCGGCGGCCGAATGGAGTTTTTACAAACCCACGTTCTTCTAGGCGCAGCTCAATCATGTCGCTGAACTCTTCTACTTCGGGGTACGCCTCGAAGTAGCGGTTCAGCCACTTCCTCGCCGTCGTCGTGTCTACGCCGTGCCATTTCTTGATGGCTTTGATGCCGCCGCCGTAGATGCGTTCGTAGTTGAACTTCTTGCCGCGCTGGCGGGGCGATTCCACCACGCCCAAGCCGCGGTCGCGGGGCTTCAGCCCTACCATCTCGGCGGTGTGGCTGTGCATGTCCTCGCCGTTTTTAATCATGTTGAGGATGATTGACTCGCTACCAAGGAAGGCAGCGAAGATCACAAGCTCGATGCTGTCGAGGTCCACGGCGACGAGTTTCTTGCCTTCGTCGGCCATCACCAGATGGCGCATCCGCAGGTCATCGCGGGGCCAGTTCTGCACGTTCGGGCTGGAGGACATCCGCCCGGTGCGGGCGCCGACCTGCCGCAGGTCCGTGTGCAGCCGCCCGTCCTTGTGGAGGGTGGCGTAGCGGTACCCCATGTCGGTGTCCGGCGAATCGTGCAGCAGCGGCCAGACGTAGGTGGACATCATCTTGTCGGCGCCGCGGAAGTCGTCGATGCGCCGAGCGAGGTCGTCGTCCAAACCCTCCAGCACGTCGGCCGCCATCGACCGGCGGCCGGTTTTGCCCGATTTTTCGACGTGGCTGAGGTCCACACCCCGACGTTCAAACGCGGCCGCGAGCTGGATCGGTGAGTTCGGGTTGAACTCGTCGTCTCCGGCCAGCTCGAACAGGTCGAGCCTGATCTTGGTCAGTTCGTTTTCGAGTTCCGTCTCCAGCTTTTCGGCGCCCGCCACGTCGATGCCCATCCCCAGCTTCTCCACGTCGTAGAGGGCGGAGAGCACCTTGCGCTCCAGCTCGTAGACGCCGACGAGGTCGGGATTCGCCTCCAACTGCGGGACAATGGCGTCGCAGATGCGGCGCTGAAGTTCAACGTCGTGGGCGGCGTACTTCTGCATGTCATCCCGCGGCACGTCGGAGTAGTTGGCGATGACGAATTTCTCGCCGGTGTCTTTGCTGTGCTTCCGGCGGGCTTTGTTCTCGCCACTGATCCACGCCTTGACGGCCTTCTCCAGCTCGATACCCGCGCCCTCCGGCCACGGCTCCGTGCCGAACATCTTGTCGCCGACCGCCTGGAGGGCGACCGACCGGCGCTCGTCCAGGACGTGGGCGACGAGCATCCCGTCCTCCCACCGATCCCGCGGGGGCAGCGTATACCCACACGACTCCAGGTGGTGGAAGTCGAACTTGGAGTTCCACGCGCGGAAGTAAGCGTCCTTATCGAGCCAGCGCTGAATATCCTCCTTGTCGTGGGGGTGGAGGAGGATGACGGCCTCCGGCGCGGCTTCAATCTCGAAGTCGCAGCCGCCAGCTCCTGCCTTAGCGTCGCCCTCACAGTTCCCTTCGATCACGGTCCCGCCGCAGTTCGGGCAGTGGTCCGGGTAGCGGTCGCACTCCTCGTCGGTGGGGTCGAAGAACTGCGCCATGAAGACTTCATGCGCGTACCACTGGAGGCCCGTCGTCTCAACGTCAACCTCGATGACGCGGCGCTCGCTAAGTTTGGTGGTCATGCGTCCCTCCTCTGCAAGTCGTACATGTTCGTCGCCAGGGCGTTGATCGCGTTCCAGTCCGGCTCCTCCGGGAGCGGCGAGACGCGGCCAGCCTCCTGCAATCCGTAGTCGAGGCTTTCGGCCAACTCCTTGACGTACTCATACTCGAAGACGCCCCGCTTGATTTCCAGCAGCTCGGCGGCGTCGGAGCGGTAGACCTCCAGGTCGCCCGTCCGCATGAAGTCGATGCCTTGCCGCAGGATGCGGATCAGGTGGGAGGCGTTCTTGGTGTCGTAGCCGAACTGATCTACGAGCGCGCGGCGCTTCTCCCCCATGTAGCCGTGGTAGACGCCCTTCGACATCTTCTTGAGCTGGGACTGCGCGTAGCCCCGGAAAGCGGGGTAGGCTGCCTTCGTGGCGAATAGGTCGCGGTTCGCCAGCAGCAGCTCCCCGGCGGCCGTGTAGCGCGTGGTGAACGCGGGCGGCGCCCACAACATACAGAGCATGTTCGGGTTGCCCTTCGCCAGCAGGCTGAGCGCCTTGCGGTGCTCATACACGACGACATCCCAGGGGTCCACCATGACCTCCTGCGTGCCCCGGCTGCCGAAGTCGCGCAGCCCCACGTAATACTCCGCGGGCGGGATGCAGATGCCAATCAAGTCCTTGTCATCGAACGACAGCGGGTCGTCGTTCGGGACGTACGTGCCGTGGGCGATGGAGCCGCGCCACACCATCAGGCAGCTCCATTTCCGCAACGCGGGATGCTTGACGCACAGCTCGCGGAAGGCGAGGTCGTCGTAGGGAGTGGCGGGAGCTTCGATCATGCGTACCTAACCGGGATGCCGAAAAGTGACGTGATCCGGCGCCCGTTGCCGCCTGGAATTCCAGTATCGCCGATACTGTTATCGAAGCATGACTCCCAGATCGCAACAGTGCCAGTCAGCTTTACCATGTAGTCAGCCTGATGCTCCCACACGACAATCTCGCTTACGTCACGAAATAGCGCGGCGGCAGTCTCATCGATATCACGACTGATATCGTCTATAGTCAGTGGTTCGGCGACGTGAGTATAGTCGAGAACCCCCCCGATAGTTAGCTTTGCGATCATTTGATTCCTTCCTTTTCGAGATATTCCTGGAATTCCCGCGCCCGCAGCAGCGACGTGGCCTCCTTCTCCGTCGTATTCGGTTCGATGTTGCCGATGATATCCGTTGGCTCCCCGCACTGCGGGCACCGCTCCCAAGTGGGGCCGGTAGGCAGCGAGAGCGCGCATACCGTACAACGGCGGGCGCCCGGCAGTGCGGGGAGTTTCATACTACGCCGCGTTCCGGCGGCAGCGTCACGTCGAAGGCTTCCAGCAGCCGTTCGACATGCAGGCGCGTCAGCCCGTACCGTCCGTCAGCGCCATCCGTGTCGCCCAGGAACTTCGGCCGGATGGTCGGCCCACAGAACCCGGAGGACGGCGCGATGAACTTCGCGATGATTTCCTTGTTCGGGACCTTGCGAGCCTCCGCGCGGTCGAGGGCGTCCTGGAGTTGGCTGATGAACTCGCGCACCGTCATGCTGCCGCCACCTGGACGCCGAGCGCCAGCCAGATCGTCGCCGTGACGGCGGTCAGCGCGAACGTGACCCACAGCCCGTAGGAGGCGTGGACGAACAGGAACAGGTAGAGCATGAAGGCCGTGGCAAAGCTCGTCGCGGCCGCGGGCTTGTGGCTGCTCAGCAGCGACGGGATCAGCCCGGTGAGGAAGACTATCTCCCCCACCGAGAAGACCTTGTCCTGCCACTTCATCTTCTCGAAGTGCTGGATGGGGTGGCTCACCAGGAAATCCCCGCCCAGGTGCTGACCAGCAACCACGCGCCGACCGTGAACGCCAGGTCCACGCCGATGCGGATCGCGAGGCCGACGCCGCGTTTGAAGTCGCGGTCCTGCTTCAGCTTCTCGTCCACGCGGGCGCCAACCCCGACGACCCAGAAGGTGATGAATACCTGCCACCAAGTCACGAGGCAGCCTCCGCGGTCGGCTGGGCGTGCATCCCCTTGAAGGTGCCCTTGGCGGCCTCGTCACCCTCGATGGTCACCTTGTAGTTGCGGCGGGCGGCGGTGTGGAAGACGACGACGCCCTCGGGGTTGTCGAAGCCCGGCGCCGCGAAGGAGCCGCTGGCCGCCAGCATCCCGATGGCCTCCTCGGCCACCGCGTTGATGTTCGTGCCCTGCGCCAGGACCGGAACCACGCTGCAACAGTCCGGCGCGACAGACTCGCCGCAGCCGTTGGCCTGCTGGTCGTGCCAGCGCCCGGAGTTGAACAGGGAGAAGTGCCGCTCCCCCTCCGTCAGCCCGTAGGCCCGCTGGATACCGGCGCCCCACCACTCGCCGAAGTGGCGTCCCTCACCCAGGACGGCCGCCAGGTCGAGGGCGTTCTCCTTCACCCACGCGGCGAAGGCAAAGTTGTCACTCCCCTTGCCTCCGGCCTCATTGGTGTTGAGGAGGCGCTTCCGCGCCTGCGCGAAGACGGCCAGCTCGCTGGGGTCGTCGCCCTCCAGGTCGATACGCGCCAGCTCGAACTCGTGCTTCGGCCAGCCGCGGCCGACCTTCTCGATGACGACGGCTGCGTTGGTGCCGTCGATCTTCTCAGTGGCGATACAGTTACGGTTGAGCCGTGGAATCTTGGGCCACGCCTGGAACTCAGTCATCAGACCTCCTTTGCTGGCGTGATACTGGCCACGCGCTCTGGGTTTACGTAAATGTGCTCGCCGCCATCCTCATTGGGGATCGGGATGAAACTGCCATCCTGATAGTGGTCCCACACGAGCTGGGCCGCATCCGCGGTTGATATGTCTACGTTGTACCGGATCGTCCGCCCATCTGGGGCGTGCTGGTCCGTGAAGATGATACTCGCGCTCATGCGCCCTCCTTCAAATTGCTCTCGCATACTGATCCTATCAGCGTGCGCAAGTCCTCCAGGGACCCGTCGTTGTGAATCTGGAACTCGATGGCGCCATCCGGCAGACGCTGCTCTGAGGAGTGCTGTTCCTCGTCGGGATTGAGTTTCAACTGGCCGCGCGGCTGCCCTTTGCCCAGGTTCGCCTCCTCCAGCGCTGGCCGGACGACCTCCCACACTTCGCCGCCCCGCTCGTTGACGGCGGACGCCTCATTGGGGAAGCGACAGTCCGTGATGAAGACCACGTCGGGCGCCCGCAGTTCGCGGAAGCGCGCATCGAGCGGGTCCATCGTGGCGTTGACCCAGAATTCGCGGTCGAACACGTCGCGATGCGCCTCCGTGCCGTAGAACTGAAGGAACTCGCGACCCGACAGCTCCGCCAAGACCTCAGTGCTCACCAGCGGCGCCTGGGTAACGTCCACAGATTCCTTGTGGCGCTTCAGTACCGCAATCTCTACCTCCGGCTGCTTCAGCTCGTTGCAGAACTCGACGCACTGCTCGGCCGTCAAGTCGATTGGCGCACCCAGCGCCCTGGCGGCCGACACCTTCAGCGGGTCCGCGAAGGCCACGCGCTCGGCGCTGAGATTGTTTTCCTTACACCACCGTATTGCAGCCTCAGCGACGGCATCCTTACCCGCGCCAGCCTTACCCGTCAGTCCGATAATCTTCACAGTCCCAGCTCCTTTGCGCGTTGCAGGAATAGAGTTTTTGCCTCGTAGGGCGTCAGGCCGCCGTCCCACTGCACGCCCGGCGGCAGTGGCTCCCATTCGTCGTCGGTGGGTCCGACCGGCAGCAGGGCGCGGGCTTCCACGACAAGCGCCGTGTAATCAGCCGCCTTGATAATGCGGCCTTTGAAGACCTCCGCGTCCGTCGCCAGGAATTTTTCGGCGATGACATCGTCAGCGATGTCTGCCAACTCCTTGAACGTGTCACCGAGCAGCGGCTTAAGCGGCGAAGGCGCATCCCAGATGAAGCCCTCGTGACCGTCATGTAAAAGCGCTGCTTGGCAGTCGATCAGATTGCCGCCGCGGGCCTCCACAATCTCGCTCACCAACGCCGAATGCTCAGCGACCGAATTGAAGCGCCTGATCTGCCCAGCGAAACGGCAGACGTTAGAGAGGGCGTGCGCGATGTCCTCCAGAATCACCGTGTCTGGATCAGGGTTCTGGAAGTCATACCGCATCCCGGAGGCCGTCTCGATGTTGCCGATTGCCTTCGTCCAGGAATCGCGACCGTCATTGTGTGGGTTCATGGCTTCCTCCGTTTCTTTACGCGGCGATTCTTCCGCCTAGCTATCCGGGCCGCCTTGCCCTGGCGCCGCCGGGTGTCCTTCCGCTTGCCGTGGCCCTGCGTGCGGTGACGCTTGCGTTTACGGCGCCCGCCCGGAATCCACACCTTCCAGAACTCCTGCCAGAAGCTCGCCTCCGCTGCCGCCGACTTCGTGGCCTCGATCATCGACTCCTTGAAGGCGTCGGTGAGATTGTTCACTACCTTAGTTTTGTCGTCCATTAGAAGGAAAGCTCCTCTCCCTTGTCGTTGTCGCTTACTTTGTACCGGTACTTGGTCGCACCTTCCTTGTTCTTCTTTACTATACGCCCCTGCTCAAGCAGCGGCCGTAGAGCTTTCCGATCAAGGCGGTCTTGCGTCTCGTCTACTTCCTCCGCGATCTGCGCCTTACTCCACCACATGGGCGGGTCCTCGGCGTTCAGGAAGCTGAGCACTTCCTGCTCAATCTCGGAGTCCGGGATGCGCTCCAGCGAGCGCGTCTCAAATTTGTACTCCATGCGGATGGGCGCCGGGCGGTGCTTTTTACCGTACCGCTTCTTGGCCCACCGGAGTTCGCGCTGTTCTTCGTTGTGGACAGCGTAGAAAATCTCCATCGCGCACACTTTCCCCTCCAGCGCGGTGGCCCCACGGGAGGCGCCCATCCAGTCGCCCTCGACGGGCGCCTTGTTGGAGTGGTGGCTGAGCATGATCCCGCAGTCATGGTCGTTCGCGAGTTCCACGAGCCGGTCAAGCACTTCCTCCATTGCGGAGTTATCGTTCTCGTCGCCCGACCAGATGCCGCGGAACGGCTCCAGGTAGAGAATGTCGGGGGTGTGTTCGGTCAGCGCCCGCTTGATGCGCGCCAAGTCCTCGTCGCGGTCCACCTTCAGGCCGGTGTAGCCGCCGTCACCCCACACCATCAGGTTCTTTTTGGCCAGCTCTTTCTTCTCGTCGTCGATGGCGATGTGGGCGTACAGTTTTTCCATGTTTTCGCGCATGTAGTAGCCGCTTCCCTCGTTCTCGATCAGGAGCTGCCGCAGCGGTGCCTCGGGCGCCTGCTGGTCGGGCTGGTCATCGAACAGCGGCAGCCCGGCAGACCACCGCATCATCCGGTTAGTTAGCAAAGTCGTCTTTCCAAGCCCCGCGCGCGAAATCGTGGCGGTGATTTCCCCGCGCACGACCTGGCAGTCCGTGATCAGCGACGGCGGCTCCTTCAAATCCATCGCGAAATACTCCGCGAGGTTGTGGATTGGTGGGGGAGGATCAATATCCTCGACGGGCGCCTTGAGTTTGACAGTCGCGCTGACGCGGGCGTATGCCTCCTTGCGCGCCTCGGCGTCTAGGCTCGCGAAATACTCCGCTGCGGATTTCTCTAGGGCGCGGTCAGCCATCGAACGCCTCCGGCATCCGGTCGCCGCGCACGTAGAGCGGGTGGCGGGGCGCTCCAGACTTGGTCGTTCCCAGGCAGTGAAGGGGGACGTTGAAGGTCAGCTCCTCAGCGCGGGCGGCCGCGGCTTTGCTGGCACCCCACGCCGCGATGACGAGCGTGCTCTCCTTGACCAGGCGGCGCAGCCATTCGGCGTTCTCCGGCCCAACCGCCTCGTCGCCCTCGGGGAGGTCGGAGGGCTTCGTCGCCCGGAAGGCGAACAGGTTGCCGACGACGAGCTTGTCGTAGCCCCAGCCCCGCGCGAAGCCCATGCAGCGCCGGATGGTGGGGTCATCGACCTTGCCGTCCGCCGTGCTCGGGTTGAGCATGATGAACGCGACGGTGCGTCCGGCGTAGTGGCCGCCGGGCGTCGGGTCCTTCAACCCGTCGCGGACCAGCGCGTAGCGGTACACGCCGTCGCTGGAGATTATGGCGTCCCGGCGCGGCTCAGCCACGGGCAATCTTGCAGTCGGGGGAGACGTAGGGCATCATCAGCGGGTCGTCGCACCCGGTGCTAGTGAAGCCGCCCTCGTAAGCGTTGTTGACGAACCGCTTGACTTCCCGCGGCGGGATGGGACTCACCCCAGCCTGGTTCACCGCTTCTACGAACTGCTCCGCCTCGTCCTGGCTGTAGTGCTTGCAGTTGGCGTACATCTTCGCCAGGTTGAACAGGACCGTAGCGCGGTGGCCCTCGGCCAGCGGGTTGTCGTCGCGGTGTTTGAAAATATGCTCGGCACAGATGTGGAGCGAGTTCCGCTCCCCGAACTCGCCCGAGCGCATCTCCGAGCGGGGCTTGCCGCCGAGAGCGCGCCCGCGGCGGCGCCACGCCTCAGCCTCCGTGCGCTGCGCGTTGGCCCGCAAGAGCCAGTCGTGACGCTCGGCCGCCAGCAGGGTGTCCTCCTCGGGGGCGGCCAGGATCGGGCGGTTGTCGCCGTGCCACGGGATGGAGATGTAGTTTCCAATCATCCCCTCCTTGAGGCCGTCCTGCTTGGGGAAAATCTCCAGGTCGGGGCGGCCGCAGGCGATGATGACGCCGCGCAGGACGGCGCGCGCGAAGTACGCCTCCAGCGGTTCGTCGAAGAAGACGAAGACGTGGAAGTTGCCGGAGCGCGAGCGCTCGATCCACGGCTTCGCCTCCGGCATCGTGTCGGCAACCTCATTGGCGAGCGCGAGGTCCGGCTCGTCGATGTCGATGACCGCGAAGGTGACGGTGTCGTCGTCGCGCACGAGGTAGATGCCCAGGTCGGACTCCGGCTTGCCTTCCGTGTGCTCGTCAAACAGCCGGTCCCACGTCGCGGACGGCCAGTCGCCAATCTCCCGGCGGCAGACGTGGCCCTTGTTGATGCCGTAGACATCCCGGCGGCCGCGGAACAGGCGCTCCAGCAGCTCTCCGTCGCTGGCCTGCCTCACCGTGGCTGGCTCCCGATGGGGAAGCGCGCCTGCTCGGCGGCGATGCGCGCCTCGTCTTCCTCGCCCAGCAGCGGCTCGCTAGACCCGCCCGTCAGGACCCGCCCGGACCAACGGCCCTCACGGCGGCCGCACTCCAGGCACTGCCACTCACTGACGACGCCGGGATCGGCAGCCTCAGGGTGGTCGGTGGGGTAGATGACGCCCAACGGCATCACCGTCTTGTCGCAGCGCGCGCAGTAGCCGTCAGCCAACTTGGCGTCCGCCTTCGCAGGCTCGTTGAGGCGGCCCTTGTCGCCGCCCTCCAACGCGCTGAAGAAGTCACTCAGCTCGGCGTTCACCGCGGCCGCCTCTCCAGCTCGCCCTCTGCCAGTACCTTCCCGCTGAAGCGCCCCTCCCGGCGGCCGCAGTCCGGGCACATCCACTCGCTGACGCCGTCGTGGCGCTCGGGGACGCCATAGGGATACTCGACCCCAATGACCCGAGAGAAGTGCGTCGTCTCATCCTTGATCTGCTCGCGGACCTTCGCGTACTCCCCGGCGAAGTGGATTAGCTCGCCATCTGGGCCGTGGTTGTAGAAGTGCAGATGTTCGACCGGGATGGCGGCGCCGCGCAGGTCCGCGTCGCAGCCGTCACATTTCTTGCCGTCCTTCAACATCAGTCACCATCCTTTGTTTGTACACCGTGTACGACCTCGCGCCGCTGCGTCTGCTGTTCGGCTGCCAGGGCGCCAATCACGTCAATGTCGTCCTGGTGCTCGAAGCGGTGCGGCTCGCCGTCCTTGTCTTTGTAGTCCACGATACAGCGACTGAAGGCGATGGCCACTTCGATCTCGGTGGCAGCGGGGTCGCGCGCCAAGCACGCCTTCCGCGCCTCCTCGACGCGCTTCTGCATGGCCTGTTCCAGTGCCGACGCCATCAGGTAGCTACCGCCATCGCGAGGGAGAACCCAAGACAGAAGCCGAGGAACAACCCCACAATGTAGCCCTCGAAGATCGTCATAGCTCCCACCAGTCCGTAGTCGAAAGCCAGCAAACAAATATGGCGACGGCAATGCCACCCAAAATAGACACGAGGATTGCCAGAGGCGTGCTAAGCATTATCGCCCTCCCGGATGAAGTTGTAGGCGTCCACGTTCCAGAGCGCGTCAGCGTAGGCGTTGTGGATGGCGCGGTTCTCGATGCCCCGCTTCTCCAGGCGGTCGGAGATGGCGCGGCCGGAGAGCGGCTGCTTAGCACCCCACGCCCCCGCGGCGAAGCTGCCCAAGTCGAGCGAGCGGTGTGCCCACGTAGGGCTGTGGCCGTACTTGCGCAGGAGGGCGGCCAGGAACGGCGCGTCGAAGCTGCCGACGTTGAGGCCGAGCGGCGTCGCGCCTTCCAGCTCGCGGGCGATCTTCCAACACGCCTCGGCGGCCGCAGTGACGGCCTTGTGGCCGGACGGCTTTTCGAACTTGTTTTCCTCCTCGTCTTCCTCAGTGATAACGCCCTCCACGAGCATGTCGCGGGCGAACCGCGGGTCACCGATCCAGTCGAAGCGCTCATAGAAACCCCCGATCTGGAGGGCCTGCGAGGAAGACTCCGAGAGGTCGGTGGGCTGGAACTGGAAGTGCATATGCTCGCGCCCGGAATCGAGCGGCACGATGCCGACCTCCCAAACCTCGTGGGAGTCCAGCTCCAGTCCCGTCGTCTCCAGGTCAACGCTTACTATCTTTGGCATCCGGCCTCCTCTATCCAAGGTTGCGTGATTAAGTTTGTGGTGGCGACCCCTCCGTCACTCCACCGGCCCGCTCTCCTCATTTCCAACCTGTTAGGCAGGCGAGATAAGAGCACATCCAGTTGTTGCTACAGGGTACTAGACCTCCAGGCCCTCGCTCTCGGCGGCCTTCGCTTTGGCTTTCGCCTGGCGTTTGGCTTTCGCCTGGCCCTTCGCGTCGGCGTCGTCCTCGCCAGCCTCCTCGATCCCCTCACCGGAGTCGATGGCAGCCTGGAACGAAGTCGCGATTTTCACCGCGGCCGCGCGCTGCTCTGCCGTGACGGTGCCCGCCTGCTCGGCCTTGAAGCCGTAGTAGGTCCCGGAACCGTTGGGCGTCTGCCGCCCATCGGAGCTGATCGTGAAGATGTACGCCCACGGAGTGGGAGCCATGTCGATCATCTGGAGAATCTTGTTTGCCGTAGGCGTATCGCTGGACTTCATGCTGAGCCGCAGCGGGTAACCCGGATTCTCCGCGAGGGTCACGACGAAGTTAATCGTCGTCTGGACGGGCGGACCCGAACCCCAGGGGTGCTGGTTGTCATTGACGGCGAGCTTCCACTGCTCCTCGGCGTCATCCAGCTCGGCGAAGCGCTGCCCGGCGTATTCCTCCGGCCAGTTGTCCGGCACAACCTCACCGCGAGCGGTGTAGGCTTTGCCGCCGCCCTTGGGCGCAAAGAAACGCCCGTAGTAGAAGTCGCTGATGACGACCTGTACGGACTCCCCGTACTGCTCGCCCGTCAGCGAGTTGATCAGCGTGCCCTGCGCGACGCCCTCGGACGCCTCCTTCGACAGGCCGTTGACGACCTTGATGGCAGGGAGCTGAAGCTTACTGCGGTCTACCTGCCCCTTGACGCGGGCAGCGAGCGCGGCCTCCTGCTCGGCGGTCACCGTATCAACGGCGCCTCCGGTCTGAGCCTGCTCTATCTCGTTTGATTCAGTCAATGCTGTTCCTCCTCAGTGAGTCAGTTAGTCTGTGAATCAGTCAACCATAACTAATATAACTGCTATGTCAAACTCTCCCGACGATACGTCAATGGGTTGCGCTTGGGCACTGGTCGGGAGCAAGATTATTTCCGCTTCGTCACCTTTACATATTTCGTAACGCGCGGCTCGATGCCCGGCGGCAAGTCCTGGCCGTTCTCCAGCGCTTCCCGCACGAGCTGGTTGAGGGGTTTCTTGCGGACTTTCCCCTGCACGTAGCCAGCCGACATCCCCTGCGTCTCGAAGTAGGCGATGGCCGCCTCCTCGTCGAAGACAGACGAGTTGACCTTCTGTTCGCGGTTGAACTGGACGTTGCCGTAGCCCGGTCCAAGCTCCAGCGTGGCGCCCGGCAGCTTGGCTTTCATCATCGCCTCATTCATGTCGAATTCGGCGCGCTTTTTCTTCTCTTCGGCCTTGACCTTGGCCTTGTACGCTTTGTCGTAGGCGGCGCGCGTGTCCATCACGCGCCGCGCTAGCGTCTCCAGCAGCTCCTCAGCCAAGGAAATCCACCGCCTTCGCGGCCAGCGCCAGCAGGCCAAAAATGCTCCAGCCGATAGCGTTCGCCAAAATAAGCAGGAAGACCGTCAAAGCAGCGCGCGGCGAAAGTGCGAAGTAGCCGATGCCGCCATTACCAGTCGGCCGCGTGACGTAAATAGGCATATTAGGCATATTAGGCATATTAGGCACCAATGTCCTCCTCAGTGATATCGAAGGGCGGGTTGTCCTCAACCCGCGGCGTCATTAGTTTGCCATAGGTGCGAACGGCAGTCGCCGTGAGGATATTAAAAGTCCAGAGACCCACGAACCAGCAGCCCGCGATGACGAGTGGGTCCCAGGAGAATGCGATGATCCCCAGCGCCTCCCACGCAGCGAGCATAAAGATTTGCGAGATTGCGATGACGCGGTCAATCGGATTCATCCCATACCTCCAGTGATCGTCTCGACGATCAGTTGCTTGGTCGCCAGCTTCGGCGCTATCTTTCCCACATCAACGGTATCAGGGGTGCGAAGGATATGGCGTTGTGGGTGGAACATCTGCCCCTTGCGGTCAACGCGGTCGAACGCCTGCTGGTTTTCGCCGGGCACCCAATCCTCCTCGATGAAGCCGCAGTCGGCCGCGCGGTACAGGTCGATGCCGGTCCCGCCGGTCTTGATGGTGGCGCAGATGATCGAGAACTCCCCGGCCTGGAAGGCGGCCGCCATGTCGGCGCGCTCTTGGCGGCCGGAGTTCCCGCCGTGGAAGCCCCGCGCGTCGGCGCCCAGGGCGCGGAAGCGGGAGACCAGCAGGTCTACGGTGTCCTTGAACCACGCGAACCAGACGAACGGCTGTTCGATGCCATTGGAGAGAACGATCTGCTCTGCTTCGTCCAGCTTCGACGACACGTCCTCGCCGCCGAGGATCGCGGGCGACGTGGAGACCTGCCGCAGGCGCATGGTCCGCGCGGCGGCGTTCGGGATCATCATCTTGACGGTCTCGATGCTGATCTTCTCGTCTTCCAGCGCGGCGACCATTTCCAGCTTCTGCTCCTTGCTGATGTCGGGCGCCTGCGCAATCTCGAACCAGAAATCCTTTTCCGCTTCCGCGTAGATTTTCGCCTGCTTGGCGCCCATCGGCGGTTCGTAGACGATGGGTTCCAGCGGCTCGGGGATGTCGGGGTGGATTTCGCGCTTGGTCCGGCGCACCATCTTGTCCGACAACTCGAAGCGCAGGTCGTCGGCGTTCTTGACGCCGATGATAACGTCGCGGCCCTGGTACCCCTTGTAGAACTCCGTGTAGGAGTAGTAGAAAGCCCAGAAGCTGGTGTACTGTTCCGGCCGCAGCCAGGCGAGCAGGGCGTACAGCTCGCCGGGGTTGTTCATCACGGGGGTCCCCGTGGCGGCGATCTGTACCGGCGCCCGGAGGCGCTGGAGGGCCTTGCTCTGCTGGGAGTCGTGGTTCTTGGCGCGGTGCGCCTCGTCGGCGATGACGCCGTACCATTTGACTTTGTCGAGGGGGCCTTTTTTCTTGGCCGACTCGCCCGCGAGCTTCACGCGTTTCTGTAACTTCTCCCAATTCACGAGGCACCAGCCGCCCTCGGGGACGGCGCCGACCTGCGCCGCCCGCTTGGCGGCCGCATCCTTGCCCGCGGCGTCGATGATGGTGACCTTCTCGGGAGCGAAGCCCATCTTCGTGCCCCACGCGTGCAGCTTGGCCTGCCACTCGGGGAGCAGGCGTTCACGCTCGGCGCGCGCCTCGTCGGGGTCCTCGATGTGGTTGGTGAGCTGCATCAGGTGCTTCTCGCTCAAGTCGATGCCCAACAGCCAGCGCTCCAGCTCCCGGCGCCAGTGGTCGAGGACGGCCGCCGGGGCGATGTCGAGGATGCGCCCCAGGAAGCGGGTCTCGCCGTTTTCGCGCAGCCACTTCTCGTAGACGACGGTGATGGACTGGAGGGTCTTCCCGCCGCCCATGTCGTCGGCCAGGATGGCCTTCGACTGCGCGGTCTCCAGCATGAACTCGACTCCCGCGCGCTGCTTCGGCGCCATCAGCGGCGCCCACGGCACCAGCAACTCGGCGTCATCGGGGAGCTGGGTGACCAGCTCGGACGCCTGCTCCTGGCGGGCGGCGCGCACGCGGGCCAGGAGGCCCGGCGGCAGCTCCGGCTCCACGGTGTGGACGAGTTTCAGGAGGGAGGCGTCATCGTCCGGGATTTCCCAGACCTTCCCATGCTCGGGGTGGTTCGCGTTGTAGCGCTTCCCCGACATGGTCTTGACGCGCGCGAGCTGCGCCGCGAACTCCTCTTTGGTCCCACCAAGTTTGATAAGAAGGGTGTCCTCACCCTGAATCAGACGTGCTGGCATTAGGCTTCCTCGGCGGCCGGGAGCGCGCGGGGCGGCACGGCGGGCAGCGGCGCGGCAGCCTGCTCCGGCTGGCCTAGCGCGCCCTCGGTCACCAGCGGCTCCAGGTGAGCGTCCTGGGAGGTCGGCCTGATCCACGCCAGGATCTGGCCGCGCCCGTCGAAGTCCGCACCAACGGTCTCCGCATCCCAGTCGCCCTCGACCGTCCAGAGACGGCCCTGCGTGTCGCGGAGGCGGATCATCCGATGGTGTCGGCCGCAATATACTTGAACGAGCGGTGAACTGACGCCGGGAAGTTGGCGTCGAGCCAGTTCTGTACAGCCTCGGCGGCGAGCTGGATGGCGACGGCATCCGGTGGCCCTTCGACTGACGTGTTGAGCGTCAGGACCAGTTTCTCCGCGTTCCACATGTCGGCGCCGACGCACTGCACGGGACCCCGCTGCGGCTCCCGGCGGTTCATGGTGAAGCTGTAGAGCGCCTGGCTGGCCTCGCGGTCGAAAGGATCAATCTCCAGGTCGACCAGGAAGCGGACGGGCACCTTCGGCGCCTCCCACTCCGCGATGGCATAGCGCGGCGTCCGGCGCGTGATGCGGTAGGAGTGTTCCTCATAGCTCTGCTCGATGGGCGGGTACTCCTCCTCGAACCACCCGGCGTACCGCGCCTGGCGCTTCATCTCCGCGACGCGGTAGACCGCCAGCGGATTCTGGACGGCCTCCGAGCGGCCGTGTATCGGCCCGCCGATGAAGTGGACGAGCATCAGTTCTCGCCTTCGTGCTCGATACGCCGAGCGATGACTGCGTCGTGCGCCGTCTTGGACGCCAGTTCGGAAGCCATCTTCGCGACGGCCTCGCGGTCGCAAGCGTCCCGGATCAGCCCATCCGAAACCGGGATGACGATGGTCAGCGCGTCGTCGCCCAGGGTGTAGCCACAGATGGTCGGCATCAGTCCAGGTCCCCGAACTGGGAGCGGTAGCGCTCGACGAGGTTGAGCGCGGAGTCGCGTTCAGTCTGAAACTGGATTTTCTCCTGGCCGAGCTGCCGGATCATCTCCATCGCTTTCGAGGGCGTCGGCGGCTCCGTGGTCTCCTCGGCGTCCTCGACAGTGCCGCCGGAAACCGCGGTGCCCTTGAAGCCTTCTTCGGCCTCACGAATGGCCGCAATGTGCTGCGGCAGCAGCTCCGGGACCTCCTCACCGCGGAGTTGCGGTGAGGAGGACTGCGCGGACCCGGCCGACTTCATCCGGGCGCGCGCTTCGGCGGGCGTCTCCCCCAGCGAGGAGAGCTGTTTGGCGTTACTCTTCTGACCCGGCATCCGGGTCCTCCTCGTCCTGCGTGATGACCTCGACCTCGACCAGTTTGCCCGAAAGGAACTCGCAGAGCTGCGGCGAGAGGTTCCCCTCGACCACGGCCTGGCCGGAGGCGGAGTGCAACCGCACGACGCGGCTGCCGTCCTCCTGCGGCGGCGATACCTCAACGCCGCCCACGAGGTAGCGCGTCACGACGGAGAAGACGCTCGGGACTTCCTGCGGACCCTCCGGCTCCTGAGTCTCGCCGTCCAGCGCCTCGTCTGGCTCGGGCGGCTCCAGGATAGCTCCCTGGGCGCCCATCAGCGGTTCACCGCGACTTGGTCAACGTTCTCGGCCACGTAGACCGTGCGGCCGGAGTCCGTGATGACGGTGTCCTCGAAGTCAGTCCCAAGCAGCTCCACCAGGAGTGCTTCGACATCCTCGATTCCGACGTTCTCCGCCTCGTCAACGACGGGCAGCGTGAGTAGCTTCGACATCAGGCGGCCACACCCTCGTCACCCTCGTCGCCCAGGCGGCCCAGCAGCTTCGGCTCGCCGAGAGCCTGGAACTGGACTTTGCCCTTATTGCGGATAGTGGCCTGGCAGCGGGCGGCCAGCGCGATGCTTTCCTTGACGCCCTCGAACAGCGGCGACCAGAAGGCGGACACCTTCTCCGTGTACTCTTTGCCGTCCTGCGACTGGATTTTGACCTCCCAGACGAACGGCTTGCGATCACTCGTCATTTCTTTACTCCTTCCCCTCGTATGCGGCGCCCCAGGGCGTCAGCAATTTGTTCTTGACGTAAGGCATGAAGGATAGCTGGAACAATCCGTCGTCCCACACCTGGCACCAGCCCATGCCGGGGGTCCAGTCGGGGTCCGGCGCGTAGCCGAGGCCGTCCGGCAGCACCTGGGACAGCGTCCCGCAGGACATCGCAACGCGGATGTCAAGCGGGTCGTGCTTCGTCCGGTAGGTGATAGTGGCGCGGTGGTCGTGGCCGTGGATCTGCGAGCGGCCGTGGTGCTCCAGCAGTTTGCGCTCGGAGTTGTTCCCCACGAGATAACCGTGGCGGGCCGTCAGCTCCCCGGTGACGGGGTGCTGCGCGAGTTTCCAGTCCTCGTCCACCAGCTCGATGCCGAGAGCGTCGAGCTGCCACAGCGAGCGGAAGCCCAGGGACTGCTCTGGCTCCGGCATGTCGGGGTGTAGGCGGCCGGGGCGGACGCCGGAGAACTCGGGCGCCAAGTCCTGGGTGTAGTAGAGGACGCGGTCGTCGTGGTTGCCGGGGATGAAGATGATGCGGGCGTCGGGGACCGCTTCGCGGACGCGACGGAAGTTGGCCACGACCGAATCGTTGGTGCGATTCAGGTCGGTGATGAAGCGGCGGTGCGTCCGGTGCTTGGATAGGAAGGACATGTCGGCCACGTCCCCAATGAAGATGACTTCCGCTGGCTGCTCGACGGCGAGCAGGTCGCAGACAGCGCGGAGGGCGCGCTCGTCGTGGAAGGGCGCGTGGATGTCGGGGATGATCGCCACCTGCCGGGCGGCGTACTCCTCGACCTGCCCGTAGGCCCACGGCTCGAAGTCGGCGAGGTCCGGGATGACCACGAGGCTGTCGCGACGTTTCGCGTTGACGCGAAGCTGGAACAGCGGCTCCTCAGGGTTGCCCCACTCGGAGACGCGGATCGACGTGACGATCCACTCCTCGGGATCGAAGCCGTGCTTCTCCAGCAGCGCGTCGGCGGTGACGCCGTCTGCCTTCGGCGCTGCCTTGGAGGGCTTGGTGGCGATGGTCGCTTCGTTGGCCGATTTCTCGACGCCCGCCGCGAACTCCTGATCGCCGCTCAACTCCGATCCCGCCTCGCCCTTGATCCATTCGTTCAAGGTAGACTGGCCGATGCCGACCTCGGCGGCGGCCTCGCGCTGCGTAGCGCCCGCGTCGATCAGCTTCGCCGCTTGGCGCGTGATCGTTTGGCGCTGTAGGTCAGAGTATGAAGGCAAGTTTCCTCCTCGTTGAAGTCGGGGTCCGCATCAAAAATAGCGTAGCAGTCCGGTCAAGCTCGATCAAGGGCGTCCTTCGATAAGCGCGAGCTTGACGCCGTAGTTCTGGCCGCGCTTGACGTACTCGAAGGTGCCCGTCAGCCGCAGCGGCGCCAGCCCCCGGATAACCACGTCTTCCAGGTCGGAGAGGAACATCGTGACCTCCCAGGTCGGATCGTCGGCTTTCGCGTAGATCGCGTGCGCCGCCGAGCGGCCGCGCTCGAACCGGACGAAGTCGAGGCTCGTGTGGAAGGTCGCGTTGTCCTCCCAGACGTAGTATTCGACCCGCCTCTGTATAAAGGGGACGGGGTTGCCGTGCTGATCGAAGGGAATCTTGCCCGCGTACATCAGGCTGGCTCGTCCAGGCCGCGGCGGCTCGGCGAGAGCTGGCGGCCAGTGTTCGGCTCGACGCCGACCGCGCGGTCGTCCCACAGCTCGTCCATGCCGAAGTCCTTCACGTTGGTCACCGGGAGGATGACGCCGATGTGCTCCTGCGACCAGGCGTCGATGGCCTCGATGACGGCGGCGCGTTCCTCGGCGTGCGAGACGCGCGCCGTGAAGATTTTGACGGAGCGCCCTTCGGCGAGCCAGCGCTTGACCCGCTCGACCATCGGCGCGATGGGCGCCCCGACGTGCTCGACGCCGCGCCACCTGTCGTAGGTGGCGAGCGTGCCATCCAGGTCCACTGCGATCCAACCGTCCATGTCGCCACCTTCCTGTCGAAGTTTGTGTGAGACTCAGCGAACCGGGAGGACCGACGAAGGCGCCCGGTTGGCTCAGCCTCAAAACTAGTATCGCACCGCCGTCAACCCCACGCGGCGAAGCTGTAGCCGCGTGGGGTTGTGCGGGCGCCGGGTCAATACGACGGCCACCCACCGCGGCCGTAGTCAGCCCAATGCCGCGAAGCGCAGATGTCCTGCTCGCGCTTCGTGGCTTCCCAGGCCGTTGGGGCGAAGGCGGTGCAGCCGTGGAGCGCCCAGGCATCGAGCATCCCATAGAGATTGCCGCCGCCCGATCCGTAGCCCGACTCGTGCAGGGGGATGGTGCATTCGGTCGCCCACCATGTGCCGCCGCAGTAGTACGGCGTCACCCGCTCCCGCCAGAGCATCGCCCGGCGCTTGTCGTTGTAAGCCGCGCGCTCGCGGTCCCAGATACGCCGCATGGCGGCGCGGTGAGCGGGCGGCGCGCACTGTATGCGGCGGCGCTCGGCGCGCAGTGCCGCTGGGGCGGGCGCCCCGCGCCGCCAGGATGCCGACCAGACGGTCGCCGCGAATGGCCGGAAGGCCGCCGCCGTACAGCGCTCGGGGACAGGCTTCGCCGCCAGTTCGCCTGCCGAGAGCGCGAAGAACAGGACCAGGACTCCGACTGCTAGGATAATGCCGAATCGTTGAAGCAAGACGCCTCCTTCGTTTGGGTACGCAACTCAGTCTAGGGTCGCTGTCAAGTGCCGGAAACGAAATCGAAAATTTTAGGGCAAGGCGAAATCCTTGAGGGCCAAAGCCCTAGAGGGCCAAAACTGAGGGCCAAACGGCGGAACTCGGCCTGTAGAGCCAAATACCCCGAATAAACAGGGCCAAAGGCTTAAATCCACGCCTGAGTTTCCTTCCGAGACAAAAGGTTCCAAGTTCCTGCTAATTGACCACATTTGACAAACGTAATTTTGAATGCTAATCTCAGGGCCTTGCTAGCCCGCCCTGGCGGGCGCAGCGGCCCTGGGAGCATCACCGGAGAGGAGACGGCCGCCGAGAGCTTGACACGGATGTCATACTGTATTTGAGCCGCTGGTTCGGGTAGCGGGTAAGGATCTGGGTCACAAACTGGATCGCCGCAACCTGTGTAAGCAGACGGCTTCGTCTAGTAGCCGGGGAAGCTATATCCCTTGGAGGCCGAGGCCCAGGTGTCAGGACGAAGTCTCCGCGGATAGCGCGGGCTTAGCTGTTGGGTCGGAAAAGTGCGAGTCGTACTCGCCGCCCGCCCCGAATCACGCTCCAATTAGAGCTGTTTTGCCGCTTCCGCGAACACGCGGGCGGCCCACAGGAGTTCGTCCGCGTGGCGGCCGTCCTCCGTTGTCAACCACGACTCGACGGCGTTCTCGTCGTCCGGGTCGATGCCCGCATTGCGAAGCTGCACGTAGGTTTCTTTGGATAGCTTAGCTACTACGGCCGCCAGGCGACGGGCCTGTTGGGCCGCGATTTCCGCGACCTCCGTGGGTTCGCCTTCGATTGAGGAGGGGTCGGTGTAGGTGAAGTAGGGCACGACGAACATCCTACCTGTGCCTAGCAGGTCTGTCAAATGCTAGGATGGTGGGTATGCCCGTCGCCGACCAGACCCCCACCGATGAATGAGGCCGTCGTCGTGGTCCCAGGTGGGGCGCCTGATTCTGTTCGTCGCCGCCCTCGGCATTCTCGTATACGAGTTTATTCTCGGGCCAGCGCGCGGGGAGCGGCCGGACCCAACCATCGTAATCGCCGCCATTGGCTTGGCGGCCGCCTGTATTTCGCTGAAATGGGACTTGAAAAATTGAGTACCCATATCGCCGTCAAGTTTCCGCTGACCTGCGTGGTCTGCTTCGTCTGGGTTCAGGCTCTGCTGCTGTCCGTCCTGGTGAACGGAGCCTGATGTACTCCCGGACGAAATCCGAGACGCCGCCGACGCGGCTACAGGTCTACGTGGACCGGCTGCGCTTCGTGCTCGGGGTCGTGGCTATCATCGCCATCGCCATCACGTTCGTTTTGGGGCACCAGGAAAACCAGGATCAGAACGCGCGGTTGAAGAAGGTAGAATCACCGTGCCTTCGCTACGGCCCGAAGTCAAGGGAGTGCCACGCGGCTTTCGGCGCCGCCATCAAGAGCATCACGCCGTACCAGCTTTGCATCCTGTTGGCGCGGCAGCCGGAACTGACGGGCGTGAAGCCAGAGACGTGCGCGAAAGTTGCGCGCGAAGCTAAGCAGAAATCTCGCCAAGAAGCCGAGCGTTCAGCTCCTGGTTCACGCGCAGGATCGTCTCCCGCGCCCTCGGGGAGCACCCAGCCGGAACCGAATAGCTCGCCTCCAGGAGACGTAGGGTCACAGTCACCTGGGTCGGGTCATCATCCCGGCAGCCCATCACCAGGCCAACCCGGACCTTCCCCTCAGCAGCCAGGTAGCCCATCACCCCCACGCCCGGATAGCCCAACTGCGCCGCCGAGCCAGACGCATCCACCAGCAGCGTCGGAAGGTCCAGCTCCATCGCCTGTTCAGGAATCTCCACTTGCTGTTCCTCCCATTGTTGAAGTTGAAGTGCCAGTCCTCCCGGCACACGCTTGCGTGCCGGGAGTCCTGAGCGTGAACTGCTGACGCCTTAGAAGCGCCGAGCGGTGTTGCCCGCCGAGACGAGCGCGGCGAGAACCGTGGCGACGCCGACCACGATGAGCAGCGAGTAACCGCCCGCGCCCAGCCAGATCAACACGTCCACGATGCCCGGCAACTTGACGTAGGTCGTCAAGGCGTAGGCGCCGCCGA
>WUUC01064440.1_pt1 | contig 33506 bp, 59 predicted proteins | sample 6278441 | NCBI WGS metagenome assembly WUUC01 (sample SAMN13675441, study PRJNA597444) | soil metagenome | isolation source: soil | place: USA: Washington | collected 2017-10
GCGGGGCGAAGGGGAACGGGCCGGCCGGTGGCGGGTCCGCCGGTGGCGGGGCCGGTGGGCCGAAGGGCCCGGCCGGTGGCGGGTCCGCCGGCGGCGGAGGTAAGGGCGGGCCAGCGACCGGCGGTACCGGCGGCGGGTCCGGCGGTGGAAAGGCCCCGCCCGCCGGCAGCGGCGGCGGGTCTAACGGGAGCGGAAACAGAGGTGGCGGCGCAGGCCCCACCGGGAACGGAGGAGGTGGCCAGGTGCCGGACGAAATGAACCCAGGCGTCGTCGACGACGCCGCGAGCGTGGTCAGGTGGGGAGAGTCGACCAGGACGATCCCACCGGCGTTCCGGGCTGTGGCAGCAGAACTGCGGCAGCTGGCCGCCGAGGCCGGCGACGAGCACCCGATCGATAGGGCGTTCGCGGAGGCCATGGAGGCCGAGGCAAGGCGGATGGAAGGCATGGCCGAGATCGCCGACGGGGTCCACCCGGCGGTTCGGGCGCAGGCCCACGAGTACTACGCGGCGTACGAGACGCCACGGTTCGGGTCGCTGCAGCGGGAAGCCCGTGCGGACTCCGGCCCGGCAGCCGACGGCCAGTAAAGGAGACGGGATCATGGTTGCACGTCGACGTGCCGATGAGCGGGAAAGCACGTACCGCTGGGTCAACCGCCTGCAGATGTACCAGGGCCGCTACGACAATCTGAGGGCCGCGATGGAGGCACACGTCCACCACGCGCAGAATCTGCAGCCGATCACCGGAGCGATCCCGGTCATCCTGGAGGAGCTGCTGGGCGGTCTGAAGAAGACCGTGGATGCGGTGGACAGTTGGTACGGCACCGCCCGTATTGCGCAGCGTCGTGACATTGAACGCGTCGATGACCCGTCGGGTGGGTCGGCCGACCGGGAACGCCGCGGCGACGCCGGCTACACCATGCGAGACATGTGACCGCGGCGGCTCGGTCGGCGGAACCGCCGGCCGGTGGCGTGATCGGGTAAGAGGAGGAAGGAGGGTTCCGAATGCAGAAGAACACGAACGACCCGGGCGGTCCATGGTTCTGGTCGTTTATCGCCGGCCTGACGTGCTTCATCGTCGCCAGCGGCGGCCGCGTCTGGGAGAAGTACGGCGACTTCCCCCTGTGGGTCCCTCTCGCCACGGCGTTCGTCGGTGCGTCCGTGTCGCTGTTCATCGGTATGCACAGCCAGGCATCGTTCAAGACGATCTACTACCGGGTCGGGTGCTGGGCGTTCGCCGGTGTGTGGGCGACATGGAGCTCGGTGTTCTCCCTGTCGGTCTTCTCCGTGTTCCTGCTGTTCGCGGCCTGCCTGGCCGCGGCGATGCTGGCGCCGTTGCTGGCGCCGATGCAGCCGGCCCCGGAGGAGCACTCCGAGACGCCGTCCGAGGTCGGTGTCGTGTCGGAGAAGGAAATCCTCCGGCTGATCATCAAGTACGGGAATGTGAAGGACGACGAAAAGCCCGCCGTCCGGAAGATCGCCGACTGGACCCCGATCGATGCCGGGTCGACGTGGCGGGTCGTCGGCGCGCCCGGTGCCGCGTTCACCTGGACCCAGCTCCGCGACATCGGTGACAAGCTGGCCTCGGCGATGGCGCTGCCGGTCGGCTGCCCCGTATTGGCTGAACCGGTCGAAGGTGGCCGGAAGAACGAGGTCGACCTGAAGGTGTCGACGCGGAACTACCTCGCCGAGCCGATCGAGTACCCCGCCGACTTCAGCCAGCTGTCGATCAAGGACGAGTCGCCGATCGGTCGGTATCTCGACGCCGAACTGACGAGGATCGACACCCACCAGGACTCCGGCCTGATCGTGGGAAAGAAAGGTTCGGGGAAGACGACCCTGATGCAGTGCATCATCCTCAACCAGCTCCGCTGCCCCGACGTCCTGACGTGGGCCATCGACCTGAACAACGGGTCGATGGCAGCCGCCGTCATGGTCCCCGGCGCCCGCGGCGAGGTTCAGCACATGCCGCTGGACTGGGTGGCCGTCGACCCGGAGGAAGCCCTCCGCATGGTCAACGCCGCGATCCGGATCGCCGAGCAGCGCCGCGCTGTCTACCAGTCGATGATGGTCGATGGCGACGATACGGTCCTGCCGGTGGCGCCGAACCTGCCGCAGATCAACATCCTGGTCGACGAGGGTGGCGAGGTCACCGGCGACGACGTGACCACCGGCGGGCTGTCCGATGAGGAGAAGCGGCACCGGGCCGCGATCCTCCAGAAGTTGACCAAGGCGATCGCGAAGTTGCAGCGCATCGGCCGCGCCATGTGCGTCAACGTGATCATGTCGTACCTGCGGGCCACGTCCGACCTGCTCCCGTCGGGGATCAAGAAGCAGAACACCACGTCGATCTGCGGCATGGTCTACGACGAATCCGAGATCGGCCACACCCTCGGCTGGAAGAAAGGCCTCAACCACGAGGATTTGGTTCAGAAGGGGCAGTTCTTTCTCCGCCGCGAAGGCCCGATCAAGATGTTCAAGGCCTACTGGCCCCGCCCGCAGCGGATCCGGGAAGCGGTCCACGCCACCCAGCGGTTCCGCGCCATGTGCCAGCTCGACGAGCCGTCGCTGCAGGCGGCCGGGATGGACTACGTGCTGCGGTGGAAGTCGCCGACGACGGTGACCTGGTTGGAGCGGCTGCGGGGGAACCGGGCCGGGGTGGCCGCCGCCGCGGTGCACGGTGCGCCGGTCGGCCAGTCGGACTTCCGGGCCCTGGCGACCGTGGACCCGATCGACGCGGCGATGCAGGCCCTGGACGACCTGAACAAGCCCGCCCCGGGCGCCGGCGGCCCGCCGCCACCCGCAGGCCCGGCGGGGCCTGTGGGGCCGGCGGGGCCGTACCAGCCGCCGGCGGACGACATCGAGCACACGCTCGACGAGTTCCGCGACGAGCTGGACAAGTGGGGGACGCTCGCCGAGCCCCGGAACACGGCCAAGCCGCCAGCCCCGGCCCCGCCACCGCCGGCGCAGCCGCCGCGAGGGGCCGACCGGTCACCGTCCGCCCGGCAGGGTCACATCGAGCAGATGCTCGAGCGGGCCGGCGACGACGGTATGAAGACCGGTGAGATCGTGACGCAGGTTCAGGCGGCGCAGCTGGCGTCGTCCCGGGACACGATCAATAGTGACCTGCGGGCGATGGAGGCGGCAGGCACGATCACGCAGACCCACCCGGTCAAGGGGGCCAAGTTCGGCATGTGGTGGCTGACCCGCGTGGTCGGCAGGCAGTAAAGAGGAGCAGCAGAGAAGCCGAAGCCAGCCCGTCGCCGTCAGGCGGCGGGCTGGCTGGCGTAGGTGTCGGCACCGTCGGTGCGGTACTCGCCCTTGTTCATGTTCTGCATCATCTCGGCGATGTGCGAGTGGCGCTGGTCGTTGATACCGGCCTCGACCACGTCGTAGATGTTGTCCTCGTCGCCGCCGAGGGCGTACACAGTCGCAGCCGCGGCCCGGAGCCGGCGCATGGCACGGTCCAGGTCGTCACGGAAGCGCTGGTCCATCATGTTTTCCACCATCCCATACCCCCTATGGGTAAGTCCATTGATCTGCGCGCTGGCCGGCCCTTTCGCACCCGGCAGGCTCGAACACGTGTTCTACACCCCTCTTGTACAACGCCTCTGCTGGTTGTGTGCTTCCCAGGTTTCCTGTAACATCCGAGATCCGGTAGAGGAGAACTGGACCTCCCCACCCCGGACGGATGGAGCACCCATGCCAGCCAGCACCGAACTCCCCCCTGCCCAGGGGCAGCCGTGACCACTACCACCCAGGCCCACACCGAACGGATCCCCCCACACAACGCCGCCGCCGAACAGGGCGTCATCGGCGCCCTCATGCTGTCCAAGGGCGCCATCGGCGAAGTAGTCGAGGTCATCCGAAACGGTGAGGACGTCTTCTACCACCCCCTGAACGCCGCCCTCTACCGGACCGTCACCGCCATGTACAACCGCGGCGAGCCGGTCGACAAACTGTCCCTGACCGCTGCGATGCTCGCTGGGGCCGACGCCGCCCTGTTCACCCGCCACCGTGCCGCCGTCTACCTCAGCGAATGCCTGGACGCCTGCCCCACCCCCGACAACGGCGCCTACTACGGCCGTATCGTCTACGAACACGCCATCGAGCGGCGCCTCATCAACGCCGGGTTCAAGGTCACCCAACTCGGCTACGGCGGTGACGGCCGGCCCCTCAGCGAACGTGTCGACCTCGCCTCCCAGACCATGCACGACCTCCTCGGCGGCGGCACCGGCCCCGGCTTCGCCCGGTTCGACACCATGCTCCAGGACGCCTTCGACGAGATCGAAACGATCTCCAACCTGAACGGTGCCCTCCGCGGCATCCCGACGGGGTTCGCCGACCTGGACCAGCTGACCTCAGGCCTCCTCGGCGGCCAGGTCATCGTCGTCGCCGGCCGGCCGTCCATGGGGAAGTCGACACTGGCCGCACAACTCGCCGGGAACGCCGCGATCAAGCACAACATCCCGGCGGCGGTGTTCTCCCTGGAGATGGGCACCGTCGAGTTGACGATGCGGTGGCTGTCCGAACACGCCAGGGTGCCGCTGCACATCTACCGGTCGGGTCGGCTCTCCGACGACGACTGGACCAAGACCGCCCGCGCGATGGGGCGGATCAGCGAAGCGCCGCTGTTCGTCGACGACACCGTCGGGTTGACCCTGACCGAGATCGCGGCCAAGTCCCGCCGGCTCGTCCAGCAGCACGGCGTCCGGGTGATCGTCGTCGACCAGATTTCCCTGATCTCCACCCCGGGCAACGCCGAGAACCGCCAGCTTCAGGTCGCCACCCTGTCCCGCGGGTTGAAGATCCTCGCGAAGCAGCTCGGCGTCGTCATGATCGTCGTGGCGCAGCTGAACCGTAACCCCGACGGCCGCGCCGACAAGCGGCCCCAACTGTCGGACCTGCGCGAGTCCGGCCAGATCGAAGCCGACGCCGACCTCGTCATTCTTTTGCACCGTGACGACTACTACGACAAGGAATCCCCCCGGGCGGGGGAGGCGGACTTCATCGTCGCCAAGCACCGGAACGGACCCACGGACACGATCACCGTGGCGGCGCAGCTGCACCTGTCGCGGTTCGTCGACATGGCCATCACCTGACACTTTGTCTTCCCCAACCCCACCCGAGAAACGAGGTTCCACCATGGACAACGAAACGTCCGAACCCACGTCGTCGCACGACCTGGACGGCAACCTGCGCTCGGACCTGCAGTCGGTCCGCGCCGAGTTTGCCGACCTGGCCGCCGAGTTCCGGGACGTGTTCCGCATCGAACGCAAGGCCAGCGCGCGGGAGTTGCGCACCCTCGGCCGCAACGTCGCAAACCCGGCCACCCGGACCGACACGCTCAAGGGCATCGTCCGCGCCTTGGTCCGGGTCAACGCCGGCTACGCGGCGATCCTCGCCGTCGCCCTGCCCTTGGGCGGGGCCCCGGCCGGGTGGGTCCACTTCTTCGTCGGTGTCGGCCTGGCCATGGTCGTCGCCGAGATGGCGTGGGCGGGGAACTGGTTCTCCTCGCCCCGGCCGGCGAAGTCCGCCACGGCGGCTGACCCGGGCAAGGCCGGAATCCCGTCGTGACCGACCTGCTGGCTCCCCGGGAAGCGGCCGGATCCGCGCTGCGCGCCTTCATCCGTGACATTGCCCCCGTCGTCGGAGGGACCGGTCGCAACGGGGCTGGGACCCGGATCGGGCCGGTGTCGTGGCACGGCCTTCCCGAGGCCCGCCGCGAGCGGTGGTGCGAGCACGCCGACACCGTCATCGACGCTGTCTTGGCCGCGTTCACCGGGCCGGTGGTGGATCCGGTCGCCCGGGAGTTGTACCGGCAGCACCACGAGGCGGCCAACACGATGACGGAGGCGACGATGCGCCACTGGGACGTCGGTGACCAGCATGTCGACAAGGATCCGTGGCGGGCCCGTGCCCGCCAGGTCGTCGCTGTCCTCGGCGACGCCTACCGCACCCCACCGACCACCCGCTGACGGGAGACGACATGGACAACTTCATGCCGCGGGAACAAGCGGTTGCCTACCTGGACCAGGTGTTCGCCGCTGTCCGCGCCGCTGTCGACGCCGACGACGACGTCCGCCTCACCCAGATCGTCAAACAGGTCCGCGACGACGGGCACCCGGCCGCTGCCGACGCGGTCCTCGACCTTTCTGACGCTGTCCTGTCCGAGGTACGCACCGGCCGGCCGACCCGGGTGTAAAAGGGGACGAGTCGGCGGAGTACGACCGGTGGAATGTGCGATGGGCCCTGCAGTCGGACGACGGCATCGAATGGTGGATCTGGTCGCCAAAACCCCACGTGAGTCTGCAAGTTGCATACGTTGATACCGACAGAAGGGTCTTTCCAGCCATGGCCGGCGACACCACCATCACCGTCATCGGGAACCTCACCGACGACCCGGAGCTGAAATTCACCAGCACCGGAGTCGCCCTCGGTAAGTTCCGGATCGCGTCGACACCACGCTTCATGGACAAAACGTCCGGCGAGTGGAAGGACGGCGAACCGCTGTTCCTCGCCTGCACCGTCTGGCGGCAGGCCGCCGAACACGTCGCCGAGTCCCTGCAGCGCGGCTCCCGCGTCGTCGTAGTCGGCCGGCTCCGGCAACGGTCGTACGAAACCCCGCAGGGCGAGAAACGCACCGTCATCGACCTGGAGGTCGACGAGGTCGGCCCGTCGTTGCGGTACGCCACCGCCCAGGTCCGCAAGATGGACCGCTCCGGCAGCGGTGGCGGGTTCGGCTCCGGCAATGCCGGCCGGCCCGGTGGCGGTGGTAACGGCGGTGGTAACGGCGGTGGCGGGTTTGACGACCCGTGGGCGGCCGCCGCACCGCAGGGCGGCCACGCCGGCGCCGTCGAACGGCAGGAAGCCGACCCACCGTTCTGACCGAGGAGGGTCAGTGCTTCCCCAACCCGGACACATCTACAGGGTCACCGCGAAGGCCTCCGTCCAGTTCAGGGTTCCCATTCTGTTCCGTGTCATCCGGATCCACGAGTGGAAGCCGTACTGCGACGGATGGGTCTGGCTCGACGGGTACGAGCTCAACACGGCCGGCGACGCCGTCGTCCGCCGTTCCATCTACGTCCAACCGGCTGGCCTGATCGACCGCACACCCAGCACGCCCGCCGGTCACTTCCCGCCGCCGCAGTCGCCGCCACCGGGCCGCCCGGTGGCGGCAACCCGGCCCGCGAACAGGGCCCGGTCTCCGCGCGCATACACAGACTTCGAACCCCACCCCCGCCGCTGACCCCTACACGGGTGGGCGCGGCGGAATGTCAAGCTGGCGCCCACCCGGCCGCGGCCCTATACATGATCAGGAGTGTTCGTCATGTCCGATTCAAGGGGGAACCGTGGCCGACCCCATGGCCAATGTGGAGTACCTCGGCGGGCCCGCCGACGGCCGCCGCGACACGATCACCGTCGCCGCCGCCGGGATACCACCGACGTGGCTGGCGTACCTCACCGCCGGCACCGCAGCGACGGTCGACACCCGGTTCCCGTCCGCGGCGGTGCACCGGTATGAACGCGAACCCGGCTACGCCCCCGGCCGCCCATGGCGGTACCACCACCGTGGAACGTTCCCCTGACCTTCCCCCGACCGCCCCCACCGCGACGGGGCAGACGTGGGGAGTTGTCGCCGGGACCGGGCACCGCGACGTCAAGGAACACACCGACTGGTCAACCGCGGCCGTCGACCGGACCGTCGGCCGGCTCCGGGACCACCACGGCACCACCACGATCATCTCCGGGATGGCCCGCGGGTTCGACCTGTGGCTCGCCGCGTCCGGCCTCCGTCACGGCCTGGACGTGTGGGCCGTCATCCCGCTCGAGGCCCAAGCCGACCGGTGGACGAAAGAAGACCGTGCCGAGTGGCGCCGCATCCGCGAAGCCGCCACCCGGGTGTGGATCGTCGGTGACATCCCCGCCGGCACCCCGCTGAAGAAACGCTCGGTCGTGGTGCAGGGGCTCATGTGGAAACGCAACGCCGCCATGGTCGCCGCCGGGAACGCCCTCGTCTCCCTGTGGGACTCCACCCGGCTGTCCGGCGGCACCTACGGCGCCCTCATCCTCGCCGCCAAACGTGGCATGCCCGGCGTCCACATCGACCCCGCCCGGCGCGGAATCTGCCTGCAGCTCCCCGGCCTGGACCGGCTCGAAAAGTACGCCCTCACCCACCGGCGGTGCCGGTGTGTCGCCGCCGTCGGGCTCCGCGCTGACGTCGACGCGACCGCGGCGATGTTCGCCGCCACCGGACACGGCGGGTGGACGATCCGCCGTGCCAAGCCCCGGGAGGAGTTCTCCGCGTTCTGCACCGTCTGCCGCGTCGGTGACGACACCATGGCCGCCCTCACCGCAAAGTGGTGGCCGGCGGCATGACCCCCGAACCCGGGCCGCGACCGGCCAGCGTCGTCGACCGGTACCAGCGGGGATGGGTCACCGCCACCGACCCGTGCACGACCTCCCCGCAGTTGGGCAACCACCGATGGACCCTGGCCGAGCTCGGCGAGCGCCGCGGCCCGCTGCGCCCCGTTGTGTCGATGCCGGCCGCTGACCGGAACGTTCTCGTCCGGGTCCTGTTCGCCGCCGGCCACCGCGCTGTGCCGACCGTGATGATGGTGCTGTACCGCCTGTCGCGGGTCTGCTACCAGGCCGACGGGCACGACAACCGGCTTGTCGCCGGGCGGCCCGGGTCGACCGGGTCGTACATGTTGCTTCGGTTCGCGTGGGAGATCGGCGCTGACGTGTCGACGAAACGGGTCGACGCGGACGCGTTGCGGGTCTGTGAGGCCCGGATCCGGGGCTGGATCTTCGACCCGCACGTGTATGTCGAGGTGGCCGCGAACCTTGGGTCGGTGCTGGCTGAGGTGACCGAGTCGGCGGGTGGGTTCGACCGGGTTACCGACCGGTGGATCCGGGAGGCGGCGCTGGCCGAGCAGCTGCGGCTGTTCGTCACCGGTCGCGCCTGAGCGTAGTTGCCGAACTGGCACACCCACAAACGATCCACGTTGTTGTGTGGATACCGGCAATGCCCGTATCATCGTGGGATGGCCGAAGACACCGACCACCCCACCATCGAGCGCACAATCGAACTGCTCCTCCGCGCCGTCGACCGGATCCACCGGCGGATGGCTGCCGCACCACCCGGGCCGTGGCAGTCCCTCGCCAACGGCGACCGGCTCATCGCCCCCACCGACATCCCCGGCCGCGACTTCGTCCACGTGATCACCGAACCGGTCGACGCCGGCGTGTCCGAGTTCATCGCCATGATGGACCCCACAGTCGCCGCCGAGATCGCCGACTACCTGAAGGCCACCGCGAACGACATCCGCCAGGGCGTCAAGCGCACCTCGTACTCCGCGGTCCGCATCGCCCACGCCGTCCTCCGGGAGAACACCCATGGCTGACACCGCCGAGGACGCCGTCGCCCCGCCGTTCAGCCCGTTCGCCGCCGACATCATCACCGCCCAGTTCGACCTCACCCGCCAGGTCACCGACCGGCTCATCGACTCCCTCCAACACCAACTCGCCACCGAACGCGCCCGCAACGACGCGATCATCGCCGCGATCACCGCACTGTGCAGCCACCCGTACACCCCGAACCCGATCTACATCCGCGCCGCTCTGCACCCCTCCGACGAAGACATCGCCCCATACCTCGAAGCTGAACAGGAGGGGTGACCAGATGTCCGCTGACCTACTGCGCCACGCTGCGGAAACACTCCGCATGGCCGTGACCGCACTGCTACCGGAGTGGCGCACCAAGCCGTGGCGGAACGTCCTGACCGACACCGAGTCGACGACCGGCGTCGCCGTCTGCGAAACCCACGCCGGCCGCCCTATTGAGGCGTGCGACAACTGCGGGCACATCGAGACGTACAGCGAGTCACTCGCCGCGTTCATCGCCCTCCTCGGCCCTCCCGTAGCGCTCGCCCTCGCCGAGATGTTGGAGCACCAGGCCGACGATATGTCCGACGAACACGCCGAGACGCTGACGTTCTCGAAGGCTGACGGCGGCACCTACTCGGCGGTCTGCGACAACTACGGCGGGCAGCGGTGGGACTGGACGGCGGCCGTGGCGGTGGCTCGGGCGGTACTTCGGGAGCCCGAGGGCGGTGACCGGACGTGAGCGGGCACGAAACCTGCGACCACGCCTACAAGACGGTTACCTGCGACCGGTGCAAGCGGCCGTTCACGTGCACGCCGTGGGATGACTTCTACTGCGCGGCCGAGGGTGATCACTGCTGCGAGCGGTGCCTGATCGGTGATGCGCCGCTGACGCTCAAGCTGGCCGACGACATCGCGGCCGGGGACGCGGCCGGGGACGTGACCGCCGCGATCACCGCACGCAAGGTCACCACTGCCCCGCACCGCGTGATCGTCCGCGTGAACCTGGAGACCAACAACTGGCAGGCTTGCTGCACCGAGTGCGAGTGGCAGTCCGGCGCCCGAGACGACATGTCGGCCGAGGAGTTGGCGGCCGAGCACCGCAACGAGCGCTGCGAGGACTGCGGCGGCCTCGTGGCCGGCGACGGCAGCGCCGACGGACACGACCACTGCGGTCGGCTGCCGCACCGAGGCCCACAACGCTGCGGGCCGGACTGCTCCAAGATCAGCACCGAGGGTCCGGGCTCCACTTCCCCGGAGCCCGGCCCGTCGATGCGGCGTGTGGTCGAGTTCGACGAGTCCGACGACGACCGGGGCACTCCGACGCGGTGGGTTGACGCACCTGACGACGAGCCCCCATCCATTTCCCTGGAGCCCGGACCGGAACCTCTCGCTGAGGCGCCGACCCTGACCGAGATCGTGGAGTTCCTCGATCCGGACGGGAAGCTACGCGCCGAGTCCACTAAGGACGGCACCGAATGAGCCTTACCGAGCTGTGTGCGATCTGCGGCAGCGGCGCCTATTGCTGGCGCCACGACACCGGCACCTCGACCGCACCGCCGCCGGACCCGGACGCGGTCATGGTCTGGAACGTCCTGATGGCGTCGCCGAACCGCGACAAGGACGGGATGCTCCTCGCTGCCGCTGAGGCGTACGCGGCGCTGAAGTCGTCGCGCGAGCGGTCCGCCGGTTCCTCTACAGAGAACGGAGAAACCCGGTGATCGGCCTGGACGAACTACGACACGTCGCAGCGTGGTTGCGCGACCTCGAAAGCCAAGTCGCGCCCGGCCGCACCATCGCCCGCTTCACCGTGGAGATGGCCGAGGGCGACCCCATCGTTGAGGTCGACGCGGCACCCATGCACGAATGGTGGGGGGCGCTGGCGGACTGGTTCGAGCACGCGGCTGAGGACTTCGGCGGCGATGAGGCGCACACGGCGCACGCGGTCGCGGTGGCCGAACCGATCTACGCGGCCTTGACCGAGGGCGGCGAAGCCGCGCGCGTAGCGCCTCCAAATCAGTCTGTTGATCTTCCCGGGGCGGTACTTCGGGAGCCCGAGGGCGGTGGGGCCGATGCCTAGCCGCGACGAACTCATGCGCGGGGCGGTCGCTGAGGCGCGGGACGACCTCGACCGTCGGCTGATGCCGACCGCGCGGGCGATGCTGCGCCGCGACAAGGACTCCGACAAGACGGCCGCCGCACTGACAACGGGGCTCCTGCGCCAGGCGGCATGGGACCGCACGCTGCTCGCGTCGGTTCTCGGTGCGGCTCTTGTCCGGCTCGCGGAGCGGGATCTCGCTGAGCGGCGCCCGGCCGAGCCCGAGGGCGGTGAGACGCCGTGAGCTACATCGAGCGGTCGGAGCAGTTGAAGCGCGAGATCTCCGATCGGCTGGCTGATCTGGTGCAGATTGTCCGGGACGTGAAGAACGCACCGGGTGGTGGCCGCCGGCACTGGGTGTTCGCCCACCCGTGCGGTTGCGTGTATGGCGTCCTGGACGCCGGGGACGCGGGCGGTAGTGAGGCGGACCGGGCGGTGGCCTGGGCGTCGTACTACGAAGGCGCCAGCCCGGCCGGATTCGCCATGATGGCGCGCGGCGCGACGCTGACGCTGGCCGACCACGACTACTACCTGGAGCACTTCGCGCCGCAGTTGGATAGCGCGTGGCGGTGCCCACACAAGGGAGGTGCCGGATGAGCACGACGAGCGCGGTCATCGCGTGGCAGGAGCCGCCGCAGGAGGCACTCGCCGCGCGTCGACCCGGCGGGGTCCGGGTCAGCAAGTACGCCCCCATCGCGGAGGAGTTGCGCGGCCAGCCGGGCGAATGGGCGCTGGTCTACGACGGTCCGTCCAGCGGTGCCGCGTCCGGGTTGGCGACCCACATCCGGCTCGGTCAGGCGCACGCGTTCACCCCGACCGGTGATTTCGACGCCCTGTCGTACAGCGGCCGCACCTGGGCCAGGTACGTCGGCGAGTAGTGATCGACCTGAACCGGGCCGGTCACCAGGCCCGTTCGTCCCGATAGAAGCACCGAACCTGTTTCCCACCGTTCCCCAAACGGCACCACCGCCCCCACGAAGGACCCCCACCATGCCCGACAGAGGAAGAGGAAAGACCGGGTACGTCAACCCCGGCTCGTTCTGCCACGACGGCGACGAAGGCGAGACCTGCTCCGGGACCCGCATGTCGTGCACGAGCATCGACGGAAAACGCTCCCGGTGGCGGAAGACCCTCGGTGCCGTATCGCAGTCCCGGATCCGGAAGCGGACCCCCCGCACCGCGCAGCAGAAGGCCGCCGACAAGCTCCGACCGTCGGAAATCAACGCCATGCGGGCCGCTGGTGGCCTACCGCAGAACGGGCCCCTGCCGCGGCAGAAGCGGCAGTACAAGAAGCTGACCGAAGCGGGGTTCCTCGACGACCAGGGCAACCTGACCGCCGCCGGGCGGGAAGCACTCCGCCGCCGCGGCGCCCTCGACGACACTTCCCCAGCTCCCACCCCGGCGAGCACCGGACATGTGGCCAAGGACACTGCGGCCAGGTCCGGGTGGAAGCCCGGCGACCGGCTCGTCCACGACCGCCGCGGCCCGTGCACCTACCACGGGCCCGACGACATGGACGGCGCCGGCCGGCACGGTGCCGGTGGCGCACAGTGGGTCGAGTTCGACGACGGCGACTCCGGCATGGTGTCGGCCACGGGTCTGTCCGGGTACGTGCCGGAGGATCACTCCGCCGACGCCGGCACCGACTGGTCCCGGTACGGCGATTGCGAGGACTGCGACGCCGCCGCCGGCCAGCCGTGCCGGAACCTGCTGACCCGCGGCCTGAACGCCCATGCGCACGCCGCCCGCCCGATGATGGCCGCCCCTGCCGTTGACGATGATGTGAAAGTGGCGGCCGCGCGGAAGCGGCAGGACGACATCGACACAGCCCGCGCCGCCGCGGCAGCTGCGGCGAAGGTCGACGAGGACCGGTTCGACGCCGACCCCACCACCAACCCGGCCCCGGACCCGGACGCGTGGAAGGCCGCGGAACAGGCCGGCGCTGAACGGGTCGGTGCCGCCGGTGATGTGGAGCCGTTCGACCCGGCCCGTCACGACGTCACCGGTGAACGCCCAGCTCCCGGCGCGCCGGTGACGATTCTGCGGCCCGGCGCCGAGTGGACCGGTGCCGAGCCGGCGGTTCTGGCGAAGCCTCTCGCGGTCGCGGGGACCATCGACCCGCCCACCGAACCGCCCACCGAACCGGCCACCGAACCGGCCCCGCCGGTCCGGCCTGTGTCGGGCGCCTACACCGAACAGAGGGCCCATGAAAACCGGTGGGGCCACGATGACAGAAGCACCCCGGTGGCGTATCACCCGGATGGGCCGGTCGGCCGGGTCGTTGACAGCCTGGGGGGTGACCGGAGGTTGGACATGGGCGATGGTGAGTCCCTGGAGAACCGCTTGAACCGGGTCGCAACGCGGATGGCCCGCGGCGAGGTGTCCTTCGCTGACGGTGTGAACGAGTACCGCCGTATCCGTGATGCGCTGCCCGAAGGGAGCCCGGCCCGGGGTCGCCTCGACCGGACCTTCGACCAGTTCGACGGTCCGGTTCCGCCGCCGCCGGAGCTGCCGGAGAACACACCGGAGCCGGTCCGGCGGTTGATGAAGGAGCTGAACGACATCCCGATGGCGCGGACCAGGTCCGAAATGCATGGCCGGGACCCGGACACGAAGGTGTTGGCGCAGCTGATGGGCCGCTACGCCGGGCGGGACCGGGTCCCGGCCAAGCTTTTGGCGGACCGTCTCCGGTCGCATGTCCTGAACCGGCACCACGAGTCGTACGGCGATGTCGGCAAGTTCCACATCGACGCGGCGGTGCAGCGGGCGTGTAAGGACCTGGAGGGTTCGGCGTGACCCGGACGGACATGGTGATCAGGCTGCGCGACCCGCATGTGCGGGAGGTATTGACCCGTGTCGGGGTGTCTCCCGGCACGGTCGTTGACCTGGTCGGGGTGCAGGAGGAACTTGCGGTCGCCGGCTATTTCCTGCCCCCGGTCCTGGCCGCCGACCGAAGGTTCGGTGGGCCCCGGCCGGGCTGGAATTTGTGCTGCAACCGGTGCGGCACATACGGGGCGACGTGGACGACGTCGGTGGGGGAGCGGGCCGGGTGGGGGAGTTTGGCGTTGTGCCCGACCCACCAGGAGGAGTTGGCTGCCGAGCATCGGCGGCATGCTGCGGCGTTGGAGGCGCTGCGGACCGTCCGGTACGAACAACCCCGCCGACATTGATTGCGTCGAACCCCGCAAAGGGGATACGCTACAGTTTCCCCACCGCGGAACCTGAGGAGGTTTCCCACATGCACGGATGGAAAAAGTGGGTGCTGATCATCGCCGTTGTCGTGTACGTGGCCGGCTTCCCCGACCAGGCAATGGCCAACGCCGGGAAGGTCGCCACGGGGCTCGGCGCGGTCTTCGGCTGGGCTTTCGGCCTCGGCGCCGACCTGCTGGCCCGGGTCGCCAGCGGGCTGACCGACTGACCATGGCCAACCCGACGCGTACCCTCGCCACACTGCGCGCCCTGACCGAACGGCCCCTCGGCGGAATCATCCCGGCCCCGTCGAGGCCCCGCCGCGAGGTCCACACCTTCGACGGCTGCACCTACCACCTACGCCTGTCCTGGCTCCGGCGCACCTTCGAGGCAAGCTACTGGACACCCCGGATGCCCCGATCCGTCATCAAGGCCCGCGCCGCCACGGACGCCCGGACCCGGGCGGTCGTCGACCGGGAGTTGGCCGCGATCGAACGCCTCGGCCCGAAATGCCGACAGTGGGACAACTGCATCTGCCGGCACGGCTGCGACATCCCCTGAGGAGGGTCCCGGTGAGTAACCCCACCGAACCGGTCGCCGGCAGGTCGACGCGCCCTGTCCGGGCCTGTACCGGGCGGACCAACCCGCGCACCGTCCCCGGCGACTACGCCGACCAGCTCCGCGACGCGATCCTGCTGGCCGAGGCTCAGATCGCCCGGTTCTCCGAGGGAAGCATCTGGGAGCATCGGGCCGAGCGGTACGCCGCGGGTCTGCGGGCCGCCGGCCAGCTGTACGGACTGAGGGAGGGCGCTGATCCCGTACGCCGGAACCGGTACCCGCACTGCACCGCCGTGCCCATCCCCTGCGGCCCGTGCCGGGCTGTTGCTGAACGCCGCGCCCGCGACTACATCGCCTCCGTCGGCGACATCATCGGTGTCCACGCCGCCGCGATCCCCGACAACGTGGCCGAGGTCCGCGACGGCAACACCGGCGACGAATGGGTCCGGCTGACCGGCGACGACCGGTACATCCGAGAAACGTTCCCCGGCCGGGACGACACCGTCGACGGACCGTATGACTGGGGCACCGTCGGCGGCGGCGGATACGCCGGCGACGACCTGGCCCTCATCGACATGGCCCCCCTCACCGTCCAGAAGATCACCCGTCCCTGACCCGGGACTCACAACCGCCACCCGTAAGGAGCCCCACCGTGACCCACAACCCCACCCGCAGCCACGTCGTCGAGCTTGTCGGCGGCCCCCTCGCCGGCCGCTTCATCGCCGTCGACGCCGCCGTCCTCGACCGGCCCGAGTTTCACCACGGCATCCACCAGCCGTCCCGCGGCACCAACGGAATGCTGTGGTCCTACGCCCACCGCTGGCCCACCGCCTGCCCCCGCTACGTCATCACCGCAGAGACCAACACCGCCCAGTGGCGCACCGTCACCGACGCCGAGTACGAAGCCGGCGAGGCCGCCGAAGCCGACCACATGCACTGGCTCCGCGTCCTCAACCCGCTCCCGTACGCCGCCGACGAAGCGTTCTACGCCCGCTGCAAGGCCCGGCAGGCCGGGGTCACCGACCCTGCCGCCCTCGACACCGTCGGCGACACCGCCGTCTACCTGGCCCGCCGCCGCGACGGAGCCGGCCGCATCACCCGCCGCGGCCACAGCATCCCCGACGTGGTCGAGTTCGTCGCCGACGTCCGCGGCAACCTCCAGGTCCGGCTCGACCCGGCCCGGAATGCCTGGTTCCAGCCCGGCCAGGACGCCCTGACCGTCTACCCCGCCGACCACGTCTGGGTCCCGCCGGTCCGCTACACCAGCGAACTCCTCCGCAAGGGACCCCTCGCCGAGGTCCCCCACGGCCTCATCACCGACGACGACCGGCAGCGCCTCGACCTCCTGCGCAAGATCGCGGCCGGCGCGGCAGGGCACCGTGCCTGACACCACCGGGGCCAGCATTCACAACGACCTGTTGGCCGAGCGGCGCGCCGCCCGGCCAACAGCCGTCCCGGAGCTGCCCGACAACCCCGACTTCCGGCTGTACCTGACCGACCTCGCCGAACGGGTCAACGGATTCGTCTACGCCGGCGACCGTCTCAACGCCGTCATCGACACCGTGCGGGCCCTGCGCGCCGACCCGAAACTCCTGGCCGAACTCATCGGCGGCTGCCACGACTGGACGTACAGCGTCCGCTACGACACCGACCGAAACACCGGCACCATCTCGAACCCGGAGATGACTTCCATGATCGACGTGGAGCGGCGTTTCCGGGCCGTCACCCGGCACCCGGCCTGCCGCAACGCCGAGGTTGTCCGCCGGCCCAGCATCCTGTGGGTCGGCGACTGGGAGACCGCCCCCGACCAGCCGCCACCGCGCCGCCCCGGCCGGTACTGCTCCCGCTGCGACCGCAGCGGTGGGGAGCTGACCGAAAACGGCTGCCCCACCCACGGGTCCCGATTCCTGGAAGAGGCATGACGTGAAGAAGTACATCGTGCTCAGCTACCAGCCGGCCAGCGAAGCGCAGCGGGCGAAGGACGTCGCCGACGGATACGCCCCCCGCGGGCCCCGGCAGCGCCGGGTCGGCATGTTCGACCGCCGCCTGGCCGCAGACCAGGCGGCGTGGGACACCCTCGCCACCGACCCCAAGCTGGGGGAGGACGCCTTCGTGCAGGTCCTCTGCGATGGCGTCGGCCAGGTGTACTACCTGGACCGGGACATGGTCGCCGAAGGCGTAACACGTCCCGGTGGGGACCTGATCGGCCCGCTGACCGCAGCCGAATGGGTCGAACTCCGCCACCGCCACGACGACGACCTGCTGCGGTGCTGCGGGGTCACGTCCGCGTTCCGCACCGAGGTGTTCAACCTGCTGTGCATGGGACCCGAAACCGTCGAGCACAACGGCAGGGTCCTGCCCGGGATGATGTCCGGGTTCCGTGGCGCCTACTGGGACATGGTCGAACACGGCTTCCCGGAAGGCCGCGGTGGGGAACTCATCGCCCGGCTGGCCCGCTACTTCCTCGGTGATGCCCCGGCGCTGGCCGAGGACCGGATGAGCGACGACGGCGTCACGGTTGATCTGTGCAAGTACTCCGGCCAGCCGACCCTGAACATCTCGACCGACCGGTACGCCGTGTCCGCGCTCCCGCCGGAGCACCGCGACTACCGGTACCTGGTCATCCACGTCGACAGGGTTTCCGGCACCGACCGGTGGCGGCTGCGGTGGTCCGGTTTCGTCTTCAACGCCGACGCCGCCGACCCCGCGTGCCCGTGGGAGCCGGAGACGTCCAGCCCCGACGGGGTCGACCCGGACGAGTGGTGGGCGTACCGCCAGTTCACCCTGGCCGGCGCGATGCGGTTTGCGCAGGACCAGGCGACCCGGGTGACCGTCGGCGGCCGGACCGCGGCGGACATCGCCTCCACGCCAAGGAGGCGTGATGTTTGATCCGCTGTCGGCCATCGTCGGTGTGGTCATCTTCTTCATCGGGTTCCTGGTCGGCCGGCGCCGCCGCCGCGCCGACCCGCGCGGCCAGGTTCCGGCGCAGCCGTTCTGCGGCTGCGGCGACCACCTGTCCGTCCACGACCCGGAAACCGGCCGGTGTCACGCCGTCCACATGCGGCGGGTCAAGCCGAAAGGGGGGAAGGACCCGTACGACGAACCGTTCCCCTGCCCCTGTCGCCGCTACGTCGGCCCGGAACAGATCCGCGACGTGTGGGTTCCCCCACCGGCGATCGACCCCGGAAAGCTGTCGGGGGAGTAGCGACATGAACAACGACGACGACAGTGACGTGATCCGGCCCCGCAGGCGGCGACGACGCATGCCCGGACATCCCGAACCGGCCCGGCCGGGGGCTGTTACCGGATTCGATCGGCTCCTCATGGCCGCCCCCGACCTCGCCCGCCGCCTCGACCTCGCCGCCACCGAAGATCGGAGCGGCGAATGAACCCAGCCGGATCGTGGCGGATGTTCGTGTCGTGGATCGCGCTGCCCGACGTGGGGTTCGGCCCGTGGGTGACTCCGGAGTCGTGCACCGACTTTCCGACCTGGCCCACAGCCAGATACGCCGCGCTGCAGGCGGCATGTCTGGCCGGCGTGCGGTACGTGTCGGTGCAACGCCCGGGCGACGATGTGGTGGCGGGGGAGTACGACCGGTACACGAAGCGGTGGCGGCAGTACCGGCGCGCGTTGGTCGACGTCGACCACGTCACCGAGGTCACCCCGGAGCGGGGTGCCATGGCGGCGTGGTGCACGTGCGGCTGGGCCAGGTTCCTGTTCCACGGGCCCAGCCGCACGGCGGCGGAAGCAGCCGGCGGGCAGGTTCGCAACTGGGCCAGCGACCACGAGAACGACCCCGCCACCCAGTAGTAGTGGTTGTGTGGATCGCCGCAATCTGCGTACAGTGTCGGTGAAGGTAGAGCCGACCCGAACCAGAGGAGCGATCAATGACCGACAGCCACATTCCGGCGGTCCTCCTGCGGGTCGACACGTCGGCCAAAATCCGCGTGTGGACACTCCACGTCGACACGCGGGCCTGGCAGCTGGACCAGCCGTACGACCTCTTCACCGCGCTGGACATCGCCACGGCGTACCTCGCCGCCGAGTACCAGATCGACGTCTACTGGCAGCGCCACGACACCGGCTGGTCACCCTCGTCCGTCCGGCACCTTCAGCCCGGCGACACCGTCAACAACGACCGCGGCGCGGCACTCCTAGCCGCCAGGGGGAACCATGCCGACCGGCAGAGCTGACCGGGACACCGTCACCCGCCTCGCGGTGCAGCACGTACTGACCACGATGCGGCTGGACGCCGCGACCAACGACCGGATCATCGACGCGATGACACCCGCCGAGCAGGAAGAACTACTGGCCGGCGCCCAGGCCCTGGCAGACCAGGCCCGGCGCCGCCTCGACGACACCCGCTGCCCGACGTGCAGGTCGGTCGCCATCCGACCGCTCTACCCGGTCCCGTGCCCCGACACGTGGCACGACCGGCACCAGGCGCAGATGCGCGCGCAGTATCCGAACTGCGCGAAGGACCACCCGCCGTGCTGGAACTGCGCCCACGGAAACCCCTGCCGTGCATAGCCAGGCCCGGCCACTGGTGTTCGTCGGACGGTGCTGGAAATGCGGGGCCCTCGTCGAACCGGCGCCGGCTCAGGGCCCCGGCGAGACATGGAAGAGCGCCGACCAGTGGATCTACCTGGTGCTGAATCCGCGCCAGGAGAAGTGTTCCAACGCAGACAGCCACAGGGAGACGACATGAAGCCGACCATCAAGCAGGTCCAGATACCCCGCCGTCGCCCGCCATGCCCGCAACGCTGTTGCGCGGCGGCTCGGGTCCGCCCCGCCTGAAGCGATCCAGTCCATCGCGCGCGACCCGAACCGTCCGCAGGCCGTCTTGCTACACCTCAACTCCGGGGGCAACTCGCTGGCCTGCGAGGTGGCGTTGCAGAACGCGGGTTACGCGGTGGCCGTTCTCGGTGCAGCGCCAGCCGGCTACGGCGTGGTGCTTCGCGTCGGCCCGTCGGAGGCGATGTGATGCCCGACGATATGGACGGACTGCGTCGGGAGTTGGAGGAATCCGAAGCTCTTCGCGACCGAATGGCCGACCTGCTGACGAGCGTTGCGAACGCCTTGAAGGGTGACCCGGGCCCGTTGAAGGTGCACGACTGGTCGGACCTGCCGGCCGTGGCGGCGGAGACTGCGGCTCGCGCCGAGGGGCGCGAACCGCCCACAACTTAACATAACGGGCATTATCGAACCGAACTGGGGAGAAATCATGGACAAGATCGCGGATGTGTACCACGCGCCGGACTGTGCCGTCTATTGCTGCGACGGCTGCGGATATATCGCGGCCGACGGGCTGTGGTACCCCGGCCCCTGCCCGCCGGAGGACGCGCCGCACCAGGAAGCCCGCGCAGGCGGCTGAGAATCCTTCGACGTTCCATCGAGCAAAGGAACCGCGTTGACCGAGCCATCGACCATCCCGCCCGCGCCGCCGCCGGTGCTGTACTACGGCAGCAAGGCCCGTATTGCCGAGCGGATCGTTCCGTTGCTGCCGGCCCACGAGCACTATGTCGAGCCGTACGCCGGGAGCCTGGCGGTGCTGCTCGCCAAGCAGGTGTCTCCGATGGAGACCGTGAACGACTTGAGCACGAAGCTCATGACGTTCTGGCGCGTGGTGCGCGACCGGCCGGAGGAACTAGACGCGGTGTGTGCGCTGACCCCGCACTCGCGCGCCGAGCACGTCGCGTCGTTTGCCCCGGCCGAGGATGAGTTGGAGACGGCCCGACGGGTCTGGGTAATGCTGACGCAGGGTCAGTCTGCGCGGCTTCGCGGGGCCACCGGGTGGCGGTACGCCGTCGAGCCGAAGGTCGGCAGCATCGCCGCGCGGCTGGAGAAGTACCGCGACCGGCTTCCCCCGGCGGCGGCGCGGCTGATGCGGGTGTCGCTGGAATGCCGGCCCGCCCTGGACGTGATCACCGAGTACGGCAAGCATCCCAAGGCGTTGCTGTACGTCGACCCGCCGTACCCGCTGGAGGTACGCGACGGCACCAACTACGAGCATGAGATGTCCGACGACGACCACCGAGCCATGGCCGAGCGGCTGCACGCAGCTCGAGCTGCCGTGGTGCTGTCCGGGTACGCCTGCGCCCTGTACGACCAGGAATTGTTTGCTGACTGGCATCGGTTCGAGATCGACGCGACGACTACGCAGGGAAAGCGGGCCAAGCGGATCGAGGTGGTCTGGTCGAACCGTCCGCTCCCTACGGGTGAGGAGGACGTCAGCGAAGATGCCGCCCTGTTTGCGATGGCTTCCGACTAGGCCACATAAGCCGCACAACTTGACATAAGAGACATTATCGAACAGGATGGTACCAATGTCTGATATCGACAGGCGACATAACGCGCTGATAGGCCTGGCTGGCGAGGTAAACGCTGGTCTTGCCGACGTCACCGTAACGGTGAAGCGGCCCGATCCGCGGCTGGCGTCGTCGTGGTGCCGCGAAGGTGTGACCCACGACCACGGGGCGTGTGGCGGGAAGTGGAACAACCACGACCCGCGCGAGATCGCGGAGGCGGCCCGGTTCGCCGACGACCTCGGCGAGGAGCGGCGTCGCACCGAAGCGGCCACCGAGGCACCCCACCTTCCCAACACTGCCGCCCTGGCCTCCCTGCTGCGTGAGGCCGAGCAGCGCATGGTGGCCGAGGTCGGGATAGCACCCGAAGATGCCGCCCTGACCGTCGGAGCACTCGGCAACCTGGTGATCCGGTGGCTCGCCGAGCACCTCGGCGGAGAGTTGGACGCGTACGACCGGGGTTGGCGCGCGGCGGCCGCGCAGATCGCTGCGGAACTTCAGGAGCGCATCCCCGCCACCTACCCGCCGGAGGCCGAGGCCACCCGGGACATGCAGCTGCAGCGGGCCAAGGTACAGGGTGCCTGGCGTGATGCGGCAAGCGTCGCGTTGGAGCACGCCGAGCCGACACGAGGAGACCAGCGGTGACCAGCGGCCAAGACATCCTGCCGGAGGGGTGAGGCAGATGGTTAATCGGGGACTGCCCAGGCTCGGCGGCGGCATCATGGCGCGCGAACGCGCCGCGTGGGCGTCGCCGTGCCGAATCCACGAGAACCGTGGTGACAGCACCCGGCCGGCCACGGCCGTCATCGACTCGCTGAACGGGCCGGTACCGATCTGCGAGGAGTGCATCCCCGGCGCCGAACAGCGCCAGTACATGGTGCGGCGGGAACCACTGACCGGATGAAGGACCCGCTCCGCCACCACAACCACCGCCACCGCCGTGAGGGTGTCCCGTTCGAGGAGTGCCGGCGCTGCGCCGCCGACCGGGCCGTCTGCGAGAAGAAGATCCGCTTCCATGCGTGGGTCGAGGCCGACGAATGGGTCCTGGAGTTCAACATCGAACACGGGTGGCGGCCCCCGCTGATGACCCGGTACCCGTGCCGGTGGTGCCAGGGCTGGCACATGAAGACCGTGAAGGACAAACACGAACGGGCCCGTACGGAACGGCAACGCCGGAAATGGATCGTCGCGTTCGCCGAGCGTGACGAGGAAGCATTCAACCACTGGGTCCGCACCGGCAAGGTGTGACCCGATCGAGAGGAACCGCCACATGGGAAAGTCGATCCGGGAAATGGTCGCCGAGGTGCGTGAGGTCAACACCGCGCTCGGCTGGCGTGCCGAGCCGAAAACGTTCGGCGACTTCGTCGCCCTGCTGCACTCCGAGGCCGCCGAGGTGCTCGAGGCGTACCGCGACTACCGCCTCACCGACGGCACCGACACGGAGCGGTGGAACGCCGCAGGCCTCTCGAAGCCGGAAGGTGTCGGCAGCGAGCTGGCAGACATGGTGATCCGGCTGTTCGACACCTGCGACGTCGAGGGGATCGTCGTGTACGAGCTCGGCCTGGAGCTGGCCGACGTCGCCCCGTTCCCCACCTACGGGATCCGTTCCTGCCGGATGGAGACGTTTGGGGAGTGGATTTCGTGGCTGCACCGGGCCATCGTCAAGTTCGAGGACACCCGGGACGGGCCGTGGATGCTCCGCGCCATCGTTACCGTCGGCGACCGGTTCGGGATCGACCTGACCGCCGAATACGTACGGAAGATCGCCTATAACCGGACCCGGCCCTGGCAGCACGGCGGCCGGACCCTAGCCGACACCCCCGCCGGTGGTGCGTGATGGCGTTGATCCACCTGGCCGAGTGCGAACCCGACCCGGGGAAGGGTTGGGAGGAAATGACGTACCTGCAGGCGCAGCGTGCCGGCGGACGCCTGTGCCCCGACACGGTGTACATGGAGAACGAGCTGTACACCAGCGAAACGGTGTTCGTGGACCCGGCCGGCCGGTTCGGTCACTGGATGCAGACGGTCACTGGCCGGGCGTTCTGGCCCCTCGACCCGCACGTCGACGACGTCGACCCGGAAGACATCGCGCACGCCCTGTCGATGCTGTGCCGCTTCGGCGGCCACGTATCGGCGTTCTACTCCGTGGCTGAGCATTGTGTCCTCATGTCCGAAGCGGTCGCGCCGGAGGACGCCTTGTGGGCGCTGCTCCACGACGCGACCGAGGCGTACCTCGGCGACATGATCCGCCCGTTGAAACTCGCAATGCCCGCCTACGTGCAGGTCGAAAACCGGCTCATGGAGGTCATCTGCCACCGGTTCGGGCTGCCGCTGCAGTGCCCGCCGACGGTGAAGGAGGCCGACACCCGGATCCTCCGCGACGAACGCGACGCCCTGAAGACGGCCCCGCCGCTGCCGTGGGTGGTGTTGGAGAACGTGCCGGCCCTCGGTGTCCCGATCGGCGGATGGGACCCGGCGTACGCGAAACGCCGCTACCTGGACCGCCTTACCGAACTGACCGGTGTTTCCTACCTGGGCAAGGAGAACTGAGTTGGACAGAATTCACCAGGCCGCGCAGGACGTGTACGTTGCTGCGCTGCGCCGCGCCTACAGCGAAGTGGCCGACGGGGGCCGTGAGACGACCGGGGCCAGCGCCGACCTCGACTTCGCCCACGACCAATGGGACCGTGCCCTGCGCAACTACGCCTCCGCGGTCAACACCCGCGACGTCGGTGGCACCCTGGAGGCCCGGATCGCGTTCGCGGTCGCGGACCCGGGCTCGTTCGTCGGGGACCGCCGCGGCCCGACCTGGCCCTCCGGCCACCCGGCCTACGACCTGCGGCAGGAAACCGTCAGCGAATGGTCAGCGCGGGCGGTCATCGCGCTCCTGACCCAGCCCGGTGAGTGTGGCTGTCCCGGCGGCTACGACCTGACCCCGCCGCCGTACCGGGCCGTGGTCGTCCACACCGCCGAGTGCCGGGCCGATCGTGCCGACGGATCGGACGCCAAGCTGTGAGGGCCCAGCCCGGCGACCGGGTGGTCGCGATCCGCAACGCCACCGACACCACCATGTTCGTGTACGGCCGCGGCACCTACCTCGGGGAGCTGCCCGTGCCGGGCTGGAACCCGGACGCTGTGACCGTCGGCGGACGGACCTGGCGGGAGGTGATGACCGAACAGGTCCGCGCGCAGATGGCCGAACCGCAGGTCGAATGGGTGCTCGACGGGCGGCCGACCGGTGTCGACAACTACGGCAACCCGATGGGTGACACCCGCACGCTCGAGGAACGCGTCGAGGACGCCCTGAAGCAGGTCGGCGGCAACCCGTGTATCGAACTCGACGGCGGCGCCGGCCGGGTGTGGGGGTATTTCTGCTGGTGGGGGCCGGAGGACCGGTACGTGCGGATGCGGTACGGGCGGGCCGAGGAGATCGTGGCGGTGCCGGATCCGCTACCGAAGGCACTCCAAACCGCATGATTGTGACCTTACCCGCGAACGCGGTACGATGCGGGGATCCGTAACACACCCGAGGAGAACCCCATCGTGGACATGGCCGCCCTGCGGAAACTGCTGAATCCCCCACCCGTCCCGTGGCCGGGCGACGACGCCCCGTTCTGGAAGCGGCTCCTCTGGGCACTCGCCCAGAAGCCGGGTAAAGGATTCTGATGCCGAGCTTCCAGCTGACCGAGACCGAACATATCGAGCGGTGGACGGTCGCCGACATTCGGGGGATGACCGACAGGCGGGGAGCGGAATTCCAGCCCACGTTCGTCAAACTGATCCACCGCAACGGCGAACTGATGTTCGTCGAGGTACACGGGGCCACCTTCCGGGCGGGCCGGCCGACGTCGGTCAACTACCCCGTCGAAAACGGCCAGGTCGTCCCGGGCAGCGGACTCGGCGCCGCCCCCACGTGGGTCGACGACCTGGTCGACGTGTCCTACGAAACGCCCCTGGCCGTGTCTGCGACCGGCCCGGTCGTGTCCGGCCAGCACCGTCTCGACCCGGCCGTCGAGGAAGCCACCAGCCACACCGCGGTGATCCTGGCCGAGGCCGCGGCCGGGGAGGACACGAAGTGAAGGAGATCCGCATCCCGGACCTGGTCCTGTACGTCGGCTCCGGTGAATGGTCCGGCCTGTACGCCGACGGTGACCTCGTCCAGATCGGCGACCATTACCTGGCCGACGAGAAGATCCGCGAGTACTCCGGGGTGAAGGTCGTCCACGACGACGGGTTCCTCCTCGGCGGTGACGGCATCAAACGCCGAGGTGGCAAAGACGGCCCCACCCCCGGCCCGGCGAAAACCCTGACCGAAGTCGACCGGTTCATCGCCGAACGGGAGCTGGCCCTCCGCGACGCCACCAAGGCCCGCGAGGAAGCCGCCCGGCTCCTTGCCGAAGCCGAACAGGTGGAGGCGAGGTACCGGTGAGCGGGGTTCCCGACGAGTTCGCCGACCTGCCACCGGAGATGCGCACCCCCGGCTACGCCGCCGGCCTGCGCGCCGCATCCCGACTCGTCGACGCATCCGCCGGCGGCGGGTTCGCCGGGATCACCACCGACCGGGACCTCGACGTGTGTACCGAACTCGTGCACCGCCTCACTGTTCTCGCCGACGCGGTCGACGAGTTCATCCTCACCGACCCGGAAGGTCAGCCTGTCGACTGGGAGTACGGCATCCGCCGTATCGGTGACCGGTCCCGCCGCATCCACCGGGACAACATGACCGCGGAACAGGCCCGCCACTTCATGTCCCCGGCCGCCTGGGCGCCGATGCCCGTCAACGAGGTGTTCGAAATTGTCCGCCGCGCCCGCGGCACCTGGCAGAAAGCAGACCCCTGACCGCCCCCCTGTTTCGTTCCCCCAAAACGAAAGGACCCCCCATGTCCGAGTTAGATGACATTCTCGCCGACGGCCCGGAAGACCACGGAACGTTCGTCGTCGGGTGGCCCGATTCCACCGTCCCTGCAGAGGAGGACGGCCCGGCCACGGCGGATGTGGTCGTGTCGATCGGGGTGAACGTCAACGGTGTCGACAAGGCGTTCACCATCGACGCCGGCACCGACGCCCACCGTGACGCCCACCGTGACGCCTCCCACGTCCAGCTGACCCGTAGCCTTCTCGGCGCGGTCCGTTCCGACGCCGACAAATGGATCAGCGGCCTGGCCGACACGTCCAGGAACGAGGCCCGGAACGAGGCCCGCCACCGGATCCGGGAGAACTACCGCACCCTCGTCGCCGCGGCGGACAGGTCCGGGCGGGTGTCGTGGCGGCACCGGTTCGGTGCGTGGCTGCTCGGCGGTGCCGTGCCGGCCCCGAACCCGTTTGCTGACTTGCCGACCAGCCCGGAATGGGTGCCACCGTCGGGGACGACCGTCGTCGACGTGACGGTGAAGGGCCCGGGGATCGACGTGGCGGTGCAGCAGTCCGCGTCGACGGACGGGTCCGTGTTCGAGGCCGCGTCCGCGCTCGTCTGGGCGGCCTGCCTCGAAGCGCGGAACCAGCTCAACCGGTAGGCCCCGACAGTCCGCCCCCGACTCTGTGGAAGAGGAAACGATGAACCCCCACCAGGACACCGCCACACCCGAACCGGCCACCGAGGCCGCGAAGCCGGAACCCCGGTCGATCGCGGACGGGATCCCCGTCGGCGACGGCCGCATCCCGACCGGGAACACCATCATCGCCGGGAAACGCAAATCCGGGAAAACCGTGCTGCTCCGCACGATCATCAACGAACGGGCCGGCTGCGGCGACGCGATCACCTGGGTCGCCACCCCGACCGGCCTGCACTCCGCCGCCTACCTCGCCGGCCCGTTCCAGACCGGCCACGCCCTCGACCGGCTCAACACCGTCCCGCTCATCGACTGGCTCGCCACCACCAGTGACGAGGTCACGGCGATGCTCGACTATGCCGGCGTCGTCGCCGAGCACCGCCGCATCGCAGCGGTCCCGGCGATGCTTGACGCCGCCGACACCGAGATGCAGCCGTCACCGGCGTGGCCGAACCTGACCGTGGTCGTCGACGACGCCGACCAGCTGACACCCCACCAGATGGGCGCCGCTGTTTACCTGGCCAGGACCGGCCGAGCTGTCTGTGTCGATGTGGTCCTGGCGGTTCCGGACCTGGCTGTCGGCATCGTCCCGTCCGCCCTGAGCAAAAACGTCCGGACGGTTGTGTTCACGTCGCCGGTCGACAACCCGTTCCCCACCGTCCGCGACGCCAGCTCGAGCTTTGCTCCCAACGCCTGCGGCGAGTGCCTGATCGTGGCCGACGTCGACACTCACAGCCCGACGGCGACGACCGCGACCAACACCGCGCTGCGCTCCGCCGACATCCGCCGCGGTTTCGGCGCCGGCAAGCAACCCGCCCGGCCGGCGCTGAACCTGGGCGAGTTTTCTGCCGCACCGGACGGGTACCAGCGGCGGCACGAGTCCGGCAGCGGAGCGATCCTGAACGCGTTGATCCGTGACACGGACCGGGCCACCGGCGAGCAAGCCTGACCCGCCCTCCGGTCGAACACCGCGGCCCCCACCTGCGAACAGGGGGGGCCGCGGTGTTTCCCCACAGCACACACCGGTGACCTACGCTGTGTCCTTACCGCATTTGCCCCACCCCCACGGGAGAGGACCCCCCTGGCGATGCCGTCGAAACAACCGCCGCTGCTGACCGACAAGACGAAGACCGTCCTGCGTGCTCTCCTGGCCGCCCCGGAGAAACACCGGTCGGCTACCGACCTCGCCCGCGACGTGGCGCTCCCCCCGACGGTGACCGCGTCTCTGCTGGCCCGCCTGATCAACATGCAGTTGGTGACCGACTTCCGGGTCAACGGCGAACGGATGTACCGGATCGTCACCGGCGCCGAGGCGGTTGCTGCGCAGGCCGCCGACGTGCCGGCCCCGGTCGACGACCGGTCCCCCGCACCCGCTGCAGCCCCGTCCGAGGGTGCACCCCGCCCGGAGCGGGGGGTGTGGCGGCTGCGGGACCTACGGGCCGCTGTCGACCGGGGTGACATGCCCCGCGGGGTTCTCGATGCTGCCGAGCGCGTAGTACACGCCCCGCCTGCCGACCCGCCGGTCGGGGAGTCCCCTGCACAGGGGTCGGCCACCCGGCCGGGGAAGTCGACCCGTCCGTAGCCGCGACCGGCGACCCACCCCCGTCGTTTGGATCTCTGCAGCTGGTTACCCCACCACGCGGGTTGCCGCAGACATCATGGCAATAAGCATCGACGATGGAAGGGGCCCGCCGTGCCGAGTCTGTACGCCCGTTTGCTTTCCCGGGTGACGGGTCTGTTCCCCAGTAACCGGGTTCACCGTGCTGGCCGGCCTGGTGCGCACCGCCCCGACGCGGCGACGCGGATGCTGTCGGCCCCGGTCCGGCCGGCGGCCCCGCACCCGGTCCAGCAGTGGGCTCCGCCGCGGCCGATCCCGCACGGCCCGGGTCCGGCACCGGCGGCGGGCCAGACGAATGTGGTGGGGCCGTGGCCGGTGAACCCCGCAGCCCAGACGGGTCCGGTGAACAGCCGGTGGCCGGGTGCGGGCCCGGTCCAGTACCCGAACCAGGCCGTGCCGTTCCCCCCGCAGCCGGCCCACCAGCACCCCTGAAATATCGACGCCAGCCGGTATTCATCCGGCATTCAATTCATCGACGGTTCATCCCGCCGATTTCGGCGAGGTCTGCAGGTCGTGACCCGCGTCCCGGAACCGCCGCACCCACGCTGCCACCGTGTACGTCGGCACGTCGTACGCCTGCGCGACCAGCGACTGCTTCCCGTGTTCGGCGAACTTCGCCCGCAGGTCGGCCAGGTCGGGGGACCTGCGGTACTGCCGCGGCCGTCCCGCAACCGGCTTGCCCTTCCCCGCGGATTTCGCCCTACCGGCCGCCGGCTTCACCGCGGCCCGGCCGGCAGGCTTTGCCACCGATTTGACACTCTGCTTCACGTCCGGCCCGGCAGCCGAGTCCGGCCCGCTGACCTGGTCGGGGCCACCGGCCAACACCATCCCCAGTTGGCCAAGCATCGGCAGCTCCGCCACCACCAACCCGCCACCGTTGACCGCCTGATACGTGACCTCCCGGACTGTGAACCCGCCGGTCGTGCCATCGACCCGGACAACTGCCGTCATCCCCAACTCGTCATCGGTCACCGTAATCGTTCGCGCCACAACCAACTCCGTCCCGGTGTGCGGCACCTACACAGCCCCCGACATGCCGCGCGTTATCACAGACGGAACCACAAATCGCGGAAATAGCCAAACATGCCGAACTGTCGGTGACTGGCCGTAAACTCGATGTTCCTACGCAAGGGCTACGCGAAAGGACCCCACCGTGGCAGGAACAACGAGAACACAGCCAGCCCGACGAACGCTGCCCTACGACTCCGGGGAGCTCCTCGAACTGTGCCGCGAGGCCGGTTTCAACGTCGACCGACCCACCCGACGGGGAACGATGGTCGTCAACCCCGTCAGCGGCGGCACCGCACTCATCCCCGACAGTGTCAGCGCCGGCACCAAGGGCAAGAATCTGCACAGCGACCTCCGCCGGATCGGACTCATCGACGCCCTCGAAGAAGCCGGACTCCGCAAGGCTGAGGAACGCGCCCGGAAACTCGCCGACGGGAAAGCCGCGACGGACCGGGCCATCGCCGAGGCAAACGCCGCCGCCGCGCCGCCGCAGGTGATGTTCACCCCTCCCGAACCCGCCCCGACCAACGGCAACGGCAACGGCGTCGCCGTGGCCCGCCCGAAGCCCCCAACCCAGCCAGCGAAGGTGATCGTGCCCGGCCGCAACGCAAAACCCGCCACCGTCGACGGCCCACCCGAAATGTTCATCGTCAAGGTCACCGTCACCCCGGAGCTGGCCCTGGAGTGGCTGACCCGCGACGAGGCACGCCTGCCCGACGGCGCCACCGTCAAGCAGCGGCCCATCTCGCAGACGCACCGCGACAAGCTCCTGCGTTACCTCCGAGACGATGAGTGGCTGCTCACCTCCCAGGGTGTGGCGCTGGCCCCCGAGGCCCCGTGGAACACCGGTGCGGTCCTCGACGGCCAGCACCGCCTCGCCGCAATCATCGAGTGGGGCGAGCCCGTCGACATGATGGTGGCGTTCAACGCCGACCCGGCGACGTTCAAAACCCTCGACACCGGCAAGCCCCGCAACGCCGCCGACATCATGGCCATGCTCGGCCTTAACCAGCGCCAGCACGCCGCCTCAGTCGCGAAACTCGTCTATGTCTGGCAGATGTCACTCGATGACCCGGGCGCGTTCGCCGACTGGCGGAACTGGCCCCGGTACACCGTGTCGAACACCGAAATGGTCGACGTCATCCACAAGTATCCCGACCTGCTGGACCGCATGAACGAAACCCGGGCCCTGGTCGCGAAGCCGGTCAACTTCAACTTGCCGGCTGCCACAGTGTTCCGCATGTGGGTGGAACAGGTGTGGCCCGAAGGGACCCGCCCCGGCCCCCACGGCCTGTCCTACGTCGACCAGTGGCTGGTCCAGCTCCGCAACGGTATCGGCATCAACGAGGAAGACGACCCGACTGCTACGTTGCGGAACTGGGCCCTGGACCCCAAGAAGATCACCAAGCTGTATGGGGGTGCGGTCCGGGAGGTGTGCCTGCTGGCCATGTGCCGGGTGTGGAACTCGAAAGTCGTCGGCCGTGGCCTGACCTACCTGAACATCAAGGGGACCGACCTGATGCCGGTCCCGCGGCGGGGCCCGTTCAAGGGTGAGGACTACCGCTACGAGTGGGAAGAGTGGCAGGAGTTCTGGGAAAACCAGGCCGGCAAGGGCAAGTCCGGCAAGTAGCCCAGCGCTGCGCAGGCCGACCCGGCGTTGTGACGTGACCCGCCCCCACCCGTGCCCGGGGGCGGGTCACCCTTCCCCTTCCAGTAACGTCACGACCTCCGCCGACCGGTACCGGCGGTGCCCGCCCAGCGTCCGTATCGACGACAGCCGGCCCGCTTTCGCCCACCTGGTCACCGTCTTCGGGTCCACCCGGAACATCGACGCAACCTCCGCCGGTGTCAGCAACGGCGGCAGTTCCCGCAGCTCCAATCGACCCACCCGATCCATCCGGTCAGCCATGACGTCCCCCTCGTATCCACGCCAGCACCTCACCAGGCCGATGCCCGGCCAGGTGACGGAAGATTTTCCACGTCCGCGCGGCGACAATACCCCCACACACCGGACAAAACCGGAACCCGGCGTCCTCCAACGACCTCATCACCGGGCCCCATTCACCACATCCGGATCCAACTCAAACCGGTTCGGATGAACCTGCAGAAACCCCGCCCGCTCCAACCTGAGCGCCGACCGGATAACCCGATCCTCCGCCACCCCCAACGCCGCCGCGATCCCCCCGGTCCCCGCCCCCGCCGACCCCTGATCCGCCGCCAGCCGCAACACCCGCCAATCAAACGGCGTCAACGCCACCGGCACCTCAACCCGCCGCCGGCCACGATCCCACACCACATCACCCTCAAGGGCGCCCAACAGCCGCTCCGCCGACCTCACCGACCGCCCCCATTCACAGCCAGCCACGCCCGCGCATCCCCCACCGCCGCCTCGAGCAACTCATCCCCCGAACGCGCCGGCGGCCGCTCCCCCCACCGGTGCGTCAACCTCGGCGGCTGCGCCTGCTCCAACGTCACCGACCCGCACCGGCCAGAGATCAGAATCGTCACCGATTCAATGTCCGCGTCCATGACGAGAACAACGCCCACCACCAGCAGAACGGCACTGCACCAGGGGGTGAAAAGGACGAACCGAACAGCCCCCCGTCAGTGACCTGACGCAACCTGCCGAATCACCGCCACCAACTCCGGGCTCAACCGTCCCAACACCTCCGGCGCGATCACCAACCACCCATGCCGGGTCAACCGGTCCGCCGCCGTCCGGTCACCCCTACGCCGGTTCGCCAAGCTCGCGTTCACCGTGTTCGGCACCTTCGGAGCCGGCATCACCCACCCCCGTCCGGCGGCTGCGGCACCAACACCACACCGACCGCGTGCGCGTACGACACCAGGAACATCGCCGACGGATTCGCCGCCCCCCGCTCCGCGTCGGACACCGACGACTGATTCACCCCGGCCATCTTCGCAACCTGAGCCTGGGTCAGGCCCAACTCCCGCCGGTAAGCCCGCAACCGGTTGACCAGCTCCCGCATCGCCGCAACCCGCACATCCAGCGGAATCGTCCCGGCACGCGACCCTTTCCGCAGCACCCCAGCCCCCTCGTCAGCCCCGGTCATGGAGAACCTCATGCCGGCCAAGATCGAACTCGATGACGAACCAGTGGACCCGCGGCGGCAACACCACCCACCCGTCCGGCGTATAAACCCGCCCCAGCCCGATCCCGAACTGACCCGGCTCGTCCCCCCACAACCGCCGGTCCCGGGCCGCCGGCACCTCCGCCCGGACCAGCCGCGCGATCGGACACTCACACGGATCCGCCACCCGACCCGTCAACCCCAACCCGGCCAACCGGCCAGCGATCCCGTCGGTGTTGTACTCGGCCAGTAACTCCCGGATTTCCTCAACCACCCCGCCGCTCACGACTTGCCCACTCGCCGACCCGATGCCCGCATCTGAACGCCCATGTTCCGCAGCGTCTGCCACACCGTCTTCGACGTCACAGGAAAGTCCGCAGCGATCTCCTCACAGGTCTCCCCCGCCTCATACCGGAGCCGCATCGCCGCCCGGTCCGGACTAGTCGTCGATCGCCGCCCACTCTTCGGAACATCCCACCGCTTCGGCTCCGCGCTCACGATGCCGACAACTCCTCGACGGATTGCCGGTATGCCGCAATCTGGCAGGTGTAGCGGGCACACTGGGCAATCAGCGACCAGTTCCCGGCGGTTGGCAAACCCAGCCTGATCTGGGTCGCCGTCCCCCGCTCCGCCTCATTGACCCTGATCGAGTGCTTGGTGGCCGACAGCGCCACCACATCCCCGCCGCAGCCGAAGACGTCGGCG
>WUUC01124393.1_pt1 | contig 33346 bp, 24 predicted proteins | sample 6278441 | NCBI WGS metagenome assembly WUUC01 (sample SAMN13675441, study PRJNA597444) | soil metagenome | isolation source: soil | place: USA: Washington | collected 2017-10
AGATCGCCGAGACGAAGAGGATGCTCTTTCGGCGACCGTCTATTCCGACCTGCCCTACCCCGAGAGCCAAATGGTCTCGCTGGCGCATTCCCTGCTGGCGCGCGGAATTATCACCGAAGACGAACTCGGTCGGCGGTTGTCGGTGATCCGGGCCCGCCTCGAGGGTTGACGCTCTACGTCGCCGGAGGTCGATCCGGGGCGCGGACAGCGACGGTGGTCCCGTCATCGGACGATGGTGGCGACGACCGCACCGACGATCGAGCAGAGTGGCCGGGATCGCGCGCGAGTGCCGGGCGTGCGGTCGGCGGATGGGCTCGCACTGGATCAACAATCGCGCCGGATACCGGTGCCGTCACGGTCACCACAGCCCGGGCCCGACCGGCGGACGCGGCGCGCAACATCTACGTACGCGAGGACGTGCTCCTGGTGTGTGGCTCGCCACGCACTTCGCGTCCGATCGGCGCCGATCCGGCGGCGCCGTCGAGCCGAGCACCGCCGAAGAAGTCGTCGCCCGGTTGCGGGCCCGGTCGACGGTGATCGTCTGTGGCAGGGCCAACTGGACGCTCGTGAGGCGCAGTACCGACCGGCTGGGCGCCGGCCGCTGAAACTCGGCGTGTCCGACCGGCTGGCGCGATTGCAGCGAGCCCTTCTTCGACGAGTCGACTCGGGTAGCTCGACGTATCGCCCCCCAAGAGCGCGCTTAGATGAGCTAATCTTAGTTGGGTTGGGTTAGGCCTTCGGCATCAACCTCAGCGACGTTCCGGACCGCCCATCCCGGTGCTGTCGCGCATTGTGTACAAGGCGGATCAGGTCGGCCGACGGTGCCACTCCGAGCTCTCTGGCGAGAAGGACCTGGTAGCTGACCAGGGTGCGGTGCGCGTCCACGCGATTGCCTTCGCACAGGTACGCCTCGATCAGAGCCCGCTGGGCGCTCTCGCGAAGCGGCTCAGCCTTGAGCGACGCCAGTGCGACCTCGACCGCATCGGCGTGACGGCCGACCGCCGAGAGAATCCGGCTCTGTGCCTCCAACGCGTGCAATACCCGTTGGCGCAAGCGTTCCCGCTCGAGGATGGTCCAGTCGTCGTACCAGCCGGGCAGCAGGTCGAGGGCGTCGGCCTCCAGGTCGAGCAGTTCCAGGTCGCCGAGGGTCGTCCGACCCGAGATCACCCGGTCGGCCCAGGTGTTCAGGCGGTGTACGTCGACGGCTACGCCGTCGAGGAGGTTCAGTGACCACTTGTCGCTGCCCAACACCTCGATCCCGGCACCGCGCAGCCGCCATAGCGCCGAGCGCAGGTTCCCCGCCGCGCGGTCGTCGCTGCCCTCCGGCCAGAGCGCCCCGGCCGCGTGCCGGCGCTCCACCCGACCCCGGCGCAGGGCGACGAACGCCAGCAGGCGCTTGCTCCCCTCGGGGACGGCGAGGTGGGCGTCGCCAATCGAGATGTACGGCCCGCCGAACAGATGCACGGTTGGCGTACCGGACGTTTCATCATCGTTCTGCATCGGCCGTCCCCCATTTTCTCCCGGCGCGGACCCGATGGGCTCCGGCGGCCGGGTAAAGCGTGGCACCTCGATTCGATGAGTGGCCGGCCCCATAGCCTGATACATCTCGTTCGAATACTCCGACCGGATCATTGTCTGCGATCTCTCACAAGTCGCTCGCTCTGATGGGCCGGTAGGAGCGGAGGAACTCGGCCACCGCCTCGATCGCCGGCTCGGCGTCGGCGAAACGGCGTATTCGGGGTTCCGCGACGGTCACCGGTCCGCGACGGTGGTGCCACTCCGTGGTGACGGTGATCAGTAGCCGGTCGACCTCGGTCTCGATCCGCAGAATGCAGATTCCGGTCTGCCCGCCGTGCGCGGTCATTGGGCTCTCACCGCTTCCGACGGACCATGAGGACCACGAGGTCCGGTCCGTCGAGCTGCGCCGAGTAGATGCCGACGGTCCGGTCGGCCGCGTCCGTCCCGAGGCCGAGATCGCCCGCCAGCGCTCGGGCCCGTGCGGTGGCCAGCGGCTCGCGCTCTGTGTCGGCGGTCGTGACGACGAGGTCGACATCGGTGTACTCCGTGCCGACGGCCGAGCGGATCCGCTCGACGGTGTCGGCGTCGAGCTCGGGCCGCCACCCGGAGCGGGCGAAGCGCACCTCGGCCAGCACGTCTCCCGTGACCACGGCGCGGGTAGCGCGGTGGTAGTCGGCCCGCAGCCGAGGCGCGTCGGCGACGAACACCCGCACGGGGTCGGCCTCGGCCGGCGCGTCGTCCGGCTCCGGTTCGGGGAGCGGATCGACCTGCGGCACCTGGAGGATCCGCGGGTCGTCTTGCGAGCCGAGCCGGGGGAGCCGCACGAAGGCCAGCCACGGGTACCGGTCGGTGCGCACCGCGGGCAGGTCGGCCGGCACGGTCGGCACGAGCACGAGCAGACCCGGTCGCCTCTCCGGGTCGTCGGACCCGAAGCGACGCAGCGGCGTCCGGTCGAGGTCGCCCGCGAGCTCGACCGCGCCGTAGGCGGTGTCGGCGGTGCACCGGATCACCTGCAGGCCGACCGAGAACCCGAACACCTGGTTCAGCCACTCCTCGACGGAGGTCTCCTCCGCGAGGGCGGGCATCGGCAGGAAGCCCGCAGGCGGCAGCTCGACGAACCGGTCGGTCAACGGGTGGTCTGGCTCGACCCTCCCGCGCGCCAGCTGGTCCTGGAACTGCAGGACCTGCGCGGTGAACACGGGCTCCGGGCGCCGCCCCAACCGCCGCTGCCATGCTGCGGATGCCGGTTCGAGCGCGCGGTCCCGACGCGCGATCCATGTATCGAGGTACCAGGAGTCCGCCATCCTGATCAGGACCCCGAGCGGCACACCCGCGGCTCCGGGGGCGTCAGCGGGGCTCGCCACCGACCACGGCCGGTCGGCCAGGTGGCCGATGGCGGCGCCGGGCGCGGGCGGCGTCAGCCAGGGGTCGCCCTCGCGGCGTTCCCGGTCGAACCAGGCACTCGCGACCGCGCTCACCCGGTGCTCCGGGTCGGTGTCCACCGCCAGGGTCTCCGGTCGCACCTGGAGCCGGACGGCGCTCTCGATCCACGGCTGGACCGCCGACTCCGGTCCGCACGGGTCGGCGCAGACCGCCGAGTACAGGGGCTCGCGTCCGGTGCGCACCGGCTCCGCGGCCACGACCTCGATCACCCAGACCCGCCCGGTGTCGTGGGCGAGATCGTGGAGGTCGACCTCGATGCGACGCGGGCTCCGCAGCAGCTCGCCCGCGGGGTCGACGGCCAGGCCGGCGGAGGAGCCGAGCCGCTCGCCGTCCAGGTCGAGGGTGAACCCGTACACGACGCCGCTGCCGCCCGCGCCCGCGGTCAGCCGCACCAGCTCGGCGGCGTGGTCCTGGATCTGGTCGAGGTGCTCGGCCCGCAGGAACAGCCCGTCGACCGGGTTCAGTCGGCGGAGACTCGACCCGACGGCGGACGAGGACACGCCTTGCGTGGATCCGCCCGTCGCGGTCGTCACGGAGTCGCTGCCGGTTGCCGTGGTGGCCATCATGACTCCTCGTCCTTGCCGCGTCCGTCCTCGCTGCGCCCGTACTTGCCGCGCCGCCCCGTCACCGTGATCACGGCGTCGTGCCCGTCGTGACGCCCGGCGCGCGGTCCGCCCCAGATGCCGGCCAGCGGCGCGGCCGGGGCGACGCCGTAGACGGGGGTCGGCCCGGTGCCCTTGACCACCAGGCGGACGACGTCGTTGTCCGGTCGGGCGCCCAGGTGGACAACGATCCGTCGGCCCGCCGCGTCGTAGCGCACCGACTCGACGTCTTCCTCCACCCAGCCGCGGTCGGACAGCGACGTGACCGTGACCGCGCGGCGCACCGAGCCGGCGACGAGCTCGTCCGAGACCGGCAGGCGGTAGCAGCGGTCGTCGTCGTCCCAGGTGACCTCGTCGGCGTACACCCGCGGCCCTTCGTCGCCCCCGTGGGCACCGCCCTGGTGCCCCTCCCCGTCCGCCCGGTCGATCAGGCCCGCGGCCAGCCCGACCAGCAGCTCGCCGAGGACCTGGGTGGGGAGCAGCACGCACCGGCAGCACGGGTCGGGGCGCACCTCCTCGACCGTGGTGCAGCCGTCGGCGTCGCGCAGGTCGATCTCCACGCAGGCCAGCACGACTGCCGCCTCGGCCTCGGGAACCAGGAAGCGGGTCGGCACGTCGGTGCCTTCCTGGCAGGCGGGCCCCAGCTCGGCGGCGTCGGCGGCGGCGAGGCACCGCGCGTGATGGAGCAGGGCTGCGACCCGCTCGTGCTCGGGCCGGCAGGCGACGTCGTCGCGGGCCCGTTCGGCCCACTCCCCGGCGTCGTCCCGCGGGCGGGCCCGGTCCAGCCCGAGCAGCACCCGCAGCCGGTGGTACGCGGCCCGCTCGCCGTGGCGCGGTGGGCACGGCCGGCACCGCCCCGCCACGAGGCCAACCCGCACCCCCTCGAGGATCCGCGAGGCCGTGTCGTGGGTCCGGGTCACGTCGCACGGGTCGGCCAGCGTCGGCACGGGGCGCGCGGCGTCGCAGTCGAAATCGGCGACGAGACAGGCCCGCACCGTGCGGCTGCGGCACTCGTCACCGGCTGGTGCCGTACCGCACCGCTCGTCCTCGCGAGCGACCCAGCGGCGCACGTCCAGGGTCACGGTCGAGTCGAGCGCCAGCTCGCGACCCAGGCCGTCCACGGCCAGCCCCGGCCGGACGACGAGCTCGACCTGGCCGGAGCGGCATACGTCGTAGCCCCAGACGACCCCGGTGCCGTGCAACCAGGAGGTGTGCAGCATCTGCTTGCCGCGGGGGTTGCCCAGGACGACGCGGAAGTCGTCCTCGCCGAGCAGCATGCCGTGCCGGGCGCGCAGGGCCTCGAACGGTGTGACCGGCAGGTCGGCCGTCGTGCAGTCGCCGCACGAGCAGTCGTGGTCAGTTCTCATCGCGTCTCCTCGGTGGCTCGCCGGGGAAGGGCAGCGCCGCCTTGGCGTACTCCCGCCGGACGGCGGAGATCAGGTGGTGCCGGTGGATCGACGCCGCGCCGTCTCCGGCGGCGGCCGCCGCGGCGAACGCGGCGGCGAGGGCCGCGTTGCGGATCCACCCCCCGGGCACCGGGTACATCCGGGCCAGGGCGGACAGGTCCACGTCGGCGTCGACGAGCTCGGGCGGCAGGTGCAGGCGCCACAGCGCGTGCCGGGCGTCCTCGTCGGGTAGCGGCACCTCGATGACGAAGTCGAGGCGGCGCAGGAAGGCCGGGTCGATGTTGTGCCGCAGGTTCGTGGTCAGCACGATCAGCCCGTCGAACGCCTCGAGTCGCTGCAGCAGGTAGGCGGTCTGGAGGTTGGCGTAGCGGTCGTGCGCGTCCCCGATCTCGGTCCGGGTGCCGAACAGCGCGTCCGCCTCGTCGAGCAGCAGCACCGACCGGGTGCGCTCGGCGGCGGCGAAGACCGCGCCGAGGTTCTGCTCGGTCTCGCCGAGCCACTTCGACACGATCTGTGACAGGTCGACGCGCAGCAGGTCGGTTCCAGCGGCCGTGGCCAGCACCTCGGCGGCCAGGGACTTCCCGCTTCCGGGCAGGCCGGTCAGCAGCACCCGCACGCCTCGCCGAGCACGTGCCGTCTGCGCCATCCGCCAGTCGTCGAGTACCCGGCCCTGATGGGTGAGCCGGTTCGCGGCGTCGCGCAGCTGGCAGCCCGCCTCCTCCGGCAGCACCAGCCGGTCCCAGCCCGCGTCGGGACTGACGAGCTCGGCACCGGCGGGCAGGGCGGACCCGACCCGGCGTCGCAGTGCCGCGGCGGCGTCGGTGGGCTCGCGCGGACGTCCCGCGGTCCGCAGGTCGGCGCACACCGCGGCGATCCACGCCGGATCGAGCGGCAGCCGGTCGGCCAGGTCCGCGGCGGTGGCGGCGTCCGCGCCGGGTGGCGTGGCCCGCCAGGCCAGCCGCCGCGACGCGAGGTCGACGGACGCGGCACGCAGCAGCAGGAGTGGTCGATCACCGGCCGCGGCGACCGCGCCGGTCGTGGTGCAGACCACGACGGGCACCGGCACGTCGCGCACGGCGTCGTCCAGGACGTCGGCAGGCAGGTCGGTGCACACCCCGGACTCCTCCCGGTCGGGCCGCGGTGGGTCGAGGACGAGCACCGGGACGGCGTCGCGGGCAGCCGCGTGCACCACCGCATGCCGCACGGCGTCACCGCCGTCGCGGCGGCCGAGCCGCACCGGGAACGCCGCCGCGCCGACGCCGTCCACGAGAGCCGCGCACCGGCTGAGCGCGACCGTCTCGTCGTCCGCGGTGACGACCACGGTCACCGGTCGCCGGTCCCCGATCAGCTGCGCAGCCCGACGTGCCAGGGGTGTGGCGCACCAGCCGTCGAGCCCGGCCGGAACCACTCCGAGCGGGCGGCGTCGCAGGGTCACCGGCGTTGTGTCGACGCCGTGCAGGGCGTCCCAGATCCCGTCGGCGAGGGTGAGCGAGCGCTCGGGACCGCGGCCCGGTCCGGTGAGCCGCAGCACGCCGAGCCGGACGCCGGCGCCCTCGCCGACGACCCGACGCAGCCCGGCCCGGTCGACGCCGGTCTCGGAGAGCACCAGGGCGGCCAGCCCGAGGGTCGGGTGCGGCTCCGCGAGCGGGTGCAGGGACCGGAAGGTCCCCGCCAGGCCCTCGTGTTCCTCGGCCAGTCCGGCCAGCAGCACGAGTCGGATCTCGGTCGCGGTCAGGTCCAGGGCGGCGGCGAACGCGTCCAGCGACGTTTGCGCGCGTGGCCGGAGAGTCGGGCGGTCCTCCCGGGCCTGCGTCGCCCACTCGCGGAGGAACGCCACGGTCGACATGGCGGCCCCGTCGGCGCTGTCCAGCCGTTCGACGACGGCGGCGAGTCGCTCCGCCAGCTCGGCGGCCCGGGCGGTGAGCAGCCAGGAGTCCGGGACATCCGCGGCGGGGACCGGGGTGGGCCAGGCGACCCGCCCCACACCCTCCACGACGATCAGGTCAGCCATAGCGGATCACCACCACGGCGCCCAGCCACGGCACGAAGCCGGGGTCCACGTCGAGCCCGGCACGCCGGACGGCGATGTCGACGTCGTCGAGGCGCAGGTGCAGCTCGATCCAGCCGGGGTCGTACGCGACCGCCCCAATGCGTGCGGCGATCCGCCGGACGACCTCGCCCGGCCCGGCGTCGTCGCCGAGCCGGTCCGCGGTGACCCGGGCCCACCCGGCGGCGTGCCCGAGCAGGGCGGCGAGCTCGGTGGGGGCGGGCTCCGGCTCCGGTGCCGGAGCGTCCGGGGCCAGTCCGGCGAGCACCCGCACGGTCGGGTCGACGGCCACGTCCGGGGCCGGGTCGATGAGCAGCCGCAGCAGGTGGAACAGCAGCCACGACGCGGGGCGCTCCCGCAGCCGGTCGTCGTCGAGCACCACGTCCGGGACCCCGGCCTCGGCCGCGGTGGCCAGCAGGTAGACCAGACCGCCCCACGCCGTCGGGTGCAGCGCGGGCCCGACGGCGGCCGGGTGCGCGGGCTCGGCCTGCGCCGGGTCCGGTCGACTGGGGGCCAGCGGACTCGGATCGGGCGACGGGCCCGGGCGGGGCTGGGTCGAGACGGCGTCGGCGCGCGCGTCGGCCCGGCCGACCGAACGGTCGTCGTCCGTGCCACCCCTGTCCACGGGTCGGGTCGCGGCCGGCAGCGGGCCCGACCGGTCGAGCGCGGCCGGTGTGACGGCGTCCTGCGCGACGGCGTCCACAGCAGCGCCGCGTGTCGGCGGGTCGTCACGCGATGTGGTCCCGCCCGGGCCACGGTCGTCGGCGGGCGCACCGGTGGGGTCCGCCGGTGCCCCGTGACCGGGTTCCGGATCGGCGTGCTCGGCCGGTCGGTGAGCGCGCGGAGCCGGTGTCCCGGCGCGCGGGTCGAGAGTGGCGGCCACCAGGTCCAGCACGGCGTCGAGGTCCTGGCGGCGCAGCGCGGCCGGCTCGGCCTCGGCCAGAGCGAGCAGGGCCCAGGCCCGCGCGACCGCCGGGGTCGGCCGCACCCTTCCGCCGCGACAGGCGGCTGCGAGGGTCGACCGGGCCAGGACGGCCGTCGCCGTCGGCCGCGGATCCGGTGCGCCGGCGCGAGCAACGCGTCCAGAGCCGGAGCGGCCCCGGGCGGCTCGAGCGCCGTCCCCGGCCCCGTGGCCGTCCAGTGCCAGGTCGGCCAGCCGGGCCCAACCGGGCCCCCCGAGCAGCCGGTGGACCGCGGCGAGCCCGGCCCGCTGCACCGCGCCGACGAGGACGGGCAGGGTGGCGCCGCGGTCCGCAGCCAGCACGGCGAGGGCGGCCTCCGCGGGAGCGGTCGCGGGGTCCGGGTCGGTGCCGGTGAGGACGCCGACGGCACGCCACGCCCAAGCCCGCTGTGTCCGGCCGAGGGCCAGCTCGGCGACCAGGTCGGTGCGCGCCGCCCGCGGCCGGGCGTAGTGGACGACGTCGAGATCGGCGGAGCGGGCGGCGATGGGATCGGCGGCCGTCGCCAGAGCCGTGGTCAGGGCCTCGATCACCGCCCGTGCCCAGCTTCGGGTGACGGTCGCGTCGGCGGCCATCGGGTCGTCGGGGAGCGTCACTGCCACCCGCCGCAGGCACCAGTGGCCCTCGAGCACCGTCACCGCGGCGAACGCCTCGTCGAGCCGGCGCCCCGTGAGGTCGGCGAGCAGGGTGTGTAGCCGCGCCTCGTCCGCAGGCCCGCTCGCGGCGGCCCGCACGTACATCCGGTCGACGAGCAGATCGGTCATCCGACCCTCACCTGCCCCACCCGGGCGTCGTCGAGCCGGCTGCCGGTGGCAGCGGCCCCGACCAGCGCGTCGACCCCGACGCCGGACCGGCCGAACACCGCTGGGATCGCCGGGGCGTCAGCGGGCCCGACGTACGCGGTGAGGTCCAGCCGCAGGGTCCGGCCGAGCCGCATGCCGTCGCCGAGCTCGCAAATCTCACCCAGCGTATGTGCGGGCCGGTGGTCGGCGAGGACGTCGCCGAGTACGGCGCGCTGCTCCGCGGTCAGCCGTCCCGGCACGAGCACGGTGAAGCGGTGGGCGGTGGCGGAGCCGTCGCCGACGCCGAACCGGCCCAGGCCGGCGGTGCGGGAGCCCGCCCCGCCGATCGTCTCGGCCGGGGCGGCCAGCGGCGTGGCGCCGAGGACGACACCGGCCTGGCCGCGCAGCTGCCACGTCTCCATGATCGCCGGACGGTGACCGAGGTAGATCTCCATGAGCCGCAGCAGGCAGCGCAGCGTCCCTCGCCGGCGGAACAGGGGGTAGGCCTCGGCGACCAGCGTTCGGCGGGCCGGCTCCGGCCAGCGCCGATCCAGGGTGAGGGCCGCGAACGAGGCCAGCCAGTCCAGCGCCTCGGCCGGCGTGCTGCGCGGGTTGACCAGCGCCGCGCGCCCCGCGGCGCAGCGGTCCAGCTCGTGCAGCAGGCCCTCGGCCGGCGCGAGCAGGCGCTGCAGGAACGCCGCGTCCTCCTCGCGGCGTGACCAGGCGCGGGGCAGGGCGGCCAGCAGGGCGTGACCCGGCCGCTCGACGCGCAGTGCACCGACGGCGGGGGACACCCGGCCGGTTCCGGTGAGCACCAGCTCGACCCACAGGTAGCGGCCCGGGGCGGCGTGCACCGGCACCTCGTAGGTCTGCAGCCGCCGGTCGAGATCTGGTGGGGGCCAAGCGGTCTCGGGACCACCCGGGCGGCGGTACGGCGCATGGGCGGGCACCTGCCGGGCCGCCCTGAGCAGGTGTTCCGGCGCCGACGGCGGGGTGGCGTCCGGGTCCGGCACGCGTCGAGCGCCGCGCTCCGGCGGCAGCACGGTGATCGGGTCGAGCACGGTGTCGGCGTCGGTGGTCACGAAATTCAGGGCCAGGGAGGTGCCGCCGGGCAGGCAGGCGTCGACGAAGGCCCGGCCCCAGCGGGTCCGATAGGCCAGCGAGTCCAGCCGGTAGGTGACCACGCCGCCCGCGGTGGCCCGGCGCGCGGCCGAGCCCGCGGTCCAGCCGTAGCCGGCCGCGGTGGTGACGGCCACCCGGCCGTTCGGGGCAATCGCCACCGCCGCACCGTCGAACTCCGGGGCCAGCAGCGGCTCGCGCTCCAGCGCGCCGTCCTTCCCGGTGAGCTGGAGGTCGCGGATCGGCAGGCCCGGACCGACGGCGACGACGAGCCGGCCGTCCGGGCCCAGGTCGAGGTCCGTGGCGCCGTCCGGCTCGGCGACGACGGTGCCGTCCGGGCGGGCCACGGCGGCGCGCCCGTCGCCGGCGCGCCACAGCACCAGCGGACCGCCCGCGCCTGCGGCCGCCCGCGGCGAGGTGAGCCGCATCGGCGCCGCGTCGGGCGGGTAGCAGGGCCGGACCAGCTCAGGTCCCGGCCGGGCGCCGCGCCGTCCGTCGAGGATCACGAGCCGGCCGGTGCGGCCGCCGGGCCCGACGCGCAGCAGCGCCATGGCCCGGCCGCAGTCCGGGGCGACGTCCACCGGGTGGCCGTCGACGGCCACCCGGGCGACGAGCGCACCGGTGAGCGTGTCGACGACCCGGACGGCGTCGGCGCCCGTCTCGGCGACGTAGAGCCGCCCTCGGCGGTCCACGGCCAGCCCGGTCGGGTGCGCCAGGACGCCCCGCCGTCCGGGCGGGTCGGACGGGGTGCGTCGCCCGCCCGACCCGGGCGGCAGCACATCTACGCGCCCCTGCTCCGGCCTGCTGCGGTAGGCACGGCACGTCGTGTCGAACGCCAGCCCGGCGGGCGGGGCGCAACCCGCCGAGGCCACGCCGTCGACGGGCTCGTCGTCCCAGGTCAGCTCGACGGTCCCGGACGGCAGCAGCGCCGTCCGCTCGTGGGCGCAGCGAGCCCACTGGTCCGCGTTCACCAGCCAGGAGTAGGTGCGTGTGGTCGCGGGGGCGGACATCAGCACACGTCCGGCGGCAGCGGCACGAGTCGGCCCGCGGGCTCGACGGGACGGTGGGCCGCACCGACCGGCAGCGGATCGCCCGCGGTGACCACCAGGTCGACCAGCTCGGGTACCTCCCAGCGGTCCAGGAGGACGACGTCGGCGGGGTCGTAGCCACCCGCGCCGTCGGGCACCCCCATCGCCGAGCCCGTCACGAACTCCACCCCCTCGACCTGCACGGCCACCGCCTCCAGCTCGGCGACGCGGACGGCCCGGCCCAGCGGCCACCCCGCACCGTCCGGGCCGAGCGGGGGCAGCGGGGCCAGGTACTGGCGCAGGATCGTGTCCACCCAGCGGCGCACGGCGTCGACCTGGTAGCCGGTGCGCACCGCGAGGCCGATGGAGACGGCGAGGCGGCGGTACGTCGGCGGCACGACGTACAGCTCGGTGGTGACGAGCCGGCGCTCGTCGAGGAAGGCGGCCACCCGCCGCAGCAGCCCGAGACCGGGCAGGGGCGCCTGCGGCGCGGTGAGGTCCTCGGCCGCGAAGACGACGACGGTGACCACGCCCGGGGTCTCGACGTGCGGCCGGTCGGGGTGCAGCAGCGCCAGGGTCTCGGCCCGGGCGACCCCGGTGACCTCCACGGCCAGCGTCGCGAAGTCGTCGGCCACCACGGCCCGGTCCTGCCGATGCACCTGGGCCGGGATGGCGTCGAGGGCGTCGATGAGCGAGGCCGCGTTGCTGCCCCCCACCGCCGGAAGGGGGTTGGTGACCCGCACCCCGCCCGTGTCGATCGCGCCGAGCGCCCCGGCGGGGACGTTGCCGGCCACACCGCCCCCGTAGCGATAGGACGCCACCCGGATCTGCTGGCCGAGTTGCGGCACCAGGGTTCCGCCGAAGTGGACCGTGCCCGCGTCGTGGTCCACGGTGTAGTGCCGGTCGTCCGGGCCGCTGAGCACGAAGGTGTCGACCTCGACCCAGTCCTGCCAGGTGCCGTCCTCCTGGACCTGGACACGGGTGGTGCCGGGCAGCACCGGGTGCTGGCTGAGCGGGTACACCTGGTCGGCGTCGCCGGTCCCGGTGCCGAGCAGCTCGGGCCGGGCGGTGCGGGCCTGCTCGGCGCGCAGGCCGTTCACCCCGACCCAGCGCACGCGTCCGACCCCGTCATTGAGGTGATCGGTCTCCGGCCGGCCCACCTGGATCCAGGCGAGCACCCGGGCGGCGAGCTCGGTGTCGTCCAGCGGGGGTGGCTCGTCTTCGGCGCCCGCGCCGGGGGCCTGCGGGTCCAGCAGCGGAATCCGTTGCGGCAGAAGCACCTCGACCACCCCGCTGGTGACCAGCCCGCGCGTGGTGTCGTCGCCCACGTCGAGCACGGTGAACTCTCGACCGGGGCCGTTCCACAGCCGCCAGAGCATCGGCGGCGGGTCCGTGGCCAGGTCCGGGGAGCCGAAGCGACCGGCTGCGTCGTCCAGGTCCTGCAGGGCGAACGGCCGCTCGAGGGTCTCGTCGAACGCGACCGCGACGAACAGGCTGCGGCCGCCCAGCGCGGCCAGGTCGGTGGATCGTGTCCGGAGCACCGCGACCCACAGGGAGCGGTCGAGGGTGAGGTCGACGTCGAGGGGAACCGCCTCGGCGGCCATCGGGTCCACCGGCACCGGGGTGGTGACGTAGAAGACCGCCGGCTCGTCGTCCGCGAGCCGCGCCCGGCTGCGGGCGTCGGCCCGCCGGTCGGCCTCGACCCGGTCTGCGGCGTTGGTGGCGTCGGCGTCGGGGACCTCGGGAGCGGCCGTCTTGCCGACCGCGACCACCTCGACCGGCCACACCTGCGTGGCGCCGGTCGTGGAGAAGACCACCGAGCCGGCCCGCACCTCGGTACCCGACTCGATCGGCACCCCGGCCGCCCGGTCGGTGGTGGCCGCGAGCAGGGCGGCCGCCGGGCGCGCGGTCCGGGCCCGAACCCCGAGCAGGCGCAGGAACTCGATCTTGGTCGTCTCGGGGATCTGGTTGAACCGGAACAGGGTCGACTCGCCCAGGTAGGCGAACAGCTCCAGCAGCGCGATGCCGGGGTCGGACTCGTTGTGGTCGGTCCACTCCGGGGTGTAGACGCTGATCCGCCGCACCAGCTCGTCCTTGAGCTGGGCGTAGCTGCGATCGTCGAGGATCGGGCTGACCAGCGCCATGCGCCGATGCTGGCCCGGAGTGCGTCACCGCCTCGTTACCGGACGACGGCCGGGGTCGGGTGACGCAGGCGTGACCGTCCACCGTCCAGGCTGGGGCGGTCGCCTGCGTTCGTCCGGACGCGCGCGGCGGCTCCCAACGGGAGGACCCGATGGTCTGCACGACGGCGACCGGCCGCAGGACCACGTGCCCGGGAAGCGGCGGCAGCACACCGCGCACCGACCAGGGCACCGGGGCGACCCGGCCGCCGCAGACCGACCTGTCGAGGCGACTGGCCCAGGTGGTGCCGGCTCGAGAGACGTGTGACACCAACGAGTCCAACCCCGTCATCTGGTTTGAGTACGACTCGACCCGGGTGCGCGTGGACGGTGGCATGGACGGCATGCGCCATCTCATGAGCGCGGTGCGCCGGGCCCAGGGGCATCTCGCCGCGGCCGGACCGGGCGCGGTGATCCACCTCTACGGCTACGCCAGTGAGGAGGGCGGCGACTCCTACAACCTCGACCTGTCCCGTCGGCGCGCCGCCGCCGTCAAGACCTACCTCGAGGACGCGGGCCTCGACCCGGCGACCGTGGTGGCCGTCGGGCTCGGCGAGGACACGTCGCTGGCCCCGCTGCCGATGAACCGCCGCGTCGAGGTGTGCCCGACCCCGGCCATTGAGTACATCGAGATGCCGCCGGAGACCATCGTCGGTCCGGGGGTGGACTGCGCCAAGCCCGCCGCCGCGTCCGACCTGACGCAGTTCGCCTTCCTCGTGGCCTGCCTGGAGGCGCGCCTGGCGACCACGCACGGACCGGTCGACATCCTCCGTACGCTGCGCGAGATCTACTACGGCAGCGATCCGTTCGACACGGCGGCATGCGGGGACCGGGAGTCCGGCACTGTGCAGACGCTCGGGCTGATGGACCCTATGTTGCTGGCCGCTCTTGAGGCGTCGAAGGTCACCTCCGGGGTCGACGTCGGGCACCTCTTCACCGGGCTGGAGGGCATGCTCTGCCCGCGCACGAGCGTCGACTTCGCCTGGTACGCCCCGACCGTACGAATGGCCAACGAGGACGTCCTGACCTGGGGTGGCGACCTCGGGTCGGCGGCGGCCAGCCGGGTCGACGGGTTCAACGACAGCGGTTGGGTGTTCAAGACCGCCCCGCCCTGGAGCCGCTACTTCCTGACCCCGGGCACGCTGGCCAGCCGCGAGGACCTGCTCGGCGACATCGACGCCTTCGTGTGGCGGGCCAACCTGAAGGGCGTCGGGTGCGCCGCCACCAAGGGCACCCGGATGCCCTCCCCCGCGACGCCGATCTCCCGGCTCCTGCTCGACTACTACGAGGCGCCACCGGGAGCGGCGTCCGGGCTGGCCGCCGCCGACCGGTTCCGCTGCTTCACCGAGGCCGTCGGGGGCGTCGTGGTCGGCGGCAGCATCCTGAACAAGCCGGCCCTGGTCGCGCGGTACGGGCCCGACGTGTTCAGCTTCGCGCACCTGTTCTACCTGAAGGGCCACAAGCTGACCACGGACGTCGCCGACGTGCTGCGGCTGCAGGTCTACTCGTCCGAGATGACCGCCCTGTTCTTCGACTGGGTCGAGTCCCAACTCTGAGCCACCGGATCCCGGCTGCTCAGCTCCGGAAGTAGAACGGGTAGACGAGGTTGTCGTCACGCAGGTCGGACCGCCGCCGGTAGGAGATCTGCACCCAGGCCAGCTCGGGCTCCTCACCGGCGGTGACCTCGACCCCGGTGAGCTGGACCCGCGGCTCCCACCGGGCCAGGGCGGTCTCGATGTCCTTCGCGATCGCCGTCCGGGTGGTCAGCGTGTTCGGCTCCATGAGGTAGCGGCGCAGCCCGCACCCGAACTCCGGCAGCATGATTCGTTCGCCGGGCTCGGTGTCGAGGATCTGCTCGATCGACTGCCGGATGCGGTCCATCCCCGCCACCCGGGGCAGGGCGCGGGTCACCGGGTCCGGCCGGATCGGGAAGCGCAGCCCGGTGCCGATCCAGGCGTCGGCGATGCTCGAAGCGATCGGTCCGGTCATAGCGTCGAGCGTGCAGGATCGCCGTCACTCGCGCGTCGCGGTCGACCGTGACGGACCTGTGACGCTCCCGGGGTTGGCTGCGTGAGGTAGCGATCCGACGGGCAGCCGGGGGTGGTGTCCTGATGTCGTACCGCCTGGGTCGCACCAGCCCGTCTGAAGGGCCGGCCCCGGGGCGGCGGCCGGATCCCACCCCCAGGCGAGCGACGCCGACCGCGAATCAGGGCCTCGCGGTTCAGCTGGCTCGTACGGTGCGGTCACCCCCTGCCGCCGATCGCCCGGCCCCTGGAACGCAGGCCGGCGTCGCGCCGAGCGAGGGTGACAGGACGACCAGGAACCGCAGGGCGTCACCCGCCGTGGTGTTGTCGGCATTGGACGCTGGGGAGCCTCTCCCGCTGACGGTGTCCGCCCCCTTCAGCCGAGCGCTGGGAGCCTCGCTCCCTCCGGTCAGGGTCCACACCGACAGCCCAGTGCCGACGTCGCTGGGTGCCAGGGCTCTCACCGTCGGTACCCACATCGCCTTTGCTCCCGGCGAGTATCGGCCCGGCGGTGTGCGCGGCAACGCACTGATCGCGCATGAGCTCGCCCATGTCGTGCAGCAGGCCGGGGGCGCCCCCGCCGTACAGAACAACGACGGCGGCAGCGAGAGCGCCGAGACCGCTGCCGACAGCGCGGCGGACGCCGTGCGGTCAGGCCGCCGGATTCGCCTGAGCTCCCTCTGCGCGCACGGATGCTCGGCTGTCCAGCTGAACGGCGACCCGCCGCAGGCCGGTGCCGGGGTGGAAGCCGCACCGGCGCCCTTCGCCCGTCCGGAGCAGGAACAGGCTCCACAGCTCCGCCACGAAGACATGATCGATTTTCGCCATCAATGGTGGTCCACGGACGAGAAACAGCTGCGGGAGATGTTCGAGAGGGTCATGCTCCGCGGCGGCCGGGAAGGCGGCACGGAGCACGCCACGTGGCTGCTGCGGGAGTTCGTGTCCGATCGGGGTCGCGCTCGGGGCGTCGTGCCGGTTCCGGTCGTCAGCGCCTATGCAGTCGGCGCGCGCCGCGGCGATCTGGTGCAGAACCCGTACACGTACACGCAACGTGAGGAGCGGATCGCGCGCAACGAGGCGGCCATCGACCGCCTCTATCCCGCCGTCGCGACGAAGGCCTCCGCGGTGCTCGGCAGGCTGCTCGCTGAGCGTGCGGACGTACTGCGGCGGTTCCGCTCACACATCAGCGGGACACTCGAGCAGCTCCTGCGGGAGGGGCAGGAACGCATCGATGCGGAGATCCTCCGCTACGGGCTGGAGCGAACGCCGTTCACCACCTTCGCCTACGGTCACGGCCACGTCGCGGCGACGCCCTCGTACCGATACTCGATCCGCGACGAACCGGACGTCCGGGCGATGTCGGGTGCCGCGCGGGACTTGCTCGAGCAGCACCGTGCCATCCGGCGACACCGTACCGATCTGTTGATGCTCGACGCTGGGACGTTCGTCCGCGGGATCTTCCCGCCGAACTCGAGCCAGCCACTGGGCCCGATCATCGCCGGCGGCGCCCGCCGGGCCCAGATGGTGGCTACCCTGCAGCGGCTCGAGGAACAGTATGCGCTGTTGGGCGCACTTCACAGTCAGCGATACCCCGTGCTGGGCGCCTTCCTCGACGACCCCGACGAACTGGCGGAGCTCGCCTCCGGTGACCAGGTCCAGCAGGGCCACACCGCAGGAGAGCTTCTCTGGCAGCGGCTCGAGCGGATCTCCAAGACGCGCGCGGACCTGGCGGACGGGGACATCAACCTGTGGAAGCTCGACCAGGTGATCGAGGTTGCCAAGCGCACCGGCGGCATCGAACCGGGGTCGCTCTACGGCCGCTGGGTCGACGAACGAAACCAGGAGGCGAAGGACGACGACAAGATCCTCGACTACGTGCTCAGCGCCATCGGACTGGTGCTCGGCCTGCTGGCCGTTCCGGTCACCGGTGGCGCCTCGCTGGTGTTGGCTGCGGGTTCCGCCGGTCTTGGTGCCGTGTCGCTGTCCAGGGCGGTGAGCGAGTACAAGCTGAAGCGTGCCGACAGCCAGGCCGATCGCGCCTTCGCCATCGCGGGGGATGACCCGACGTCCTTCTGGATCGCGCTCGAGGTCGTGGGAGTGGTTCTCGATCTCGGTGGCGCCGCAGCAGCGCTGAAGGCGATCCGGAAGCCCGTTTCCGAGGCGGTGTCGGCGGGTGCGCACAGCGCCGACGACGCGATGCAGGCGGCGGTCAGGGCGGCCGAGGCGGAACGGCCGGGTCTCGGCGCCCGCATCAGGCGGGCGATCGTGCAGCAGAGGCAGGCCCGTGGAAGTGGACGCAGTCTGGCCGAGACCGTCGCCGGCGCGGCCGGGCACGAGGCCCGAGCCCTGCGGCAGTCCGGTGCGGCCCTCACCCGCGAGGCGGACCAGGCCCTGGTCTCGACCGCATCGCGGCTCGGCGGGCACCACATCAAGATCACACCGAGTGGCCTGATCGTTCGCTGCACGACGTGTGCGATCGTCCGCGCGCAGTATGCAGTCGAGCTGAGCCGGCATCCTGACCTGGCCGCGGAATGGCTCGAGCTGCAGAAGGCATCCCGCGCAGCCGCCGGATCGGCGAACACGGCCGAGGTGCGCAAGATCGCACGCAAGGTGCGTGACCTCGCCGACCGGTTGGAGATCCTCCGCGCCACCGCCCATTCACGAGCTGCGCGAGACGCTCTGGTGCGCGTCGCGCAACGGCACGCCGACGCACTCGACTCCCAACCGATCTTCAAGGCGCGGTTCGGCGAGGCGGCCAAGCTCGCCCCCACCGATCCCGCGAGCTCGGCTCGCCTGGCCACGGAACTCGAGGACGACATCACGGCCATCGGCGGGCGTGGAATACGCGATGTCATCGACGAGCGGGCCGGCGGCCTCGGAGAAGGGCTCAAGTCAGGCGCCGCGGCCGAGGAGGTCGCCGCCGAGTCCGCTCGTGGCCCGGCCGTGGCCCGGGCCGTGACGCAGGGCCCGGCCGAGACCCATCACCTCGCCACACAGTTCGGGTCCCGCGCCCGCGAGATCTTCGAAGAGGCGTTCGGCACCAACCAGATCGTCACCGCCGGCAGGCTGCGGCATCCGGTGCATCATCCCGTCAACCTCCTGACCGAGTTCGCCGAACATCGGTTGTTCGCCGGATGGTGGAACGCCACCGGGCGTTATGTCTTCTTCGGGCATCACCGCGGGTACCACAGTTGGGTCGCCCGCCACCTGCGCGCCGCACTCGATACCCCGAATCTGACCCGCGAGCAGGCGTTTCGCGCGTTTGTCGAGATGACCGACCGGCTCAAGCGCGTAGTCCGGAACAATCCCCATATCCTTGAGTACGGCCCCGAGGTACTGCCCGCTCGTCTACAGAACCTGGCGCACTGAGCAGCTTCCGGCCTGTCACCTGAAGCTCACCCGCAACGTGACGTCGACCCGGGGGAAGCGCTGGTCGTTGTCGTCGGCGTCCGCCGAGAGGACCAGGCCCGGCAGCGAGCCGGCCCCGGCCCGGGTCGTCTGGTCAGCGGGCTCCGGGCCAACAACGGCGCCGTCGGCACGAGCGGGCCGACGACGACCACCGGAACGGGTCCGTGGAACAGCCGGTAGGCCGCGGTGAGGTAGGCCTCGACGTTCGCGGCCCGCTGGCGGGAGAACTCGAGGTTGCGGCCGAACCTGCCGAGCGGGTCCCGTTCACCTCGCCACCGAGGTGAGGCCTGTCCCAGAATGTGCAGCTCGATCCGCTCCACTTAGGGGTCCGTCCGGAGGGCGCGTACCTGCTCGAGCAGGCGGTTGAGGGTCGCCACGTTCGCGCCGCTGTTGCCGTCGCGTTCCAGGTCGGCGTTGGCGGTGTCGAACAGCACCGGGTAGGAGACCGTGACCGGCGGCGGGACCGGCCGCGGGGTCGGGGTGTGGTAGCAGTGCAGGGGAGTCCTCCCAGACCCAGCGCAGCGGTACGCCCGTGAAGGCGGCGTGGGCCTTGTCGCTCACGGCCTGGACCTGCACGCGGCGGGTGCCTCCCCGGGGCGTCCATGACGCGCCCGGCCGCTGGCTGACGACGATGCCGCCGGCCGCGGTGTAGGTGCCGGTCCCCTCGACGTGGCCGATCACCTGCAGCAGCGCGCGGCCGGTGGTGTCCTCGCTGGTGAGGAGGGCGCGTGCCTGCACCTCGGACATGCCGTGCCGGTGGCGCAGCATCGCGACCGGCCACGCGTCGCGGGCCAGTACGGCGCGTTCGGCGGGCGACAGGGCCTGCACGGCGTCGCGCACGGCGCCGACGTCGAGGGCGACACTGGTGATCATCGACATCACCCGGTGCAGCCCGGTGCAGCCCGGCGAAGCGGTCGACCGCGTTGAGCTTGGTCCCGTCGATGTACGCGGGCCCTGGAGCCGGGGGTGTCAGCGACATCGCCCAGCCCAGCGAGGCGGCGGCGTCCTTCGTACTGCCCGGGGCGAAGTAGTGCGCGAGCATCATCCGTAGCGCCAGCGGTCCACCGGCGCACGGATGTCGAGGGCGGCCGGGAACGCCGGCGCGGTTTCGCCGACGTTGGGCGGCCCGGCGCGCTGGGACCCGAAGATCGCGCCGCCGAAGGTGAACAGCGTCCCCTTCTGGCGCGCGGCGGACTCCATCTCGCTGACCGCGGCGGGACTCATGCCGGCGTAGAGGGGCTGGACCAGGTTCTGCTCCTCGATGAGCACCTGGCTGTCCCAAGCCAGAGCCGCGGGCCCCTTCAGCGGCGGTCCGAGGTAGAGGGCACGGAGCTTGGGGAACACGTCGTCGAAGATCACCTGGTTGCCCCGGCGCAGCGTCGCCTCCACCTCGTTGGTGCGCATGAGGTCGATCCCCGCGGGGTCCCGGTTGGCGAGCTCGTTGGCGTTGCCGGCCACGACCGCGGCGGCCAGCGGCCAGCGGACGTCGTCGCCCCGGGCCGCGATCTCGTTGTAGAACCACCAGCAGAACTCGGCCCGCTCGGCGATCTGGGTGTACTCGTCCGACCGGAGGTTCAGCAGGTTGTGCCGGCAGGCGGCCCGCCAGCGCGCCGAGTTCGTCAGGCGGTCCGCATGGGTCCGGTCGCCGGGCCCCATCGTCGCGGAGCTCTCCGTCGGCCCGAGCTCGCGCAGCTGGACACGTCGGGATACGCCGCCCAACGCCGGTGCGGCGCGCACGGCCAGCACCGCGCCGGCAGCGTCGTCCGCCTGGGCCTCCGGATCGTGCGTGGCCGCGCCGTTCCCCGTCGAACCACCCCGCTGCTGGACCACGTGGGCCAGCTCATGCGCGATGAGCCCGTCACCGTCCGGGGGCCCCCGGCGGTAGAGGCCCGGAGCGAAGGTCACGTGGTTCCCGCTGGTCGCGGCGGCAGCGCCCGCCCTGGCGACGTGCGGGGCACCGGGATGGATGCGGACGTCGGTGAGGTCGTGCCGGAACGCGCGCGACAGGCGAGCGGCCATGCCGGCCGACAGGGGACGAGCCGGTCCCGCCGGCTCGTCGAGGTCCTCGCCGGTGGGGTGGGCCCCTCGGGGCGGCGCCGTCTCGGCTCCGCATGTCTCATCGACGCTGCCGGTCGTCCGGGCACAGGGGATCCGGCGGTGCCGACTCGAGGTCGGGCGGCGTCGACGCGACGGCGTCGGCCGGATCGGTGCTCTCGGCCGCCGCGTGCGCCAGCAGGGGGTCGGCGGTGAAGTCCGCGTTGAGCGACATCTCGGTGATCCAGACACCCTTGCTCGCCAACGCCGAGCTGTCGGTACCGAAGATCTGGTCGAACGCCTCCTCCGGGGTGGGGGGGTCGTCGACCGGCAGGTTCGCCAGCACGTCGGAGAAGGCGGTGAACCGGCCGCCGGCGTCCGCGTGGAAAGCGGCGTCGAAGTCGACGTCGACGTCCAGGTCGGCGAGGAAGTCGACGGTCAGGTCGAACCCGATGCTCGGCGGGATGCAGAACCGCAGCGCGAGCATCCACCAGAGCTGGAAGGCGAACACGACGATCGGCAGGAACATCAGGAACAGGAAGAACGCGACGATGAAGAACAGCTCCAGCGCGAACGTGCAGATGCCCCCGCCGGCGCCGATCCTGCCCTCGCCGGACTTCGGGATGTCGCCGAACGGGTTGAACACCAACTGCGACTGGGGCGGGGTCGTGATCGCCACGCCGCCCGGGCCCATGGGCAGCCCGGCCCGGGCCGCGAGCCGGCGCAGGTCGGGCAGGGTGATCGAGGTGAGCCGCTTGCTGGTGCCCTGCGGGTCCATCGGCGCGGCCAGCCGGAACGGCTCCGACGGTGCCTCGTTCCACCAGATCTCCGGCGGGCACTTCTTCTTGCCCTGCTTGCGCCGGACGAAGCAGTGGATCTCGTAGATGGCGTGGTCGTCGAGCTTCGCCTCCGGCCGCGGCGGGTTCTCGGTGCCGCGTGGGGCGACCGAGTGCTCCGCGGAGTACGTGGGCACCAGCCCGAACCAGGTGGAGCGGGTCCGCGCGCGGTCGCACTCGTCGTCGCGCGGGGGGAGCCGCCACATCGGGAACGACTCCTCCACCGCGTCGTCCGGAGGAGCGTTCTCCGCGGACCAGCCGCGTGACCCGTCGGGCGCGGTGAACCAGCCCTGGGTCGCGCTGGTGATGGTCAACTGGTCGATCGACTCCCGGTTGTCCTCGGCGAACTGGTGCCGCCAGGCCTGATCGGCCCACCAGAGGTCGCGTTCGTCCGAGCGGGCGACCTTCTCCTCGTCCAGGCTCGCCTTGTGCTGCCGGGCCACCTCGCGGACCAGGTTGCTCGCCACCCGCCGGCTCGGGCCCCGGGCGCCGGTCACCGAGGTCATCCGGCGGCGCAGCACGAAGCGGACCTCGATGTCGTCGTGCGAGCCGGCGCGCGGCAGGCCCGGCTGGTCGCAGAGCACCTCGACGACGACGGCGTAGAACCGGTCGTGGCTGGGTTGGTAGAGCTTGCGCAGGTCCGTGGAGACGAGCTGCCAGGTGGCCAACCGCGCCCGGCCCGTGGCCGCCGTGGACGGGGTGACCGGGATCGGGTAGGTCCACAGGTCGTCGGGGCCGAACTCGAGCGAGTCGCGGGGGTCCTTGACGATGCGCCGCGCGAAGTCGGTGCCGTCGTACATCTGCAGCGCGGGACGGCGCGCCGCCGGGTCGAGCAGGCCGATCTCGGCCCGCTTGCGGACGTACCACGGCGCCCGCAGCACGAAGCCGGTCACCAGATGTTCCCGATGCCGGGCGTGTACGCGGGGGAGATCACGAACGCGTCGGCGATCACCGTCTGCGCCTTCACCACGCCGCTGAAGGTCGAGATCGGCGCGGTGACGTCGACGATTACCGCGTTCACCGAGACGTCGACGGTCGCGGTGACCTCCACCGAGGTCGTGGTCAGGCTGACCTCGGTGCCGCCCGCGTGATGCACGGTGATCGTGCTGCCGCCGTCGTCGATGACGATCTCGTGGCCGCTGCGGGTGCGCAGGGTCAGCTTCGGCGCCGCCTCGGTGTCGTCGAACTCCAGCCGGCTGTCGGCCCGGGAGCGCAGCAGCCGGATGTTGTTGGCCCGCTCCGGAGCCTGGGGCAGCGCCGCCGCCCCGTTCCACGTGCAGCCCACCACGTAGGGCCGGCGCGGGTTGCCGGCCTCGAAGGCCACCACCACCTGCGAGCCCACCTCGGGAAGGATCTCCAGGCCGGCGTTCGCGTCGGCGTACGGCGTGCACAGCGTCGCCCAGGCCCGCACGTCGCGGTCGCCGTCGGTGCCGAGGAACGGCAGCCTGACCTCGACGCGGCCCAGCGCGTCGGGGTCGACGATGTCGGTGACGAAGGCCGGATAGACCCCGAAGTATCCCGGGGCGGCGCCGTCGACGGGGGTGGGACGCATCAGCTCACCTCGTTCACGGTGGCGCGCTCGGCCTCGAAGTAGGTGCGCAACCCGCGCACCAGGTCGACCGTGTGGCGCAGGCGGGTGACGTAGTAGCCAGGGCCCTCGAACGGCGCGCCGACATCCTGCAGGGTGAGCCGGCTGCCGACCACCATGTCGGGCGAGCCGCGCGTCGTCCCCGTCACGCTGACGAACCGCCGCGCCCGGCGCAGCATCTCGGCCCGGGCCCACGCGCGGGCCTCCTCGCCGGTCAGCGCCGCCTCGCGGACCCGCAGGGTCACCGACGCCCCGAGCGCCTTCTCGACGACGCGCGGGCCCGTCCGGCCGGAGGTGATCTCCGCGTCGATCGCGTCGGCCTGCGCTCGCTCGTCGATCACGTCCGCGGCGGCGGCGTCGTACCCGGTGACCACGACCTCGCTGCGCTGGTGCGCCAGGTCGGCGCACAGCCGCACGCCGAGCAGGTGGTTGGCCTGGACCAGCGTCAGCTCGGTGCCGGGGCGGCGGGGCCGGGTGGCCATGTGCAGAGTACGGCCGGTGCACCACAGCTCGGCCTGCACCAGCCGCGCCCGTTCGCGCAAAAAGGCCAGATCGCTCTGGTTGAGCTGCTGGACGACGTCGTAGCGCGGGCCGTCGACGTCGATCTCGGCCTGCAGCCCGTGCTCGTCGGCCACGGCGCGGGCGAGGTCGGCGTCGGTGACGTCGGTGTAGGAGCGCAGCCGGCGGGTCATCCGCAGCCGCATCAGCGCATCCTCGGCGAAGATCACGACCAGCGGCTGCTGGCCGTCCTCGAACACGGCCTCGATGGCCGAGACCGCCCCGTCGAACACCGTGCGCTGACCGCCCTCCGGACCGATCGACACGGTGAGCTGCGTGCCGAAGTCCACCGCCCCGCCGTCGAGGTAGATCATGGGTGCCGGCGGGCCGGTCGCACCGGCGCCGGTGGCGAACAGGTGCAGGCGCAACGTGCGCAGCCCCTCGACGCCCTCCTCGATCTGCAGCCGCACGCAGTCGCGCGCCAGGCTCGGCACCCGCTGCCCGTCGACGGAGAACACCGGCCCGGCGGGCTCGAACATCGGCTCGGTCATGACGCCTCAGTCGTCGAAACCCGTGGCTGCCGTGCGGGCGGCGAGCCAGGCCGAGCGTCCCCGGACCTCCTCCCAGAGGTCCTCGGCGGTGCGCCCGCCTCCCGACTGGTCCTCACCGTCGGCGCGTGTGGAGTCGGCCGGGCGGATGTCGGTGTGCAGCTCGCCCACGTGCACGACCACGGTCGCTCACCTCGTTCCACCCGGTCCGGCTCTCCTACGGCCACCCTCCTGCGCCGGCGTCACCGCTGCGTCGCCGGCGGCTTGAGCGGCACGCCGCGCCCGTAGCCGACGGCCCGGGCGTCGACCCGGGCAGCCGCCCTCGCTGACGCGGACGCTCCCGCCGACGCGGACGCCGACGCGGACGCCGACGCTCCCGCCGACGCGGAGGCCTGCGCGGACACCGTTGCCCCGGCGGACGCGCCGGCCCGTGCGGACAGCGCAACACCGGCCGCGGCCGATCCGGGGACGGCGAAGGCGCCTCGGGCAACCGCCACGCCCGCCTGTGCCTCGGCCGCCAGCACCCCCTGCACCGCGGCGTTCACCCCGCCCACCGCGGCCAGGGCGAATCCCGCCGACGCCTGGGCCGACGCGCCCACCGTCCCCGCCGCACCGACGGACACGCCCGCGCCCGCGGAGGCCCCGACTCCGGCCGACGCCGCGAATCCCGCCGACGCCCCGACCCCTGCCGATGCCGCGAACCCCGCCGAGGCGCCGGCGATGACCCCGGCGGCGAGACCTGCCCCCGCCGCGGCCGACAGCTGCGCGGAGGCCCCCGCGGTCACGCCGGCGCTGAACCCGGCCGACACGCCCAACCCGGCTCCCGCCGCCACCGACGCGTTGAGCTGCAGCTGGGTCCCGGCGGCCAGTCCCAGCGGGCTGTCCAGCCCGGCCATCGCCGAGCGCCAGGTCGCGGGGTCGAGTCCCTGCCTGCTCAGCGCCTGCTGCACGCTCTCGCCGTCCAGCGCGTCCACCGCTTGGTCGGGGGTGCGGGTCGGGCCGCTGCCCGGCCCGCTGCCCCCGCCCGGAGCACCGCCGGTGCCCGCTCCGGACCCACCGCCCGGATCGGTGGCCCCGCTGTCCGTCCGCGCACCCGGCCCGGTCGCGTTGGACTCGAACTCCAGGTTCTGCTCGGCGACGGTCAGGCTCAGCTTGGCCCGCAGGGCCGTGCCGTCGGGGGCGAAGTAGTCGATCTCCTCGCCGATCCGGGTGACGCTGCCGTCGAAGACGAGCTTCCCCCAGATGAACCGGAGTCGCGGTGGCGCGCCCTTCGGTTTGCCGCGCGGCGGCTCGGCGAACTGGCGGACGGTCGCGGTCAGCGTGCGGACGTCAAGCGGCCTGCCGTCCGGGTCGCCCTCGGCGCTGTCGAACTCCAGGTCGAGCGAGAGCGTGGCGTTCCCCTCGTTGGGTCGCTGCCGTCGCTGGGCCCGGGTGGTGGCACCGCTGCTGCTGTCGTTGGTGCGGTCGATCTTCAACGAGGTCGGGTTGAACTGGACGTCGATCGCCTCACCGTCCACGCTCACCGTGGGCGGTTTCTCCGCCGTCCCCGCCTTCGTCTCCTTCAGCCGGTAGAGCTTGGCCTTGGCGGGGTAGTCGGTCGGCCAGCTCACGGTTGCCGCCCCTCCGGTGCCCCGGACTCGGGCCTGAGCAGCCGCAGGCCCTCGTGGTGGATGTGCAGCTCCTCGATCGCGATCTCCCCGGTGCGGGCGTTCAGGGACGGGCCGGTCACCTTCGAGGGCAGGCCCCGGTCGAAGACCCAGCGCGCCAGGGTCGCGAGTCCGTTCGGGGAGAGCACCCGCACGTCGCCGTCGTAGCGTGGAAGGGGCAGCGACCCGGTGGTCATCCCGGTGATCCAGTCCCACAGGGCGGTGTCGGCGAAGGTGTCACCGGCGACGAACATGCCTCGCTTGAGCACGATCGGGGAGAGCTTCGCCCTGCCCACTCGGCGCACGACGCCGTCGTTGCGGCCGCCTTCGGCGTACTCGCGGATGTCGGCTTCGAGCTCCAGGCCGGAGCACTCGGCGAACATGCCGTCCCCGAGGAACTCCGGACCGCTCGTCCGCGGGGACACCGTGAGGTGCACCACGAACCGGAAGGACTGGATCAGCTCGGCGGGCGCGGTCATGGTCTCCTCCTCGTCGCCGGGGCCGCCGCCTCGTCGGCAGGTGCCGAGGCGGGTGACGGGGCGGCCACGGCGGTGCCGCCGTCGACGTCCTGGCTGATCCGAAGCACCAGGTACTCGAGCGGGCTGGACGGCGCGACCCCGATCTCGGCCACCAGCCGGCCGGCGGCCACCGACGCCGCCGGGTTGAGCCGGTCGTCGCACCGCACGAAGTACGAGGACTGCTCGGTGTCACCGGCGAAGGCGCCCCGGCGGAACAGGTCGCGCAGGAACTGGGTCAGGGTGTGGAACAGCGCCGCGCGGACCTGGGCGGTGTTCGGCTCGAACACCAGGGCCTGGGCCTGGCGCTCCACGGCCAGGGTGATCATCGTCATCAGGCGTCGCACGCTGAGCTGCCGGTACCGGACATCGGTGCTGAGGGTGCGCGCCGCGGTGAGCCGGAAGCCGTCGCGTTCGGCGCGGAACACGTTGATCCCGGCCAGATGCAGCTGGTCGTGGACGGCGTCGGGCACCAGGTCCTGCGCCGACACCACGCCGACGGCGATCTCGTTGGCCGGCCCCCAGGCCAGGCCCAGCCGGTTCTCCCTCGCGGCGATGACCCCGGCCGCCGCCGCCGAGGGCGGAAGGGGGACGGCGAGGCGGCCGGGTCCGTCGCCCGTCACGGCCAGCCACGGGTGGTAGGCCGCGGCGTAGCTGGAGTCGAAGTCGGCGCGCCAGCGCAGCAGGCCGTCGGCGGACAGCCGGGACGGGGCGTCCAGCAGCGCCACGACCTGCCGCTGCGCCGCCGCGGCGACCAGCCTCGCCTGGCGCCCGGAGATCTCGGCCAGGTCGTCGGGGCTCGCGGCGTCGAGGTGGCCCCGCTCCTTCTCCCAAGTCAGGTCCGGTACGCAGAGCAGCCCCAGACCCTCGACGGCACCGACCCGGTCCACCCCGCGGTGGGCGCGCTCGTCGAGCAGCTCGGCGTCCGCCGCCCCGCTGGCCGCCACGTCGTCGAACAGGCTGTCGCCGCCGACCTCGGTCCACCGATCGCGGCCGCCGTGCACCGGCCGCGCGGCCACCGGCGACAGGGTGCCGTCGCGGGGACCGACGTCGTCTCCCCAGCCACCGCCGGTGTGGACGAGCCGCGACCGCGCCGAGAGCACCGTGCCGGGGTACTGCGGGTGGTCCGGCGGCAGCTCCCGCGCCGGGTACTGCGGATGCGCGGCGCGCAGACCCAGGCCCGTGATCCGCTCGGATCGGCGCCGCAACGGGTCCCGGTCCAGGACCACGATCGTCGCCGTCACCACGCGGGCGTCCACGACTCCGCCCGGACCGCGGGTGTCCGGCGCCAGCGGCGGGTCGACGGCCAGCACCCGCACCCGACCCCCACCGGACACGGCGCGGAGCTCCTGAGCGGTGACCCAGTGCAGAGTGGCGATCGGGCGCCCCGGAGCTGGGGCGACGACCAGGAGCGAGCCCGCCGGGAACGCCGGGACGTCGCCGAGCACCAGGTGCTCCGCGGGATTCTCGTCGCTCCGCACGGCCCCGGCCGGAGGTTCCGGCGACATGGGCAGCCGAGGGCCGCTCTCGTAGGTCAGGCTCACCTCGAGCCGGCCGCCCCAGCTGCCCTCGTCGGCGGCCACCAGCTGGGCCGCCAGCTCGGGCAGCGCGAACGTGGCCACGGCGTCGGGGTCGTCGTCGGTGGGCACCACCCGGCACACCCAGGCCGTCCGGCCGCCCTGGTCGAAGAAGGCGCGGACGGCGCGGGGCAGGAACCCCGGGGCGGGGCCCGCGTCCGCGTCGCTCACCCCGCCGAACAGCTCGACGAACTGCGACCAGCTCGACACCGCGACCGGCGCGTTCGCCGGCCCGCGGAAGGCCATGCCGACGAAGCCCGTGGCGTCCAACCGGATCGGCGGCAGGCCGACCCGGGGCGCCGGGACGACGGAGCGGTAGATCCCCGGCGCCCCGAGGGTCAGACCGGCGGTCATCGTGGCCGCCTCAGACCGACTCGAAGTCGATCCGTTCGGCCACCAGCTGCAGCTCCTCCATCGCCACCTCGCCGCCGCCCTTGGCGGCGAGCGTCGGCCCGGTCCACTTCTTCGGCTGGGCCGCCGTCAGGACCCAGCGGACGGCGGGCTCCTTGGCCTCGGTGAGCAACGTGATGGTGACCGTGCGGGGGTCGTGGTCGCCCTCCCGGGTGGCCTTGAGCCACTCGAACAGCCGCAGATCCCCGATCACCCCCCGCTTGAGGGTCACGTCGTCGACGCTCTCCGTATTGGCGATCTTGCGGACGTGGTTCTCCGGCTCGTTGCCGTTGCGGTACTCGGAGTACTTCACCTCGTTGCCGAGCCCGCTGACGTCGGAGAAGCCGCCGACGATCTGGTCCTCGCCGCCCACGTTGCCCAGGCGGACGATGAAGTTGAAGGCGCCGTAGGGGTTGTCGCGCACGGTCATGGATGGTCCTTCCGCTCACGGGGTGGATCGGGTCAGCTCTGCCGCGCGTCGGCCGTCCACTGTCCGATCCGGAAGATGACGAACTCGGCGGGGTAGGTCGGCGCCACGCCGATCAGGCAGATCAGGCGGCCGTTGTCGAGGTCGTTCTGGGTCATCGTGGTCCGGTCGCAGCGGACGAAGAACGCCTCCTCGGGCTTGGTGCCCATCAGGGCCCCGGTCCGCCAGACGGTGAGCAGGAAGTCCGAGATGGTCTGACGGATGTTGGCCCACAGCGACTCGTTGTTCGGCTCGAACACCGCCCACTGGGTGCTCTTCTCGATCGAGTGCTCCAGGAAGATGAACAGCCTGCGGACGTTGACGTACTTCCACTCCGGATCGGAGCTCATCGTCCGGGCGCCCCAGATCCGGTTGCTCCGCCCGGGGAAGAATCGCAGCGCGTTGATGCCCTCCGGGTTCAGCACCGACTGGCGGTCGAACGTCACGTTCTGCATGAACCGGGTAATGCCGAGCACCACCTCGTTGGCCGGGGCCTTGTGCACGCCCCGGGCGATGTCGCTGCGGGCGTAGATCCCGGCGGCGAACCCGGACGGCGGCAGCTGCAGCGTGGCCGGCGCCGCACCGGGGTCGTTGATCGCGGTGGGGTCGACGATCTCCATCCACGGGTAGTAGAGCGCCCCGTACTTCGTGTCGAACTGGGAGCGGAAGGTGCGCACCCCCGAGATCGACTGATCCTTGGGCGGGTCGACGACCGCGATCCGGTAGCGCAGCTGCTCGCAGTGCCCGATCAGGTGGTCCACCGCGGTCTTGCGCTGGCCGTCGTCGGCGAACCGGACGGCGTCGGGCGTGGCGACGATGGCGATGTCGTCGATCTCGCCGAGCGCGGCCAGGCCGGTCGCGGCCTTGTTCGCGTCGTCCGGGTCGGACTGTTCGCCCTTGAGGTCCTCCGGGGACAGCGCCACGCCGTCCCCGCCGCCGGTCAGGAAGGTGAGGTTGTCGAGCTCGAGCAAGGCGCCGAGCAGCGCGCTCGGGGTGGCGGATGGCGTGGGACCCCCGTTGGCGTCGGGGCGGGCCAGGTCCAACCAGACCAGCGACAGCGGGTCGGTCGGTCGCTCGGCTCCGAGCACCCGGCTGATCGCCCGCGGGTGGAGTGCGTCGAGCTCCAACCCCGGGTAGGTGTCCAGGCGCACGTCCCCCATCGCGACGGTCACGTCGAGGGTGACGTGGCACAGCGCCTTTCCGGTCGGCAACGGCTCGGTGGTGCCGTCGTCCTTACGTAGCTGAAGGGTGTTGCCCGGGGCGCTGACGACGATCCGCACATTCCCCGCCTCCGGCGGCGTGCCGTCCTTGGGCAGCTGCGCCGGGTCGTCGAAGATCTCCACGGCGGCGCCGGGCGCGACGGCGCGCAGCTGGGTGCCGATCAGGAGGTTCTTGCTGCGCCGGAACGTGACCGCGACGCTGATCGAGGCCCCGGCGGCCCCCGGCCACCGCGCCCGCCACACGGCCTGCGGCGGCGTGCCGGTGAGGTCGCGCCGGGCGAAGTTCGCGTTCACGTCGATGGGCGGGTCGTCGGACCCGTCGTCGACCGGGGTGAAGCGGAAGACTCGGCTGACGTAGAGGCGCCGTCCGCCGTTGTCGAAGAACGCTCGGGCGGCGTAGGCGAGGTAGTTGACGCGGTCGGCGTCGACGCCGACCTCGTCCAGGCTGCCGAAGGCGCGCTCGAACTCGGTGAAGCTGGTCACGAGCAGCGGCTTGTCGACCATGGCGACCCGCGGCGTGGTGAGCTGGTAGGCCACCGGGCCGTAGGCGGTCAGCCCGGCCATCCCGAACGTGCTGGTCGGCACCCCCTCGATCGACTTGGACCGGAAGCTCGTCTCCTCCAGGTAGACACCCGGAGTCAGGTACTCAGGCATGGTCTTTCCTCACCTCGGTTCGCTCAGGGTGTGAAGGGGACGGGCGCGATCAGGGTCAGCTCGCCGCCCACCGGAACGCTCAACCTCGGCACGGTGGCCGTGTTCGGGACGTAGCCGGGCGGGGTCGCGGTGCCGCGTAGCACGGCGTTGTCCAGCTCGGCGGGCAACGGCGGGTTGGACGGCCGGGCGAGGGGCTCCACGACGAGGTCGGCGTGCGGGTCGGTGTCGTCGGCGTCCGGGGCGGTGGCCGGGTCCGGTGCGGTGACCACCAGGTCGATCGCCAGGGTGCTGGGCGCGGGCGGCGGCAGCGACCCGGTCCCGGTCACGAGCAGCACGAACTCACCCCGCTCGTCGGCGTGCCCGTGGCCGACCGGGCCGTCCCCGGGCCGTACGGCGGTCAGGCGGGCCCAGCGCACCGGCTCGTCGCCGGTCCGGACGGTGCCGCGCACCACCGTGGCCCCGCGCGGCAGGCCGGCCGCGGCGGCGGGCCAGAGCCAGGGCCGCAACACCCGGGCCGCGGCCGGAACGACCGTCGGCGACGCCTCCGCCGCGAGGATCTCGGCGAGCGTCCACAGCGGCAGGTCGAACCGGCGGGCCGAGAAGCGCCGTCGCGGGTCGACCAGCCGCAGCCGCACACCGGTCGGCGTGGTGTGGTCGAAGCGGAGCTGGGACCGGCCGATCCCCCTGCGCTCCAGGGAGAGACACGGCCAGCGCGGGTCGGAGCCAGGAGGCAGCCGCCGCGGGTCGACCTCCCGGCCGACGTCCACCTCGGTGCGCACCCGCCGTCCGGTGACCGCGTCGACGCACTCCACGCCCAGCGCCAGCCGGTGCAGCACCGTGGCCTGGCCCACGACGGTGTCGACGACGTCGACGCTCACGGCAGCGACTCCGTGCGGGCGGCGACCGTTGTGACCGGCTCGGCCGTCACGCCGGCTCCTCCTTCGAGGACGACGACCCGGGCCAGGTAGAGCAGGCTCAGCCGGTAGTCGGTGGTCAGCGCCTGGAACGCCTCGCTCACCGATTCGACCGCGAGGTCGTCGGTGACCACCTGCACCATCTCGCCCGGGCGCCAGTTGCCGCTGGGATGCAGCAGCGGGCCGGTCAGGACGCTTTCGCTCTCGAGGATCTGCGCGGCCAGACCGAGCCACTCGAGCTCGCTCTCCACCACGGTGTCCCACGCCGAGAGCATCATGTGTATGCGCAGCGGGATCCGCGGGATGCCGTCCGCGCTGGAGACCGCGGACCACCCCGGCCGGGTCTCCGTGTCCACGCCGATCTTGTAGCAGTAGACCGACAGGGCCGGGAACTGGATGACCGCCGTCGGGCTGCTGTTCACCGCGTCGAAGTCGGCGGTGCCTGCCAGCACGGCGCGTGGGCGCGGTGGGGCGGGCAGCAGCTCGCCGATCCGCCGGTTGAGCAGATCGACGATGCTGCGGCCGACGGCGGCCAGCGCCCGGTGTCCTGCCATGGGCGGATCGTCCGCCCGGCGCGTCACGGAATCGTCGCCGAGCCGGCAGTTCCGCGGACGCCGGAACCAGACGAACGGCACGCTGGTCGGAACCTATGCGACGAAAGTGCCGTTCGTCGGCGAGGACGGGCGGCCGGCGACGGTGCGGTGACACCTGCAGCCACAGACTCCGGGCCGGAACCGACCCGAGGGGAGCGCCGATGCCCACGAACACCGACCATGATTACGGTGGTCACACCCCACCGGCGGGCTGCGATCCGGACCTGATCGATGCCCTCACCTGCGAGGCCGAGGGCATCGCGGCCCAGGCAGCCTACAACGCCGGGTCGCAGCCGGAGCTCAGGAAGGCCGCCGCCGACCACGCGACCGCGCGAAGCGCCTACCGAGCCGCGCGGACGGCCGCCATGCCGGAGGTGCAGGACCTGCGCCACCGGGTTGAGCAGCTGGTCGAGCGGATCCGATGCCTGATCAAGAACGACGAGACGGTGCGCTGCCTCGACCGGGCCTATCGGCGAATCTGCCGTCAGCTCGACAAGTGCGGTACGACCGGCGGGTGCTGTTCCGCCGAGAACTGCAATGTCGACAAGACCTGTCCGGACGACTACGACGAGCTGGTCAGCCGGATCGAGGAGTACAAGGGCCGCCTGCAGCGCGAGAAGGACTGCTTCACCATGCTGATCGCCGAGCCCGCGGCGTTGACGGTTCGGGTCGCCGCGGTCAAGACCGAGATCGATGCGATCACGGTCGATCTGGGCAAGGACCCGGCGACCGGCGGCCTCGAGAAACTGTACGTGTCCGGGCTGGTCGCGCGGCGCCACCTCGACGAGGTGTGGAACGGGTTCGACCGAACCAAGGACTTCCTGGACTGCTTGTGCCGTGCACTGACGTGCTGGACGAAGACCAGTGACGCCGTCTCGGTGCTCACCGGATGCAAGGCCGTCAAGGACTGTCAGGAGAAGGCCCGTCGCAAGCACTGCGAGGACCTCGCCACGAAGACCGTCGAGGAGGTCCTCTTCGAGTACGAGCGGCTGTGCGGCGACGATTCCTGCAAGGACGACGACGAGTCGTCCGACGACGGGGATGGTCACGGCGGGTACGACGGCGACCACGGTGAGCACGAGCACGGTGAGCACGGTGAGCACGGTGAGCACGACGGCGACGACGACGGCGAGAATGACAGCGGCGACGGCGACGACGGCGACTGCGGCTGCGGTCACGGACACCCACACAGCCGTCGTCACCATGACCACCCGCATCGCCACGGGAACGGTTCCCGCTAGGAAGCGCCTTTGCTCAGTCGGCAGTTCTCAGTCTAGGAGCGTCGCGGAGCCACGTCGGATGCGTATCGCAGGGGAGTTCAACACCCAGGGTGTCCGAGGGGGGACTTGAA
>WUUC01109201.1_pt1 | contig 33342 bp, 38 predicted proteins | sample 6278441 | NCBI WGS metagenome assembly WUUC01 (sample SAMN13675441, study PRJNA597444) | soil metagenome | isolation source: soil | place: USA: Washington | collected 2017-10
AGCAACTAGCAACTAGCAACTAGCAACTAGCAACTAGCAACTAGCAACTAGCAACTAGCAACTAGCGACTAGTAACTAGCAACTGCTGTTCTTCCGCACCCAGGCTACAACGCCATCGAAGCTGCGAAACTCGGCAAGCGATCTGACCGGTAGATCGGGATGCACCTCACGGGCCATTCGCGCCAAGGCGCAGCCGGGGCCGAGCTCGAGCAGGACTGATACTCCTGTCTCGAGCATCGCCTCGACGCAGCGCGACCACTCAATCTTCTGCGAGAGCTGCTTCGATAGGATTTCGATTGCTGTTTCGCGCTCGCGCACGAAGATAGGATTGATGCCTGCCACGATTGGGACAGACGGAGCGCGCAACGGCGATGCACGCAACGCGGATTCGAATCTAGAAACGGCTTCGGCGAGCAGCGGGGTGTGCGCCGGCACCGTCACCCGGAGCTGCACGGTTCTCGCGCCGCGCTCGCTTGCATCCGTGGCCGCGTGTTCGAGGTCCGGCTTTACGCCTCCGATGACAAAGTGATCGCTTCCGTTGACGATCGCGATATGCGAGCGATGCCGATCGCACAATTCCCGGACAGTATCGCGTCGAAGACCTTGCACAGCGAGCAGTCCGGATTCCGAGGGGCTTGCCGAATCCATCAGATCGGCGCGGCGCTGCGCGAGGCGGATCGTGTCCGAAGCGCTCAAGGCTCCTGCGCAGCCGTACGCAGCAAGCTCTCCAACGCTGTAGCCGGCGAAGACCGAAGGAGCAGGTAAGAGCGGGCTCAGCTCGCTCCACGCGGCAAGCTGTGCCGCGCAGATCAAGGGCTGGGCGAAGCGATTCGCGTAGATGTCGCCGCCGTCTTTTACCGCGGCGCGAAAATCGACCCCGGTAACTTGCGCGGCGGCAGCCAGCACCGCGCTTGCTGATTCGCCTTGAAGCAGCGCGAGCATTTCCGGCTGCTGGTTGCCCTGTCCTGAACAGATAATTCCGAGACTCACGCCGCGCGCGTTTCGAGTTCGTGCACGAGCAAAGTTGCGGCGAGCAGGTCGGCGGATCCGCCGGGACTCAAATCGCGTTCGACGAATTCTCGATGGATGCGCGACGCTTCTTCACGCCAATTCGCTTGATGGACGCTCCCGCGAGCAAGAAAACGGGCTGCCGATTCGCGCGCAAATCGAAGACCTTCGCGCTTGCCGCGATAAAGCAGGTTGGTATCTTCGAGGACCCCGACCAAGTGGAATAACACATGGACTGACGCACGGTTCCTGTCGCAGCCAGCGTCGAGCGCCGAGCGCAGCGCGGGGAGTCCGACTTCGCGGACGGTCGGAAAACCGAGCATTGCCTCTGCGCGCGCTCCGCCCGCGCCGTAACGCCATGCGGCTTCGAGACCATGGCTTGCGGCTGTTGGGACACTTTCCAATATCGCCTCGCCCCAACTCCGCCTAACCGTTTCTCCGAGGTTACGTGCAGAACATTTGATTCGGCGCCCATGCAGCCATCCGGTCGCTGCGCAAATGAGACCTAGAGTAAAAATTGCGCCACAGTGCGTGTTGACTCCGCGAGTCGCGCAAAACATTCGCGCCTCGGCGGCGATTCCCAGCCGCTGCAATTCTCGGAACGAGGCGCCCCGCATCCCGGCGGAAGCGACAGCCGAGAAATAATGACGGAGTGAAAACAAGCTTCGCATGAAAGTATCGGCGTCCATGTCTTCATGGCTGCCGGAATCGGCAGGCGTCACTAATCCAGGTTTCGGCGCGCATGCAAACTCAGCGTACAGCGCGCGAAGCGCGATGCGTCCGATCGTCCCTGCCGTTGCGAGCTCTTCGGAAGTGCGAATCAAGGCATCAGCTTCCTCAGCAGCACTTCGCGACTCTCCAGCGAAACCGATGCGAGGCGTTTGACCAGCACACAATCCTTGCCGGCTGCCATCTCTCGCCAGGCAACCGCTGCGCCGTCCGGCCAGACGATTTCGCCGTCTAACTTCAGTCGCGATTGCTGCGCCCACGATGACAAACGCATGACGACGCTCATGAGCTGGTCCCGGTCGCGCGGTCGCCATAGGAGATCGATGTCTGAAGAGCGAGTGACATAACGCTCGCCGGTGAGGTGCTGCCAGGCGAAAGAGCCGTAGACGTGAAACTCGATTCCTGCCGCCTCGGCCTTCCCGCACAGATCGCGCAGCCGCGCGCGCGATGCGCGGGGCGCGGAAGCGATCACTCCAGTGAGACGCGGTGGCGATGAAGTTTTTTGCACTGATCGAAGCGATGCGGTGAAACCAATTCGTATCCGTCCGTTGCATTTAGGTAGCGCGATTCCCAAATTCAATTCATCGGCCGCGAGTGTCGCGCTCCGGCGCGCTACGACGACAGGTAGATCACGGCAAATCCATCGAGCGACCAGCTCGCGATCTTCGGCATTCGCAGCGGCGACGCGCGCATTCGCGCCTAACCATACGAAGTCATGCCGATCCGGAAGCGCGCATCGAGGAATTTCAATCTCAGCTCGAGCGTTGTCGCGAACGGGCTCGATGCCGGCTTGGCGAAGGACGGCTGTCGAAGAGCCTTGCATCGATTTTTTAGCTCGGCAGTGGATCGTCCCGGACGCGCCGTGCAACGTCGAACGCGAACGCGCGCCCGCCTCGATCCGCACCGAGCTCGCGCCGCCGGTCCGCCGTTTCAGTCCCTAGCAACGCGCGCTCGAGATCGCGCGCGAGATCGCCTTCCCAGATCGCTTCCAGCGCTCCCATTTCGAAATAATTGTGCGAACCAGGGGCGAACACCGGCGAATCCTTGCTCAATTCTTCGAGCCGCTCCTGCGGGATCTTGGTGACCCGCGCCATCGCGGGCAGATTCATGACGCTGATTTCGGCGTCGTTCAAAGCGAAACATGCGTCCGCCATCATTCCGCCGGCGAGATAGCCGCCGCTTACCGCGTAGCCATACACGAGGCTGACAATGCGATGACCATTGCGGCGCGCAAGCTCGACGCACTTTGCGAGATGCGCCATGTAGCTGTTGATTCCAAGGAGCTCGTCGCGATGGCGCAGCCGCTGTCCCTGCGTGTCGAGCAAAATGAGAATCGGACGGCGCGGGTGGCTGCGTATCGTCTGCAATACGCTTGCCGCCATCGCGAACGCGATCTCGACGCCGATTGCGGCGCGGTTTGTCGTTCCGATCACCGTTACCGTCTGTTCGCCGCAGCGTCCGGTGCCGCGCAAAAAATCTCCCGTGCGTTCTATTGTGTGCCCCGAAGGAAAAAGTCGGTCCGCGACTTCAGTCCACTCCATCGTCAACTCCGCTTTCGGTCGACCGAAGCGACAAAAGTCGCCGCATCCATGAGCGGCAACGTTTCCGGCGAAGGCACACCGATGCGCCTCCAGATATCGAAAGCGTCACGGTATTCGCCGAAATTCTTGAGGCGATCGGCGAGAAGCTGGTGTTCCTTTTCGACGAGATCGAGGTCGAAAGGTGGAACGCCCTTTGCCAGCACTTTGATCGCAGCTGCACGGAACGCGCCGATATCGTCGTCGACGAGTCGATCTGCGTCACGCAGAAGATACCGATGCTTGCCGCCGGTCGTGCGCCACACCAGTGCGCGGTCGCGTGAGTCGAACTCCTCGACCCCGGCGGCGGTCTCGATGACTTCCGGCCCTGACATGCCGAGCCGGCCTTCCTCGCTCATGACAATTGCATCACAGCAGCGCGCGATGATTCCGGTTCCGCCGAAACAACCAAACGTTCCGCCGATCAATGCGACGACTGGAATTTCGGCGCCCCTCGCCGCTAAAAGCGCGCGCATCACCTCGGACACTGCAATCAGGCCGGCGTTGGCTTCGTGCAGCCGTACTCCGCCGGATTCGAGCAGCAGCAGCACCGCTGAAGGCCGTTCGCGCAGCGCGCGCTCGAGGAGACCGGCAATCTTCGCACCGTGTACTTCGCCGATCGCGCCGCCCATGAAACCCCCTTCTTGTGCCGCCGCGAGGACCGGCTTTCCCGAGAGTGCACCGCCACCGACGACAATTCCATCGTCGAACGCGGCGGGCAGATCGAGCATTCTGAGATGCGGACTGACCGCGCGCTGTGCGGGCGGCAGCAGCTCGCGAAAACTATGAAGATCGAGTACGCCCGCAAGACGGTGGCGTGCGCTCGCTTCGTAATAGCTATGCTTCATTCGCTGCCGGTAAACTCCTCGACCGCCTGATCGAGGCGCAGGCTCACGACTGCTGGGGTTGCGCCCATGTCATTGATCGAGATGTGCGCGTCGGCCAGCGGATGGCGCGCGAAGAAATCGTCGAGGACCGCTTTCCAGATCTGTCCAAAACCGCGCGCAGCCGTGTTGATCGTGATCTGGCACGCACCGTCGAGCTTCGCATTTTCGATCAAAACTTCGAGATTACCCGATGCCACAACTCCCACGAGCGTTGCGGGTTGCGCGCCCTTGAGCGCACCGTCCTTGAATTCGAATTGCAGTTGTTCCATGTCGTCACCAGTTCCTGAAGCGTTTGGGCGGGTTGTAAAGCCCCCCGGAAGCGCGCACCAGATCTTTGATCGAGCGCGCAGCGAGAAGATCGCGAGTCGCCATGCGTTTGTCGATTCCGAGGTCTTCGGCACGTATGACGATTCCGCGGTCGCGGAGATTTTCCACCATTTGCTTGTCGCGCTCGAGGCCGACCGGAGTGTAGCCCGCGACTCCGCGGATCGCGTGTTCGCGTTCTTCGCTGGAGCGGCAGAGCAGCAGATTCGCTATTCCTTCCTCGGTCACGATGTGGCTCACGTCGTCGCCATAGATCATGACCGGCGGCAACGGCATCTTTGCGGTTCGCGCAAGCTGCAAAGCATCCAGCTCTTCGACGAACGTGGGCTGCATGTGCTCACGATATGTTTCGACCGTCTGCACAACGAGCTTGCGGCCCCGCGGCATCGCTCCCGTCGTAGTTTCAGTGCCAGCCTTGAGCCATGCTTCGCTCGCATGGCGCCGTCCGCGCGCATCCGCGCCCATGTTCGGCGCGCCGCCGAAACCGGTGATGCGATCCAGCGTTGCGGTCGAGCTGTTTCCCGCCAGATCGATCTGCAGCGTCGAGCCGATGAACATATCGCAGGCATAGTGCCCAGCCGCCTGGCAGAACGCGCGGTTCGAGCGCATCGAACCGTCGGCTCCGGTGAAAAAAACGTCCGGCCGCGCCGCGATGTACTTTTCCATCCCGAGCTCGGAGCCGAAAGAATGAACCGACTCGACAAACCCTGCCTCGATCGCGGGAATCAGCGTCGGGTGCGGGTTGAGCGCCCAGTGCGTACAGATCTTTCCTTTGAGCCCGAGCTCGGCCGCATACGTCGGCAGCAGAAGCTCGATCGCGGCGGTGTCGAATCCGATGCCGTGATTGAGCCGCTTGATTCCATATTCCGCGTAGATTCCCTTGATCACGAGCATCGCCATCAGCACCTGAATTTCCGAAATCTGTGCTGGATCGCGGGTGAACAACGGCTCGATGTAGTGAGGCCGCGGACTCAAGACCACAAAATCGACCCAGTCGGCGGGAATATCGACGCGGGGTAATGCGTCCAGCAATTCGTTGACCTGTGCAATGACGATTCCGCTCTTGAACGCGGTCGCTTCGACGATTGCCGGAGTGTCCTCGGTGTTCGGACCGGTATACAAGTTTCCCGCGTCGTCCGCGGCTTGCGCAGCGATGAGCGCAACCCGCGGGGTGAGATCCATGTAATAGCGTCCGAAGAGCTCGAGATAAGTATGGATCGCGCCGATCTCTATCCGACTTTCCTGGACCAGCCGGGCAAGCCGCGCGCCCTGAGGTCCGGAGAAAGAAAAGTCGAGGCGCTTCGCAAGTCCGCGTTCGAAGACTTCGAGATGTTCGGGGAGCGCGAGCACCGATTGCACCATGTGCAGGCTGTGGATTTTTGCGGAATCGACGCTCGCCAGCGTTTTCGCGAGAAAGTCCGCCTGCTTCTGATTGTTTCCCTCGAGACAGACGCGGTCGCCGGGCTCGATAACGCTTTCGAGCAACGCTGCCGCGTTGGCGGCGTCAACATGCTTTCCGCACGCGATGCTTGCCGCCCGTTCAAGCCTCAGCCGGCGCCCGCGCGGTTGGCTGTCCCAGACATTCATTCAGTATCTCCGCGCTTTGTGCGTATGACGGATGCGAAGTAATTGCGGCGTCGCTAGGAATCAATCAACGGTAGCGCCGGAGTCCTTCACCACCTTCGCCCACTTGACCGTTTCCTGCCGTATGACTTTGGCGAATTCCTCAGGAGTGTTGCCGCCAGGCTCAGAACTGATTCCGGCAAGTCTTTCCTTGATATCGGGAGTCTGCAGAATCTTGGCGACCTCGCTGTGCAGACGGGAGATAATCTCCTTCGGAGTTCCAGCCGGCGCCAACAGGCCGTACCACGTGAGCACCTCGTAGCCCGACAGGCCGCTTTCGGCGACAGTCGGGACTTCCGGAAGCGCCGGAGACCGCTTCGCGGTCGTGATCGCGAGCGGCTTTACTTTGCCCGCTTTGATCTGCGGAGTTGCCGACGCCGCGGTCTCGAATGCGACGTTCACTTGTCCGCCAATGAGGTCGTTCATCATCGGACCGCCGCCCTTGTACGGGATGTGCTGCAAGTCAACCTGCGCCATGCTCTTGAATAGTTCAGCCGCCATGTGATGCGACGTGCCGCTTCCTGCCGAGCCGTACGTAATGCTCCCGGGCTTAGCCTTGGCGAGCGCAATGAGCTCCTGCACGTTCTTGGCCGGGACGGACGGGTGGACGATGAGGAAGTTCGGCACCCAGGCCATAACGGTGATCGGCGTCAGGTCCTTTTCAAAGTCGTACGGAAGCTTTTTGTAAAGCGTCGTTGCGATCGTGTGATGTACTGCGCCCACCAACAGCGTGTAGCCGTCGGGCGCGGCTCTCGCGACGTTCCCGGCACCCAGCGTTCCGCCGGCGCCGCCGCGGTTGTCGACGATGACCGGCTGCTTCAGCGCCTCAGAAAGTTTTTGCGCGACAGGCCGCGTGATGAGGTCGGTTGTGCCGCCGGCAGGGAACGGAACGACGACTGTGATGGGCTTGCTTGGCCAGGTATCGGCCAGGGCAGGGACGTGGAGAATGCACAGAGCGAGAACAACGAGCTTCAGAAACCTCATTTGTTTCCTCCTCGGCTGGTGATCTTGTTTGCGGGTTGCGCCTCTTTTTTTTGGCAACCCAACGATTCCATGGTAGACGATGGAAGCGTGTTTTGCCGAAGACGTGAAATCAAGGTCACGCCTTGATGCTCTCCTTCACCGCCAACTCGGCGAGCGCACGATGCACGACTTTTCCTTTCGCGATTTGCAACCCATTCTCAAGCCCGGGATCATCGCTCAGCGCGCCGTCCACTCCCTTGTTCGCGATCGCCCGAATGTACGGCAGCGTTGCGTGTGTCAACGCAAGAGTTGCGGTGCGCGCGCACGCGGCAGGCATGTTCGGAACACAGTAGTGCACGACGCCTTCGTCGACGTAGAAGGGATTCGAATGCGAGCTTGCCCGCGATGTCTCGGAAATCCCGCCCTGGTCGATGGCGACGTCGACCAATGTCGATCCCTTCCGCATGCTCGCGACCAGCGTTTTCTTGATGACCTTCGGGGTCAGTTTGCCGGGAACGTGCAATGCGCCGATCAGCATGTCGCACTCGCGAACCGTTTGCTCGATGCTCGTCGGATCGGCGAAGCGCGTTTTGACGCGCCCCTGATACAGCTCGTCGAACGAGTTGAGCCGCCCTGCGTCGCGGTCGACGATGGTCACGTCAGCGCCCATGCCGAAAGCGATTCGCGCCGCGTTTCCGCCAACTGTTCCCGCGCCGATGATCGCGACTTTCGCAGGAAGCACTCCGGGCATTCCCGAAAGCAGCATGCCGCTTCCGCCGTTGGCCATCGTGAGTCCGAGCGCTCCCATCTGCGGTGCGAGGCGCCCGGCAATCTGCGACATCGGAGTAAGAAGTGGAAGCGCACCCTTGTTATCGCTCACCGTCTCGTAGGCGATCGCAATGCCGTTTGCATCAAGGAGCGCGCGAAGAAGATCCGGGTTGGGAGCGAGGTGCAGATAGCCGAAGAGAATCTGTCCGGGGTGCAGCAACGGAAATTCTTCGGGCTGCAGCTCCTTCACTTTGACGATGAGCTCGCACTCATACACGCTGCGCGACTCCGCGACAATCTTCGCCCCGGAGTGCTCGTATTGCGAGTCGTCGAAGCCAATCCTGGCTCCCGCGTTGGTCTCGATATGCACCTGGTGCCCGGCGTCGACCAACGCTCTTGCTCCGACGGGAGTGAGTCCGACTCGATACTCGTGATCCTTGATTTCCCTTGGTACGCCGATTCGCATGCGATTTAGGTATGGGATCTATGTTTCCGTTCCAGAAAGTCCGCCAGGAATGTGAGCCGCGTGCAAGACCTCGTGCGCCGGCCGATCAGATTCCGGTAAATAAGAAGTCTATTGCAGCGATGATTTTGGTCCTTTCGTCCTTGAAACTCATTACTGCTATTTTTACGGCCTCCGAGGCAGACGATCTCGCCGAGGAGTTGTATCAAGGCGTCATGCGCTGCTATCAGCAAATGGATCGCCGCGCTGAAGTTCTCGCGGTCTATCGGCGCATGCGGCAAACGCTGTCGATCACCATGGAATCAAACCTTCTCCAATGTCGGAAGCGTTGTATCGCAGTTTGAGCGGAGTACAACGCGCATGTCATTCTGAACGAAGTGAAGAATCTGTCTTTAGATTCTGCAGCAAGGAGATTCTTCGGGCTTCGCTCTTGAGAACCGTGATTCGGTTGTCATTCTGAGTGCATTGAAACTGGTTTTGGTTCGGCGGCGGCGTGAGCGCGCGGCTGCCTCAATACAGTTCGAGACAAGCAATCGCGGCATCGTGCGAAAAACCGATCATGTTTTCTTTGTGCCTTTCTAGAAGGGTGAGCAAACGCTCATTAGAGATATTGCTGCACTTGAGCCAGACGATTTTGGGTGGGAAACCACGGACCAAACTCAGTTCGTAGAAGTCCGAATCTTTGGTCACTATCGTAAAGCCATGGCCTTTTGCATGCCGCCAGACTGCTTCGTCACCGGCTCAGCCATTCCGATCAAACGAACCTGCGCTGATCCAGGAAACGTCTTCTCCAATTGCTCCAGCAAGCGAAAAGGAAGATTCTGATCGAGTAATAGCTTCAATCAGCGTGCGAGGCAAAATGCTCTCTGTCCGCAGCCAATTCCAGGCATGCGCGAATATCGTCAGCTTCCAGTTCGGGATAATCGCGAAGTATTTCCTCAGTGGACATTCCCGCAGCGAGCCAGCAGAGAACGTCGTACACCGTTATACGCATCGAACGTATGCAGGGCTTGCCCCCTCGTTTGCCGGCCTCGATCGTGATGCGGTCCCGGTAGGTCTCACGGTAGGTCATTTGCATTCCTGGCGTCACCAAGTTTAATCCTTTCGCCGTTCCGAAGTCACCGCTGAGCAAGTTCCACAAGCGTCGGGCAACTGCAGAATTTCCAATCCGTAACTCATCTGAAAGTCTCTCTTCGTTAGTCTGGCGGCAATGCAAGGCGGGATGAAGCAGTGCTTTGCAGAGCAGAACGTAACCCAACTTAACTTCTAGGAGATGACCATGTTGAAGAAATCGATCGCAATCGCACTTTTCGCATTCGGTGTTCAAAACGCGTTTGCCGGCAACCAGCAGGCGCAACATATGATTCAGGGCGGCAACTCTGTCGCAGGAGTCTCGCTTCCCGCTTCGTCCGCTTACAACGTCGCATCGAGCAACGATCAAGGCCGCTCGCTGCTTGCGCCAACGTTTGTAAGAGGCGCGTACGTCGGAACGTCGACCATCGTTGCGGCAGACGGCCACGAGCAAGCGAGACGCCTGCTGGTCGCGCAATGAGGACTGGAGAGCCGGGCAGAGCTTTCTGCCTGGCTCGCCAACCGACCGGATTGCAAAATGCGCACCTCACTCAAACCGCTCTTTAACCTCGCGATCGCCGCGTTGATCTCGCAGTCGGCGCCGGAGTGGGGCGCGCATCTGCTCTCGTGCGGGTTCACTCATGCGTTACGCACTATCCAATCCGCGGAAGCGACGAAACAACGCGAACAGCAACGTTCGGCTTCGCGCTTTTTTCAATCGGTAAGAAATATGTAAGACAACCGCGCTTAATCTGACCTCTGTCAAGCCGCGACCGTCGCGGAAGCCAAAGGAGGCCATCATGCAAGTCGTTTACACACGTAGTACGTTTGCCAACCGCTCTGCACGTCTGTCACACCAAGTAAAGGCCTGGGTCAAGCGCGCTGCACCATCGCTCGTGATCGGGCTGGCAATTATCGGCACGCTGCATTTAGCCGGCATGAACCTGTTGTCGCAGTCCACCGCAAGCGTGGAACCGCCGATTGCCAACACACCGATTCAGCATCCGTATGGCTATTTCCCGGACCAGTTTGTGAACCAGGCGACAGTCATTGAACCGCCGATAGAACAGTTCTAGAGAGTAATCTGCCGACGGGCGAAGACCTTTGGCGGCTTGTGTCTATTCAATGCGCTCGGGCGTTTTTTCTGGGCCGTAGTGTCCGACCATATCGGGCGCCATCGCGCGTTTGCGCTCCTCTTCGGCATTCAGACGTGCGTGTTTGCGCTGTTCGGCGAGCTGCACTCGCTGCCTGCGGTAATTGTCGCCTATGCCATTGTCCTCCTTTGCTTCGGCGGCGGCTTCGGAACAATGCCGTCGTTCAACGCCGACTATGTCGGTACTCGCCACATGGGAGCGAACTACGGCGCGATGCTCACAGCCTGGGGAGTTGCGGGCGTTATCGGTCCGCTCCTGGCGGCGGACATCAAAGATGCAATTGGATCTTTCAGCGGCGCGCTTCCCATAGTCGCCGTGATGCTGCTAGTCGCGATGGTTTTGCTGATGGTTATAAGAAAGCCGCAAGCTGGTGTGCGGCGATCGGCTCCTCGTATCGTCCTGCACGCGCTGCCTAATCCACCGAAGCAACGAAGCGTAGCCACCCGGCTTGCTTCCGGTCTTTGAAATTCGCGATTCGTACTTGCGTGTAAAGCGCTACAAACTGGAGGCGACATCATGAACACGAGAGACGTCCCGCTTATTGTCATCGAGAGTAATGCGGCCGACTACCGCACAGATCAGTGAGGATCAGACGAGCTCCTCCGTTGAAGGGTACGGGCGCTGCCTGTGCCCTTCTTTTTTCTAAGAACGGCTGGGGTACTAGAATGGAATCGAGCGCTTCTTTCGGCCTAATCAAGCCAGCGTCTCTGTCAAAATGGAGAAAGATGACATCGATCACGGTCGCGGGAATACGTTCGCCGCTTATCGATGCGGGTACTGCAGGCGCTTCAGAGGCGATCGTCTTCGTTCACGGCAACCCCGGCTCGTCGCGCGATTGGGAAGATCTGATTCGCCGCGTCAGCCCGTTTGCGCGCGCGGTCGCATTCGACATGCCGGGGTTCGGGCGCGCCGATAAGCCGAAGGTTCTCAACTACACGATCGAAGGCTACGCTCGGCATCTCGGCGCTGCGCTCGCTGCGCTCAACATCGAGCGCACACCTTGTTCTGCACGACTTCGGCGGCGCCTGGGGGTTGGCGTGGGCGGCGATGAATCCACAGGCTTTCGCAAGCGTCATGCTGATCAATATCGGCATCCTGCCCGGTTATCACTGGCACTACCTCGCGAAGATCTGGCGCACGCCTGTCGTCGGCGAGATCTTTAACGCCACAACGACGCGTTTCGGCTTTCGCGCTTTGCTCAAGCACGGCAACCCGCGCGGAATGCCGGAACCCTTCGTCGACCGCATGTACGACGATCTCGATCGTGGGACCAAGCGAGCGATACTGAAACTCTATCGAGCGACCAATGATCTCGATGGCCTCGCGGGATGGGTAGCGAGGACGCTGCAACCGCTGAATCGCCCTGCACTTGTCGTATGGGGCAAACACGATCCGTATCTTCCGGTTGCCTATGCCGAGCGGCAACGCCAGGTTTTTCCTGAAGCAAAAATAGAAATTCTCGAAGGAAGCGGGCATTGGCCATTCGCCGACGACCCCGAGCGGTTCGCGGCGATCGCCGTGCCGTTCCTGAAGAAGGTCATGAAAGGAGGAGAGCAATGAACAAAACCAGCTACGACGTCCTCATTGTTGGTGCAAGTCTTGCAGGATGCACCGCGGCCACCTTGTTTGCTCGCCGCGGGCTTAAAGTTGCGCTCGTCGAGCGTAATCCGCACCTCAAGCACTACAAAAGAATGTGTACGCACTTCATTCAGGCTTCCACGACGCCCACGATCGAGCGTCTCGGAATCGCGAAGAAAATCGAAGCCGCAGGCGGCATTCGCAACGGCGTCGATCTCTGGACTCGGTGGGGTTGGATTGTCGACACGACCGATGATGGCAAACATCCGGCGTACGGCTACAACATTCGCAGAAGCGTGCTCGAACCGATGCTGCGCGAACTTGTGCTCAGTACGAATGGTGTGGATTTGATGCCGGGGTTAACCGCCAACAAGTTGCGCTACGCGGGTGGCCGATTCAGCGGCATCGAGGTCTTCGACCGGGGAGGTCGAAAAGACGAACTGAAGGCGCGTCTCATCGTTGCTGCCGACGGCCGGCATTCGCGTATGGCGGAGCTTTCCGGAGTGAAGACGACGCGCAAGGCGCATAACCGCTTCGGTTACTTCGCGCACTACCGCGGCTTGCGCCTGGCCTCCGGGAAGCGCTCCCGGATGTGGTTTCTCGAGCCAGATATCGCCTACACATTCCCAAACGAGGACGATGTCACCGTGGTCGCATGCATGCTCGCCAAAGACAAGCTTCCGACGTGGAAAGACGATCCCGAAGCGGCGTTCAAGGCTTTTTTCGACGAGCTTCCCGAAGGACCGCGTCTGGGTGACGCCACGCGAGTGTCGGAGCTATATGGAATGATCGATATGACGAATACGTTGCGTCCAGCGGTTCACAAAGGAATGGCTCTTATCGGTGACGCAGCGATGGCGAACGATCCTCTGTGGGGAGTGGGATGCGGATGGGCGTTCCAATCAGCCGAGTGGCTGGTGGATTGCACCGCAAAGGCGTTGCTGCGCAACACCAACCTGGATCGCGCGCTCGATGCATATCGCAAGAAGCATAAGAGCGGGCTTTCCGGGCATGAGTTTTTGATTTCTGATTTTGCGACCGCCCGCGCGTTCAATCCGATCGAGAGGCTTATGTATTCCGCGGCGACGCGGGACAAGAAGTTGGCGCACCACTTTATATTATTCGGTCAGCGCAGCATCGGCGCGCTCCAGTTCCTATCGCCGCTCGCGATCGCGAGGTCAGCGTGGGTGAATATGACGTGGAAAACTCCAGTGCATGGACAGCAGACGGCTTGAGGAACTCGTCATCCGGCGGTCTGCGCAAGGCGACGATGGCAAATCGCGTCGCGTCGCGAAGCCGCTGGATTCCAGCTTCCGCCGGAATGACGACTCCGTAAAAAGGGAATCGTCATTCCGGACACGCGTAAGCGCGATCCGGAATCCAAGGTTTCGGACATTTTATGATGCCGCGCCTAATCCCACGGGCGTCCGGCGAACCGCCTTTGTGGACGCCCTGCTGGCTGCCTAAGAGCGCTGGGAACTCATATTTCAAACAATCGGATAAACATCAGCATCAGAGATGTTTTGAACTGCCCCCTCTCACTCTGAGAGACGCTGTATCAGGAATATCAGCCATGCCGCGCGGCAGCGGCGAGTTCCCTGTCGAGTGTGATCAACTCGCAGTCCAGCGAATTTGCAAGCCACAGATAGGCCGCGTCATAGATAGTCAGTTGTTTTCTCTCTGCGAGAGCAACCGCTTCATGCAATTGCACGATGGCTGTTTTTATTTCCATGCGCGGGAAAAGCATGAGCGCCGATATCAAGCGCTCGCGATTGGCGGGATGGAGTCCAATCTTCTTCAGGCAAACGCTTGCCAGCTCGAAGGGCAGGAGCGCCGGGGCGACAAGTTCGCTATCGCCGATTCGTTCAACGATTTTTTCCGCGTCTGGTTCACCGAATATGAGAGCGGCCAGAGCTGACGCGTCAATGACTTTAGCGAGCATTGCGGTCGCTGCGGATCATCGCCGCCGCTTCACGAGGCGAACGCAGTTTCGCGGCGCGTATCCGCTCAAGAACATCGGACGCCGTCAGCTTACTCGGGGCGGCGACGGCTTCCTGCAGCAGAGACATCAGCTCTCCCTGCAGCGACCGATTATTTGCCTTGGCGCGCGCGCGGAGCTGCGCCGCCAGGTTGTCGGGAACGTTCTTGATCGAAAGATTGACCGCCACAATTCTTGAGTAGAGTTAAAATGGAGCCATTTTAGAACCATCCCAATCAAGCAGTCAATCCGCATTTCGCATTTCAAACACGGCGCTGTTTCCGTCCGCGCGTTTATCAATCCGGCCTCAATCGGTAAGCGCCGCGCGTTAATCGCGCCGCATCCGGCCCTTTCGCTGTAAGGGCAGCGCCTACCGACGACGCCGATCGCCGCCGGATACCGAATCTGTTCCCTATCTGTAATGCGCTGGCGGGTAATGTGTGCTTTACCGTGAGCGTTCCATTGCCTGTCGAAAGCTACATCGTCCGAATTTACCGCCGCTTCTCGGATGGAGACCTCAACGGCATCGTCGAAGAGGTCTCGGCAGGCACCGCTACGGCATTCAAGGACAAGGATGAGCTTTGGCGAATTCTCGCCGCGGTTTCGCGGAGAAGGCAAGGCAAAGGAAGCCGAAAAGGATACAGGCGCTGGCGAAGGACTAAACAAGCGAAATGCGAGAGAGGTTGGTAATGAATTGGGTTCATCGCGATTGATCTTTAACCAGGTATTTCAATCACTGAGGAGAAAGTCATGGGCACTGCTACCGCGAGAGAAGACCCGAGAATCGACGAAAAACTTTAGCGCATTCGCGAGGGCGCACGAGCATTCGCCAAACTTTCCATCGCGGAGCGCCTCGCGCTTGCGCGTTCGATGCAAAGGGGGGTATCTCAAGCATGCCGAGGCAATGGTCAAAGCGGGTTGCGCGGCAAAGGGAATCGCCGCGACGGGCGAGGAGTGGACGCTCAACCCATGGATGACGGTGCGCCATCTGCGGCTGATCATCGAATCGCTGGAGGCGATCCAGAAGACGGGGAATACCCGCATCGGGAAGATTTCGCACGCCGCGGACGGGCGGCTCAACGTTCAGGTTTTTCCCTATAGCACGCTCGACAGGATGCTCTTTTCGAAGGTAACGGTCGACGTTCGCATGCAGGCGAAAGTGACGGAATCGACCGTGCACGAGTCCCGCGCCAGTTTTTACAAAAAGCCCGATCACCAGGGCCGTGTCTGCCTCGTGCTCGGCGCCGGAAATATCGCGGCGGTGGCGACGATGGACGTGCTCTCGAAGATGTTCAACGAAGGTAAGGCGGTCGTGTTCAAGATGAATCCGGTTAACGCGTATGTAGGGCCGTACATCGAGCAGGCATGGCGTGAGGCAATCGACAAGAACTATCTCACGATGGTGTATGGCGGTGTGGAAGAGGGCGCATACCTCGTACGGCATGACGCGATCGACGAAATCCACATAACCGGTTCGGACAAGACTTACGACGCAATCGTCTGGGGGCCAGCGGGACCGCAGCGGGCGGCGCGCAAAGTAAGGAACGACCCGGTGATGAAAAAACCCATCACGGCAGAGCTCGGCAACGTTTCTCCGGTGATCGTCATTCCCGGTCCCTATACCGAAAAGGAGCTGCGCTATCAGGCCGAAGACATCGCGGGCACCAATACGACCAACGGCTCTTTCAACTGCAATGCCGCGCGCATCGTCGTCACGGCGCGTGGTTCAGGCGAACGCAAGCAGATTCTTGCCGGGCTCGAGAGCGTCTTTGCGGCGGCCCCGCTGCGTTCCGCGTACTACCCCGGCTCGCGCGAGCGTTGCCAGGAGCTGACTCGCGAGCGCAAAAGCGCTCGCACATTTGGCGCTCCCGGCAACAACACTCTTCCCTGGACTGTGGTATCGCTGGATGCCGCCGACGTCTCGGAGCGCGCATTCGCGGAGGAATATTTTTGTCCGGTGCTCAGCGAAACCGAAATTGGCAGCACCGATCCGGTGGAATTTCTCGATGCGGCGGTCAGTTTCGCCAATGAGCGCCTCTGGGGAACGCTCACCGCCACTTTGATCGTCCATCCAAAAAGTATGAAGGACAAACGAATCAGCGAAGCAGTCGAAAATGCGATCGCAAAGCTGCGCTACGGAACGATTGGTGTCAACGCGTGGCCGGGAATGTCGTTCGCGTTCTGCACTCCGCCGTGGGGAGCTTTTCCGGGATCGACGCAAAAAGATATCCAGAGCGGAACCGGATTCGTGCACAACACGCCGATGCTTGAGGGGATCGAAAAAGCGGTGCTGCGGCATCCGCTGACGACTTTTCCTAAGCCTGCATACTTCCCCAGCCATCGTACAGTCGATTCGCTGATGCGGCGCATGACGGCGCTGGAAGAAAAGCAAGCGTTCGGCAAGGTGCCTCCCGTGCTTGCGGCTGCGATGCGCGGATAGCTTGGTTTCCGGCACCGCGGCTTGGAATACGCCCGGCCGCGCTGCGCGTCCTACTCTCTAATCTCGATGCGGCCCAATGGATCCGCGCGGAGAGTGATTCGCGCATCGGACAGAGTGAGGGTCATATCGAAGGGAGCGTTAAATCCTGAAGGGTTGAAAACGAGCGCGTCGGTCGTCGCGGCTTTGACACCGTTGATACTGGCTGCCGCAACCCGCATATCTCCCGGCCACTGGCGGACTCCGAAATTTTCATCGCGCTCGATCGGTCGCCACTTTCCGTCCGCCTCCAGCCTGTAGAACGCGTGCACTTGGTTTTCGCTTTTCCACGCGAGCACCTCACCTGACGTAATCGCGTCGTCGCGCGCCTGCTGCAGCAGCAATGAGAGTTGCTCGCCTTCAGTTTTCAAAACATCGCGCGCACTGCGCGAGAAATTGACGGCGGCGATGCCGATCACAATTCCGATGATGAACATCACCACCAGGATTTCGATGAGAGTGAAACCGCTCCTGAATGATGAAGGATGAAGGATGAAGGATGAAGAAACGGATGAGGGATGAGGAATACGGGATGAGGGATGAACGGAAAGCATGAAGGCTGAAGGATGAAAAGAAGGAATTGTGATTCTGAACGAGAATAGCGCGATCTGCGTTCAAGACATCGCTGAGATTCCAGCGCCGGCCCCGTAGTGCTTTCATACGGGGTTCGCCGGAATGACGTTTCGAACGAGAGGACGCGAGTGAAAGACGGCATCGTCATTCCGGACAAGCGTAGCGCGATCCGGAATCCATAGAAAAGCCCGCTGGATTTCGGCTTTCGCCGGAATGACATGTTCGTAACGGAGGGCGAAGGATGGGCCGCCGTCATCCTGAGCATCGTTCGATTGCACTGAAAACAGGCTCCGCGCGAAGAATCTGCTTTCTGTCATTCGTGCTCTGATGCTCATAGTGGGCGGGGTCATCGCTATTTCGCAGATGAGGCCGCGCCGTCCCGAAACGCTGCGCCGACATGACGCCGGCAAAGTAGCGTGGGAGCGTAGCGACCGAAACTCTAACGCGAACCTGCTACCAGTTCCCGATATCGGCGGCGGTCCCTTCGCCGCCCGGTTCGCGGTCCGCGCCCAAGCTGAACACGTCGACTTCGCTTCGCACTCCCGGATTGAGATACCGGTAATCGTTATCCCACGGATCTTTGGGAAGGCGGTCGAGATAGCCGCCGTTCTTCCAGTTGGGCGGGATCGGATTCGTCGTCGGTTTCGTGACGAGCGCCTGCAACCCCTGATCGGTCGTGGGGTATACGTGGTTGTCGAGCCGGTAAAGCTTGAGCGCCTGGCCTAATGACGCGATGTCCTGCTTCGCCGCAACGATGCGGGCCTCGTCCGGCCGCGACATGATGCGCGGCACGATCAAAGTCGCGAGAATGCCGATGATTACGACGACGACCATGATTTCGATCAAGGTGAAGCCAGAGTGTCTCTTCATCATGATTTCCTCGGTGCGCGAGATTATCACAGAACGTACGCGGCGGCGGAGCGCCAAGACCTGCTGATGAGATGATGCGGAAGCCCACCCGTCGAACGACCGGTGGGGAAGAGACAAACTCAGTTGTCGAGCGAAACCGCGATATCGACGACGTTCACGTCGAAGCCGGCGGTGCGACGGGACGCGCCCGTCAACAGATTGACTTGATACAAACGATACTTGCCATTCTCGAGTAGCGTTACGAATCCGCGATTTTCGACGGTGCGCCCATCCTGATTGACGCGGCTCGCAATGTCGAATCCGGTCGTCGCATCGGGATCGATCGCCAGCGTTCCAGTCGCGGAAAGCGTACCGCTGTTCGCGGGCGCCTGGATCGCGAGCTGATTGCTATCAGTATTGATGACAAACAACGTGGTACCGGTCGCCGTATCGAGATCGTTATTGGTATACGCGGCCGCGGTTACATTGAGCGTGGTGCCCGCGGTTGGCGGAGACGACAAAGCAATGTCGGCAGCGGTCGTAGCGGGCAGCGTTGCGAAAGGATGTCGAAGGTTTTGCCCGGTGTTGCTGATGATCCGGAGCGCGTTTGCCGCGGGGTTGAAGTCAACGCCGAATTGCGTGCCATCGAGCGCGACGGTCAGGCGATCGACCAGAGTGAGCGCGGCATTGGTGGTGTCGATCGTGTATAGCCCGCCCTGATTTCCGACGCCATACAGCAGCCCGTCCTGCACACGGAAATCGACTCCGACGAGCGCCGTGTCGGTTTGGACGCCGCTGAACGCGCCAACGAGACGCGTCGTCTGCGGAGAATTAGTTCTGAAGCGGACGAGATTTCCGTCGTCGGTCAATCCGAACGCGCGCAGACTCTCCTGCACGCCGAATTGCTGTGCGTTTGCTACGGGGACGGCGGAAAACACGGCGCACACCGCGTCGGCCACCATCGCCATTTTTCCAAGCTTGTTCATATTGGCTCCTCAAATTGGAAGAAAGTGCGCCATCGAAGACATGGCGCTCGTAACTACACCGCGGTCTTAGATTTGGATGCGCGGAGGATGAACAAGCATGGGCGATGCTGTATTTTGTTACCGACCTCTTTGGCTGCCTTTTCGGTGCTCTTGACCCATTCGCCCGCAAACGAGCCCGATTCCGAAAACGGTGTAGATGACCGCGAGTGAGCGTTTTTTGAGACGCTTTTCGAACCCCGGCGTCAGGCGCTTGGGCGTGATCGTGTAATCGACGAGACAAGCGAGCGCCGCTACGCTGAGCGCTCGCAGCAGGGTGCGCGACGCTGATTTGGTAGGCGCAAGCGCAGACCAGCGCTCAAACAGCACCGCCCAGAAAATCGATGCCAGATGGTGGATGAGATAGCCGACAAGCGTGTAGCGGACGCTCAAGCCTTTACTGTGCGCCGCGCGTTCGCCCCAGATCCAGTGGCTCGTTGCGTTTGTCGGCGCGACAAAGTTGTCGCAGTCGCGCTTGCCGCAGAAGGCGCTCGCGATCGTCGACAGCACGCTCGCAGTGCTGCCCGAAATTAGTGCGCGCTGCGCGAGCTCTTCCGGCGTATCGCCGCGGCGAGTATTGAAACGGTCCATGCAGGTCTTGGTCGTAGCTATGAATCATAGGATGGTGTTGAAACAGCGGCAGTTCCGCAAGCGATAGGAGAGGCGTTGGTCATTTTGCTGACCGGTGCGACTGGATTCATCGGCCGACCTTTGAGCGAAGCGCTGGTCGCGGCGGGGCACGACGTCATGTGCGCGGTGCGCGGCGCGGATACGTCGAACTCATTGCACTCCTGCTATCGGCACGTCCATGCCGACTTCGGTCGCGACTTCGAGGCGGAAGCGTGGTTACCCCGGCTTGCTGGAGTGGATGCGGTCATCAACGCGGTTGGCATACTTCGTGAAAGCAAGTCGCAGTCTTTCGAAGCGATCCACGTCAATGCGCCGCGGGCGCTTTTCTCAGCGAGCGATACTGCAGGCGTTCGACTCGTGATACAAATCTCCGCGCTTGGCGCAGACGAGCACGCGAAGAGCCGCTATCACCTGAGCAAGAAAACCGCGGACGATTTCCTGCGCTCGCTAGCGGTGCCGTCGGTCGTCGTGCAGCCGTCTCTGGTGTACGGGCCGGGCGGAACTAGCGCTCGACTTTTCACGACGCTGGCGAGTTTGCCGCTGATTCCTCTTCCGGGAAGAGGTGAGCAGGGCGTGCAGCCGATTCACATCGACGATCTCGTCGAAGCGATCGTCAAACTCGTTGAAACCAATACATTCCGCGGCGAACGCATTCCCCTCGTCGGGCCGCAGCCGCTTACGCTGCGCGAATTCCTCGCGCGGCTTCGGCACGCGATGGGATCGGGGCGCGCATACTTCCTTCCCGTCCCCGCGGCAGTGGTGCGCGCATCAGCGAAAATCGCTGCTGCGATTCCGGGAAGTTTGCTCGACAGCGAAACACTTGCGATGCTCGAGCGCGGGAATACGGCGGATCCTTCCGCCACTCGCACCTTGCTTGGCCGCGAGCCGCGGCAGATAGAAGATTTCGTGAATCCCCACGCCCGCACTCTCGGCAAACTCGAATGGCTGCTGTCGCTCATGCGCTTCGGCATCGCGCTCGTCTGGATTGTTACGGGGATTCTGTCGCTCGGTGTTTATCCTGTCGCGGAAAGCTATGCGCTGCTTGCGCGAGTCGGGATTGAAGGGGTGCTTGCGCCACTTTTTTTGTATGGCGCCGCTTTGATCGACATCGCGTTCGGCATCGCGATACTTGCGATGAAAAAACGTCGCCTGCTGTGGCTAGCGCAGATTGCAGTGATCGTGTTCTACACCGCGATCATCACCTGGAAACTGCCGGAGTTCTGGCTGCATCCGTACGGTCCTATCCTGAAAAACATTCCGATGCTGATCGCAATCTGGATGCTCTACGAGCTCGAGGAGCGCTGATGGAATATCTGATCTGGAAGTGGCTGCACATTCTGTCTTCGACCTTGCTCTTCGGCACAGGTCTCGGCTCCGCGTTCTATATGTTCTTCACCAATCGCACTCGCGACGTGCGCACGATCGCAGTCGTCGTCAAGCATGTGGTGATCGCCGATTGGTTGTTCACTGCCACGACCGTCGTGTTCCAGCCTTTGAGCGGCTTTTATCTCATGTACCTCGCCGGAATCCCACTGGGCGCCAAGTGGATAGTGTGGTCGATTGTGCTCTACCTCGTTGCGGGAGCATGCTGGCTGCCGGTTGTCTGGCTGCAGATTCAAATGCGCGATCTCGCGCGGCAGGCGGCGTTGTCGAATGGCGATCTGCCACCGATTTATTGGCGCTACGAGCGAGTCTGGGTCCTGCTCGGGATTCCCGCTTTCATCTCTCTCATCGTCGTGTTCTATTTGATGACCGCGAAGCCGGCGTGACGGCCGCGCACCACAAAGTGCTCACCGGTTCAACCGCCAGTCGTAAGGATCGAATTCAACCTCGATTCGCTCAGCGTCGCGGCGCAGTCGCTCGGCGAGCTCATCGTCGAAGACGTAAGCTGCGATGTAGCGAGCGATGTCCGCGGGTCTCCGGTGGCCGAAGTCTTCCTCGTACCATTTGAATATCTCCGATACGTGCAACGTTTCTGTGCGCTCGTCGAGTGTCGTGGTCGCGCTGATGAATACCTGCGCGGAAGTCGTCAGTTGATGATCGAGATCGTGCGCGCTGTATGCTTCTATCGGAGGGCACGTGCGGCTCGCGCAGACCAGCGCAAAATGAATCCGCGGATCGGGGTGCGCGACGGCGAAGTGAAGCCGCGGATCACTGCTGGCGAATTGTCGCTGCAGGCGCCGGCGCGGCCGCCGGTTGCCGCGCAGGATCCCGTGCTCGATATCATCGGGCGTGTAACGGCAGCCGCCGATCTCGTATTCGATGCGGCGAAAGAAGAACGGCGCTTCGTGCACCGATTCGGTGATGCCGAGCTCGACCACGCCGTGAATGATCAGAGTGTTGTAAACGTTGATCCAGAAAGCGATGCGTTCGTCGGCGCCCGCGAGCTCTCCCGGATCGAACTTGGCCAGCGCGCACACCTGCCTGCGAAATTCCGGGTAGTAATGCGAATGCGCAATCAATGGGTAATCGATGCGCTGCGTCTGACCGTTGTAGAAGTGGCCGCGTAAAGCGTTCATCGTGCGCCGGATCGCTTCTCCGGGATGCTCGCTGCTGTTCGGCGTTTTGCTTTCGCACCGGTTCAGCAGGCGGGCCCGGAAAACGAGCGAGATCTTGTCGGAGAGCGAGAGCGAGTTAACCGCATGCCTCGGCATTTGCGCGTCGAGATATGCCATGACCACGTTGACGTAGCCGATGTGCGAATACGCCTGCGGAAAGTTGCCGGTGATCTCGCGATACGAAGGATCGAACTGTTCGCCGAAGAGACCGAGATGATTGCCGTAGTTGTCGATGGCACGCAGATATTCTTCGACTTCCGCGGTGCGCCGCTGCTTGATAAGGCAGTGCAGATACCAGAATAGACAAATGAGAAAGCCTCCTTCCTGACCTTTGAGGCCGTCGTCCGCGACGTAGCGGAGCACGCAGCCGTCGGTGACGAGGTCTTCTTCGATCGCCCTGATCGTTCCTTCGACTCGCTTATCGTCTATCGGCAGGAAGCCGGTCAGGGGAATGAGCAGAAGCGCGGCGTCGACTGCGTCGGTGTCGTAATGCTGCCGAAACGCGTTGCGCTGGCGATTGAAGCCTCGCTCAGTAATCTCTTCACGTAGTGCCTCGCGCTCGCTCCTCCACTTCGCAAGTTCTCCGGGAAATCCGTAGTGCTCAGCGATTTTGATTCCGCGGTCGAGCGCAACCCAGCACATGAGTTTGGAATGAGTGTAATGACGCGGCCCGATGCGTGCTTCCCATATGCCGTCGTCTTTGTCACGCCATATCGTCGTCACATGATCGACGAACTGGCGCAGAAAGCTCCATTCATCGAGGCTGATCTTGCCGACGAAACGCGATACTTCGAAAAAAGTTTCGAGAAGCTCGCCATAGATATCATGCTGCGTCTGTCGAACGATGTATTGCCCGACGCGCACTGGGCGAGAACCCTTGTAACCCTCGAGATGCTGAAGCTCGCGTTCATCCGGAGGCGGTGAATAATCGCGCAATTGGTATGCGACCGCGAGTCGAGCACGATCCCGAGCGACCGCTTTCAACCATTCGAAATAGCGCACGACCTCCTTTTCGTGTCCCAGCTCGAACAGTGCGCGTACCGTCATGCTCGCATCGCGTATCCAGCTGTAGCGATAATCCCAGTTGCGCTCGCCGTGAATGATCGCCGGCAATGATGTCGTCGCCGCAGCTGCAAGTGCGCCCGTGTGTCGCATTTGCAAGAGCTTCATCACCAGCGCCGAGCGTTCCAGTTCATCCTGCCAGAAGCCGCCGCTGGGATATTTCTTGATGCCAGCCGAAGATAGCCAGTCGATCCAGTATTCTTCGGTCGCTGCCAGCGTCGCCTGCAATGACGCTGTAGACGCCGACTCAGCCGCGCCGTAGCTCAGCACCAGCCATAGCTCATCGCCGGCGGCGACGCGAGCATTCGCGCGTTCATCTTTCCACTCCAACGTAGCTGTGCTTTGCAAATGCAGCGCCTCATCCATGCCCCGCAGGCACCAACCCGAATCAACACGATTCCATGCGGGAGCCGTTCGTCCGTAGTCCAAGCGAGCCCCGCATTCGAGCGCGAATGGGACTTCACCTTCGATACCGCGAATCCGGCGGATGAGCTGCGGCCCATTCGCATCGCGATGATCGATGCGCTTCACGTGCATGAAGTCGAGCAGTTCGGCCGTCCCGTCGCGCGTGCGGAAGCGGGTTTTGAGAATATTCGTTTGCGGCAGGTACTCCTGGACTGAATCGAAAGGCGCGGCTGGAGATATCGAGAAGCGGCCGCCCTTGTCTGCATCGAGCAATCCGCAGAACACTGATGGTGAGTCCATATACGGCAGGCACATCCAGTCGACCGAGCCGTCGACTCCGATCAAAGCTAAGGTGCTGCCGTCGCCGACGACGCCGTAAGCGGCGATTTTCTTGTACGTCATAACGTCTCAGCCGGCAGCTGGTGCGCAGTCGAGCAAAGTATGCCGAGTGACCCGCGAGGAGGAATACCGAACGCCTCTCCCTTTAGGGAGGCGGAAAGGGCGAGAGCGAAATTGAATCAAATCGCTCTTGCCTCTTATCCCAAACCTCTCCGAGGGAGAGCGAGTTCATTGCGTAGCCGCACTCGTACAGGCTATTTGCGAGGCGGCACACCAGGAAACTTGGCGCTCACCGTATCAGCCGTTGTCGCGGAACGCAGGGTACAGGCTCATTCCTCCGTCGATATATAAAGTCTCGCCGGTCACGTAATCCGAATCGTCGGACGCGAGCCACAGCGCCGCTTTCGCAATGTCGTCCACTTCGCCGACACGGCCGTAGGGAATGAGCTGCAGCAGCTTCTCTTCTGCTTCGCGCGTATTCCACGCCGATTCGTTGATCGGCGTCCTGATCGCGCCCGGCGAAATACTATTGACGCGTATTCTGTACTCAGCTACTTCCTGTGCTAGCGAGCGCATGAGCAGCATGACACCGCCTTTCGACGCGGCGTAATTCACGTGCCCTGCCCATGGAATGACGTCGTGCACCGACGAAATGCAGATGATTTTTCCTGCCGACTTGGATCGCGAAGCGTCGACGCCTTGCCGCAGAAACTCGCGTATCGCTTCTCGCGCGCAAAGGAACTGTCCGGTGAGGTTTACCGAAATTACGGCTTGCCAGTCTGCGAGGCTCAAGTCCTGGACTGGCGCATCTTTTTGAATGCCGGCATTGTTGATGAGAATATCGATGCCGCCAAAGCGCTCGCGAACTTGCGCGAACATTTGGCGTACCTCAGCTTCATCGCTGACGTCGCCCTGCAATGCGAACGCGCTGCCGCCGGCGTCCTCGATTTGGGAGGCGATCTCCCGCGCTGTGTCGCCGCCGCGATGGTAATTGACTGCCACGGCGATTCCCGCGCGGCCGAATTCGCGTGCAATCGCAGCTCCGATTCCGGAAGAAGCGCCCGTTACCAGCGCGCGCTGACCGCTCAGATTTCCGTTGGCCATCTAAAGCATGCTGTCGTCGTAGTCTCTACGACCCTCTGACAAAGCATGCGTTCACCGAGTGCGGATGGCGCTCTCAGGTTTTGTTCTTCTTTCGCCGACGAATACCAGAGCCTGGTGGCTGTAATAGTCGTCTTGGTAGTCAAGCTCAGGCACCGAGCGATCTCACATCTTGCGAAAAAGCAGATTGCTTCGTCGCCTTGCTCCTCGCAATGACCCGATTAGTGGTCCTGGTAATTTGTCATCGCGAGGCCTTGAGGGCCGTAGCGATCTCACTCCTTGCAAAAAAATTGCGGCACCGTCTTTCAATGACCATTCACTGTCATTCGCCCGCTGCGCTTCACTACAGCGCGCCGTCTCTCCACGCTCCCCAGATCGCGATAGTCCTCCCGCGAACAGCGAGTTTATTGGGGTCATCGTCCGGCCCGCGCGTATCACCCTGCCAGTTCACGAACAGAATATTTCCATCCGGGCTGAAGCACGCGCCTGCCCACTCGGTGCTGCTTTCGAGGTTCTCCGCAAAGTCGAAGATGCGGCCATTCCTCGTAAGTCCGCGTAGAAACTGACGATCGAGATCTCCGTCCTCGCACAGGACGATCCCACCGCGGGGACTCACACAAATGTTGTCGGGATTGTCGAGCACGGTTTCGCTCGGCGACTCGAAAATGAGGCGAAGAATTCCGTTGTTTGTGCTCGTTGGAATGTATTCCCATACCTGTCCTTCTGCTGCATCACCGCCGCTCGTTGAAGTAAAAAACACCGAATTATTGCCGAACCAGCACCCTTCGAGCCGTGCGAAAATCGCCCCGCCTTTCGCGAGGCCCTGCTCGTATACCGCGTGAGAGTTTGTATCGGTTTCTGTGGGATCGGGATCGTCAATGTCGACCCAGCTCACCGGCAACGCACGGCGCAGAGTTTGCCCTGTTTTAGTGTCATAGTTTTTGCGGCTTTGGACCGCAAGCATCTGAAGCTTGCCGCCCGTTTGGAGATCATCCTCATTATCCGGGATGAAGCGGTAAAAGCCGGAGTCTCCGTTGTCTTCGGTTTGATACACGATTCCACTTCTCGGATCGACTGCGACTGCTTCGTGCGCGAAACGTCCCATCGCTGTGAGCGGGACCGCTTTCACAAGCTCGTTTGCGTGCACGGGGACTTCGAAAACATAACCGTGCGGTTTCGCAAAACCATTACGTCCCTGAAACGGTCTGCCTTGCGAATCGGGAACAAATGGAGTCGTTCCCTCGGTGATTTCCTCACACGTTAGCCATGCGCCGCCGTTGAACGGCGTTAAGCCGCCAGCGCAATTCGTATGTGTGCCGTTGATGCTGACGAAATCAAGAATGAGCGTCGGCATGCCATTCCTCTCGACGCGAATATCGACCGAAGTGCAGCTGCCGCCTGCTTTGGCATCGTAAGCTTTCGCGGAGTCCCCCTTGACCGTGCCAGTAGCCGAATCGTTTCGGTCCTCGTGATTGCGAATGAGCCGGACGATTCCACGAGGAAGGGCGAACGCGGCCATGCCATCGTGCGCTTTCGGCGTCAGATTGCCATCGGCCATCTTGTCGCCGGCGATTCCGAAACTTAAGTAAGAGAATCCAACAGGCAACGCGATCCGCGCGACGCCATCGTGAAGGTCCTTGACCGGCGAGAGCGGACCGTATCCGCCTTCGCCGCGTCTGGCGCCGCGAACGTCGCCGCCGTGCGCGACTTCACCCAGGGTGAAGAAAGCGCTTGCGCCGGCGATTCCCAGTCCGGCTGCCGATACTTTCAGAAACTGACGTCGGTACTGCTGCAAAGCAAGGTTCGATTTCATGTAATCGCGTCTCCGCTGTTTGTGACGCGCGAAATCTAAAGTGCCCGTATGACAGCCGTATTGAGCTTTGCCTGCAAGTTCATGACAGCGCTGATGCGCAGTACTATAAGTCTTCGATTTGCTTTACTGGAAAAGGAAGGGATATGAACGCAGGCGATAAGCCAGGCGCTGCTGATCTGAAAGAGATAACGCGATTGGTGGAAGCGCTCGAGAACGATCTCAAGAAAGTGCGAGAGGGTTCGAGCGACCTCGACGCGCTACGAAGCGAAGTCGAGCAATTGCAAGCGCTGCTTGACTCCGCCGAGCGCGATCACCGGGAACTTCACGAAGGACTGCACGGAGTCCGCTCACTCCTTCAGCGGGTCGAGACCGAGCTCATGGACGATGCCTTCACGGCAAGCCAGTACGTCGTGCGCATTGGCAAGATGCTAGGCATGTAAAGGTAGTGCGGGCCTCGCCCACACTAAGCGACTGTTCGATTGCGACTCTAGAACGGCAAGTCAAAGGGCTAGAGGACGGTCGCGACCGCCCTCTCCATTCCCGCTAATCGACTCGTGGAAACACCTCAAGTTCTCGGCTGATGCGCAAGCTTACGGACCGTCGTCTTGGAAAGTGCCCAGCCCGGGTGCAGCGAAGCAAGCGGTCTGCGGTTCGGTCAACTGTGCGCCATCAACTCTGCCTTCCGGACCTTCGCGATACCGGTCGACGTCTCCACCGTTGTCCGTGAGGCTACCGACGCCTCCATCGCAGCCAAACCCTTGCGAAGAGTGGAAGAACAAAATTCCAGGCATAAACGGCTGCGTGTCAGCGGGCGCTCCCATGTAAAGGTCCTGCCCGTTGTTGTCGACCAGAACGCCGAATCCGCCGAGCAGCGCGGCGCCTTGTACCATGCGCGGTAAGTTGTCGCACACGCCGGTATCGTCCACCACGCCGCCAGAGCCATCGGCCTGAAATGGCACGTTCGGGTCTTTCGGCGCCGGCATGTAAGTCGTGTACTTGTCGTTGCCGCCGTCATCGTCAAGCAGCCCGAAAGCGCCGACTAGTGAAAACCCCTGTGAGTTGCGGATCGTGTGATAGCGGTCCGCTCCGCCGCCGAGGTCCCGCAGAATGCCAACGCCTCCGATGTGGCCCGAACCCTGCGCCGCGGTCTTGCCTCTGTACTTGTCGTTACCTCCGACGTCGATCAGCAAACCGTTGCCCTCGAAGCCCGACCCTTGCAACACGATTCTGCGAACTAGCTTATCCAGCGTGCAATCGCCATCCACTTTTCGCGCTCCTGTCGCAGGCGGATTGTGATCTGTTGTTCGGGGTGACTTGAACAAGCCATAAATATCGTTGCTTGTCGCGATGCCGTCGGATTTGTCGATGAACACGACTTGAGGCGACGCGATGCAGTCATGTGCCGATGCAGTTGGCGCCGGAAAATTGCCCTGCACCTGCTCGCAACCGATGGCAGGTCCGATATTCTGCGCGGCAGAGCCGGGAGGGCCGTTCTTGATGTCCTGCAGGTTTCCGCCAGCGTTGTTGTCATAGATGTCATCGCCCCCGGTATCGATGAGCACCGTGTAGTCGTGCACGTATGTGTCGCGACTGGCGTTTCCGTCGATGTAGAGCACGGGCCAGGCGTTGATGTCACCGAACGCTGGAGTCTTTGTGTTGATCACACCCGCAGCCGCATCGTTCACTTTTGCTGCGCAATCGCGCCGCGTATGAATCGTCGTTGCAACACGGCACTCGATGATCGCCTGCAGAAGTTGAGCAACGCGCCCCGCGAACGCCTTCGGGATTCCCGATCTCCGAATCGCCGGACCATGATCGACGCTGTAGCCTAGGGTGACTGAGTGCAGGTTGGCTGCAGTGACGAGCGCGAGCAGCGGATCGAGCGGCAGTGGGGGAAGCGGAACCTGGCTTGGCGGCCGTGTCAGCCGATTTATTAGTGCGTCAGTCTCGCCATCTCCGGTCGGAGCGGCGCCGGCAACATGTGAAAGGATGAGTAAGCCACCTAGCAGCGATGGCGTAACGATAGGTCGCTTCAATTGTCTCTCCCGGTGCGAACCGCATACAGTCGCAATACACCAGCGCATTGCACCGTATGCAGCGATGATTTGAATATCAGCGTCACTTTAAATAATGACGCCGTCTTACCTACTTCTAACCGGGTTGACTATGGTCTATCGAAATTGGTTCCGTTGTCGTCTTAGAGGAAATGACGCCATCGTATGAGCGTCTGGTGCGACGCAGGTGTCTTTCGCAACGTGACGTGCGATTACGTTGGTTGGGAAGTCAGCAACCGACGCGCGCCGTCAGAATTTCGTGCCAGTCCTTTGGATCGTCGCTATCGGCCTTGATGAGATAGACGTCGGTTACTTCGAACGACGTTCGCAAGTCGGGGCGGAGGCGCGCGATGACTCGTTTCTTCGTTGTTTCTGGATATAAACCATAGACCAGACTCAAGTGCGGCATGTAGATCTTGCTGGCATGTTGGAAAACGCGCCGGGCAAGCGCGTTCGCGTCCATAACAGGCGGCGTTTGATCCACGCACATGAAGACACATTGAAAGTATTCGCTGCGATACGAAGGCTCGGTCAGGTCGACCTGAAATGGTTGAAGCGCTCGGGCTAATTGCTGCGTGCGGCGGATGTGCTCCTGCCCAGTCCCGTCGAGATGTCCTAGCAGAGTGATATGAGGCTCGAATGCCGGAGCGTTGAGCTCGTGCGCGAGCTCACCGATTGTTTCGACTAGCAGCTCGTACGCCGCGCCTTGCGGTTTGAGCCAGAGGTGATAAGTCGGCGAGGCCATGCTTTGGTTTCACAGCAGAACTAAACGCTATCGCGAATGTGTAGGTAAGCGACCGCAATGTTAATGCAGAACATCCGACACCAACTCGTACATAACGCGATGACCTTAGACGGAAAAGTGCATCAGATCGAACGGCAGGTAAAAGCGGGCGCTGTTCCCTACCGCCCGCTGGCGGAAATGGTCGGTTGCGTCTCTAAAGGGAATACCTTGTCCCTCAAGAAGTCTCTGACAATTCGCTGCGGAAGTAACACGCGGGGTCCTTCTCCTACGAATTATTGAAGTAGCGAAGCTGGTATTCGTAACGATTGCGACGGATGTCGTTATCAGTTCTCGGTAACGTCGCGATACACTGAAAAAGCTACTCGCCTCCGGGGATTTTGAATACAAGGAATTGATTGCGGCATGGCGGTTTTAACAAACATCATCTGCCAATAACTTCACGCCCTCTCCGTTTGGTTGAATCTTGAATTTCTGTTTTTTAATCTCTTTGTCGTCAATCATGACTTGCACCATAAACCTCATAGCTTTCCGGCTAAATAAGCCCATTTGTCTGCCGGTATACATATTAGAAGGTGCTCCATTTAGTCTTATTTCTTTGTAGGTCTTATCGGTAAAACGAATAAATGCCGCCGTCATCAAAAACAATGAATCGGGAGATATATATTTTGGAGCGATTCTAAAGACATCTACCACAAGTTCGTCTACGCCAACATTCGAAATGTTTAGCTTGCTTTGACCGTATTGTTTCAAAGTGTCGTTGTCAGAAGCTACAAGCCACACCGTAACCCGATCATTCCAGTTGTCACTTTTAGACAACTTGATTTTTAGTCAATAGACATTCCATACGTATGAGTAATCTGTATTAACGTCTGAACGAGAATCTAGCTCAATGCTAACCACTTGAACATCTGAACCTGTCTTGCCCGCTCCTCAGAGCCGCGCTCCCTGAATAAATAGATTGCCCAAATACCGGCAATGATTATGAATAGCCAAGCCTGTACTTCGATCATCGTGAGGGCATGAGCTTCCTCATGCACTTTCCTCACGAGTTCTGTTGCGTGTTTGCTCAGGTCTACGTTGAAAAAAACTAGGAGGAATGGAGGCAACAAATACGCTATTACCTCGGAAAAAATGATCCATAGGACGCGACGCCGCTTCGCAAGAAATCGCTGCATGCCGAGCAGCGTAACATTTCTTTGTTGAGAGACGGTCTTACCCGTCAATAGTCGTCGGCAGGGCTGCATTCATTGCCATCGGACAAGTGCTAAGCGGCAGTGCCCTTAACGGATGAGTGTGTTGAGCTCGAAGATAGGGAGAGAATCGCGAATGAACCGGGCGGGACAAAGAACGTGCACGTCGGTCAAGCGCGGCGCATGAGTCGTATTTTGAGGCGGGCCGCTGCCTTGTTGAGTTCCGCATCGAAACACGCGAATTCCAACGGCGTTGCCGCCTGTTTCCTAAGGAGATAAGCGCTGACAAGGTGGACGCTGTCGTATCCGCGCAGGCCGAAGCGTTCGGCGAAATTACCCGCACGCCGAATGGCCGTTTCGTCCGGCGCAAAGCGCAAGACTTTCCTCCAGTGACGTTCGAAGCGACGCTTCACCAGAGACATTTCGCGCGAAGATAAGCGGCCTGAACGCAAAATGCTGCCGAAAGCTGCTCGCATTTCGGCATAGGCGATGATGTGAGTAGCGAGAACGTCCGCCCGCTCTCCGGCTTTGCGGACTAAGTCACTTCCACTTTCGGCAACGAACAGCTTGATGTACGCGGAAGTGTCGAGGTAAAGAATCAATCGCGATTCTCGGAGACAATTTCCGAAGCCAGTTTGTTACCGCGAAGTTTCACAAGCTTGCTGGGAAGCGCTGGTTTTTCGCCGGTCCACGAAACCCCGGCCATGTCTTTCAATCGGCGCAGCGCCACACTCTGAAGTGTTCTCTTACCGGGCCTTTGCAATGGGCTCAGCCTCGCAACCGGCCGTCTACGCGAGACGACGATGATTTCTTCTCCGTCCTGGACGCGGCGCAAGTATTGGGAGAGCGAGTTTTTTAGATCCCGCACCGAAACATCGTTCATAGTTTTCTCCGTATTGTCTAGGTGGCCACATAAGGGTTGATTGTAGCTACGAAGCTTGTGCCTTGTCGATGATCGAGCGGGTAGTGCACCAGATAAAAGCTGAGCGCCGGCAAACGCTGTGGCACCACGGGATGTAATCCGCAGCCAGCGTGTTAACGAATGAGCGTGTTGAGCTCGAAGATGGGGAGAAGAATCGCGAGCACGATGATGAGCACGAGCGCGCCCATCGTGAGAATCAACAGCGGCTCGAGCAGAGCGACGAGTGCGGCGACTCGTCGTTCCAGCTCCTGCGTCTGCTGCGCGGCGGCCCTCGATAACATCTGATCGAGTTTTCCGGTTGATTCTCCGCTCGCGATCATGTGCACCATGAGCGGGGGAAACATCTTCGTGCGTGCGAGCGAGCGGCTCAAACTTGAGCCTTCCGCAACTCGCCGTTCTGTTTCCTGCAGCGCTCTTTGCGTTGGAAGGCTGGTAACCACGCCGACGCCGGCTCTCAGCGCTTCGAGCAGCGGGACGCCGCTGCCGACGAGGATGGCCAATGTGCTCGAGAGCCGGGCTGAATCCGCCGTGCGAATCAGGCGTCCGATAACCGGCAATCTGAGCAGCAGCAAATGGAACGCGAAACGAGCGTGCGGGAATTTGAGCGCTCGATATGCAATGAAGCCGCCGACGATGAAAAGCGCCAGCACGATCCAGCCATAGTCCCGGAGAAAATCCGAGCAAGTGATCAGCAGCTGCGTCAGCAGAGGAAGCGTCTGCTGTGTGCTTTGAAACACGCCGACGACTTGCGGGACGACATAGGTCAGAAGTCCGATGACGATGAGAAGGGCGACCGCGGTGAGGATTGCGGGGTAAATAAACGCGAGCTGCACTTTCTGTTTAAGCGCGTCTCGCGACTCGAGATAATCCGCAAGCCTGAGCATCACTTCCGCCAGCTGGCCAGAACGTTCGCCGGCCGCAACGAGCGAGCGATAGAGGTCGTGAAAAACTCGTGGAAATTTCTCCATCGCGCGCGCGAGCGTTTGCCCCGCCAGCACCTCGCCGCGGATTCCCGCCAGCACCTGCCGCAATCTTTCGACTTCAGTCTGCTCGATGAGCGCATTCATCGTCTGCTCGATCGTGAGGTCAGCGGAGAGCAATGTCGCGAACTGACGCGTCAGAAGACTGAGCTCACCTGCGGGGAGGCTTCGCTGAAACACGCCGCGTGGCGGCGTCTTCTCGCGCCGCGTGAGCGCTTCGACTTCGAGTGCGACCAAACCCTGTTCGCGCAGATTGACCCGCGCCTGGCGCGCGCTGTCGCACTCCATGACCCCACGGCGAACGCGGCCGGCAGGGTCGACAGCTTGATACTTGAAACCGGCCATGAATCAGAAGTCGCTAGTGGCTGGGAGGAGAGTGGCTGGTATGTACCATTAGACTCTAGTCGCTAGAGGTTTGAGTCGTTAGCCTGACTAGCAACTAGCAACTAGCAACTAGCAACTAGCAACTAGCAACTAGCAACTAGCAACTAGCAACTAGC
>WUUC01131868.1_pt1 | contig 33300 bp, 25 predicted proteins | sample 6278441 | NCBI WGS metagenome assembly WUUC01 (sample SAMN13675441, study PRJNA597444) | soil metagenome | isolation source: soil | place: USA: Washington | collected 2017-10
CACGAAAGGAGCGAGAAAATAGGCGCGAAACGAGCTCGGCAACACATTGACGGTCCGTCTTCATGAGCGGATAACCGGACGCGTTCGGCCTCGAAGCGATTGCACATGCGGGCGGCACGGAATCTGTAGATGCCGCTCGCGTGACCAAGATCGAAAAGCTCCACTCGGCCCAACTCTTCTTTCGCAGCGCCGGCCTCGGCGGCGACGCACCGCTGCTCGACCCGAAGCCCGCAGCGACACCGCGTGTTTCGCAGCCGCCTGCGCCGCTCGACGTCGCCGAACGGTATGTCCCGAACAGCTTCGACGACGTCCTCCAACAAAAGCCCGCGTGGGATGCCCCCGTGCGAGAGCCGCCCAAGCTCGAACAGCCCAAGGTCGAACAACCGAAGCTCGAGCAGCCAAAACGTATCGCGCCGAAGCTGGACGAGCCGATGCGTGCGCCCGCGAAAGAGCTGCCAACAAAGCCATCGTCGTCCTCGATCGTGTCGGTCGCGGACGACGCGCTCAAGCTCGGCGACATCGCGCGGGGAGCTGGCAAGGCGATGACCGTCGCCGGAGTGCTCTACCAAGTTACGCAGGACACGCCGGCCGCGGGTGGCAACACGGTCATCGACTTCATGGATCCCCACGCAGGCGAGGGCGAGCTCGAGTACTTCGTGCTCAAAGCGCTCGACGCGATGGGCGCAGACGTCACCGTCCCGCCCAAGCCGTGGCGGCGGGGAATGAACTGAGCGTACGCTGTCGATCGTGCGATGGGCGCTGCTCGCGGTTCTCGCGCTCGCTGCGTGCGATCGCGGGACGATCGTTCTCGATGCCGGCATCGGTATACGCGATGCTTCGATCGCAGATGCGGAGATCTTCGCCGACGCGGAGACGTTCCCCGACGCGACGTTCGCAGACGCAGAGACGTTTTCAGACGCAGAGACGTTTCCCGATGCATCGATCGTGGATGCGGAGACCTCCGCAGACGCAGAACCGCCGGTGGATGCAGCGATCGCGGACGCCGAAACGTACCCTGACGCGGAGACCTTCCCCGACGCGACCGTCTACCGCGCGGGCCAAACCTAGTCCCTGCTTGGGCTCGCTCGAAATCGACATCAACTTCATCTATTGCACGCACTACTGTGGGCCAGATCCGAGCCCCTTCCCGCAACAACCGAGCGTGGCCTGCGGAATCGACGAACAATGTTGCAGCGACTTCTGTTTCTACGAGTGCAGCCCGCTCGGAACCTGCCGCAGCAACCGGCATCGCTGCGTCAACACAAGTACCATCAGCCCCGGCATCTGCATCCCGGACACGGGATTCAGCGAGCCTCCTACCTGCCCGTAAGTACAGCTGTCCCAAAGGTCAGGTTTTCTTGTTGAGCAGCTTCCCCAGAATAGAATTCTTGCCCGAGCGATCCTTGTCCTCGCGCGTGGTCAACATGCGCAGTCCGCGGGCAGCCTCGATGTTGTTCGGCTCCCACTCGAGGCACTTCTGCCACCACTTCTTCGCTTCCGCGGCTTGTCCGCGCGAAAACGCGATCGCGCCGAGAAACTGGTACGCGACTGAGCAGTTCTCGCTCTCCTGCACCGCGCGGCGCAGATGATTCACCGCTTCGGTCGCGTGCACTTGCGACTTCACGTTGATGTTGAAGACGGTCCACCCGAGGTGCGCGTAATAGAGCGGGTCGCCTGGATTCAAGCGGATCGCTTCTTCGAGCACCGGCTTCGCAGCCACGAAATCGCGGCGCCGCATCATGGCCATCGCCTGATCGAAGAGCTGCTCGCCCTTCAGGATCTGGTTCACGTCGGTCGGCAGACCTTTCGCCTGCCGATCCATATAGACCATGTACTCTTCGCGTTTTCCTTTGTCGGTGATCGTGTCGTACGCCTCGGTGATGCGCTGAAAGATCGCGTCGAGCTTCGGACGCGCACGACCGAGGTTCATGTTCGCGTAGGTGTCGGCGTGCCACTTCTTCGCGAGCTCGAAGTACACCGTTTTGATCTTCTCGACATCGGCGTCGCGATCCGCACCGAAGATCTGGAAGAAGTCCCGCGTCACGATCTCGTCGTAATATTTGTTGATCGACGCCTGCGCGCGGCGCTCCTCGTTCGTCAGCTCGCTCGGACCGTCGTCCTCGAGATCGACGTCGTCTTCGCTGTACTGATCTTGAATGTTCTGCACTTCGGCGGCCATGGCGTTCACCGCAACTTCCATGGCGTTGTCTTCGGTGATCTCCGGCAGCACACACATGCCCGAGGTCGCGAGCCCAAAGAGCTGCGGCACCACCGCCGACGCCTGCGCCGACAACTTGCGGGTGATCTCGCGATAGGTCGATTTGCCGGTGATCTCCACCGACACGTTGTTCGCCGAAAATGCGCGCCGGAAAAACGGCATCAGGCGGTCGTACTCCGTCGTCTTGATGATCGGAACGTCTTCGCGACCTTTGAAGAACTTCAAAATCTGCGGCGGATGCACGTGGCGCTTGATGCCCTCGAACAACACTTGCACCGGCTCGAAGTTGCCCTCGGGGACACGTCCAATGAACGCGTCGGTCTCACGCCACTTGAAACGTCCCGAAGCCATGCCGAGCGCGAGCGGCATCAATTGTCCCGCGAGCAATTTGTACGCGGTCGCGAGATCGTGCTCCGTCGCCAAACGAAGCTCGAGCAACGCTTGCTGCAACGTGCGCGACTTCGCTTTCATGTACGTCAGACAACGTTGAAAGTCGGGCTCGGTGATGCGCCCGCGACGCAACAACAACGCGCCGACGTTTTCCCCTTCCGCGTTCGACTGCATGAACGTCGGCAGACCACGCGTGATGTAGATGCGCCGGTGCGTGCCTTGGTCGGTCAGATCGAGCATGCCCGTCACTTCGTCGTAACGGATCGTCGACAACAACATCGCGACCGGCATCTGGTCGAGATCACCTTCGTCACCGAGCGCGGGGAACGGCCGGCCCACGAACACGCCGCCTTGGACCGCGTTCGATTGCACGCGAATCGCCGCTTTTTTGTCGTGCCGTACGCTCGGCGCGACGGGTGGAGGTGAGGTCGTCGGCCGCCCGTAATACGAGAGGCCGCGGGGCGGAGGGCTCTCCTCTTCGGAGGAGATCGACGCCGCCATGGACTGCATGCGCCCGTTGTGTCCGTACGCGCCGCCGTAATTCTTCTCGTCGACGGTTTGATCCACGGGGAGCGGCGGCTCGTCGATCTCTTCTTCGGGCTCGATGCCTTGGACCGCGTCTTCGATCAAGCTCGCGATGCGCTTGAGATCGAGCGGCTTCGAGAGAAAGTCGACGACGCGATATTTGTCGCGCGCTTCCACTGCGGTCTTCGGATTCTTGAAGACGCCGCTCATCATGATGATCGGTGTCTGCGCGCGATCGCGATCTTTGCGGATCGCTTCCGCGACTGCGAAGCCGTTCTTTCGCGGGAGCAAGAAGTCGATCAACACGACGCTCGGCTTGTCGCTTTTGAACGTTCGGATGCCTTCATCCCCGTCGGCCGCACAGCTCACGAGGTAGCCCTGGCCTTCGAGGTAATCTTTGACGAGCGAGCGGATCGCTTCCTCGTCGTCTACGACCAAAACGCGATGAGGCATGGATCTGTCCGCGATCCCTCGACGATGTCAGATAACATGAGCTCTGAGCTCAGTCGACATCCAGGCCGAACGGCAGCAGCGCGAGGGGTCTGGCGGCGGGGACGGCGTCCGATTCTCCGACGATGGCCGAGACGCTCCGGCGCACGGAGTGTGGGACAAGCCTCAACCACGGCTCGGCAAAAGGCTTTTCGATGACTCCCATCGAGGCTAAGAGCCCGAGTGGGAGCGCCTCTCTCAGGGTCGGCAGCGAGATGATGTCCACCCGCTCGTCCTCGCCGATCCCCGCGTCGCGGCGCGCACGGGCGATCGCTTCGAGCAAGCCGCCGAGCTCGTCGACCAAACCGAGGCGCTTCGCTTCCTCACCGCTCCAAATGCGGCCTTCGGCGATTTGGCGTACGTCTTCCACCGCTTTTTTCCGGCCTTTGGCGACCACATCGAGGAATTGGGCGTAAGCCGCGTCGACTTGGCGCTCCATGACCTCGCGTTCTTCGGGGCTCATCTCGCGGAAGATCGAGCCGCCGTTCGATAACGGTCCACGTTCGATCGCCTCTTCTTGGATTCCGATCTTCGCGAGCAGCTCGCCGACGGAAACCTTGAGCGAGAAGACGCCGATCGATCCGGTGAGCGTCGTCGGCTCGGCGAAGATGGTGCGTGCCGGGGCCGCGACGTAGTAACCGCCGCTCGCCGCCGCATCACCGAAGCTGGCGATCACCGGCTTCTGTTCGTCGAGTAGCTTCACCGCGCGGGCGATCAGATCTGAGGCGAACGCATCGCCGCCGGGTGAGTCGACGCGGAGCACCACCGCGCGGATCGACGGATCCAACCGCGCCAGCTCGAGCGCACCGATGATTGTCTCGGCACCGGCGCTCTGTCCTGCGAGCGGCAAACTTTTCGACTCCCCGCCGCTGATCGTCGACTCCACGTGAATGACCGCGATGCGCGGCCGCGAAGCCCAAGTTTGGCGGAGCGGCGGATCGATCTGCCGTGCGTTCGCATAAGCGACCCGGGAGCCGTAGAGCCGATCCATGTGGGGATCGATCTCGTCGGGATAGAGCACGGCATCGACGAGGTTCGCGGCTTTCGCTTCGGTCGCGGTCATGGTGCCGCGCGCGATCAGACGTTCGACCTCCGCACGATCGATCTTGCGGCCCGTCGAGACGCCGTCGACCAAAGTGTTGTAGAGCCGATCCAGATAGGCGCTGAGCGCTTCGTGTTGCGCGGTGCTCATGCCGGCGCGGGTGAATTGTTCCGGCGCCGATTTGTAGCGCCCGCGCGCGACCGCTTCGACGCGCACGCCGAGCTTGTCGAGCGCATCCGCGAAAAACAGCACATTTGCGGCGATGCCGTTCATCTCCAAGCTCATCGCCGGCGCGATGATGATCGAGGTACAGGCGCTCGCCAGGAAATATTCGAGATCGCCGCCCGCGGAGAGCTCGCAGTCCACGCGGCGGCCACCTGATCTAATGGCCAGGAGCAACGAGCGGAGCTCCTCGGCCTTCGCCCAACCGATGTCCAGCGATGCGATGCGTACGTATAGGCCCATGGCGTTCTCGGAGCGGCGCAGCGCATCGATCCGCAGCGGCACCGCGCCGTAGGGCGAGCTTTCGAAGCTCCGCGAGAGAATGCTGAACGAAGCTTCCGGGCGCAGCTCACCTTCGAGCTCCAACACCGCGACTCGTTTCGCTGGGAGCAAGCTCGGCCGCGAACGGCTGCGGTAGGCGATCTCGCTCGTCAGGTAGAGGCCGGTGGTCGTGTCTTCGAGACCTGTACCAAAGGTCATGGTGTCGAAGATCAGCGAGAGACCGCCGGTGAAGCCGATCTCCGTCTTCTCGTTGCGTTCGATCATGTTCATGCCGAAGCCCAGCACCAATCCGTTGACCGGCTCACCTTCGATGCGAAATGCGAGATCGCGATTTTCGGTGAACGGTGAGTTGCCTTGTATGGTGCGCGAACGTGCGTTGAGCGCGAGACGTTCAGTGACGAACGGGCGCAGCGTCAGACCGAGATCCCAGACGCGGCGTTGTTCTTTTTGCGCGATGTCGTGCACCGCGAAGCCCGCGCTCAAGAACGAGGTGAGCCGTAACTGGAGCCCGGCGCCGAGCGCGTTCGTCGATGCGCCTTCTGCGGGCGCGTAGTGTTCGAGCGAGACGCCGAAGCTCAAGCTGGAGCCGCCGAAGCCCATTCCGAAGGAGGTGCGTTCGGCGGTCCGGCCGCTGTCGGTGACGTCGAGCTCGAAACCGGCGGCGAGCGTGAAGGCGTCGAACACCGGGAGGACGCCGAACAATGCTAGGCCGTTGTTCGATCCGTTGATGTCTGGGACGTCGCGGCCGTAGAGCAGGCGGAGCTCGCCGTCGGAGGCGCCGAGACCGGCGGGGTTCACGCGGAGGGCGTATGCGTCGGCGACGTCGCCGGGCATGCGGACTGGGAGCGGAACAGCGGCGAGCAAGCTGGCGATCGCCAGAATTTCCGAGACCATGCGGCAGGGAACATCGACTGCGTAGGCGCTCGGCGCAACGCGCATTTTTTTCACGCAACTCTTCTTTGCGGATTTCGATAATCCGGCTTAGGTGAGTCTCGGTCGTACAAATCGTACGTCTCAGCAGAGTCGAGGGCTCGACCTGGTGGCGTATTATCGTGCCTTGATGGAGGCCGATCTCCGCGGAACGTCTAAGGTTAATGGCGTTGAGCCGGCCGGACGGGTCGTCGAGACCGAAGAAAAGAAATCCGGCTGGGAGCTCCATCAACGCGGGCTCGAGCTCGAGGGCCGGCAGGATCTCGCGACCGAAAAACGTCGCAAGAATTGGTCGCAGTTTCTTCACAAGCACACGGTCGATGAAGACGCGGGCTTGCTGCACGACGCCGAGCGCCTTCACATTCGCAGCCCACTCAACGTTCCCGTCAACGTGCAGCAGACCGTCGCGCAGAATCAGACGCGCGAGACGCGGGATGCGATCGAAGGCAGCGGCCGTCGCTCGATCCCGAAACGTTCGATCGGTCGCGGCGCTCTCGTGGGTCGCACCGAAGGCAACCAACACGTCGAAGCGCAGGCCGGTGCCAGCAAGAGCGACGGCCAAGCGCTGAAGCTCGGCGTTCGCGACGCCACCGTGCACCGCCCGCAAGGCTTCGGCGCGCGAAACGGTACCTTCGTCTTTACGTGATCCGCGCGGGATTTCGGATCGCGGCTCATCGCAGAGCTCGGATCGAGATTTCTGAGCTCATCTCTTGTCGAAGAGCTTTTACTTGGGGGCTACGCACGCGTTGCGCGCTTCGCTTGCGGGTGCCTTCGTTGTGGCTTCATCGTGCGGCTCGCGCCCGCGGACGGGCGCCGAGACCGCTGCCACCAGGCGCTTCGACCTGGCGTCTCTTTGAACCGGCGGTGCCTTCGTTGGGGTTCATCGTGCGGCTCGCGCCCGAGTACGGGCGCCGAGACCGCTGCCGCTCGCTACTCGTTCTTCTCGTCCTTGATTTCGATCGTGCCCGCGCTGAGCGGCTTCACCGGGCCGCGGATGACCTTCTTGCCGTCGCCGGGGGTCTTCTTGGCGGTTTCGTCCGCAGCCAGCGAAGGCGCGGCCGCGACTTCGTTCACCGTCGGCTGTTTGTTGATGCGCCGCTCGATGACGCCGACCGAGGTCTCGGTGCTCGCGTACGCGCCGATGACGGAGTGAATGTTCTGCACCACGCGCAACACGTCGGACTCGGCCGTCAAGAGCTCGAGGTCGAAGTCGACGACGTCGAGCGGTTTGATCGACGCCTTCGCGACATCGACGACGTACGTGTGAACATGAAAACGATCGTCGTCCTTCGCGAGCGCGCCGAGGACGACGTACGCCGCACCGGCTTCTTTGCCCGCCGCCGCCGCCGCTTCGACCGCCTTTTTCGGAATTGCGTTCTCGGCGATCGCATCCGCGACCGTACCGACCGACGCACCACCGACCGTGTTCGCAAAGACCACGGTGAAGTCGTTCTTCGCCGGCTTCACGTCGACGATCGCCGCGAACGGCGGGACACCTTCGATCTTCGCGCCGAGCAGATGTTTGCCGGGGACAACTTTCTTGAGGATCACCGGCGCCACGTCCATCGGGCGCCCATCGAGCGTGATCTGCGCGCCCGGCAGCGCCGCACGGACCATCAGCTCACCTGGCCGATCGGCCACTGCCTTCTCCGCCGCCTTCTGTACCCATTTGCGGTACAGACGCGAGAACTCCGCCGGCTGCACCACGAACGCGGGACGCATGCGCGCTGCGATGTCGATGATGTCTTGCGCCGCTTTGTCCTCGCCCGACCACATCAACGCGCGCGCGAGAAAGTGATGCGCCGCCACGTATTCGTCGGGATCGACCGCCGCCGCGTTCTTCTCCATCTCAGAGATCGCCGTTTTGCGCGCCGCGATCGCTTTTTGGATCTCGCGGTCCGCTTCCGCCTTCACAGCTTCGGCGGTCGCCTTGTTCGCGCCTTCCACCGACGGCGCCGTGGTCTCGCCCTTCGACACGCCACCGCGCACGATCTGCAGGTCTTTTTGATCGAGCTCTTTCAACAAGAGATCGTTCGCCATCTGGATCTTGTTCTGCGCGACCGAGCGGTAGACCGGGTGCAGCGGAAGCACGAGCACCTTGGCACCGGTCTTTTGGACAGCTTGCCCCGGCACGACCTCGGTCTTCACCGGCGTCTCGGGCTCGTCCTCGAAAGTATCCTGTGGCGTCGCAGGCGTTTTCTGCGGGGTGACGACGGGGGTCGTCGCCGGCTTTTTGTCGGTCGCGGTCGGTCCTGCGCCGACCAAAAGTGTGGCCAGGGCCAGCGTCGACATCGCGTTCGTCAGCGTTGCTCTCATGTTGATCAATGCCTCTCGCAAATTGGTCTTAGTGCGGACCGTGGGCCGGCCGGCTTGGGCAGGCGCATTCGATTACGATTGCCGCGCAGCGGTCAATGACTGCCTGAGCACGCCCTCGATATACGAGGACATCAGCTCCTTGGCGCCTTTGATCACAAAGTTTACGACGCGAAATTCGGGGTCGCTCCGCACGACGCCACCCCTTGGTGCCTCGACGAGGAGCGGTGATTCATCGTCGGGATCATCACTCCACGTGGTATTCGGCGCGGCACGCATGATCGTCTCGGCCAAAAAGCCGGACATCGCGCGCACCACTGCAGGGTGAAAGACGAGGCGTCCTTTTTTCGCAGCACGTTCTTGCACGATGAGACGCTCGAGCTGCTGCACAGATTCGAACGTGGGCGCGAGCAACATTTTCAGCGAGGTCCGCGCGACGTCGATGAGGATCTGCGACGCTTCAGAAGAGATCTCCGAGATCCGGCCCTCCGGCATGTCTTCGATCAGGATCTCCTCAAACTCCGCGATCCGGGGCGACAGATCGTTCGCACGCAAGAACATCGTCCGCCACTTCTCGAGCTTGGTGCGCCGCGGCTTTTGTAAACGCGTGAACATCGATCGTTCTTCCGTCGCACCGGTCTCGGTGTCGATCGGAATGAAACCCAAGCTGAGCAACGAATCTTTGAGGCCGGGAGCGAAGGGATCGCGCGACAACACACACGACGCGATGGCGAACGTCGGCGGATCCATGATCGCCCAATCGGTCATCGCTTGATACTGATGCGCGGCCACGCGCTGAGACACGGCGACGCCGAATTCCTGCGGCTCGTCGCGATGCGGCTCGGTGATCGTCGCGGTCATCTCCACGACGCCGTCTTTGATTCCGAGCAGGACTCCTTCGGCCAGCGGCACGCGTACAGAGCGTAACCGAAGACCGACCAAACCGGAACGTGCACCAAGGCGCGAATCCAGCCCAGCTCGCGCCACCGGCCTTCGGTCAGCTCGAGCCACGTCCCGTGGTGGAGTAACGGCGCGAGCACCGAAAAGAGCACGATCGCCGCACCCAGCGGGCGGCGCACGAACGGCAAAAACGGCAGGAGCCACAACACGTACCAGGGATGGAGCACGGGCGAGAACAACAACAGCGCGAAGATCAACATCGCCGCACGTTCGGGCACACGTTCGTGCGGCGCGGGTCTCCACAACAAAGCGGCCGAAAAGCAGATGAAAGCGGAAGCGCTGAGGGCGCGTGCGACCTGATGGCGCGTGATCGTGACCTCGAAAAAGCGCACCCAGTCGCCGCCGAGCATGCCGTGCGCGCCCTCCAAAAATAGGACAAATGCGCCGTCGCCCGAGCGCCAACGTCCACCGTAATTTGCGAGGGCTGCGTGTTCTGCGCCGCCTGCCGCGAGATAGGGGATCGCGATCGGCACGCACAACACGAGCGCCCAGATCAAACCGCGGCGTGTGTTGCGCGCGAGCGCGAGCATCGCGATGAAACCGTTGAGCTTCGCGAGCGCGGCGATCGCGAATCCAACATACGCGCGCGTGCCCGAGATCGCTGCGACGCCGAACGCCAACCCGATCATCGACAAAGAATCGGCGTGGCCCTCACGCGCGATCTCGAACAGCGCGAGCGGTTGCATCGCGAGCAGCAGCGCAGCTTCTCGGCCGCGCGCGCGGGACACGATCACCCAAGCGCCGAGCTCCGCCGCCACCAACATTATTTTCAGTAGAATCAGCCGGCCGCCGGCGGCGACGAACACCAACTGCGAGAGCGGCGGATAGATGGTGGCGATCTCCGGGTGATTGATTCTGAGCCACGCAGCGTCGAGCAGCTCGGGCGGAACGCCGTCGGCGAGCGCGGTCGCGGGCGCGTGGGTGAAGATGAAGAGCGGGCCCATCGACCACACCACGCGGCCCTCGTAAACGTAGCGAAAGACGTCGTCGGACATGGCCGGAGGTGTGAGCACACAGGCGACGCGAAAGAGCAGCGCGCCGGCGAGCGCGACCAGGTGGAGTCGAGGATGGAGGCCGCGCATCCACAGGAGCGCGAAGGCCGCGCCGCTGGCCATGATCCCCGCGAGGTAAGCGGGAAAACGAAGGCGTGGATCATCGAGCGCGAGGACGAAGACGATCCCCGCAGACCAAACGCACAACAGAACAGCGTTCGGCAAAAATGCGCGCTCGGGCCGTTCGTTTGACAGAGGAGAAGGATCCTGCCATCAATCCCGAAGTTACGCGATGAAAGCTGTATTTCGCGCGGGTTTGATGGTCCTCTCGTGCGCTGCGTTTTCGTCGCCGCACGAAAGCTTAGCCGCTCAAGTGCGGGGAAGCGTAGATGCACCCGCGCACTTGCAGCGGCCGGCCCTTGGATACACCCGCGCGCAAGTGACATCACGCGCCGCGAAAGTGGGCGGCGAACGTGCTGAGGTCGCAGTGTTCTTGGCGGCGAAAGAGTCGGGCGTCATTCCGGTTCCAAGCGAGCCGTACAAAGTGACGATCGCCGGCTTGGAGCTGATCCCCAAAGTCGCGGCCTGCGTCATCGACGGCAAAGTTTCCTTCACCAACGAAGATCGCGCACCCGTGACTGTGCTGCTCGATGATCACGCTGCGACAACGCTCGCGCCGGGACAAACGTTCGTCTACGACTGCCGTCCCGGATCGTCCGCGCTCCGCAAGCTGCGCGTCAAAGAGTGGCCGCACATTCGGGGTGTGTTGTTCGTCGGCGAGGTCGGTGTCGTTGGGCAAGTGAACGCGGGCGGCGGATTCGCGCTCGCAGCACCGACCGGTAAATATGAGCTGCAAGTGATCGGCGACCGCGGAGCGCTGACTACGAAGCCGGTGGAGATCAAAGCGGGCGACGTCGACGTGGGGAAGCTGACGATCACGCCGGTGAACGAGCGGACGGCCGAGCAGCCGTCTATCGAGCCGGTAGCGCCGATCGAGCCGGTGAAAAAAGATGTGCCTGCACCGGTGAAAGATAAACCGAAGGATCCGGTGCCTGCGAAGGCGAAGGATCCGGTGCCTGCGAAGGCAAAGGATCCGATCAAGAAAGACGCGGCGTTGGTACCGGCGAAGAAGCTGATCCTTCCCGTGTTGCCGAAACCCGCGGAAAAAGCGCCCGTGGACGACGCAGAAAATCTCGAATTCGAGAGCGAGTGATGGGGACGGAGCCGTAGTCGATGCGATTCTGGATTGGACAGGTCTTCCTCCTTTTGTCATGCGTCGTCTTGCCGTTCGTGGCGGCGATCTATGTCGACACGGGCTCCGAGATCCGCCGCGCACAACAAGCGGGCGGAGTCGCGGTGCGCCTCGCTGCGCAGAACCTCGAGAGCCGGCTGAAGCTCGAGGCGCACGACGCGGTCTCGCTCGCGCTGACCACGGCGCAAAAGATCGCGGATCGCGATCTCGTCGGTGAGATCTCGAAGCCCAAAGAGCGTCGCGATCCGGCGATCGCTCAGCTGGAAGCGCTCCTGGCCGAAAGTACAGTACCGAACGGCTTCGCTTGGTTCGTCGATGAGACCGGCACGATCGTCGCCGAACATCCAAAACGTGCGGATGCGGGTGAGCCGCGCAGGATCAGCGGTCATCCTCTGTATCGCGAGACGCAGGAAGGTGTCGCGCTCGACGGTGTGTGGGCCGAGAACGGAAACGTGGCGCTCGTCGGTGCTGCGCCGATCAGCGTGAAGGACCAAGCATCGGGTGCGGTGATCGTCGGTGTTTCGGTCGATCGTGCGTTCGTCGCCAAGCTTGGCCGAGAGATCAGCTCGCAAGTTACCTTGGTGTCTGCGGGACGCTCGGTCACTTCGACCTTCGAGGACGTGATCGCCGAGCCGATCGTGCAGATCGTCGGCGTCAGCTCTGAGCCGGTTTCAGCAGGCTCGCTGACGAAACAGATCGAACATTCGAGCTTGCCCCTGTTACCGCTGTTCATCGCGCACGACGCAAAGGGGCTCGCCTTCAGCTCGTTGACGACGCGTCATCCCGGCCTCGACGGTTTGTCGTGGATGGTGTCCGCGCCGTCGGGTGAGCTGCTCCGCGAAATTCCCGAGCGCCAGGAGATCATGCTCGCGGGCATGCTCTGCGTGGCGATGCTCGCGCTCCTGATCGGCTTGGTGAATCATCGCGTGTTCATCACGCCGATCGCGCGCATCACCGATCATCTTTCGGAGCTGCAGTTCGGCCGCGGGGAGATGGAGCTGGCGGAGTCGCGCGTGTCGTCGCCGTTCCGCCGCATGGTCAAGCTGATCAACATGACCGTGCAGAAGATCCCTTCGCGCGGTTTTTCGTCGGCGCGTTTGCCGGGCGAAAATTCGCCGATCAGCGAGCTGCCGCCGACCTCGCAGTCGCGCCCGTCGAGCGAGATCCGCCGCGACGAAGGTTTCCTCAACGCGACGGTGCCCGCGCCGCAATACAGTGCGCCGCAGTCGCATTCGTCGTCGCACCATCCTGCGACGCAGCCGCCGATGTCGAAACCTTTGCTGTCGGAGCATCCCTTCGAAGGCGAAGACGATCCGCTGGCCGACGTGGTGAGCTCGCTCTCGCTCTCCGGTGCGCGCCGCGAATCGGTGCCGACGCCGCAAGACAAACGTACGCCCGATGATGCGGCGGCGATCGCAGCGGCGATCGCATCGCTGGAAGCGCCGATGCCTTCGCAGACGCCGGCTCGTCCGCGCGGTCAATCTGCGGTGCGCAGCTTGGAAGCGCCGCGTGTTCCGCCGTCACAGACGGGCTCGATGAAAGTGATCAAATCGGCGGCCGATATCCGCGGCCGTCCAAGCGATGCGTTGATGCCTTCGCCGTTTCCGCCGTCCGCATCCGAGATGTTCCGCAGCGGCGACAACGCGCATATGGCCCCGTCGGACGAGCTGACGCCGGTGGATCAGATCGCGGTGCAGAAACAAACGCCGCGGAGCGTGCCGCGCGGCGGTGGCAGCTTGGACCTCAACGCGTATGCAGCGCTGGGCGCGAGCGCGGGCATGCACGACCACGGCTTGAGCCCGGTTGGTGAGAGCCAAGTCGACGAGGGTGGATTCAATCCCGAGGCAACCGTTGTTGCGCCGGTGACCGACGAGCTGTTGCGCAAGTCGGCCTCGCGCGATGAAACGACGAGCCAATATCGCGTGCCGAATTTAGGCGCGGGCGACATGACCATGGTGCAGAGCGTTCCGCCGAATTTGATCGCGCAGACGCTCTCGACCGCTTCCGATCCAGACGACGACCAGGGCCTCGACTCCGCCGATCACGCGCACTTCAAAGAGACCTACGAACGTTTCTTGGAGATGCGAAAGCGTTGCGGCGAACCGACGAGCGACCTCGCCTTCGATCGTTTCTTGGCCAAGCTCGCGAAGAATCGCGAAGGCCTGATCAAGAAGTACAACTGCCGCACGGTGCGCTTCCAAGTCTACGAGAAGGACGGCAAAGCCGCCCTCAAAGCCACCCCGGTCCGCGCGCGTTAGTTCACCAACGTACCGGACGGCGGCGGCATGTTGCCGACCTCGATCACCCCGAATTTGCGTTCGTAACCTGCGACCGCATCCTGCAGCGCCATCAACAGACGTTTCGTGTGTTTCGGGCTGGAGATGACGCGTGCGCGCACTTTGCCCTTCGGCTCCTGCGGCTGCACGTAGATGAAGTCGAGCGTGAACTCGGCTTCGTTGTGATTCACCATGGCCATGTTCACGTACGTGCCCTGCGCGGTTTCGGCGTCGAGCTCGATCTTCACTTGAACGGGTTGCTGCGGATTTTTCGGCTGCTGACTCATTGCTTCACTCCCAGCGCGGCGAGGCGCTTCTTCGTTTCCGCGGCGCCCTTTTTGTCGCCGGCTTTTTCCTGCGCTTTCATCAGCAGGCCCAGAAATCGGGTGTCGTCAGGTGCAAGCTTCACCGCTTGCTGCATCTCGGTGACCGCGTCTTTGGCGCGGTCGAGGTTCATCAGCGACGCGGCGATCTGCGCGCGCAACACCGGATCGTTCGCGCCTTCACCGCTCAACATCGAGCGATATTGTTCGAGCGCTTTTTCGTGCTCGCCGGCCATGGCGTAAGAGATCGCCAACTGCCGCGTGAGGTTCGTTTTGACTTCGGCGTCGTTGGTCAGCGCGATCGCCACGCTGAACGCTTCCGCCGCACCGGCGCCGTCGCGTTTGCGCAAGAGCACTTCGCCGTGGGCCATGGCGGCTTCGATCGACTTCGGATCCGTGATGCGCGCCTTTTTCGCGAGCTCTGCGCCATCGTCGAGCCGGTTCACGAAGATGTACGCGTAGGCGAGGTCGGCCATCATCTTCGCGTCTTTGCGCCCCGAGAGCTCGTGCGCACGTTCCAATTGTTCGACGCCGCCCTTCGCGTCGCCGGTGCGGAGGCGCAGCAATCCGCTCTCATTCATCAACGACGCAGATTGCGGGAGGGCCGCGGTGCCGCGATCGTACGCATCTTTTTCGCAGGCTTCGTCCTCTTTCATCGCGCAGGCGCTGCCGAGCAAAAGGTACGCCTCTTCCATGTTCGGACTCTTGGCGATCGCTTCCTTCGACTTCTTGATCGCGCCGTCGAGATCGCCGCCGTTCGCCAGTTTCTTCGCGTCCTCGAGCTCACGTTTGCCGCTGCCGCCGCCTTCACCGGGACGGCGCGGCGGTCGTGCGGGGGGCTCATCCTGTTTCGGCGGCTGCTCTTTCGCCGCCGGTGTCGACGCGCAGGAGAGGGCGAGCGGGATCAGCGAGAGCGCGGCGAGCCGCGGGAACGAAACAAACACGCGGGGAGCATCGCCGAACGAAGGAGCTTTAGTCGAGCACGAACGTCCTCACCGGCGCTCCACCTCGGCGCTGTCGACGGCGCTGCTCACCTTCTCCACCACTCCGTCGTTTCTCGGCGGCTCCAGCAACGCGACGTGGACGTTGCGCGCCGGCGGAAGCTCGATGACGAAACACGCCCCGCCGAGCACCGCGGAACGTTTCATGGTGATCGTTCCGCCGTGTTGCAGGACGATCTTTTTCACGATAGCCAGGCCCAGACCTGTCCCTTCGGCCTTCGTCGTAAAATACGGCTCGAAGATTTTTTCCGCCTGATTGTGGGGGATGCCGGGCCCGTTGTCCTCCAGCGAAAGCTCGATGCTGCCGTCGCTCTCCAGCACCACCACCGCGAACCGCAGCTTCGCTTTGCCTTTGCCCGCAGCTTGAATGGCGTTCGTCGCCAGGTTCGACAACACGCGGCGCATCAATACGCGGTCGATGGCCACAGGTACAGGTTCCTTCGGCACCGAGACTTCGACGGCCGCGTCCGGCTCGAAACGGTTGTACGCCGACAAAAACTCGTCGAGATAAGAGCGCAGCTCGACGTGGGTCGGAATGACCTCCGGCAAGCGCGCGAACTGCGAGAACTCGTCCACCAACCGTGTCAGCGCGCCGATCTCTTCTTCGACGACGTCCGCCGACTCGTCCACCAAACGTTTGAACGCCGAATTCTCCTCGGGCGCGCGCCTGCGCAGCTCTTGGATCGCCAGGCGGATGGGGGTCAGCGGATTTTTGATCTCGTGCGCCAAACGCCGCGCGAAGTCCTGCCAGCCCGAAACTTTTTCGAGATAAACGATGCGGTCGCGCGCATCGGCGACCTCTTCGATCATACGGTTGAACCGCGCCGAAAGCTCGGTGATCTCGTCATTGCCTCGCAGCGGAATGCTAAATCCGGATTCACCTTTGGCGACACGTTCGGTTGCGCTGGCGAGCCGCGCGATCCTCTTCGTCACGCGCCGGGCGAGGTAATAACCAAGACCGAGCGAAAGGATCACCACGGTCCCGCTGATCAAAATATAGGCGCGAAAATAGGCATCCTGGCGTTCGGCCTCGAGCTTCAACGAAGTGTCGTAGTTGACCGCGATCTCTTCCGCGTGTGCCCGATCGTTCAGATAGTGATTGGAGATGATGAACTCGAGCTGCAAACGCGGCGCATCGCCGAGGCCGAGCGGAAAAGAGATCGTCTTCGGCATGAAGTCTTCGCCGAGCCGCTCTTTCGGGCCGACCGCTTCGGCGATCACTGTGCCGGTGCTGGTCAACACCCTGGCCGCGCGGATGTCTTCATGATCGTCGATGATCTGCTGCAACCGTTCGGTGACCAGCTCGCTCTGCTGTGCGGTCGCTGCGCGGATGAGGATCGGATCGCGCGACCACGCTTCGGCGCGCGCGGCGAACTCCCGTTTGCGCGCATCGAAGAACTCCTTGAAGAACAACGCGCGCGCTTCGAGCTGCTCCGCAACTTTCGGATGCAAAGACAAAGCGAGGCTCGACTCGATGATCTGCGGGATGAAGATCGACGAGATCGCAAACGGCGTGACACCACACAAGAAGATCGCGAGGAGGATCCTCCTCTCGAACTTGGAGATGCGACGCACCATGCGGATTATCGGGGCACCGAGGTCGGGCGCGCCAGCCGTCCGGACTGAAAGAGGAAACGTTCCCCGCCCGCGGCCGAATCGCTGCGGAAGAGCTTCGCAACAGCGCCAAAAAATGCGCGAGGTCGGCCACCTGCGGTCCCTCGTGGATTCGCCATGAACTCGCGCGTGCGATCGAGCACTTCGGGCGAAACCGGGTTCAACGCAACGCGCACGATCAAGCGATAACCTCCGCTTCGTTGTAAGAGTGGGAGCTCGGCGATCGGCACGGCGTCGGCGATCCCGCAAAACTTCAGCGCTTCGTCGATGATCACGTACGTCTTGCGCCGCGTCCGGTTCTCATCGGTGACCCCCGCGACGAGGACGTCTTGCCAAACATCGAGGCGCAGCTGACAGGCGCGCGCGGTTGTAGCGATCGTTTGTCCGCCCGAGTCGATCAGCTCCATTTCGATCAACACGCGCGAGGTCAAACCTCCGCCGAGCTTCCTGCGGAACGATTCGGTGAACGCGCCGGTGACGTCGAAGGTCGCGTTCACTGTCCCTCCGGACAGGCTGAGCCCGACCTCGAGCGGAGCGGGCTCCTCCTCCTGCGCACGTGCCTCCACAGCGGTGAGCGTCGCGAGAAACACCAGCGAGATGGAGACCGGCCTCTTCATCGCTTAAAAAACGAGGTCCAGCATGTACGAGAGAGAAACGGTGAAGTTGCCGATCCAGGTATCGAGCTTCACGCCCGCATCGAAAGAGAGCGGAACTTGGCCTCCTGTTCCGCGACCGGTTTCGTCTTCTTGAACCTCGTCCAGCGAAGCGGTGACACTGATGTCGATCCCGCCGAAGACGTAGGTTCGGTAGAGCAGGTCGCCGCCCTCTTGAATCGGTATCGAGTAGTCGGCACCTGTACTGAAGATCAGATCGTCGTAGTCGTTCGACTCCGAGAAATTGAGCTGTACTGCGCGCGGGAGTGAATCTCGACCGATCGCAAAGTATGCATAGTCGCTGATGAAGAATTGATTGAAGAACGGAGTTTGACCCTGCACCAACCCACCGAAGGCGCGGATGATCAAACTGTGTGAATCGCCGATGAGAAACGCCTGTTGGGCTTCAGCGAAATACTTCGAAAACTCATAACTCGAACCGATCAGTTTCGTGCCCGCTTCCACGCCGAGCACGATGCGCCCGCCCTGGGTCGGCACGAAGGGATCATCACGAGTGTCGCGTTCATAGGTGAGGATCAGACTCGACATCACCGAGTCGCCGAATTGGATCTGCGGTGCACGCCGCAACAAAGCGGGATCGAGGTTCGGTAATCGATCCGCGTTGACCGCTTCCAAACGGTAATCGAGCGAGACCCGTTGCGCGGGGCCGACGCCGATCCCCAAACCGAGCGTGCCGCCGATCCGACCGTATTTCAGGTCGACGCTGGTGGGCTCACGTTCGTCGAGCACCTCCGCACCTTGGAGGAAAATCGCTGAGCCCGAGAGCTGGAGCGGAGTGTCCGAAAGATCAGGTACGAAAAAATGGAGATCGACCGCGCGCCGGCCTTTGCCCACGACAAAGCTGGCGTTCGTCGAGACACCGTTGCCGAGAAAGTTCGATTCGCCGATGCCGAAACCGCCGTAAAAAGGCGTTCGGCTGGAGAAGCCGAGATAAAGATCGTCGATGAGGATCGTGTTGCGCTCGGCAACTTCGATCACCAACATCACCCGCCCGCGTTCGGAGCCGCGCCGCAAGCTGAGCTCCACCGATTTGAAGTAGCCGGTGTTCAAGAGGCGAAGGCGCGACTCTTCGATACGATCGTCGTTCACCAGATCGCCGACCTCGACCAAGAGGCGGCGCATGATCACCGTGCGTTCGGTCTTCGCGTTGCCGATCACCTCGATCGCTTCGATGAATTGTGCGCTCTCGATACCCGTCAGGGGTTCATCGAATTCGGCGGGGTCGAACGTTTCCTCTTCTTCGCTCGCGGAGGTGCTGGTCTCCGTGAGCGTCGAAGTGGAGGTCTGAGCCGCCGAGAGGTACGCCAGGAATAAGAGAAGCCTCATCGGTGACTCCCGATCTTTAGACGAGGATCAGAACCAAAGCTTGTATCCGGCTTCCGCACGGACCCCAACCAGCGCGCCGCTCAACGCTTTTTCGTCCGAGGAGAATCCTTCGGCGCTGGCCCCGATGCCGGAAAGTGTGGCCCCGAGCACGAGCGCGCCCGGCCCCGCGTTGAACGCCGCGTCGACCGTCGCTTGGACGCTGACGCCGAAACGTTTGCTCCCGGCGACGGTGTCCCCGCTGACGCGTAACACGCCGTTCTCCACGCGCATGGTGAGCCCGGCGCGCAAAGCGAGCTCGAAGTCTTCGGTGTGGACGACGGCAAATCCGAAGTCGACCGGGATGTACACACCGGCGATGACCACCGTCGACTCCGCGGCTTCCTCGAAGTTGAGCGTGCCCGAGCCGCTGGCGTGCGCAAACTCGATACCTGTCCTAATGGCCAGTCGGTTGTCGAGCACCGGTGGTCGCACTTCGGCGAGCACGCCCCCGCCCGCCACCAGTAATTTGCTGAAAGTGGTGCCCACGCCGGCCGCCAATCCGAGCGCAAAACGGGTGCGCTTTTCGCCGTCCGGTGCGGACGGTTCGATCGTGGTTTCGATCTTCGCGGTGCTCGCACTGTTCGAAAGGACAGGACCACCGCTGCCGCCCAGCATCACTTTGGTGCTGGCGCGCGCGAAAGAGAGCACTTCGCCGCCGACGAACGGCGGGGGCGGAATCTCGGCGACGACTTCGATCTCGCTCCCCGATGCCCCGGGAAAAGTGGTCGCAAGCGCGACGCGATACTTACCTTGTTCGGTGCGCTCGCCCTTCAATTCACGGCCATCTTTCGTTTTGATCCTGGGTACCGGGAGGTCGGTGAACGTCCCGTTCGAGTCGCGCACCATCACGTCAAAAGCGGCGCGTTCGTCGGTCTTCGCGTAGGTGCCGGCGATGATCACGTCGACCCCGTGCCGCGCGCCGAGCTCTATCGAAGCGACGCGTTGTTCGTCGAGCAAGACGCTCACGATGCCGGGTTCGTCGGGCCTGCGGAGGATCAACGCACGAATGTCCGCGGCGACTTTGATTTCGCCGACGAGCTGCGCGCCTTCGACCTGTACTTCCGGCCACATCGGCGCGTCGTCGCCGAAAGGAGAAGGCGGCACCGCGACCAAGATCGTCGCACCCGTGCCGCCATCGGCCACGTTTTGTCCCGGAATCGCCATAGCCACGCCCGGCGAGATCAACGAAGGCACGGAGATGGAAACTTCCGTCTTCTTCGAGCCTCGTTTGGAGAACGCACGGATCTGCGCACCGTAACGAACGACGACGTCTTCCATCACCGTGCGGCCGTCGGCGGGTGCGGGGACCGGATCGGGATTGTTCGACGCGCCGTCGACGTGCAGCTCCGTCTTCGGCGGAATCTCCACGCTGATGCGGATCGGCGCTTCCACCGCGACTCCCGCTGTTTTTGCGGCAAATCCGCGGCTCGAAGCGGTCGCGGCCAACGCCAAAATGTAGCTCGGTTGATCGTCCGGCAGCGAGCCTGTGCCGACGGCCGCCGCCGCACGCAACGCATCATCGAAGCGCGAAAGTTGGACCTCACCGAGCGTGCCCGGTTGAGCGGTGAGCTCGAGGCCCGCGATGTCGCGACCGCTCGCCGTTGCGTTCACGCTGACCGGTTTCGTCCGCGAACGAACGTCGATCACTGAAGGCTCGACCAAAAGATCGAGCGAAGGTGCGACCGCCGAAGTGAGATCCACGGGAAAAGTTTCGGAGCGCTCGCCGTCTTCGAAGCGCAGCGTGACCTCGAAACGTTCGCGGAAGCCGCGTTGTTTGTTCGGCGGCTGGTACCAAAAGATCACCGAATTATCGCCGTAGGTTTTTTGGCCGGTGACTTTGCCGCCGTCCGCAGTGACGCGCGCCTCGAGAATCTTCGAGCCTTCCGGCAGATCCGCGATCACTTGCAGCGGAATGATCGACGTGCCGTCGGCCACCATAAAACCGCCGCCGGGGCGCACCAACGCGAGCTTCGCCGTATCGCTCCCTGCATGCGCCGTCGACGCAAGCGCCATACTGGTCCAAAGTACAGGTAGCGCGAAACGCTTCATGTGAGCCCGGATTGAGGCCTCGCCGAGACCTGAAAAACCTCCTGGTGCAGCTCACTGCGCGCTTCGACGATGATCGAACGGCCGAGCATCGCTTCCAGATCGAGCAAACGGTCACGCTCGTCTTCGGTGAGCACCGCGGCGATCTCCGGCATCGCCGAGACGACGATCGGGCCGGCACCATGACGGCGCGCCTCGCGATCGATCTCGCGGAAAATGTCGCGACAGATCGTCTTTTTCGAACGAATACGCCCGCGCCCTTCACAGTACGGACACGGCTCGGTCAACGTCTTCACCAGCGAGGGACGCACGCGTTTTCGCGTCATCTCCACCAGACCGAGACCGCTCATCGGCAACACGTGCGACTTCGCGCGATCCTTACCGAGCTCGGCGACGAACGCGTCGTAGACCTTGGTGCGGTTCGCCGGCTCTTCCATGTCGATGAAGTCGATGATGATGATGCCGCCCAAATTGCGGAGCCGCAGCTGCGCGACGATCTCTTTGACCGCTTCGAGGTTCGTCTTGAGGATCGTCGCTTCCAAGTTGCGCGAGCCGACGAAACTGCCGGTGTTCACGTCGATCGCGGTCAACGCTTCCGCTTCGTCGATGACGATGGATCCGCCGCTTTTTAGGCCGATTTTGCGCAACATGGCGCGTTCGATCTCCGGCTCGATGCCGTAGTGATCGAAGATCGGATCGCGCTCTTCATAGACGTGTACGCGATCGATCAGCTGCGGCGCAAAACGCGCGAGCAGCGACTTCACGCGGTCACCTTCCTGGGGGCTGTCGACGGTCAACGATTCCGTCTCCGGACCGAAGAGATCGCGCGTCGCACGCAACACGAGATCGAGATCCGAATGGAGCAAGGACGGCGGCGGCACCAGGTCCGAACGCTCGCGAATATCCGCCCAAACGGAACGCGCAAAATCCATGTCTTGATGGATCGTGTCCGCTTCGAGACCGGTGCTCACGGTGCGGACGATGAAGCCGCCTTCGTGCGGTTTTTTGTACGACTCGACGATCGAACGCAGGCGCTTTCGCTCGTTTTCGTCGGTAATTCGCCGCGAAACGCCGACGTGTTTCATCGTCGGCATGTAGACGATGTGCCGGCCAGCGATCGAAATATACGCGCTGACGCGTGCGCCTTTGGTGCCGAGCGGATCCTTCGTCACCTGACACAAGATCTCTTGTCCTTCACGAATGAGCTGCGTGATCGACGCGCGCTCTTTCGGATCGGGACGTTTCAGCGGCGAGCGCAATTCGAGTGTGTCGTCGGTCGCGGGCTCGAGATCGGCTTCGGGTTGATCGTCGGCGTGCAACACGTCGTCGACGTAGAGAAACGCAGCCTTCTCGAGGCCGATCTCGACGAATGCGGCCTGCATGCCCGGCAAGACGCGCATGACGCGCCCCTTGTAGACATTGCCGACGAGCCCGAGCTCTTGGTCGCGCTCGATGTAGACTTCGGCGAGCACGCCGTCTTCGAGGACAGCGACACGCGTCTCACCGTGGGCGCGGTTGATGAGTAAAGTGGGCTCCACGTGCGGTGGAGATTAGCCTGCTTTGAGCGGGACGTCGCGTTCTGATCCGCGTGAAAAAATTAGAGCTTCGAGGTGAGCTCGGGGACGGCCTTGAAGAGATCGGCCACCAACCCGTAGTCCGCGATCTGGAAGATCGGCGCCTCGGGATCTTTATTGATGGCCACGATGTTCTTCGAGCCCTTCATGCCGGCGACGTGTTGGATCGCCCCGGAAATCCCGATCGCGATGTACAAATCCGGCGCGACGACCTTGCCGGTCTGACCGACTTGCATGTCGTTCGGCACCCAACCCGAGTCCACGACCGCGCGCGATGCACCGATCGCAGCGTTCAGCTTGTCGGCGAGCGGTTCGACGATCGCCTTGAAGTTGCCGGCCTCTTTCAAACCGCGGCCGCCCGAGATGACCACGCGGGCATCGGTGAGCTCCGGACGATCCGATTTTACGGCGTCGAACTTCACGTAACGCGTGCGCGTCGTGCCCGCGTCGACGGCCAACGTTTGTGTCGTTCCGGCAGCGGTCGCTGCGGCCGCCACGTCGAACTCGGTCGGACGCGTGGTGACGACTTTGATGCCGGTGGTGATCTCCACCGAAGCGATCACGTTGCCCGCTTGCATCGGGCGCTTCATGGCGAAGCCGCTGTCCGATGCGAAGCCGAGGATGTCGGAGGCCATGCCCGCGCCGAGCAACGCAGCCGCGCGCGGTGCGAAATCTTTGCCTTGAGCGGTGGCTGCCATACAGACGACGGTTGCGTCCGCGGCTTTTACACCCGCGGCGATCGCTTTGGCGTGAGTCTCCGCGACCGGATCCTTGAGCGATGCGTCGTCGGCGACGTGAACGACGTCCACGTAGGTCGCCAGCTCTGAGGCGACGCTGCCCAGACCTGTACCAATGGCCAGGGCGTGCACTTTGCCGCCGGTGCGTTTCGCGGCTTCACGCGCGAAGGTGATGGTGGTGAGCGTCGTCTTCTTGAGCGCTCCGCCGAAAATTTCTGCGATGACGAGTACGTTCGACATGTGCGGCTCCTTAGATGACTTTCGCTTCGGTCTTCAGCTTGCGTACGAGCTCGTCGACATCCGCGACTTTGACGCCCGCTTTGCGCGCCGGCGGTTCTGAATATGCGAGCACGCGGACTTTCGCCGTCACGTCGACACCGAGCGACGCGATGGGGATCTCTTTCACTTCCTTCTTCTTCGCTTTCATGATGCCGGGAAGCGAAGCGAAGCGCGGGTGATTGAGGCGCAAATCCGTGGTGACGACCGCGGGAAGCGTGAGCTCGAGCGTCTCGATGCCGCCGTCGACTTCGCGAAGAACCTGCGCTTTGCCGTTGGCGACGATGACGCCGGGCTTTTGCTGTTTTTCAGCGTCCGAGTCGAGGCCTTCGATCTTCGAGGCGAACGTGGCCTGCGGATATCCGAGGTAACCGGCGAGGAGCTGACCTGCCTGATTGGCGTCGTCGTCCGTCGCTTGTTTGCCCATGATGATCAGGTCGGGCTTCTCGGTTTCGACGAGCTTCACGAGCACGCGCGCGACGGCGTCCGAGTCGAGATTTTCGGCGAGCACCAAGATTCCGCGATCGGCTCCCATCGCGAGGCCCTGACGGATCTGTTGCGCTGCATCCTTCGGCCCAATGCTGACAACCACAACTTCACCGCCGTGGGCTTTCTGCAAACGCAGAGCTTCTTCCACCGCGATCTCGTCGAAGGGATTGGGAACGAAGTTCATACCTTCCGTCACGAGCCCCGATCCGCCGGGCGCAATTTTGACCTTGCGCTCGTAGTCGGTGACACGCTTCATCGTGACCAAAAATTTCATTGCGGCGGTGTTAGTGTCGGTTTGACTGGCGTGTCAACCGTTGCGAGGTCGCAGCGAGCCATGCTACCCGCGAAGACCGAGCCGGGGGGCTCTAAGCTCTATCGTGACCACGCGTATCATTTCGATCGCTAACCAAAAAGGTGGGGTTGGGAAGACGACCACCGCCGTGAACTTGGGCGCGTCTTTGGCGGCCGATGGGAAGCGAGTTCTCATCGCCGACATCGATCCGCAGGGAAATGCCTCGAGCGGAGTCGGTATCGCGACCGGCGAGCTGGAGCGCGGGATCTACAACGCGCTCATGGGCGAAGTGCCGCTGGCGGACGTCATCGTGAAGACGGAGCTGCCGGGGCTGATGATCGCGCCGGCGAACCGTGACCTCGCGGGTGCCTCCGTTGAGCTCTTCAACCTGGAGAAGGCGCACTTTCGTTTGAAGACGGTGCTCGAGCCGGTGGCAAAAGATTACGACTACGTGGTCATCGACTGTCCGCCGTCGCTCGATATGCTGACGATCAACGGGCTGACGGCGTCGAGCTCGGTGCTGATCCCGGTGCAATGCGAGTATTACGCGCTCGAAGGCTTGTCGAAGCTGATCTCCTCGATCGAGATGGTGAAGGAGAGCCTGAACCCGGCGCTCGAGGTCGAAGGGATCGTCTTCACCATGTACGATCCGCGCAACAACCTCGCGCATCAGGTCGTCAGCGAAGTGAAGAAGTATTTCGAGGACAAGGTCTTCGAGACGATGATCCCCCGGAACATCAAGCTCTCCGAGGCGCCGTCTTTCGGAAAGCCGTGCATCCTCTACGATCTCGCGAGCCGAGGTTCACAGAGCTACATCGCGCTGGCCCGCGAGCTCGTCTCACGCAGAAGCGCAGCTTAGAGTCCGCGGCGGACTCTGAGGTGATATTTACTCCTACGCGAACAAACGTGCGTTACCTCGCTTGCGGGGTGGGCACGAATCGCTGATTCTCGAATAGGCGCGGGAAGATCGGCGTGCGCGTTCCGTCCAAGACATATGATCCGTTGGCGAGTGTCGCGGGCACGGTGCTCGACGTCGGCGCGTCCCCTGAGGACGAAGATGAGATCGAAGATGATCTCGTCGGTCACATTTTCGTCGGTCGGTATCAGATCGAAAAATTGATCGCGAGCGGGACGATGGGCCGCGTCTATCTCGGAACGCAGCTGCGTCTCGAGCGTCCGGTGGCGATCAAAATTTTGAAGCAGAGCGGGAAGGGACGCGTGCTCGATGCGCGCTTCGCGAAACGTTTCAACCGCGAAGCATCGGTCGCCTCGCAGCTCGCGCATCCGAACATCGTCTCCATCTACGATTACGGAGAGACGGACAACGGCCGCCTCTTCATGGCGATGGAGCTGATCGAAGGTGTGCCGCTTCATGAGCTGATCCGCGACGAAGGGCCGTTCAGCGTGGAGCGGGCGCTGGGCATCGCCATCCAGATCGCGCGAGCGTTGCGAAAAGCGCACGGAGCGGGCGTGGTGCACCGCGATCTGAAGCCGGCGAACGTCATCGTGAAGACGGACGAGGAAGGCTTCGACTTCATCAAGGTCTTGGACTTCGGCTTGGTGAAGCTGTTTTCGCCCGAAGAAAGCGCGGTTTCCACGCCGTTCGACGAAGACCATCTGACGCGTCCCGGAAACATGGTCGGGACGCCGGATTATGTTTCGCCGGAGCAGGCGCTCGGCGACGCGGTCGATGGCCGCACGGACATCTACTCGCTCGGCGTGTTGATGTTCCAGATGATCGCGGGGCGTCTCCCGTTCGTGGGGGCGTCGATCATCGAGATGGTGAAACATCACCTCGAGTCGAAGATACCGTCGATCAGCGAAGTGGCGCCGGGAGTGGAGTGTCCGGAAGACGTCGAGGAGCTGATCTTCAAAGCGATGTCCAAGATGCGCGACGATCGTTACGCGTCGATGGACGAGCTGCTCGCAGCGCTCAAGGTCGCGTGGCGCAACGTCACCGACGAGAGTTTCGGAACAGAGGTGTCGAGCACGCTGCCGATGCAAGCGGTGCTGGCCTCGCCGCCGAGAGAGATGATGCTGGTGACCCGAAGGACAGTGCTCGATCCTTCGGAGGAGAGCCGTCCGCGAGGGAAGAGCTTTGCGGCGACGTCGCCGAAGTCGCGCTGGCAGACGTACCTGGCCATTGGGGCAGGTGGCTTGTTGTTGCTGGCGATCGCCTCGGCGGCGTGGATGGTGCGCGAGCTGGGCCTGCGCCAGGTGCCGCGGGTCATCGTCCCGGTGAATGTGGCGGAGCCGGTCGTCCAAGAGGCTGAGATCGTGGAGCCTGTTGAAGCTGTCGAGGCGGAGATCGTGGAGCCGGAGCTCGTAGAGCCGGAGATCGTGGAGCCGGAGATCGTGGAGCCGGGGAAGGCGATCAAGGCAGCCCCGGTGAAGATTGACCTGGCGCCGTCAAAGGACTCGAAGGCGCCGAAGGATTATAAAGAGAATCCGTTCTAGGCTTTGCGCTCGAGGCTAGAGCGTCGAGTCGCTGAAAGGGGATGCGATCCTGATCGCGCTCGCCCAAAGAAGATCACCCTTCGAGCGTCCGTCCGATTTTCGAACATTTCCGAATTTCGAACGGACGACGACCGGTTCGTCTGTGCGAACAACAGGACATGGGAGCGGCACAATTCATGTTGTCGCCCAACCTGAATGCACGCATTGCCGCCGACCACACCCGAGACTGCAAACCAAGCGGAGCCCAAGGCACCGAGGCTGAGAGCAACGAGCTGGCACCATCGATACAGCGATGGAGAGTACTACGTTCCGGCGAGAGGTCGGTACGCGCCAAAGAAGAGGGTCGAAGATGCGTCGGTCGCGCATCCGTGGGTCTTTGTTCTCGGCAAGGACCGGCCGCACGCCGCGGAGCTGGTGCGGAAGCTGGTGCGCGAGATGAAGATCAGGTTCTACCAGCCGCGGACGATCCGCGCGTACGCGAGGGCGTTGGCGAGTTTCCTGCGATGGTTGAACGCTGCGCCGCACGAGGCGACGAGAGAAGACATCAAAGATTATATCGAGTTTCTGGTCGACGGGGGAGCGAGCGTGTCGTGGGTCGGCGTCAATCTGGCGGCGTTGAGGACGACGCTCGATAAGATGTGCGGCGAGGATCTAACGCTCGGGCTGCAGACGCCGAGGCGAGCGGGAAAGCTGCCGGTCGTACTCAGTCCGAAGGAAGTCGTGCGGTTGCTGCAGGCAACCCCGTCGTTGAGAGACAAACTTCTTCTCGGACTCATGTACGCGACGGGCGTGCGGGTCGGCGAGGCCGTGCGCCTGCGTTGGAGAGACATCGATTTCGATCGAGGCTCTGTGAAAGTATGGCAAGGAAAGGGGCGTAAAGACAGATACGTGATGTTGCCGGAGAGCTTCCGGCCGATCCTCGAACAACTGCATAAGATAGGAGCACCCGACGATCCGCTGTTCCCATCGCGCGACGCGGGGAGATACATGTCCCCAAGGACAGCGCAGAGAATCATGCAGAGAGCGCTGGCGATGGCGCAAATAACGAAGAGAGCAACCTGTCACTCGCTACGGCACACGTTCGCAACGCATCTTCTCGAGAACGGAACGGATATCCGTTTCATCCAGAAACTGCTGGGTCACGTGAGGCTGGAGACGACGACGCTCTATACAAAGGTCGCGGCGCTCCCGAGGAGCGCGGCGGTGAGCCCACTCGATCGACTCCTGATGCAGCCGGCGCAAATGCCGCCTTCAGCGTCGAGCACGCCGCCGGCCTCGGCCGAGCTCTTGAAGCCGCCACCGCAAACGAGGACGCCGTTGTTGCGGTTGAGATTCGAAGTGAAGCCGGATGCGAGAACGGATGCGGCGAAGCCGAGGTCGGCGACGGCCAGTGTGCAAATCACGAACGTGCAGGTCCCGCTGAAGCTCGAAGGGTTGCGCTTGGTGGAGATGCGTCCAGGATGGGTAGCGCTCGAGGTGCCGCCGATCGAAGCCTGGGAGCACGCGATTCGCTGGTTGAGCCCAGCGCAGAAAGAGCGATTGGCGGAGCCGGCGTTCTTTCGGTTGCTCCAAGAAGAGCTCACGAGAAGATTCGTGCGCCTCAAGACGACGCAGTAGGAGGAGCGGCAGGGGAGGATAGGAGGTGAGCTTGACCCTGGCATGTCGCGACAAACCGCACTTTGCGACAACCTGGCTGCCAAAGAGACGTTCCGCGTCCGAGATGCAGATTCGATGAACGCGGCGACACGAATCGGTAAGCTTTGGCGAAGAGCTCTGCCGCGACCCTGTTTTTAGGGTCCTCAGAAAGTATCCTTGATTCTTGCGGCCTTGATGTGCGTTCTTGTCTCGTCATCGGCCTCTGATGCGGTCGCTCAAGCTCGGGAGATATTGACGAGTACGGAGGCACATCTTCGGCGGCCTGTTACCGAACGTTCGCGGCACGCTTTGGAGGCGCTTGAGCCCGCGTTCGTCGAGTACTCGAACGTTTGCGGCACAGCGAGGAGCGCGGTGACGCGTCCGCCCTCCGTCTGCCTGGAATTAGTGAATGCAGCGAGGATCCAGGCTTCCGAACCATTCCATGATCTGCGCCTGTACGAACTCATTTTGAGTTCGGGAGACTTTGCGACCGCTGTGCTCGCTGCGCTCAGAATCGCGCAAATTCATACCATCGCCCGGTATGCGATAATGTGCATGCGGTTGCCGAAGAGCGACTTGAAGCAGATGGAGATATATCGAGCTGAACTCGACAGCGTTTCTTTCCCGTTTCTTGAGACCGCCGAGAGCCTTTTGGCCGACATTGATCGTGCAGTGGAAGGTTCATCGAATCAAACGCAGATGCGCAACGAGACGGCTGTCGCAAGGCAGAAACTACTGGAGGCAGAACTTTGCGCGGTCGAGTCTCTTGTCAGAGCAGCGGCTCCGTGAGTGGGCCGCGAACACGAGCCTTCCCGCAGAGGTTCGGCGCGGACGCCGAACACTCGCTCCCCGTACGCTTCGCGACGTGGAGCGAGTCGGGAAGGCCGAGCGTTCAGCGTCGGGTGGTCGCTGGGATGAGTTGCCGAGACAAGCTCGCGGTGGTCTTGACGGGGATCGCATAGACGGAGCTCGGATCGCTCGTGCAACCATTCAAAGGTCGGCTTCGATGGAGATCGATCAAGAGACGATCGGCGCTCAGCGCTTCGTTGAAGTGAAATCGGGTCAACCATCGGCGGCTGGTTGGAATACTCTCTTCGCTCAGCCTTTATATAGTGTTGTCAGATTTATGCAGTTTGGAGTTCCGAACGGTTCGACAGTGCCGTGCCCTCTCGCGGCAGTCGTCTTGTTCAACCAGCGGGCGGTTCGAGATGGTCACCGCAAGAATTGAGCTCTGGCGATTCGACGGCGCACTTCGAGAGGCGAGCGGTCGGCTCGACGAAAGTGAACGCGAGACCAAACCGGATCGCGCGATGGGGGGGCGGTCTGCTGTATCGAGTGGGTACGGCGCGTTGATCTGAGAATGGAGCGGGTGGGAGGTGAGATGACCACCGCCGCGAACACGGCTCTTCGGCAGCGTGGCGTGCTTCGCGCGCCATCAGCTTGCGTGGGCTTCGCTCCCGCAAGCTGACCGAAGAGCCAGACGTTCGGCGTCGAGACATATCGAAAGACACGCTTGGCTGACTTCGCTCTGTTGTCGAAGCGGTATACCTTCGGCTACTCTGGAGCTCTGGAGACGATCGCTCGTGTCAGGGAGTTTCGATTGAATTATTGGATATTCCGATGCAGTCCCAAGCGGTATAACATCGATGCGAGACTGACGAATCCGGAGCGTAGGATTTCATGGCGTGTTACTCGTTACCGAAAGGAAATTAAGCCTGGTGACCTGGCCTTCATATGGCGTGGTGGCCCGCACCCAGGAATCTGCGCCATCATGGACGTGGATACCTGCCCCGATGAGATGCCAGAATTGGAATCTGAAAAGCCGTACTGTACGGATCTGTCCATGGACGTGACGACAAGAGTAGTCGGTCGGCTGCGAGACCAGATCGATTTGGTCTCAAAGACAAAAATACTCGAATGTAAGCGTCTTGCAGGTATGTCCGTTCTGAAATTTGATCAAGCGTCAAATTATCCGCTCACCAAGGACGAGGGAGAGTGCCTACTTGCGATGCTGGGGATCGGCCGATTGGCTTGATGACGTGGATATGGGAATGTGTACGGCGCAGTCCCGATCTAGCTTCGTGGATAATGCGTCGACGATCAAATATTGCTCGTGCGTAGCCCATCAAATTCTGTATTTCGATTCTGAAAGTATCAGAGGCAATGTTGCTCGCAATTTCGATTGATTCGAAGGGAAGCACATATGGCAGATTCAAAGGTCAAGACTGATAGTAGCAATCAGCAGTACATCGAAATCGAAATTCCGGGAGATGAACAAGTTCGCGTTACGTTCATTCCCGATTCCTGGGCACGCGAGGGGGGCGTCCGCATCCAGATACGTGACGTAAACGGGCACCTTCGGCAGGGACCTGAGATCCCCGTCGACTGTGTCGGAGCCGTTGTCGCAGCCGTCGTGGATCTTATGCGTCATCGGTCGACGAAATAACTGACCCGATTTAAACGCGCCGCGAACAACGCTTGGCCGCACGGCCCGCGTGCTGCGCGCGCGGGACAACCTTCTTGCTTCCGGTCGCCTCTCTCGCTGCGCTCGTTCGACACCCGTCAGCTGCGAAGGTCGTCGGCCAAACGTAACGTTCGGCGTCGCAAGTACTTGCGCTGCCGGACATGAACGATTCGCAGCGCCGGTTGGTCGATTGCGAATCGGATGACAGCTTGGGAAGCGTTAGGCGAGTTGTCGACGAAGGGTCAGAGTTCTCGCGGCGTTTTCTGTACGGTTGGGCGTGCGCACTTTGTTTCGTCGATTGCTGCCACGATCGTCAGCTGCGCATCGTCGAACGCCACCCGCGGGATGCTCGAGGCCGACAACGAGCGCTCTATTACCTACCTGATGCTTGAAGCGACGAACTATTGGGACGGAGACGGCTATTCCATCCGAGTCGACAGCACTGGCCTTACGTCGCTCAGAATTCTTCCTGACGGCGAGACATACTCAGTATGGATCTCATCGGCAGATTCGAGCGCAATATTTGCGGACCTCAATCTCATTGGGTTTGAATCGCTGGATACTGTTGAACCGAGTTGCGAATATCTGATCACCGACACATCGCTCCTCACCCTCACCTTGGTGGATGCCGGAAAGAGGACGGATGTCGTGCATGACTTTGGCTGTTTCGGATCGCCGCGAGGTCGACCGCTTCTGGGTATTCTTTGCCGAGTGCAGCGCATAGATCTAATCGCGAAGTGGAGGAAGCCACCGAAATTCTGCCAAGATCCGGAGGAGCTCGAGCGGGTGTTGAGCGGGCCGCCGCGAACCTAGTTTGCCCGCAAGGGCCGCATGCTACGCGCGCGGCACAATCTTCTTGGCGTCGGTTCGTCGCTCGCAAGCTCGCTCCTTGACCGTCACCTGCGAAGATTGTCGGGCAAGCTATCCGTTCGACGTCCTCGCCGGTCGGATCAATCATCGATAGAGAGTCGGTGAGATGCACACTCTGCAAGAAGACGAAATCGCAAGTGTAGGGTGGTTTGGAGGCGAGTTGTCTGTTTGCGCAGGAGCGAGAGTGGCCAGACGTGTCGGAGCTTGTTTGGTCGGCTCGGCGGTGTGCAGATTCGCCCGTGCGGTTTCCGGGATTGCTTCGCAACCCGGAAACCCAAGAGTGAGCCGTCGCGGCCGGGTCCGCCCGACTGAGCAGGTTCGGTACTGGGACTCTGCATTGGAGATAATGCGACGTGGGCACTTTGGCGGCACCCGCGAGCGATGCATCGCGGCTCAGCTCTCTCGACCGAGAGTGCGATGGATGTGCAGCGCGGCCTCCAGCTTCTGCGATCGATGCATTTGAAGCGTCTTGGTCGATGATTCGCACTATGCTTATCTTGCCGACTGTTCGCGAGTGTGCGGCCGGAGAGTTCGGTATCGAATTCTTTCGGTGGTTGGGCGAAAGAGTTCGCGATCGTGCCTGTCCGAAAGTACAGTGTGTCGTTCGTCCTTCCGATCGAGCCTGAATGGACGGCAGATCTCGGGCCTCCGGGTTAGAAAAACGCGCCGTTCGGCGGGGTGATGTGCGGCGCGCCGCGGACGATCCCGAACAAGACAACCGGCCGCGAACACGGGTTGTGCGCAGAGCCGGCGCTTCGCGCCGGTCAGCTTGCGTGGGCTTCGCGCCCGCAAGCTGCCGCACAACCTGGGCGTTCGAGCACAGACGCGCTTTGCGTCGAGCGAGGAAGCCGGGTTTCGTGCAATCAGGGGTGCTGAAGGTGTCGTGCGCGGCTCCAGGGGCGACGAAATCCGCGGAATCAGGCTAGTCTCGCGGGGCTTGGGATCGTTCGGACACCGATGCTAGCCTTTCTCTTGGGATGGACGACCTCGACAAGATTCTTGGCGCCGCGCTGCATCTTCCTCGTGCTGCACGTGCTGCGCTCGCTGCTCGGCTGCTCGAATCCGTCGAGGATGCTCCGCGCGATATAGACGCCGAGATTGCCTGGGAGCAGGAGGTGCAGCGGCGGCTTGCTGAGGTCGATTCCGGAGCAGTTCGACTGGTTCCTTGGGCCGAGACCGAACACAAGTTGAAGTCGATCATCGATGGTTCATCGAACGGTTGAGCTCCATCCTGAAGCCGACAGAGAGCTTCAGAGCGCTGCGACTTGGTATGCTGAGTTGGATCTCGTCGTGGCCCGAAAGTTCGTAAACGAAGTCTTTCACGCCCAATCGAAAATCGCGAATCATCCCGAACGTTGGCCCGCACGGGGCGATGGAGTCAGAAGACTTCGGCTTAATACGTTCCCTTACTTGATAATTTATCGAATACACGAGACCACTGTACAGATTCTGGCCGTGGCTGTTGGCTCTCGGTTAGCGTGGTGATCCACCGGCCAGGTCGCTTCGCATTGGCGCAGAGCTTGGCGAGCTTCTCCGGTAGCGCATAGCGAGAGATTCGGTCGAGCGCGGTTGATGACTCGCGCACCGCGCAG
>WUUC01221765.1_pt1 | contig 33267 bp, 49 predicted proteins | sample 6278441 | NCBI WGS metagenome assembly WUUC01 (sample SAMN13675441, study PRJNA597444) | soil metagenome | isolation source: soil | place: USA: Washington | collected 2017-10
ATCGGGGAGAGAGAAAGGACAGAACGGCGGGTGCTTGGCATGTCCGTTTTGGGAAAAATCGCACCTCTGGTCACCATTTTGTCGCTCGTTTCGGTTGTGGATCGACGATCATTGATACGGGTTCGATCGGCCCAGCCGCGTAGAACCCACGCGATACGCGCTTGACCTCGCCCCTCCGCGTTGCCCGTCCCAGAATTTGACTAACACTGATATCTTTATATCTATCCATCAACTCAGACAGCCGCACTGGCCTGCCCTGCTCACGCAGCCATGCCACCATCGCCCTACCCCTGTCATTGGTAAGTGGATTCCCCACTCTCTTGTTGCATGGCTCACATGAGGCAACTAGGTATTCCGGATCGTCGCCCGTAACCTCTTTGCCCCTCGTGTGATGTACACATGTAGCCACCCTCGTGCATACCCCTTGGATGGCGATCCTGCACAGGTGCCCATCGCGCAATAGGATCATCGCCCGAGTCTTGCGCCATTGGCGCGTACTACCACCCCTCCATGCGTAACTCACCAGTAACCCCTCTCGTTCACGGTGGCCACACACGCCATTTGGTCCAGCTTCCACGTCGCCATCTGTATCGAGATCAGATCACTTGCCTGCCCTCGTGTCATGAACTCATCAGTGGCGATTCCCATACGAACCAACATGCTCCTTTGCCCCTCACTGGGCAGAGCATTGCGCCACTTCGCACCCTTACTTGTGGACACTGCGCCGAACTCACTCACGGCCTGCTCACCCCAGGACATGGCCATGTCGAGATCCACATCGGTCTGTACGAACTCACCCCCTGAGCCCCTCGCAGGTGAACGCGCGACGTTGTACCGTCCCGGCTCACTGGCCGGCGTGAGGAACACCACCCAGCGGTCGTTACTCAGGAACCAAACGCCCCTGCGTGTCCGCAGCCATGCCTCGCGCCGCGTACCGAACAGGTCGACCACTTCGGCCACAAGCGGCCCGTCGACGCGCTCCGTCTCCCGCGCTGGCCCATCGCCCCCCTCGTCCAGTCCCAGCAGGTCCAGCTCGTCATACTCCGCCAGATCATCCGGCAGGGGCTTCTCCCGATCCGCTCCTGCGAGATCGACCAGCGACGCGAGCCGATGCCGCCCCGTGGCGCCCACCACGTCGAGAATGAGCGCATCGCGCTTGCCGGGCGCCGGCCGGAGCCCCCTGCCGGCCATCTGGATATACAGCCCCGCGTGGCGCGTCGGCCTGGCGATGAGCACACACGAGCACCATGGGGCGTCGTACCCCTCCGTCAAGACGGCGCAATTGCACACCACATCGAGATCACCACGTGCAAAATCTGCCAGGACTTGACGCCGATCGCGGATCGACATGTCGCCCTGGACCACCGCGGCGCGCACGCCCTCCGCCCCCATCGCCTCTGCCAGCTCGTGCGCGAATGCGACCGTGGGAGTGAACGCGATCGTGGGCCGGCCGGCGGCATGCTCAAGCCAAGCCCGCGTGATCGCCTTCGGCGCGAGCGCGGCGGACATGGCCTCGCCGAGCGCTCCGTCCCGGTAGTCCCCGCGGCTCTGCGCCACGCTGGCCAGATCGAGCCCTTCGACCCGAACGCGAACGCCCTTCGCATTCACCAGGTGCCCGTCCCGGATCATGCCCAAGATCGAGCGCCGGTAGACAACCTCTTGCCACACGTCCCCGAGCGCCACCCGATCGCTACGCGCGAGCGTGGCCGTCACCCCGAGCGCGTACGCACCGGACATCGGATCATCATCGAACGCCCCCAGAGCCGTCAGGGCGTCCACGTACGTCCGGGCAACCGCATGGTGTGCCTCGTCCACGACGACCAGCCGCAGGCCGGCAGCGGCCAGCTCAGCGCGCCGCTCGGGCGTCCGGAGCGACTGCACCGACGCCACGACCACATCCCGCCCGCGGACCTCCCGCCGTGCTGCCTTCCAGACGCCCACGCGCAGCTCCGGCGCCACCGCGTGAAGCTTGCTGACCGCCTGTTCGATCAGCTCGTCACGGTGAGCCAGCACGAGGGACCGAACGCCCCTTTCGCGCATCTCACGAATGATATGACTGAATACGACGGTTTTACCCGCCCCCGTGGGCAGCACCGCGGCCACCCGGCGGACCCCCCGCCCCCAGCCTTCACGGACCGCCTCCACTGCCTCCCGCTGATACGGTCTGAGGTCAATAGAGATCATTTTCTAAGCCTCTCAGATGCGGTCTTCTCTCACACTCTCATCCCCTAGGTGATGAGAGTTGAGAGTAAGGATTGACTAAGTACTCTCAAACCACTCTCAAGTTGAGAGAACTACTGGTCAGACGCTTGAGCTACTCTCTAGTAACTTCTCATGTCTGGAATGTACCTTTCTCAAAGTCCTCTCGTTGATCTTGACGTTTGAGAGTGCTTTGATCATGCTCTTAGAGATCAACTAGAGGCATCTGAGACAGTGAAGGGGTTCGATCCCTCAGGGGCCAGGGGCGGACCCCCCGGCGGGACGACCGCCCACCGCTGCGTCCCGTGAATCCGCTCAATCCGGCCATCTTGCTTAAGCTGGTCGAAAGCCTTGTAAAACGATGACTCGGCGAACTTGCGATCACCCGTGCCGCCCTGTTGCTTAAGGATCTTGAATAGCTGTGCGCCGGTCGCCCCGTCCGCACTGAACATCTCGATCATGATGTCGATGATCTTGCCCTGTCGCCAGGCGAGCCCCTCGCGCCACGGCAGCATCGCGGCGGACAGGAACACGTCGGTACAGACAACGAGGGATGAGAGCTGCTCGCCGTTGGTCGGGTCGCGCCCGAGGTCCACGACGTCCAAGCGAAGATCAACAGTGGCCGTGTCCGGTGCGTCCTTTTGCTTGTCGACGACGAGCTGTGCCTCAAGCGCCTTCGGCCCGCCCCTGCGGGTCACCTTCAGCTCTGTGTCCTGCGCGCCGTCGATCGAGGACGCCCCGCGGGCGTGGTCGCCGCCGCGCCCGATGTGGTGCACCACCAGCACGCACGCGCCCCCCGATGCACGCCTGAGGCGGTCGAGCTGCTCAACGAAACGTCCCATTTCCGTGTTGTCGTTCTCTTTGATGCCTAATGTGCTGCGCGCCTGCGTGTCGATGATCACCAGCGACGGCCGCAGGCGGATCACTGCCCCCAGTAGTGCGTCCCACTGCCCGCCCGAGCCCGCCTGTACGGGACGGGTCAGGTAGAGCACATCCACGGGCAGCTCGCCGTGTCGCTCGCGCCAAGCACGCAGGCGCAGCGTGACGCCCCCCGCCCCCTCCGCCACCACATAGAGTACGAGCCCCCGCTGCGTCGCCCGCCCTGCCCACGGTTGCCCCTGCGCGACCCGCTGTGCGATGTCGAGCGCTACGAAACTCTTGAATGATCCACTTTCGCCGATCAGCCATGCGAGCGTGTTCCGGAACAGCAGACCGGCCACGAGGGGTACGGGCGCCGGCCGCGCGGCGAGGTCGTCACCCCTGACCAGCTCGTTGAGAAACGCGTCGACCGCGTCACCCTGCCCGCCCGCCCCCTCGCCACCACTGTTGACCTCCGTTACGCCGGCGAGCCCCTCGCCACCACTGTTGACCTCCGTAGCTCGAGCTAGATCGATGGTGGTCGATGTGTGCTCGAGCGAGCCGGCCGGGTTGTCCACAGGTCCGTCCACAGGATGTGGATCGAAGATCAGGCCGGCGCCGGACCACACGTCACAGTCGCAACCGTCGAGCGGAGCTCCAGTCAGCTTGCCGACCGCCCCGCGGACCATCCGCCACCACTCCGCATCCGCCCCGCGGCGCTCGCCGCCCGCGTCACGCCCCGCGCGCACCTCGACGAACGCGGCGTGATGCCGGGCCAGCGCGACCCGCACGCCGGCATGACCCTCGTGCCCGAGACAGGCGAGCGCATGGGTAGCGTCGCGCCCGGCCGGGTGCAACGCGGCGCCGTCGCGAGCCTCGCGCAACCTCCCCAATCCCTCCGTCAGCGTGCGCTCAACGATCGGGCACGCGTCGCCCTCCCGCCAGGCGCGAACGACGTCCAGCGTCTCCGCGTGCCCCGCCTGCGCACCGACGCGCGCCTCGCCCTCGACGCTCAGTGCCTCGATCCACGCCGCGGGCAGCGCGGGCAACTCATCGAGGCGTGGCACCTCCCCGTCGCCCGAGAGCACCGCCGCGGCACCCGGTACGGGCGACGGCCTCCACCATGCGTACTTGTGCCCGGACGGGTGCACGGACGGCCAGACCACCGCGTATCGATGACCGAAATGGATCGCCTCGATGCCGGCGCCGTGGCCGGCCGGCTCATCGACCCACATCCGCCCGGCGGGCAGCTCCGCGCGGAACAGCCGGATGCCGCTGATGTGGTCTCCGCGGCTGGTGACTGTCCAGGTGGCCGGCAAGGGCCCATACGCGGCCTCCAGTGCCCCAAGGGCGCCGGCCCCGCCCTTGCCCTCGTACGCGTCCACATCGAGCCCGTACACGCCCAACGGCAGCCTGAGGGCGATGTTGCCGGCACCCTGCGGTCCCTCCGCCCACGCCTGCACGTCCGCCCCGCTGGGCTCCGCCCCCGCCCATCCCGTGAACCCGACCGGGGGGGGGCCCTTCGTCCGTCGCGCGATCGGCAGCACACCGACCCATCCAGCTCGCCGATACAGCCACGCAGCCTCTGCGTACGGTGTCCCGTCACTCACGCTCACGCCCGCCCCTCTACCTAGATCACTCACGCGTGCCCGGTCGTGCATATCCGTCAGACCAGCAGTCCGACCGTAAGCGTCATCCCCGGATCAGCCTGCACGCTGACCTTCGTGGCGTGGCATCGGACGAAGCGGCTATCGTTCTCCACGAGCCGCGCCTGCTGGCACGCGTCGAACACGGCGCGCAGCAGCTTGTCAAGATCGGGCGGACCGTCGACCCTTCCCCACTGCTCGAGCAGCAGGAACGTCCCGACGAACGACACGGGTCCGCGGAACAGCGGGAGCGTCTGCGGCAGGATGCTCCGCCGCTTGTACTCCTCATAGATGCTCCGCTTCACGACCGCCCGCCAGGCCGGCAAGTACGCGGACGCCTCGCGCATCTGCCCGTGCTGCCCGTGATGCTTGGACCCCTGCGGCGCCGGCCGCCCGTACACGCGGACCGTCAGTGAGGTGATCGGGTCAGACATCAGTGGCCGGCCCTTCGCACACGAATAGCATCGGTGCATCGAACGTCCCCATTACGATCACCCGCCCCACGGCCACAGCAGGATCAGACCGACGATCAGCGCCGCGTTGATGATCGTCACCCCGGCCGCGTCCCCGCCCGTCAACGGCTCCCGCGGCTTCCCCACTCTGGCGATCGCACCCAGCGTGCCGAACACGTACACAACGATCAGCGCGACCGGGAACGCGTCACTCCAGCTCATGGCCGCTCCCCCGTCTCGATGTAGCGGGCGAACGTCTCGGCCATGTTGACGATGTCGGTCAGCGGATTCGGTTCGCCCACGAATACGTGCGCAAGGTTGACCGCCTCCGCGAGCCCCGCACGGCGGGACGCGGGCGTCGTGGACAACATGGCTTCCGGACGCGCCCCGTCCTTGTGCTGCTCTTTCATGTGGACCCGCACGGCCGCTGCTGCCATGTCCGGCGACCGGAAGGATACTTGCCACGGGCACAATGTGCACGTCGCGGTAGTTGGTGACTCGCTCATGATCGTTTCCCCTGTCTCATGTAGACGTGAGGCCGGTCCCGTAGTCCCCCGGGACCGGCCTCACGCGCCTGTCAGTCCGCCACGACCGGCGGGCGTGAGTCCATCGTGATGCGCTGCCCGAGCAGCTCCGCGGCGAACGGCCCATTGATCAGCACGCCGTCCCGGTCGTAGTAGCCGGCCGTCGCGGTCCCCTCGAACCGGTTGCCCCGACCGAACACGGTGATCGAGAACTTGACGATCAGGTTCGTCGTGAACGCGTTCGTTAGGCGGTCCGCGTTGTTCTCGATGAACCGGCCCGAGCAGCGCTTGCCGCTCGATTCCCATACCCCGACGCCCATTCCCGCGGAGTTGTCTCGCTCCGCGGCGTCCGGGAACGTGACGTGCAGCAGGCCGTCAGGGTCGAACGCGAACAGGTGCGGCGTGAACGGCGCGCCCACCGTGTCGACGTACCACGCCCCCTCACACGCCGCAGGCCTCCCGCTGCCATGCGCTGGCCAACCGAACGCCACGGCCGCAGCCATCGCGATGACTGCCCCGACCATGCCCAGCTTGCCGCTCATGCCGCGGACCCGAATGTGGTCACCTTGTATGAATCGATGTTGTTGTTCAGGTTGCCGGTCAGCTCCGGCCGGGCCGTCCCGGGAAACAGCACGATGAGCAGAGTGCCGGAGCAGCTAGTCCCGGAGTAGTACCGGATGGACGTTGCCGCGGTGCGGTTGTAGATGCTGCTCGCCACGTTGCGCCACGACGCCGGCAGGGTGATGCACGTACCATCCGGCCACCCCGACGCCCCACTCTCGTACGGCGTGCCGGCGTAGTCGGTTGCGGCCCAGAAACAGTTTTGTCCCACCGGAGCGCAGTCCGACAGAGCCGCGTGCGCCGGTACGGGGAGTACGGCGTTCGCCGCAGTCAGCGACCCCACCGCGGCCAGCACGACCGCGAGCCTACGAATGATCATCATGTGTCGGCCCCTCAGCCGTTGTTGAAAAAGATGGATTCAGCATTGTTGCGATGACACCAGCAGCCCCCGCCCCGCCGCGGTGCTTCCAGGAAGGTCGCTGCGGTCCCTGCCGCGTGCGGTCCGTCCGACACACCGCTCTCACATTCAAGAACCGCGATGCTCTGTTTACACAGGAGGGTGCCCTTACAATCCCGCCCGCTGTAGAACTGAACATGCTTGCCGTCATCGCGCCGGTTGTAGAACGAATTCGCCGTGTTGGGAACATCGTTGATGTTCGTGCAGTGACCGGACACACCCGCGTATGAATGCCGGGTGCCCTCTCCGCCGTTGCTGTTGTACATGCACACGTACCCGAACGTGCAATTGTCGTATGCCGCGAGCGCGGGCGACGCAGCGACCGCCCCCACGCCCGTCAGCACGCCCAGTACGGTCAGGACGACCGCGAACCTCTTGCCCATCGTCATGCTTGCTCTCCTGTCTCGTTGGTCAGCTCGCGGTCGATCTCCACGACCACGTTTGCGAGCGTGACGCCCGCGTCCCGGTCACCCGGCGTCGTGCGAACCCACTCCTGCACGGCTGTCCACAGCTTCCCCCAGTGCCGGATCATGCGGTCGTACTCCTCAACCGTCGCGATCAGCTCCGCGGGCAGCGGCAGGCCGGCACCCGGCTCGCCACCTTCCTCGACCCACGCGGCCACCGTGGACACTTCCGCGAGCAGCTCGTCCACGTTGTCGAACTCCCAGTGTTCGGCCAGCGTGCACACGACGCGCTGACGGATGCGCTGCGCCGCGGTCAAGTCCAGCGCCGGCCGCGGCCCGTACGCCTGCTCACGCAGCTCGCGCAGATCCTCGTATGTGTCCAGCCCCAGCCGGCGAGCAGCTTGCCACCGTTCGAGCTTCGCCGTGATCTCGTCCGCACGGACCGCCCGGTCCGCGTAGGTGCCCGCGTCGATCTCATCGTCGTACGCCACCGGTCAGCCCATCCCGACCGCGGCGGACTGCCGCGCCTGGTACGCGGCGAACCACTGGCGCGCCAGGGTGCGGTCCGCGTCCGTGGTGGACGACGCGTCCAGCAGGAACGGAGGCTGCTGCGTGCCCTTGGCTTCCCCCGTGTACAGGCGCCCGAGCACCCAGCGGCCGATACCCCGCCCGCGGACGCCCGGCGCGCCGGCCAGCGCGAGCCCCACCCGCGGGTCCACCGCGCCGAGCGTGTCACGGGACTGAGAGATGATGCCGGTGGAGCTGATGAACACGGACTCGAACAGCTCGCCGACGCTGGCGCTCTTGTCGTGCGGGCGGCCGTTGATCTTTTCGGGCTGCCCGCCCCACGGGATCGGGTTGCCGTCGAGCACCACGATGTCGCCCGTCATGCGGAGCTGCGTCGACGTGCGGGCGTTCTCGTTCGTGTTCGGCACCTCTTCCAGCAGCACGGGACGGATGGCGACCAACGGACGGGCGCCAGGATTCGCCATGAGGATGTCGCGCAGGCGCGGACCGCCCGCGGGCGGGGGAGCCGGCGCGCCGAACGGATCATCCCCGATGTCGGCCGACGCCGCCCCGTCCGGGGCGGCCGGGAACTGCTGCGCCGCGGGGGTGTAGGTGGCCGGCGCCGGAGCTGCTGCCGGCGTGGCCGTGGGCTGCGTCCGGGCGAACGGGTTGACGGGTGCGGTTGCCATGATCGGTTGTCTCCTGTCGTGTCGGTTGTCAGGTATCAGGTGTCGGTGGTCCCGTAGATCTCATCGAAACGGTATGCCGCTGCCTCGTTCACCTCCTCCGTCCACAGCCCGCGCCGCTGTCCCTCATCCCACAGCGCGGCGAGTTCATCCTGATCGGCCGCGCGGCGCACGCGCAGCAGGAACGCGGCGGCCGGGTCGTTCGCGACCACCCAGCCCCAGGACTTCGATTCAGTCCGCATGTCGCGTACGTCGATCGCGTGCCTGAATGCCTGCCACCCCTTGATCAGGTCGATCCCGTAGAGCTGGGCTGCGCCCTTGCCGGCGGGCAGATGCAACACAAGCCCACGGGTCTGGTCGACCTCGGGCATGGGCAGCCACTCCCGCGCCGCCGCGTCCCAGACGTGCGACGCGCGGGCGTACGCGGCGAGCTGCATGGCCGTTTCCAGCCATGAGTACGTGACATCCTTCGCGGACTTGACGTCAAGCACGGTCAGCGCGGCGGCGTGCGCATTGCCGCTGGGCTGCGAGACGATGCGATCGAAGGTGCCGGCCACACCGTACTCCGGCAGGCACACGATCCGCTCAATTGCCTGAGCCCGCAACCCGTGACCCTTCATGCACTTGACGTACTGCCACAGATCACGGGTGACCGCCTCGCTGAGCCCGTCGGGGAGGTCTCCGCCGCGGTCGATGGTGGCCGTGAGCGAGTGCAGGGCGGTGCCCATCGTCGCGCCCGCGCCGGAGGCCACGGCCTCCATCGCCTGTTCTGCGATCTTGTTCAGTGCGCCCTTGTCCGCCTCCGGATCGGCCGCAGCGGCGCCGGCCGCGAGGTCGGGCCGGCGCGCGATGCCGCGGGCAACCTGTCGCATCTTCCACGCCGTGAGGTTGTACTCATCGGCCAGCGTGCGCGCGACGGTCGTCACGCGAACCCACGACTGCTCCGCTCCGGTGATCGGGTGCGGCAGCACATACCGCCCCCACCGGTCGCGCTTCACGTCCGCAGCCGGCGCGCTGGCCGGCGGGCTGAACTGCTCACTGATCACTTCCACGGGCACCCCTCCATTGATCATCGTTTGCACGGCCGCCGCATCGTCATCGAGCCCCTCAGCTCGCGCCACGAGCGGCGCCGGATCGTCGAGCCGCATGCCGACCCGCAACGTACTCCCCTCGTACGACAGTACGAACGGCCCAGTCTCCCCTGCCGCGAGCCACGCGGCCGGCTCGCCACGCTCGATGACCCGCCAGTGCCGCCCGTCCCGCCCGGCGACCACGTCACCCGCGTGGATCTGGCGCCACGTGATCACAGCGGGCGCCGCCCGTGCCGACACCACTCGGAGCCGCATCGCAGGCAGTGCCGACCGCCCCGCGCCACGTCAACGCGGACCCATGCGCTCGCCGCGCCCAGCCCGTGATGCGTGCGGGCGCACGAGAACACGGGCCCCACGATCCGGACCACGCCCATCGCGTCGATCAGCTCGCGCGTCATCGCGGGCACCGCTCCTCGACGCGGCACTCGCCCACGTAATCGAAGTGGAAGCCGCGGAACGTGTCCGGGATGCCCATGTGATCGCGGCGGACCGCGTACACATGCTCCCACGTCGCACCGGGCGTCCGGGCGTCGACGTTGCCGGCGTGCCCGATGAGCGCCCCCGCGGTCACGTCATCCTCGCCCTCGATGATCGGGACCACCCATGAGTCCGTGAACTCCGGCAGGGTGCGCTCATCCCCGTCGCGCGGTCCGCCGTGCCAGCGGAAGATCGGCGGGGGCATGAGAAGATCACGACTCACGACTGATCACCTCCATCAGCTCTCGCAGTCCCAGATGCGGGACCCATTCGCCATCGACCATGATCATCGCCAGACTGAACCCCCAGCGACCGCGGTCACTCTCGCGCTCCCAGAATGCCCAGCCGCGGGACCCGTCCGGCCGCCCCAGGCGCACGCACACGCTCTCCAGCTCGTGCGCCTGGCGCTTCAGCTCGCCCGGGCGGGTCACGAGGTACGTCGCCCCGCGCCGACACCGCGCGTACGTCACCGTGGACGTCCAGCCCGCGGCCACCGCGGCGGCATCCAGCCGGACGACGCCCGGGATGATCGGCACCGGGTGCCCATCGCGCGATGACACGAGGATCTCTGGTGCGTACGCCTCCGCCCCCTCGACGACCGCCCGGCCGCCCGCGCGGCTCACGGCGCACCGTCGAACACGCTGCTCGCGAGGTACGACACGGCGCCCACGCTGCAGCACAGGACGAACAGCCCGACCACGATGGCAACCAACCATTTCGGATTCTGCCGGCGCCCGCTCATGGCGTCACCAGCACTTCCAGTAGCTCCGCGGCATCGGCCATCGAGCCGTAGCTCCCCCAGGACTGCAGGTCGCACCCGAACGCCGTGAGCATCGCCCGTACGGCGTCGCGCAGCTCCATCAGCTCATCCTCGGCAGCGTCGAGGGCCGCGGTCACCTCGCGCACCCGTTCCTCGAGCCCCTCAGTCTCGCGCTCCGCGGCCTCGATCAGCTCGCGCTGCTCATCCAGCGACATGGGCAGGGACCGCGAGCGGAGCTCCGCTGCGCCCTCGTGGCGCCCGAGCGCGTCCAGCAGCTCCGCCACCGACGCTCTCACTGAGACCACCCCCGACGCGTCAGCCACCCGTTCAGCCACTCGACGATCTGACGCAGGCGAGCCGCTTCGACTACGGAGTCACGGAACCGGACCCATGCGTAATGCATGTTGACCATGTCACTGTGCAGGCTCACCGCGCACCGTCCCACACCCAGACCGCGGCAACCGCGGCCACGACCGCGAACATCAACGTTCCTCCGGTCCGGGCAATCTCGAGGAAATCGATCATGCCGCCACCGCCTCTGGCCACTCGAATCGGACGTAGTCCGCGGCGGCACCCTGCAGGCGGGCCCAGCGCTCCGCGAGCTGATCGAAGATCGGGTGCGGCGCGGCGTCGGCCAGCTCCGCTCCCCGGGTGAACAGCTCCACCCGGGTGAACCGGAGCTCCGCGACGGCCGGCGTCGGCTCCGCGCTCGGTACGGAGATCCCGTATCGAGCGGCCGTGCGCACCGGGCCCGCGTCGCCGGCAGCCTCGATCGCCGCGACGAACTCCAGCGCGGCGCCCTCATCAGCCAGTCCCTCGTACTCACCGCGGCGCGTCGCCCGCAGCGCGCGCCAGGCGTGCACGACCGCGATCAGCACGACCGCCACGCCGGCCGCCCCGCCTGCGGCGAGGATCGGCACGAACACGTCAAGGATCATTTCTCGCATTGTGCACAACCTCTCATGTCGGGTGATTCCTACGGAGTCAGCTCCGCGGGCGGGTTCGTCGGCCGCGGGGGGGGCTCGGGGTAGACCACCCCGAGCCACATCACGCGTCCCCACGAACGACGCCGCGGGCCGGGCGGCCGGGACCGCGGCCGGTGCGGGTGGCCTGCGCCTTGACGGCCGCCGCGAAGGCCTTCGTGCCGTAGAGCCGCAGGGGCTCCGTGGCGATCGGCGTGAGGCCGGCGCGGCGGATGATCGAGCGCACGCCAGGGTCGGACAAGCCGTGCTTGTCCGCGAGCTGCGACACGGTGGACGCAGCGACACGGGCGCCGTCCACGTCGACCGTGATGCGCACGGCCGGCGCGCTCGGGCGAGCGTCCGTGTTGATCGTGGTCTCGATGGTCATCTTGCGTCTCCGTTCGTTTCGTCGGTTGGTACGTTCGCCCACCGTACGCCCTGAACGGTTGATCGTGCAATCGTGCATATCAGATGTGACGCAGATCACACAATGAGTCGTGCAAACCCCTCCCCTCCCCTTGTGTTTGCACGAGCTATCGTGCATACTTAAGGCACAACACAAGAGCAGGGCCCAGCAAGAGACACAGGCGAAACCACAGGGCCGCGAAGATCCTCCATCTAGTGCCGGAGGGGAGCGGAAGCCGGAGCCGGGTGATAGGGCCGAAGACACCGCGCACCCTGGACAGTGCGCAAGATCCTAGATGTTGAGCGAGTTGGCTGTGAGGCGTGATCGAGTCCCGGCACCTGAGGGCCGCTCCCGTAGTCCTCACCCTGGGAGCATCTCCCAGCGACGACGCTAGGATCTTGCGGACTCTCCAGAGTGGAGAGGGAGGGGAACGACATGAGTAACTACTACAGCGACCAGCCGACCACCGACACGGATGCGCTCAAGATCCTGCGCGAGACCTTCCCGGTCGCCTACGTGGTCATGGTCAAGCGGCCGCAGGACAACGAAGGTAACTGGACGTGGACGCGCCTCGCAGGCCAGTACGACACGCGCCGCCGCGCGGAGATCCGGGCGGATTGGTACCGGTCGACCGGCCACGTCGCGCAGGTCCGGGGTACGGACGAGTTCTGAGGCATCGTCGGCAGGCAGGGGCTCCGGCCCCTGCCTGCCCGCGGGCACCTCAGCCTGAACGTCCAAACGAGACAGGGGAACGAAATGAACGAGAGCATGAAAGAGCTGCTGGCAATCCTCGCGACGGCAGTCAACGAGGGTCGCACGGTCTCGATCAAGGCGGAAGAGATCACGTTCACGGCCGGCAGTGATGGCGCCATCGAAGGCGGCGCGACCACGCTGGAGATCACAGTTGAGTCCTGAGACATCGTCGGCAGCGTGGTCCCCGCGACCGCGCTGCCCGCGGGCACCTCAGCCTCTCACCACGAGACAGGGGAACGACATGAGCGACCCGACCATGATCTACGTCACGCAGTGGCTCGGCAGTGACGACCGCTGGCACGAGAGCATCGGAGCCAGCAGCGACGGCAGCAATCAGCAGCAGCACTACGCGAACGCGGCCGGCGTCATCGATTACCTGAGCCTGCGGGGCGCGAGCGAGTTCGCGCTCATCCTGCTCAGCTCGCAGTACGGACCGGAGCGCACGCGGATCGTCAAGCGCACGGAGGAAGTCGTGAGCACCTTCCGCACCACGACCACACTGCTGGTCATCGCGGTGTCGACGGAGCCGGCGGTCGACCCGCTGTGTGAGGAGTGTGGACACTTCCACCCGGCGGACAGCCTGGGCCACCCGGACATTTTCAAGGCGTGTGGCGACTACCGGTGCTGCATCAACTGAGCACACGCCCGACCGGGACCGGCCGGCACCCTGGCATCGAGGCAGGGCGGGCACGCAAGGTCAACTTTCGAGAGGGGAACGGCATGATCGTCAGGTACCGGATCGTCGGTGGCTACTGGCCATGTGCGAAAGACGGCTTTCGTCAGCTCCGGCACCCGCGGCGCCGATCAAAGTACCGCTTCGCGATGATCCTGCAGGAGTGGCGCCGGCAGCAATGGACGCCCGACGTGAGCATCCGCAAGGTTTGACATTCGCACGAGACATCGTGCATACTGACAGGGCAAGCCACACACGAGACAGGGGAATAAAGATGGCGGAATTCCTGAGCATCGCGGACGCCCGGAACTACCCGGTAGCCGGCAAGGTGGTCGACCTGATCGACCAGACGCGCAACCTGAGCGAGTCTGACACGGTGACCACGCCGGACAGCCTGACAGACGTGCCGGTCGGCAGCATCGCCTACGTGTACGCGATGGGCGAGTACCGGCGCGGCGTGGTCACCGGCCACGGCCGCACGAAGGTGCGCGTGACCTTCACCACCCGCGGCTCGATCGAAGAGGCGCAGCGCGCAAACTTCGGGCGCGCATTCGTCCGCATCCAGACCAAAGCATCGGACCTTGAATGGGTCCGCTACTGATCCGGAGCCACGGGCGAGGCTGGAAGGCAGCCTTCCAGCCTCGCGGCCGGGCACTCTCCGGTCATGGCAGGTAGCAGGACTGGCCAGTCCTGCTTCGAGGTTCGATACCTCGCCGGAGAGCGAAGGGCACTGCATCTCCATTGCGGAGGTGTACGCGGACGGACCGCCAGTAGCCTTGACTACTGCGGCCACCGTGCCGGGCCGAGACTGTTCTCCCCGTCAAGGCGGGTGACCCAGCGGCTGGTGTCCACAACAACAACCCTGGAAGCTCTGGTGAGCAGCAACATGTCTCGCGCAAGCGAGCTGCAACGCAGGGCCGGTTCGATTCCGGCTCCGGGGGCGAGCGGCGGAAGGTCCGCCGCGGACAGGGGGAACAGCATGACCAGAAACAACAAGTCCGAAGGGTACCCGATCGGGGATCGCGGCAAGCGCTCCGGCGCCGACGCGCGGCAGAAGGCACGGGACTCCGAAGAGGACGCCAGCAAGAGCGAAGGCCCGAAGGGGTACAAGGGTCAGCACACCGGCAAGGGCGGTAAGCACCGATGAGCAAAAGCAAGGGGGGGCCAACTCCTCCACCCGACAAAGGCAAGAGCACACCGAAGGGGCGACCGCATAGCGACACGCAGTCTCCCGACTCGAAACGACCGCCGCGCTCCGGTGGCGACAAGGCCGACGATGGACGGTAGCCCAACGACGGAGCCAAAGAAGACGATTCCCCCCGCCCCCGAAGAGGTGACGATGGGCAAGGATGACGACCGCCAGTCCGACAGGGAAGCCATCGAGCGCGAACGGCAGCGCGACGCGGAGCGCGCTCGCCGCGAGCGGGAACGCAACGCCCCGCCCGAGGATGAGCGAAACCGGTAAGGGGACAGGGAGGATCATGGATAAGCTGCAGGGACTACTGGGATTCATCGTCGTGGTCATCTTGATATGGGCTAAGGTCCGCGACATGCGCTGACGCGCACGTGCCCGCTCCGTTGGTCGCGCAACGGGGCGGGCACGCCTCTATCTACATCGGATCTTTCGGGTCGGCTACGCGCATCGTCAGGGTTGCTTGAACGCCGCCCGCGGCGGACAGTACGAGCGCGGCAACGCTCATCGCGCTCACGTTGGCGACCTTGTCTTTCAGGTCCGTGAGCATGGTCAGCGTGCCCCAGCCGATCGTGAGTGCGAACGCGATCAGCCACACGGCCATCCAGAACCGACCATCACGTAGCATGGCGACGGCTCACGAATCCTCCATGCGATCGCCCCCCTCGTGTCACGTGGCGTCGACCTTCGGCCGGTTGAGTATGGCAGCGGCCGACTCGGGCGGAACCTCTTCGGCCGGGCGCGCCTGCGAGCGCACGTCCAGCCCAAAGTAGGCGAGCAACAGCGCGGCGACCGCGGCAACCGTCTGCTGATCCACATCGAACTTGAACGCCGCCGCCAACGTAGCCGCGGTGCCCACGAACGTCATCACGACGGCCGGCGCGATGGGCCGGGTACGCAGTGCCACCCAGAGGCCAGCGGCGGCCGTCAGGAACGCCGTGACGCCGGCCGCAATACCGTCGTTCAGGCCGGGCATCCCGAACCCCACGAGCACCGCGATCCCTGCCGCGACCAGCGGGATGTACGCGGCCGGCTCCCGCCCGAACAGCCTGCCGGGCTTCACATGGTCAGCCATGATCTTTCCTCTCGGATGATGTCCCCGCGGCCCCGGGCCGTCCGGAGCTTTCGAGTTGGATCTTTACGAAGACCCACAGACGCTGAATGGTGACCGCGGCTACCAGCCCGTAAGTCGTCACGAACACGAGCGGCGGTGGCATGACGCCCACGCCCAATAGCAGTAGGAGAGTGGACTCGACGACACCGATCACCGCGAACGCCATCAGATGCCGCCCCACCTGTGTCCGGCGCCATGACGCCCGCAGGCCGTACGCGATCATGAAGGCGGCGCCAGCAACCGCGGTCACGCCCAACTCCACGGCCACGACCTGAACCCACCATGACGACACTGTGCACCCTTCCCGTTACTGGGGTGACTCCAGTGTGCACGGAGCTACCGACGCCGGAAAGCCTGCGCAACGCGTCGTGCCCATTCGTCGTCGGGAACATCCGAAAGGGCACCCGCGAGCGACTCGAATTGTCCCGTCTGGCGCTGGGCGCGTCGCAGCTCGCGCTCAGCCTCGCGGCGCATGCTGTCCGCCCGTTCGGTGCCGTCGCGTACCGGCAGGAGCTTGACCATGAGATCCCTCATCCAGCTCATACCCGCTCCCGGACGGGATCGGGCGGGCGGTCCGCCACGCGCTGACCCAGCAAGATCGAAATCTGCCGCTCGCGCTCATCGACCGTTGCCCGGAGTGCGGTGATCGTCTCTTTCAGATCGGACATTCTGTCCTGGTACGTAGGCCTGGGAATGAGCCAACCACGCCAGACCGCGGTAACGATGAGCGCGGCCGTGGCGACGAACGCCGCCCAGCCTCCGCCATCCCCGAGTGACAAGGCGCCGGCCGCTGCGGTCATGAGCACTACGTCAGGCATGAGCCGGACTGCCTACTCTGCGATGACCTCACCGCGGATCGTCACGGAGGCACCTGCGCCGATCCCGTCCCGCCCCGGCTCCCCCGCAGGGCCGACCGGTCCGCGCTCGCCAGGCTTGCCCTCAGGGCCGCGCAGGGCGTCCGCGAGCGTCGGGTCCGCCTCGACGGCCCGCCGGAGCGCAGCCATGGCGTGAACGCGGTAGATCTGTTCGGCAGCGTCCGGCGTCACGGACGCCCCGCTCTCCGCGACACTGCCGACCGACTTCCGGAGCGCGAGCACCGCGGCGGCCGTCCCCTTGCCGTACGTACCGTCAGCGTCCGGCGTGCCACCTGCGGGGTTGTACGGCTTGCCGGCGCCCGGATCGTTGGCCGGGAAGCCGGCCATCTTCAGCAAGCGTTGCAGCAGCTTGACGCGGTCGCCGGTCTCGCCGCTCTTGGCTCCCAGAATCGACACGTCCGTTTCACCCTCTCCGTGATAGTATGCCTGAACTCGCTCGAGGAACCATGCCCACGGGAACCCGGGGCCCACGTCGGTGTGCGTACCGCCGTCCTCGGGGAACGCGAACGTGCACGCGTTGTGATCCGTGATCCCCTTCGGCCGCGAACCGGCGCCAGCGTAGTACGCCGCTCGCGTCTGGGCGGTCGTGAGCCGGCGCACGGGCAGCCCATGACGCCGGCAGAGCAGGGCGGTCAGAGCGGCCGTCGTCTCCAACGTCGCGCGTGACGTGGCGTCCGCCCACTGTGCCGCGCTCTGGCGAGTGCCACAGATCTCGATCTGTACGCCGATCTCGTTCCCATGGAAACGCGCGGTATGCGCGCGATCCCCGTCGCGGACTGTCTGCAGGGCGGGACCACGCGAGTCTGTGAAGTAGTGCGTCGAGACGCCGTCAGTGCGCCGCTTGTCGTAGTCCGCGCCGCCCTCCGCCGATGTCGGCCCTTCACTGCCTGCCGTGTAGTGCAGGACGACGAACTGAACCGGCCGGCGCCGGCCGCGTGTGAACGACTTCGGCGGACCAACCCACTCCACCTCCAACGCCATGGCCCCGCCCCTTTCCGGTCTACCGGTGGTCGATGTTCGGCGAGTCGTCCGCGGCGTCGTCCACGTCGACCGCGTTCGGGTCGGCGCCCTCGTCCACCTCACGCTGCGCGCGCTCGCGCTCCGCGGCTTCGTCGATCGGCGGTTCCTGATTGGGCTGTCGCATCTGATCCATGTTGCATCCTTCCTTTCGGGGGTCGGTCATCTGACCATACGGTGTCACTCACCAGCTCGTGAGCACCGTGCCGGATGAGTCCAGGACATTGGTTGAGAATCCACTCATATCGTTGTCTACCACACGGTTCACGGTCCCGTTCCCCGCGCCGCACGAGACGCCGATGGGCCCGCCCGCCCCGCGGCGGAGCATGTTGCCGGCGACCACGCAGCGGTCCGCGCCGGAGCTGAGCCGGACGGCCGCGGTATCCCCGCCGCGGATCGTGTTGCCACCGACCCGCACGTCCTCGGAGTCCTCGCCGATCCATACGCCGTAGTTGTCCTGCGTGCCCTCGATCACGTTGTCTGTGACGTTGACGCCCGCGGAGCTGCTCACGTTGACGCCGTTGCTCCCGGCGCCGCGGACCGTGTTGCCCGCGATCAGCATCCCGGCGGAGTACTGACACAGGATCGAGGTGCCCGCGGTGTCTTCAATCACGCAGCGGGTCACCGATGAGTCCACCCAGCCGTACGGCCGGACGCCATACGAGAGGCTCCCTGCGACCCGGCAGCGGTCCACCCTGATGTGGGTATGCACTACGCCCTGTTCGCGGACGTGCGACCCGCACAGAGCCCCGAACGGGCCGCTGTCGTCGGACGGGCCGGCGTAGCACCCGACCACCTGAACGTCCCGACACGGCGTGTCGTCCCAGAGCCCAATACCGGTGGAGGCGGGCGAGTAGGTCCCATCGATCTGGACGGCCTCACTGAACGCCCGGTTGCCCGGATCACTGAACCCCTCGAACCGGCAGTCTCGCACGATCGCTCCGTCGATCGCGGCAAGCTCGATCGCGTGCGCGCCGGCCACGTTCAGGATGCGAGCCCCGAGCACTGCGATACGCCGCCCGTGACAGAAGTTCATGACGTTGTCCACGACGCCCGCGGCGGAGAGGTGCCCCTGCCCGTCCCACGTTCCACCGCGCACGGTGATGTCGCTCGGGCCCTCGTACCCAGCGAAGGAGTCGCCCACCTGGAACGACCGGAGCAGCTGATGGTTCCCGTTGACGCCCACGAACAGCGCGCCGGTTGCGCACACGTCCGTCTGGCCGCGCACGATGAGAGGTTCGGCGAGCCCGTACACGGTGGGATCGAAGCTGACCACCGCCTGCGGGTCATCCGCGGCGTCGTCCAGGATCGGCTGCGCATTGAGCACACTGTCAATCAGGTAGAACATCGGGCCCCTGTCTATGCGTTGACCATCCGTCGCACGGTCGCGAACGTTTGCGAATGCATGCGGGTGATCGCTGCGTTGCTCGTGTGCTGCGCGAACCGGAACACGATCGTACCGGCACCCTCGACCACAAGCCGCTCAGTGAACGCGTACGTCGTAGCCGTTGTGATGTGCGCCACGAGCTGTTCCTCCGTGATGGTCGCGTTCTGCCGCAGGCGCATATCGGCAATCTCGCTACTGCCGTCCGTGGCTGATGTCGAGCTACCAGGCGAGGCGATGTCCCTGCTCGTGCACGTCACGGTGCCGGTCACGGACCAGGCCCAGCGGATGCCGCCCGCGTTGCTGGTGAACCGCGCGGACAGCCGCACCTCGCTCAGGTCCTCGATCGTGCACACGAGCGCCGTGTTCTGCAGGGTGATGCCCGTCGCGGACGTGACATCGTGGTCCGCCCCGAGGTCGTACCGGCTCAGGGTATGGAAGTCGATGGCGTCGTTCAGGTCCGCCGCGCTCAGTATCTGTCCTGACAGGAAGGTCATCGTCTCTCCTCATCGAGCCAAGCGGAGCGGATGGGTCAGGCTGACGGCCGCCCCGGCGGCGTGCGACTTGACCACCCCGTTCACGGAGCGCGTCACCGTGAACGTCTGCGTGAGTCCCGTGCCAGCGCAAGCCGTCACGCTCATCTCCTCTCCGCCCACGGTAACGCTGAACGGGAAGTGCGAGGCGAACGCACCCGAGTCGATCCATGGCGTCGTGTCGGAGATCACGTCCACGGCCGTCTCCGTCGTATCGAGCGCTTCGTTCAGCTCGCAACCATCCGTATCGAGACGCCCGAGCGTATCGTCGTCGAGCACCGCCACGTCGTACGGGCCCGCGGGCGTCGCGTTGACCGCGATCGTCTGTCGGTGTGAATCGAGCGTCTCCGTGAAGCCCTGCGCGAGCTGTCGGATATCGCCCGGGGGGAGCCATGCCGGCGTGCCGGTCACCGCGGCGAGCCCTCCAACGTCGAGACTGGACACTTGGCTCACCAGTGCAGCCTTGCCCTCGGCGCGCATGGCCGTGATGTCAACCGCGACCAGCGGGTACCGCTCCTCGTCCCACGTACCGAGATGCTTGCGCCAGGCAGCGTGATACGCCGGCTGATCATCGTCGTACAGGTTGAGCTGATAGTCCCGCTCGTACCGGCCCACCGCATCCGCGTCGGTGGTCGGTGGCTGGACGTTCAGGGGTCCCGTCTCCTGAACAACACGAGCGCTCCCGCCCCCGATGCGGGTCACGGTCACATCGTTCGCGATCGCATCTGTGTCCGGCACCGGTTCGAGCGGCGGAGCCACCTCGCCTCCGGCGGAGTAGTCCAGCTCAACGACCGCGGTCTGATTGTAGAGGCTGTGATGCGTACGGTAGGCCAGACCGACGAACCCCCGCGGCTCATACAGGATGCCTCCGTCTGCCTCACTCGCGAGGTACATCAACTCCAGCGGGGGCTGCGCCGCTTGCGGACCGACCAGCGTGGACAGAGCCGCGTCACCCAGTACGCTGACGGCCACGCTCTCCTCATCGCATAGACGCGCGATCCGCGCGGCGGCCGTCTCGCCGGTGTGCGCGTTCATTGCCGCGTACGCCTGCGCCGCGGTCAGCGTCGGTGTGGCCGTGTCCCATACGGTCAGCTCGCCGATTGAACACGACTGTCCACCCGTGACACCGGGCAGCCCCCCGCCCGCGTAGGACGGGATACCGATACTCGTCAGGCGCCCGATCGTGTGCGAGGTGAGTACGCCCGTATCGATGCTGACTCCGTCGACGAACAGCTCTAGGTCAACGTCTGCGCCATTCTGCTCGAACGTCATCCGGACGTGATGCCACAGACCGTCATGTCCAGTGAGGACGCCACCGATCGGCGGGATCGGGAACGCCGGAGCGATGAGCGCGCCGTCCCGGTCCACCGGGTACATCGAGAGTTGCCCGGGCGGGCCCGCGGTCCAGTCCCACTCTCCAAAGGCGACGGTCCCCCCACTGAACACCAGGCGGACAAAGTCGAACCCGTCATTGTCCGGCTCGAACCTGACGATCACGTCAACAGTGAACGCACCGGAGGTCGTCATGCCGGTCCGCGCGGACGCCTCGCGCGTGACGTTCATCAGCTCCGGATACGGTCCGGTCACACCGAACGGACCGTCTACGCTGGACAACTCCATGCCGTTGTTGACCAGAATCGGACGCCCGCCGGGCACGCCACTGGAGAGCTGCGTGGCGTCGCTGGGGTCATCCATCGGCCAGTAGGCCAGCGGGGTAGAGCGGATGATGGCGCGGCGCATGGCGTTCAGCGCGGCGGCCGTTGTGCCCGGAGCGTTGAGCCGGCGCATGATTCCCCACGCTTGGATGGGATTCCACACGTCAGTCCCGGGAACGTTCCACCGGGTCGGCCACGCCTCCACTTCGGCCGTGATCCGCGGCGCGTAGTCCAGGGTAAGGTTCTGATAATGGACGTGGCGCCCCGTGTTGGTGTTGCCCGTCGCCACCCCGGAGCGGACGCCCACGGCGCCCGCCGCGGTGATGTCCGCGTTCGTGACCGACAGGTCCCACGCGGCCGGCTCCGGATCGCCGTACTCCCACACCTTCATGCGGATGGTCGTACCGACCACCTGAGCTTTGCACACAAGCCATTGCCCCGCGTACGTGATCGCGGCGGCTGGCGTGGCGCTGCCGAGACTGCCACCCAGCGGCGTATGTATCGAGGCGGTAATGGTCTGATCCGGATTGAACTCGACGCGCGGATGGTAGTAGACCGATGGCGCTTGGAACCGCAGCATCAGCCCGCCCTCGATGTCCGCCCCGAGGATGTCCGATGAGCCTGCGTCGTCGAGCGCGCGGAGCCGGATGGTTGCGGTCACGTCTACCGGCATGATCGCAAGACTGCGCGTGTATCGGGAAGCGTTCGTCGCTGGGATCGTGTGCGTGGCTGTCAGTGGCTCATCGATGTGCATATCGGAGCTGGATACCACGCCGCCGCTTCCGCCCACCGTGTACACGATGCCGTCGAACTCACTGATCCCCCAGCCGGGCGTGTACGTCCGATTGAAACTGTCGGCCGTCACGTCATCGCCGGTCGTCGACACACGCAGCGGTGTGTTCCGCCCGATCAGCGTGTACAACGGGGACGTGGGCACACGAGGGGAGAACTTGCCATCCTGATCAGCGTCGCGCAGGCTCAGCGACACGGACGATGGGTTGACCCGTCCCGCCTCGTTGCTCCGCCCGCGGGTGATCTGGATACCGTCGCGGGTGTACACCTCGTCAGCGTCCGTCAGGTCATGCCATGCGCCCGAGTAGTACAACTCGACGACGACCGGAGTCCGCGCCATGGCCTACCGCCCCATGATCGCGAGCTGGACGTCTCCGCCGCGGACCTTCACGGCGGAGCGGAGCACCTCCATCAGCATGTCGTCCACGCGGCTGCCGCTGGAGCGGAGCTCGAGGATTACCCGTGCGCCCGCGGACTGTCCGGCCGGCGTGACCCGTTCGCCCGCCTGCAGCACGCCCAGTACCTCACTGCCCGGCGCGCCCGGAACGATGCCGCCGCGGTGGAACTTCGGGAGCTGCGGCACGCTGACCGTGTTACCACCGATGAATGGAACCCATCCGGGGACCGTCCACGACAGGCGACCGATCGTGTTGTTCCATGCGTCAGCGATGAAATTGAACGCAGCGCGGAACGGAGCCGTGATGAATCTCGCGACCCGCGTGAACACGTTCGAGAATCTCTCCGGGAGTTGCTTGATCCAATCCCAGACGCCCAGCGCAACGTACTTCACATTGTTCCATGCGAACTTCCAGAGATTCTGAAAGAACTTCGTTTTGGTGGCAAGGTAGACAATGCCGGCAACGAGCAGGGCGATACCCACGATGATCAGACCAATGGGGTTTGCAGTCATGGCGACATTCCACGCCCACTGTGCCGCGGTCACCACACCGATGACCGTGACAAGGGGAATGATGATCTCTTTGTTCCTACTGATCCAGTCGATTGTCTTGAGTCCGAACTCAGCAAGCTTCATGAGAACGGGCAGCAGCTTTTCGCCGAGTGACTCTTTCAGCTCGCCGAACTGATTCGACAGGATGGCAGCCTGCCCCGCGGCCGTCTTCCCCTCTTTCTCGGCGAACCCACCTAGCTTGTGCTGCAGGGCGAACATAATGTTCGTGAAGTTTTCCCCGACGCTGCCCGCGTTCTTGAAATTGTAACCAATGTCCTTGAGTGCCTTGCCGTTTCCGAGCAGCGCCTTACCGAGCACCTTCGCTGCGTCCGGCAAGTCACGCCCAGTCTTGGCGGCAAAGTCCGCAACCAACGGGGTCAACTGCTGAATCTGTTTACCGCTCAGGTTGTACTGAGCGAGGGTCGCCTGCGCGGAGGCGAACGCATCGTCATCAAACCGAGTCTTCTTGGCCATCACTTCGTTCAGCTCGCGGAGCTTGCCGATGTTCGTGTCGGCCAACCGCGGGAAGCGGGCGAACGCATCCTGCAACTTGCTCTGCGCCTTTTCCGCCTCCGCGAACTCCTTGACGGAGTCCGCACCGAACTGCAACAGCATCCGACCGACCGCGAGCGCGGCCGTTGCAGCGGCAGCCCCCAGCGCGGCGAACCCGGCGGACGACCGCTTGACCCTGCCGGACATCGTCTGCGCGCCGGACCCGACTTGCTTGAACGTCCGGTCAAGCTTCGTGGCGTCGCCCGCGAATACGAGCGTGACCTGATTCGCCCCGCCCATCATGATGTCACGTCGATTCCGGCGTCACGCCCGAGGTCACCCAGCGCGCGGCGCAGCGTCGCCTGAATCTCGCCGCTCTTGCTCTTGTCCGCGAACGACTTCCAGAGGTACCGACCCTCTTTGAGGAATGGCCGCTTAGTGCTGCCACCCCGGCCGACCGCCCCGCCGAAGTCAAGCCACGGATAGTACGGGACCCGCGCGCCGCCCGCGCGCACGCGCACGGACGAACGAGTGGAGGCGACACGGATCGAGCCGGCCGCCTTGCCCGAGCGGACCGGCACCCGCGGGCGGGCGTCGTCGACGACGATCTGTGCCGCTTCATTCATGGCCACGCGGAGCGCCTTCGGCAGCCCGCGATCCATCTCACGGAGAGCGCGGGCGAGCCGATCGAGTCCCTCGATCCGGATCGGGTCCGTCTGTAGTGTCACCTCGCCCGTCCTCTCGTGGCCTGCGCCCTCAGGTGCTCCAGCTCCTCGCGCTGCGCCTTTCGCGCGTAGTACATCCCCCAGCGCACGAACTCATCATGGCTCATCCGGTCGCGCATCTCGCCCACGGTCATGGAGAGTTTCTGCGCCAGGAAGTACTCAAAACTCTAGCGAGGGGTCAGCCTCGAATGTCTTCACCGCCTCTTTCGCGGACTCCGGCGCCATGCCGGACAGTCGCGTGATCGCCTCTGACACCGGGTCCAGCTCGCCCGCGGGTGCCGCGCGCTGCCAGCGCCCGACTTCCTCCTCCGTCATGGCGGGGTCGACCATGCCGCACGCTATCGCGCGGCGCTCGGACGCCTCCGTACCGTTCGCGGCGCCCACGTGGATACCCTCGTGCCGGCTCAGTCCGCGTACGCGGATCGTGCCGACCCCGGGAATGTCCACGTCTTCTTCCGGCAGTCGTGGCTTGAACAGTAGCTCTTTGTCCATAGTGATCGGTCCCCTGTCAACGGTCGAGCGGATACAGCTTGTACGTCACGGTGGACGTGACGCTGTGCGTGATGGTAACGAGTTGGGTCGACGGATCGACTTGCTTCGGGCTGATGTAAAAGATCTTACTTGTGGCGTTCGTCACGCTCGGCGCGTTCGCGGCGGCCGTCGCGCCGGTAGCCGTTGTGCTCGCGTCGGAGATGGTCATCGAGTCCGGCGACGCGTTGCCGTTGATGATCTCCAGATACGCGCCGTGCTGGCCGATGATCGACGCGGCGATGGTGTCGCTCGCGGCCACCGCGGCGCCGGCCGTCGTGGCACCCGTGCGGGTCGGTGTGGTGGCGGCGAGTGCTCCCATGGGTCAGTCCCCCTATGCCTGGTTCGTGGACGTGACGGCGTCGGATGGCTGCAGCTCGCACGACCAGGTAACCATGTCCGCGACAGGATTCGTCTCGACGTAGCTCGTGACCAACGCGCTGACGGAGTCCTGCGGCTTGCCCGTGCCGGTTCCCTCCGGGCGCCGAATCAGCGTCACGACCGTACCGACCAATGGCTCGATCACGTCCCGCGGGCCGGTCGCGCTGTTGTCGTAGATGCCGCCCATGCTCGCCGTGTTGAGCCCGAGCCCGCCCTCGAACACGTGATCATTCTTGCCGTACGTGGTCACGTCGTGCGAGTCCGCCCCGCGGCCGAACGTGGAAGTATTCGTGAACGGACTGAGGTCGCTTCCGTTCAAGCTGATGAAAGTGTTCTTGCCATGAACGAATGCCATTTCAGCTCCCAGTCCCGGTTACGTCGTTAGTGAATACTGCAGCCATGTAGTCGACGGTCGCGATCGTGACCACGTCGAAATCAATCCGTACCACGCGTATCTCATCGAACGCGGTGTAGGACCACGACTCCAGTACGCCTTTCACGGAGCGCGGGCCGGAGCCGTCGCAGTACTGCCCCAGTGCCTCACGCGTGGCCGTGTCGCTTGGACGTCCGACCACGAGTACGACCGGCACGCTCAGACGGTCCATGCCGCGCGCATAGGTGGCATCGAAGTCATACGAATCCGGGTACGAGACGACGGCCGCGGGCGGCGTGACCTTGCCCACGGGCATGTTGTGGACGCGGAGCCCTTCGATCGTATCGAGCCGATCGGCAATATCATCCATGACGCGGGCGAGATCCATCATCCCACCGTCCGCGGTTTCACGAGGTTGCGCAGCGACACGGCCACATCCGGATCGAGCCGGGCCAGCAGGCGCAGCTCGCTCCCCTGATCGGGCGAGCCGGCCACGCCGAACGGCGCATCCCGCCGGGTGTGCCAGCGGTTGATCTGTAGGCGCATCGCCATCAGTACCGCGGCCGGCACCGTCGTCCAGCCCCAGAGCGCCACCACACCCGCCTCATCAGCGACCCCTGACGGAGTCACCTCCGGCGGGTCGTCGAGCCGCAGGCGCGTCCACGGGCGCCCCTTCGCTGCCGCGTTGACAGGCTCTGGCGTGAACCCGGTGGTCGCCGTGCCGTCGATCTCGACCACGAGCCCCGTGGTCGTCATGAAGTCGTCCGTATCGATCAGCCACACGCCGCGCTCGTAGTCGTACCGCGGCGTGTAGAACCACTCGGCCGCGGACGACACGACGCCGAACTGTCGATTGCAGTGATCATCGATCGCGCGGGACGCGGCAGTGATGGCCACGGCGATTTCCGCATCATCCCCTGTATCCAGAGAATCGATGCGTAGGTACGACTTGACCACCGCGGTGGTCAAGTAGTCCGGCGCCCATGCCATCGCTGCCGCGCTCCCGTCAGATCGTGTCGGTCTTCACGGTGACGGGCCGACTCTCCGGCTCCTCCACCTCGAGCGCCGGGCGGTTGCGCCGCTTCGGCGTGAAGGTCACGGAGCCGGAGTCCTCGTCACGCTTGAACACGCCGCCCGTTGCCGGGTCGGTTGCCTGTCCGAAGGTGAGTAAGTCCTGCCGGACCCCCTCACTCAGGAAGGGCTCCTTATCCTCCTCCTTCGCGGCGTCCTCGTTCGCGTCGTCCGGCTCGCCGATCGTGTCCACGTCGGTCGCGTCGCTGCCGGGCGTCGGCTCTGTGCCGAGCACATCCTCCGGAGCGGCCGGCGTGATCTCCGGTTCCGATACCTCTCGTCTGGCCATCGTGTGCCCTCCTATCGAATCAGGTGCGCGGAGACGGTGTATGTGATCGAGTCCGCATCCCCGTGCGTCATGGTGACGCGGACGTTGTCCCCGAGCGGCGTCGACGCGGAGACGTTCGCGGCAACCGTCTGCCCGAGCGCGATGGTCAGGATGGTGGTACCGGTCGCCGTGATGGCCGCGCTCGTGAGCAGGTTCGGGAACTTGCCACTGAGCGAGTCGATGGCGTCGATGGTAACCACGACGGACGGCGTCGCCGTGACCGCGGTCACGTCGATGACCAGGCGCAGCGCCTTGACGCGCGCCGTGTTGATGTTGACCGCGGTCGGCGTGGCCGTCCGCGCCGCGCTCGCGTAGAGCACCTTTTGGCTCATGAGTCTCTCCTGTTTCTCGTCGGTCCGGGGTGGACCGGAACGGCTTACGCCGGGTCGTAGATGATCTCGCGGACGCCGGTAAGGTCCGTGTTCGCCAGCGCCTTGTAGCCCCAGATGGCCACATCGACGTACGCGACGCGGTACTGGAATTCGAGCCGCTGCGGGGCGGACGCCCAACCGTGCACGTCGTCACGGTCGAACAGGTACGACGACGCGGCCACGGTGCCCGACGCCGCGAGCGCCCACGCCGGCCGCCCCCGGAGCCCGGAGATGTTGAGATCGGCGAACAGCTCCGACACCTGGCCGGACGCATTGACCGGCCCGAGCAGCGGCAGCAACTTCCGGCCGTCAGCGTCGACCGCGGCCGTCAGCGCCTTGTACAGGTCGATCTGCAAGAACAGGTCCCTCATCCGCATCCCGCCGCGGATGAACTGCAACGCGGCGATAGCCGCTTCCAGCTCGCCCACCAGGGCGTCATCGGTGGCCGCGGTCGTGAGCGTGATGCCGGTCGGCGAGAGGCCGTCCAGCATGGTGACCGCGGCGGCCTCGAGCGCCTCGAACCATGCCTTCGTCATCTGTCGCCAGATGATCCCGGAGAGCTGCGGGTTGCCACCCTGATCCCACGCCTCGCGGGTGATCTCCACCTTGCCCGAGACGGCCGAAGGGGTGATGGTCTGCGCGGTCGCGACGAACGTCCCGGGCGTCGGCTCCACGCCCTCGACGTGCGCGGCCACCAGGCCGGATGAGCTGCTGAACTTCGGCAGCACGAACGGAGTCTGATCCGAGAGGGTGCCCTTGCTGATCGCGTCCCAGATCGGGTACGCGAAATCCTTCTGGTCCACGTACATGTCCGGCCGCTGCCGCGAGGGGTTCAGGGTCGCGGCGTCGGCCATGTCCACGTCCAACGCCAGACGCGTCGGGCCGCTCGCGCGGGTGAACGCGCCCGCCATCGCGGCGAGGAACTTCTGTGTCCGGGCCTCCGCCTCACTGTCACCCTTGGAACTGGCAACGAGGTCCGTCGAGAAGTCGTACGTGACGCCCTTCGTGAGGTTGCCCTCACGGTCGAACCGGTACGGCAACGGCTCCTGCACGCTGGCGCGCACGGCGGCCGCCGGCCCGCGGTTGTGCGTCGGGTCCACGGTCGGACGCGGCTCCGGCGCCTGAGCCGGCGTGAGCTGCGGCACGCCGAGCAGGGTGCCCAGCCGGCCGTCACGAATGATGGCGTCGAGCTGCTCCTGTGACAGGGTCAGTCCGCCCGGCGGGGCTGCCGCGGTCGCAGCAGCCGGAGCCGGCGTCGCGCTGAACAGCGACTGCAGCGCGCCGGGGCGGGCGAGCAGCGAACTGAGCTGATCGGCACTGAGCACCATGCCGGCGCCCTGCTGCTGACCGTTCGCGGGTGGGGTCGGTGGGGAACAGGACACGCCCTCCGCGTGAACCTGACCACACGTCGAGCACGGGTCCATCTTGTTCCCTTCGTTTCGGCTCGCGGCCACTTTGGACACGCGGGCATCGTCATACAGTGGCATTGCGGTCAGTGACACCTCGCGCAGGTCAGCGCGAGTCACGTTCATGATCGAATCGTCGTTTGGGTCCACGTGGGCATCGACCGCCATATCGAAGTCCACGCCGATCGACAGGCCGTCAAGCACACCGTCCGCGGCGAGCTGCAGCGCCTCATCGCCCGCCGGGCCACGGGCGACCTTGAACGCTACCTGCAGCCCGCCCTGTGTGTGCGCCAGTGTCTTCGCGAATCCGATCGCCTGCGTCATGTTGTGATCACGCAGCAGCTTGACCCGCCCGGGCGCGCGCTCGTTCCACTTGAGACTGTTCTGAAGGAACCTGAACCGCAGGCCGTACTTGCTACCGACCACCCCGTACGGGACGGCCATGCCGTAGATCATCCGTTTCTCAACGTCCACGCGGAACGTGTGCAACGGGAGGTCAGCGAACTGGAGAGCGGTCGGAGCGCTCAGTGTCATAGACGCAGGCTCCGCCCCCGCGCGCGCCCGGTCACGGGCGAGGGGTTGCCCCTCCCCGGCGGGCGGAGGCGGAGCCGCGGCCGGCGCTGCGGCGACAGGGGGTGCCGCGCGTCCGGGCGCCTTGCCGGGAAGTCCTTCCCGGACACGGATCTCGTCAGCATCCATCACGCCGATTTCCTCCGCAGTCTTGTACGTCGACCACCGTTCGGTCGGATTCGACTTCATGTAGTCGTCCAGATCAAAGGCGACGACGTGGCCGCGCTTCGTGACATCGGGCATGGTGAGGCGGTCCGTGATCGCCCGCATGAACGGGGATAGAACATCGTTGATCCGGTCGCGCCTGCGGTCGACCGCGTTCGCGTACGTGCGGCTGGTCGTCGAGACACCCAGATCCTCAGGGTCGATGCCGAGCGCGTTCGCGATATCGAGCGACGCCTGACGCTGCAGCTCCACGAGCTGCAGGTCCGCGGGTGATGGTGTGTCCACCGTGTTGTACTTGAGCGCCGCGGGGACGTACGCGGTCGCTCGTTTCTTGCGAGCCTCTCGCCACTTCCCGAGCAGCGTGGTTACCTCGTCATCTTCTACGGGGTCCGCGCCATCGGCCGGCGTGAAGTAGTCCAGCGGTCGCGGATCGTCAGAGTACATCGACGCGGCTTTGTCCAGCAGCAGCGCCCGTTTGATCGCCCGTCCGCCCACGACCAGCACGGCCGGATTCGGCGAGTCGAAGCGGATCATCTCCGACGCTGGGACCGGGCGGCCGTCCAGCCACACCGGAACGTCCCGCGGGTCCCAGCCGGACGGCAGCGGAGCCGGCGTGCCCTCCGGCGGATCGAGGCTCACGCTACTCACGTCCACGTGCTGCGCCTCGACCGGATAAAGATCGTGCCCGAACGCAGTGATCCGCCACCATGAGATCCCATCGAACAGAAGATCCTCGATGGTCTGCGCAATCGTGACGACGTTCGGGACGTGCGGGTCGATCTGATCGATCATCGCGTGCGGCTTCACTGCGCGGTCCGGACCGTACTGCCGCAGCGGCAGCGTGGCGATTGAACAGATCATGTTCCGCCCGCGCTGGACGGCCGGCACGGACAGCGCCTCGACCCGTGAGACCCGCGGCGATGCGCCCTGCCCAGACATAAGTAGAATCTGTTGATCGATTGGTCGGGGGGCGGTATCGAGCTGAACTCCGGCACCCTTCCGGAACAGGGAGATTACGCGTTCCCACAGACGCACGATCAACAGGGTACGGGTATCACGTCAACTGCACAAACACCCATTCAGTCATCCGGTGCAACGATCAGCCGAGGACGCCCGACCGACGCCGGCAGAGTACGGGCAAGGTGGACCGCGCCGGCCGTCGCGTAAGCGGCGTCGCAGTGCCCCTCCCCCTTACGGCTGAATACCCACGTATCGCCACGATTCAGCCGCTCGGACCCGCCGATATGGTCATTCAGCAGTGGATCGTCTGAATGAACGACGCGCCGCGCCTTGACCTGCTCCGCGAGCCCCATGCACACCGCGGCCAGCTCGCCGCGGATCTCCGCCACCGTGACGCCCGCGGGCGGCCACCCTGCCCGCCCCTTGCGCTCCGCGAGATCGGCCGCCAGCGCCGCCGCTGGGCCGCTCGGAAGCCACCCCAGCGCCTGCGGCCGGACGCGCGCCAGCAGTCCGGGCAGTTCGCGCCGGAGCTCGTCCGTACATCCGACGCCCGACCACGCGGCCACAACCTCAACCCGCGTCCGGTCGTCCGGCAGTACCGCGGCGGCAACCAGCGTCGCATGTTGCCCATCGAGCGCCACATCGAGACAGACCGCGACCCGCGACCGGACGGACGACAGGTCCCCCGGATCGAGGCACGCCCGCCACGCCTGCGGGTCGACGGCCGGATCGAGCTGCCGAACGCGACGGCACATGTACTCCGTCTGGAACCCGGTGAGCTTGCGCCCGCCCTTCGCAACCGCCTTGCGCGCCTTCGCAAGCAGCGCTTCCGGATCGATCCGCCCGCCGGTTGCCGGCGTGCCCAGCGCGGGATTCGCCTGCGCGAGCGCCTCGATGTCGGTCGGGTCCGCGTCGTCCGGCGCGCTCCACTCGAACAGCCCCACCCGCGGGTCGCCCTCGCCCGTCTCGATGAAGGTCAGAGCCTCCTCGCGCATGTCGTTCAGCACAACCGACCGGTCGTCGCCTGCGTTGCTCAGGGCCCAGATCTGCGAATTCCATACGGCGCTCGTGGCGGGCTCCGCCGCGTCCCACGCGGAGTAGTCGTGATGTTGGCGCAACTCGTCGAGAATCAACCGGTCGACCGTGAGGGACCGCCCGCCCTCCGCGTTGCTCGCCGCGATCTTGTACCGCGAGCCCTCGATCGTGCGCGCCTCCACCTCGCCGTTCGCCTCACGGGTCCAGCGTGGCGACGGGCGGAGCTTGTCCAGATCCTCCACTTTCTCTACCAACTTGACCAACTTTTGCCACGACTCTTTCGCGTACGTGACCTGCGTGCTGGTCCCGAGAATCAACGGCACCGCCTCGAGGAACATCCAGTAAGCCGACAGGATCACTGGGACTTCCGTCTTCCCGTTCTGCCGACTCACGAGTACGAGCACAGTCCGGAAGCGCGGGCTGCGGTCGTCCATCAGCTCGCCCGCATGGATCACAAGCCACTCCTGCCACGGGTCGCACGGGTGGCGCAGCACGTCGCGAGCGAAGTCCACCACGTCGAACCCGTACGACGTGGCCGGCGTTAGCTCGCGCAGCGGCGGAGTCCAGAGCCGCGGAGTCGTCGAGCCCCGCACGTTGCGCACGTCGAGCGATCGTGGCGCGAGCGCTGTTGCGGTCATCGCGCGACACGATCATAGGCACTGTGACACGGCTTGCATCTAGCCTCATAGTCCGTAATGTCGATGCTGTATCGACACATCACGTTCGGCTTGCCGGTCGCTCCCACATGCACATTGGCCGCATCACTTCGGAGCGACCACTCCGCAGCGGGTCCACGGCAGTCGACGCACGGCTGATCTCTTGCGCGTCCCCGCTGCCGGCGCAGCGCTTCATGAACCGCGCGGTAGGTCACCACTGCTCCCTTGCGTCGAGCGCGCCCGGCCGCAGCCATCCTTTCGCGCATGAGGCAGCCACACGACCGCGTAGTACCCCTGCGGAGTTGCCGCGCGCCTACGGTGGTCCGCTCGCCGCAGTCGCACAGGCAGTGCCACATCGACTTGCCGTGCCGATCAGACTCCGCGCGCCGGATCACCCGCAATCGATCGAACCGAACTCCCACAAGATCAATCGCTGCTGCCACGTCCGCCAGTATGCCACACAGCCTAGGCTCCGTTCGCCCCCGCGCGTTGCGCACGTCTGGCGCGGAGCTGGTCGAGCGCGGAGACAACAGCGACGCTGTCATTCGAAGCACCCCCTGTCTTCGGTGGGGCCGGGGCTGCGGCCACGGTGAGCCCCAGCGCGGCGAGCGCGGCGAGCAGCTTCGGCCCGAGGTCGCTCGCTACTGAGTGTGCACTGAGCGCGTCGATGATCTTTAGATAGTGCTTGCGCGCATCCGCGGCCACCTTCGGGTCCACCGTCTCCAGCTCGCCCAGTGCGACGTGTACCGCGGCCATGCTCTCGCGGTACCGCGCAGGCGGAGAGGCATTGTCGATCAACGTCGCGTAGTGATGCACGAGCGCGACCGTGCCGGCGTGCCGCTCCCGCAGCTCCGCCGCGCTGATCGCCTCGAGGACGGCTCGCGTCAGGGGCTCCGTTTCCCCCAGGATCGGGACCGCTGCCGGCGTCTCGCGCCCGATCCACACCACTCCGCACGGATCGTGACGCCGCAGGCGTCGGGCGCCCCCAGTCTGTTCCGATGACACGGCCGTCTCGCGCTCGCACCGCGGGCACGCCGCCCGCGGTGAGCGGAACCCCTTCGGGCCCGCCATCACGAACCGTCCCACGACGCGCGCACGAACCCCCAGCGGACAAACAGGTGCCACGTGCCCGGGCAGCGCACGCAACGCCACAGCATCGACCCGGCAATCGGTTGCCTTCGATGGATTCCCAGCCTACACAGCATGATCAACCACGCCTCTCTAAACGGACATAGCCGGACAATCGGGGAGAGAGAAAGGACAGAACGGCGGGTGCTTG
>WUUC01086401.1_pt1 | contig 33220 bp, 22 predicted proteins | sample 6278441 | NCBI WGS metagenome assembly WUUC01 (sample SAMN13675441, study PRJNA597444) | soil metagenome | isolation source: soil | place: USA: Washington | collected 2017-10
GGCCTGCGCCACCGCGTAGAGCGCGACCTGCTGGGGGTGCAGGTCGACCGGGCCGTCGCCGGACGGGGGGATCGGGGTGACCGCGTCGCGTGCGGCGGTCGCGACGGCCGCGGTCAGCTCGGCCAGGGACGGCGCCGCGACCGCGTCGGTGAAGGAGAGCCGCGCGCCGTGGCGGCGGTGGATCCGCCCGAGCAGCGCACCCAGCATGATCGAGTTGCCGCCGATCTCCAGGAACCGGTCGTGAGGCCCGATCGAGCCGGGATCCACGCCGAGCAGGTCGCCCCACAGCTCGGCGAGTGCGCGCTGGTCCCCGGTGTGCTCGGCCACGGTCACGCGGCCGGGCGCCGGCAGTGCCGAGGCGTCCACCTTCCCGTTGGGGTTCAACGGGAGCCGGTCCACCCACACGTACTGGTCGGGGAGCGTGTAGCGGGGGAGGGCGGCGGCGAGCGCGACCCGCACCGCCCGCTCGGTCGTGCCGGGCGCGACCACGTAGGCCACCAGTCGCCGGTGGTCGGCCGGTCCGGCCACGCGGACGTGGCAGTCGGTGACACCGGGCACCGCGTGCAGCGCGGCGCTCACCTCGCCGACCTCAATGCGGTGCCCGCGGATCTTCACCTGGCCGTCGCCGCGACCGTGGAAGTGCAGCACCCCGTCGGCGTCGGCGTGCACCCGGTCGCCGGTGCGGTAGTAGCGCTCGCCGTCGACGCGGACGAACCGCTCGGCGGTCAGCTCGTCGTTGCCGAGGTAACCGCGGGCGACCCCGGCGCCACCGGCGTAGAGCTCGCCGACGGCGCCTCGCGGCACCGGCGCGCGTTCGTCGTCCAGCACCAGCACGGTGGTGCCCCGGATCGGCCGCCCGATGGGGATGGGGCCGTCGTGGCGCCGGTCGACGCGGTGCACGGTGGTGAACGTGGTGTTCTCGGTCGGCCCGTAGCCGTTGAGCAGCACCAGCCCGGGGTGGCGCGCGCGGACCAGCTCCACGTGCCGGGGCGAGAGGACGTCGCCGCCGGTCAGCAGGAGCCGCAGCGGCGCGAACATGTCGGGGTCCTCGTCGGTCAGCTGGTTGAACAGCGCCGACGTCAGCCACGCCACCGTGATCCCGCCGTCGCGCAGCGCCCCGGCCAGCCGCCACGGGACGACCGCGGTCTCGGTGTCCACCACGCACAACCGGGCGCCGTTGAGCAGCGCGCCCCAGATCTCCAGGGTGGACGCGTCGAACTCCAGCGCGGAGAGCTGGGCGAACCGGTCGGCGGCGGAGAAGTCGGCGTAGTCCGGTTCCCGCACCAGCCGCACGATGCCGCGGTGCTCGACCAGCACGCCCTTGGGGCGCCCGGTGCTGCCCGAGGTGTACATGACGTACGCCAGCGGCGAGCGGTCCGGCGACGCGGCGGGCGGCACGAAACCGGGCCGGTGCGGGATCTCCTCGAGTCCCAGCACCCGTACCCCCGCGGGCGCGGCCGAGGCGACCGCGGCGCGGCCGACCGGGTCGCCGAGCACGAGCCGCACGCCGCTGTCGGCGAGCACCTCCGCGATCCGGCGGTCGGGGAACGCCGGGTTCACCGGCACGTACGCCCCGCCGGCGAGCACGATCGCCAGCATGGCGACGACGGCGTCGGCCGAGCGGTCGAAGGCCATCCCGACCAGGGTCTCCCGCGTGACGCCGAGTTCGGCGAGACCACCGGCGAGCCCGGTCGCGCGGTCGGCCAGCTGCCGGTAGGTCATCGTCGTCGTGCCCGAGACCAGGGCCACGTCGTCGGGCCGCAGCCGGACCTGGTGGAGGAAGTGTTCGTCGACACGGGTGTGCACCGCTCGCCTCCCGGGATCAGGCCGCGTCGCGTGCGGCGGCAGGCGCGCGGTCCTCGAGCAGGTCCGCGCCGTAGTGCTCGACGACCCACGCGTCGTCGTAAACCGTGTCGAGGTAGCGCTCACCGAGGTCGGGAGCGATGGCGACGGCGTTGAGGTCGGGCCGCCCCGCCGCGTCCAGCCACCGCTTCGCGCCGCTGAGCACGGTGCCGGTCGAACCGCCGAACAGGAAACCCGACCGGGCCAGCGTGCGGCACATCCGGATGGCGTCGGCCTCCTCGACGTGCACGACCTCGTCGACCACCGACTCGTCGAGCAACTCGGGCCGCCTGCTGGTGCCGAGGCCCGGGATGAACCGGGGCCCGGCAGGACCACCGAAGGTCACCGAGCCGACGCTGTCGACCGCGACGACCCGCGCCGGATGACCGATGTCGCGCAGGTAGTAGGCGCACCCCATCAACGTGCCGGTGGTGCCGGCACCGACGAACAGGATGTCGAGCTCGGGACACCGCCGCACGATGGCGGGCGCGGTGCTCCCGTAGTGCGCGCGCCAGTTGTGCTCGTTGGCGTACTGGTTGAGCCACACGAACCGCGGGTCCGCCGCACACAGCTGCCGCACCGTCCTGATGCGACTGGCGAGGAACCCGTGGTTGGCGTCGGGCTCGGTCACCAGGACCACCCGCCCGCCGGTCGCCTCGATCAGCTTGCGGTTCTGCGCACTGGACCGAGGATCGGTGACACAGACGAAGCCGAACCCCTCACTGGCACACACCACGCTCAACGCGACCCCGAGATTGCCGGACGAGGACTCGACGATCACCGACCCGGAGGTGAGCACCCCGGCGTCCTTGGCGGCCCCGACCATCCAGGAGGCCGCCTTGAGCTTCACCGACCCCGCGAAGTTGAAGGACTCGCACTTGACCACGACCGGCACACCCAACACCGCCCGGAGATCGACGAACACATCGTCGGAAAACAACTCGTGCGGATAACGAGCCCCTAACACGCGCGTATTCTCTCGAGTCTCATGACTGCCATCCCAGCGTGATCGAAAGAAATAGTCCGTGCCCGCCCTGACCTACCGACTCTAGCAGGACAAAGATTGCCCGACCTATCACCGAAACGCACTGAGAGATTCATGACGACACAATGAATTATTAACGGTCGACTGGGGTGTTGTTCCTGGTGAGCGGTGAGTCTGGCGTGGTAGGGGATGGGTGCCGACCAGCGTGAAGAACGCGGTGGCGAGGTTTGGCGGAGGCGTACGCAGGCTTGTCCGGGCGTTCCTCTCGAGCTCGAACATCAATTGCCGACCGCAGGTCCGGGTAGGGCCTTGATCATCTCCAGGGTTGCGATGGCAACCGCTGTCGGTGACGACTGTCGATCTGTCGCCTGGTCATTGATGATCAGTTGCGGTCATCCCTCGTCTGATGGCCTTGCGGGTGCGTCGGACTCTCGGCAACCTGGTGTAAGACGTTCAGGGGAGGGACTCGTGCGGAACCGTCGTCTCCGGTGAGGTGTTCTGGAGGTTGAGACGTTGAAGGTTCTTGTGCTCATGTCAGCCTGAGGTTCGGCAGGCGGTGTCAATCAGTACTGGGGGAATGATGCACGAGTGGGCTGATGATGTCCGCAGAGCGCCGGAGCCTGCTCGAATTGTCGTTTGTGACACGCATCCGATCATGCGCGCGGGTGTGCTGGCGATCGTGGAACCCGATCCGCGACTCATTGTCGTCGGACAGGCGTCCACCACCGAGGAGGCGCTGCACATGGCGCAGCGGGTCGATCCTGCCGTGCTGGTGGTCAGTCATTCTCCCGGCGAACTGGACGGGGCGGAGATCAGCCGAGAGTTGACCCGGCATGGCAGCGACAGCGGCGTACGCCTGCGCACCATGATATTGATCAACGACGCCTCGATCGGTGACACAGCGGAAGGCCGGGAGGAAGTTCTGGAGTTGCTGCACGCCGGAGTTCGCGGCGTCCTCCCGCTGCAGAGCACGCCCGACGAGCTGGCCTCCGCGATCCACGCGGTGGCATCGGGTGGTGCCGTTCTCGGTGTGTCGTCGGCCGTCGGGTTGCTCGATCGGCTCGTCAACCGGTTCGCGGCCACGGTCGGCACGGATCCGTCCCTGCTCGGCCGGCTGACCGACAGGGAGATCGAGGTGCTGCGACTGGTGGCGGCCGGCCTGCCGAATCGGGCCATCGCGAGCAAGCTGCACCTGAGCGAGGCGACCGTCAAGTCGCACTTCTACCGCCTCTCACAGAAGCTGAACCTCCGGGACCGGGCGCATGCCGTCATCCTGGCCTACGAGACGGGTATCGCGGCATCCCTGGAGCTGAGGGCGGACCACGGGACTCAGCCCCGGGACTGACGCCGGTAGTAAGTCCTGCAGCGGACGACAGGATTGATGACGACTGAGATACTTGTCGAAGTTGATTAGTCGGGATATGCGGGTATGCGTCCGGCTGGCGTCGCGTGATCGGGAGTGCGGCACGTGAAAAAGATAGGACTGCTTGGCGGGCTGAGCTGGGAGTCGTCTCTCGAGTACTATCGAGTGCTCAACCAGACCGCTTGCGCCAGACTCGGCGGAAGCCATGCCGCGCATTGTGTGCTGTACTCGTTCGATTTCGGCGAGATCGAGGCGCTCTTTCATGCCGAGAAGTACGAGGAAATAGCGGCGCTGATGATTTCCGGTGCTCGCACACTCGAGCGGGCCGGGGTTGAGATCATCATCATCTGCAGCAACACCAGCCACTTCTGGGCGGCGACCATCGGCGAGGCCATCGATGTACCGATCCTGAGCATCCTCGACGTCGTGGCCGACGCCCTGAAGGGTGACGGCATCGACACGGTGGGGCTGGTCGGCACGCGGTTCACCATGGAGCACGGTTTCTACACCGGTCGACTGTCGGGACACCACGGTCTGCGCGTGCTGACACCGGTCGCGAGCGAGCGAAGCGAGATCGACGACATCATCTTCGGTGAACTGGTGCGCGGTGTGTTCAGCAACCAGTCCAGGAACCGGTATCTGGAGATCATCGAAGGGCTCGTCGACCGCGGCGCGGGTGGTGTGATCCTCGGTTGCACGGAGATAGAACTCCTCGTGCCTCCCGATGACGTGCGGCACCTGGTGTCCGCGCCGTTGTTCCCGACCACGCGCCTCCACGCACAGGCCGCCTTCGCGTGGTCGATCGGCGAGTATCCCGACGCGGTCCCGTCGGTCCACGTTGCCGGCGGAAGCCCACGCACATGACCGGACAGCACGGGAGGTCGAACGTCGGTGGGGACCGCGAAGGAGTCGACCGCGGCCAGTCTGCGGTCCATGCCCGCGGCGGTGTGGCTGCTCTACCTCGCGGCGCTCGTCAACCGCTTCGGCAACTCCGCCGTCGTCTTCCTGGTGTTCCACCTGCGGTCGATCGGCCTGTCCGCGGGGCAGGCCGGGCTCGTGCTGACCGCCTATGGCCTCGGAGGGCTCTTCTCGAGCGTGGTCGGCGGATTCCTCGCGGACAGGTTCTCACGGCAGGGCGTGATAGCTGGTTCCGCCATGTTCGCCTGCGTGGGATTCCTCGTCCTCGGCCAGGTCCACGACTACCACGTGCTGCTCCTGCTCTCCGTCGCCACGGGGTTCATGGCCGAGATGTACCGGCCGGCGGCCAACGCGCTCGTCGCCGATCTCGTCGAGCCGGCGGGACGAGTCGCCGCGTTCGCCGGGTACCGGCTCTTCACCAACGCCGGGTTCGCCATCGGACCGGTGATCGGCGGACTGGTGGCCCAGGCAGGCTCCGGGCGTGTGTTCGGCATCGCCGCGGCGGGCTGCCTCTGCTACGCGGGAATCGTGCTGTTCGGCGTCCGTGGCTCGACCACGCGAACGGTCACCCACGGGCGCGCCGACGGCCACGGGCTGTTGGCGACGGTCCGGGACAGGAGATTCCTGACCTTCCTGGTCGGATACTTCCTGGTGATGTTGCTGTTGATGCAGTACCAGGCCGCCTTCCCGCTTTTCACCGATGACATCGGGCTCACGCAGAGCGAGTTCGGCATGCTGGTGGGCCTGAACGGCACCCTGGTGGTGCTGCTGAGCATCCCGGCCGCCGCGGCGACCGCGGTGCTCCGGTCGGGAATCGCGATCGGCCTCGGCTTCCTGCTGACCGGAGTCGGTTTCGGGCTGAACGCGTTCGCCGCGGGCATGGTCGTCCTGGCGGTCGCCGTCGCCGTCGCCACTGTGGGGGAGGTGATCTTCATGCCGCACGCAGCGGCCTACGTGGCCGAGATCGCACCGCTCGAGATGCGTGCCCGGTACATGTCCGCGCTCGAGAGCGCGTGGTCGTTGTCGCTGGTGATCTCCCCGAGCCTCGGGATCGCCGTGTACGAGACGACGGGAAGGTCGTTCTGGCTCATCACCGCGGGCCTCGGGACGGGGGCCGCGTTCGCGATGCTGGCGGTCCACCGCCTCCCGAGGCGAACCGCCGCGGAAGCGACCGCGTCCAGATGAACACGTAGTCCATCCGAACGAAAACGACCTCTGTGGAGAACGAGAGGATGATCGTGATGAACGTGCCCTTGGTGGAACGCGACCTTCCGGTCCTCAAACACGTGGAAGGCCATTACGCGGACGCACCCTTCCTGCTGACGTCGACGATGTTCGGCGGGATCCCCATCGAGCTGGCGGGTGCCGAGCTCAGTGAGCTGGTGGACAAACCCATTGCCGCACCGCACACGCACGAAGTACCCGAGATCTATCTGCTCATCTCCCCGGAGCCCGGCGGCGCCGCGATCGAGGTGTCGCTCGACGGTGCGACACACGAACTCGTCGCACCAGGCGCCATGTACATACCGGCCGGCGCTACGCACTGCTTCGTCACCCGACGGGCGATCCGCGGGAGTTACGCGTTCGGTGTGCTGTTGACCTCGACCGCGACGTGACCCGGGTTCCCTTTACCCGAGCTGATGGCAGGAGACGAACCATGACTGTGACTGTCGCCGAGAACGCCGCCGCTCGGCGCGCGACGGCCGACATCTTCAACTCCGCCGTGGCCGCCGCGGCGATCGGCGCCGCGTGGGAGGTGGGTGCCCTCGACGAGTTGAACGAGCGCGGCGAGCTGGACGCCGTCGACTTCGCGGCGCGACACGATCTGCACCTACCGTCCACGATGGGCATGTTCACGGCGCTCGGGAGCGTGCACGTCGTCACATGTCGCCAGAACACGATCCTCGCCGGCCCGAACTTCGCCGAGGTGTGCCGGAGCCGGTCGTTGTTCCACTGGCTCAGCCAGGGATGCGGTGAGTTGTTCTCCCGCATGCCCCAAGTGCTGCGCAACGAGAACCGCGTCGGCGAGTACTACCGGAGAGACGCGGCGGCGATCAGCTACGCGTGCCGCGAGATCAACGCGCGCTACTTCGACCCGACGTTCTGGACTGTGATGGCCGATCTCGATTTCGAACCGGCCGCGATCGCCGATCTCGGCGCGGGCAGTGGCGAACGGCTCATCCAGCTCGTCGAACGCCATCCCGACGCTCGCGGCGTCGGCATCGACATCGCGGAGCCGGCGCTCGAGATGGCCTCCGAGGAGGTCGCGAGAAGAGGGCTGGCCGAACAGATCACCTTCCTGCGGGGCGATGCGCGCCGGATCGTGCCCCGGCCGGAGTTCGCCGGTGTCGAGCTGCTCACCTGTTTCATGATGGGGCACGACCTGTGGCCGCGGGAGAACTGCGTGGCCTCACTGCGCCGCATCCGGGAGGCGTTCCCCGACGTTCGTCGTTTCCTCCTGGGCGACGCGACTCGGACGACGGACCTCGCGGCTGACGAGCTCCCGATCTTCACCCTCGGTTTCGAGGTGGGCCACGACATGATGGGTGTCTACCTGCCCACGCTGGACGAATGGGACGACGTCTTCGAGGAGGGTGGCTGGCACCTCGTGCGCAGGCACCTCATCGAGGACTTGACGGTGTCCGTGGTCTTCGAACTCCGGTAGGAGTCGGGGACGCACAGGGGAAGGATGCGTGTGACCGATGGCTGCTGCCGCCACGACGATGCCGTGGACCAGAGCGTTGCTGCCGAGCGCGCGCCGGATGTCCGATGCGGATTTGGCTGAACGAATTGCCCGCCCGGTGTTCGGCGAGGTGCTCACCGAGCACATGGTGTCGGTTCGGTGGTCGGTCACCCGTGGGTGGAACGGCGCCGAGGTGCTGCCCTACGCGCCGCTCACGATGGACCCGGCGATGGTCGGCCTGCATTACGGCCAGGTCGTGTTCGAAGGGCTGAAAGCCTACCGGCAGCCGGACGGTTCGGTCGCGGCGTTCCGGGCGGTCGACCACGCGCGCCGGTTGCAGCGCTCCGCAGCCCGGCTCGCCATGCCGGAACCGCCGGTGGAGCTCTTCCTCGACGCGCTCGCCGAGCTGGCCCGGGCGGACCGGCGCTGGGTGCCCTCGGCGGAGTCGCAGAGCCTCTACCTGCGACCGATCCTGTACGCGACGGACCCGACCCTCGCCTTGCGGCCTGCCACCGAGTACCGGTTCCTGGTCCTCGGCATGGTCGCCGAGGCGTTCTTCGGACAGGACGCTCCGCCCCTGTCGGTCTGGGCCAGTACCCGGTTCGTGCGAGCCGTGGTCGGGGGCACCGGCGAGGCGAAGTGCGCCGGCAACTACGCGGCAGCGTTCCTCGCGCAGTCGGAAGCCGCGTCGCACGGCTGCCGGCAGGTGGTGTGGCTGGACGCCGTCGAGCACCGGTGGGTGGAGGAGATGGGTGGCATGAACATCTTCTTCGTGTACGGGGACCACCTGGTCACGCCGCCGCTGTCGGGCACGCTCCTGCCGGGCGTCACCCGGGCCTCGATCCTCGAGCTGGCACCGGAGCTGGGCATGACCGTCGAGGAGCGGCGGGTTCCGCTCGAGCAGTGGCGGGCCGACTGCCGCAGTGGCGCGATGACCGAGGCGTTCGCCTGCGGCACCGCCGCGGTGGTCACCTCGATCGGGCGGGTCGTCGCGGAGTCCGGGGACATCGATGTCGGCGGGCAGGCGGGACCGGTGGCCAACCGGTTGCGCACCGCCCTGACCGAGATCCAGCGAGGCCGCACGGCCGACCGGCGAGGTTGGCGACACCGGCTCGTCGACCCCGGCGATTGACCACAGTCGTCGGCGGTGGTCAGTTGCCGCGCCAGTGTGGGGGGCGGTTTTCTGCGAAGGCGCGGGGGCCCTCGAGGGCGTCGTTGCTGTGCATGCGGCGTTCTTCCCAGGAGAAGCGGGTTTCGAAGGCCTGGGAGAGTGGCATCTCGACTGAGGCCAGGGCGGCCTGGCGGATGGCTCGGACGGCCAGCGGTGCGGCACGCACCAGGTCGTCGACCCAGGTGGTGACGCGCTTGTCCAAGTCGGACAGTGGGGCCACCTCGTTCACCAGGCCGTGGGCCAGGGCCTCTGTGGCCGTCATGCGTCTGCCTGTCAGCAGGTAGCCCATGGCGGTGCGCAGTGGCATCTGGCGTGCCAGGCGGAACACCCCGCCCGCGCCCGGGACCAGTCCCAACTGGACTTCCGGCAGGCCGAACACCGCGTCGTAGGCGGCCACCACGATGTCGCAGGCCAGCAACAGTTCGAAGCCGCCGCCCAGGGCGTAGCCGTGGGCTACGCCCACCAGGGGCTTCGACAGGTCGAAGCGGTCGGTCAGGCGCGGAGCACCCGGTTTGCCCCGGCTGCCGAACGTCGACACCGCCGGGCCCTCGTGGTCCAGGGCGGCGCGCTCCTTGAGGTCCTGGCCGACCGAGAACGCGCGCTCGCCCGCGCCCCGCAGCACGCCGACGCGCAGGTCGTCGTCCGCCTCGAAGTCTGTCCACACCTCCGCGAGGCGCTCGTGCATGGCCACGTTCATCGCGTTCAGGACGTGGGGACGGTCCAGTGTGATGGTGGCCACCGGACCGTCCTTGTCGTACCGGACGGTCACGGGTGCCGGGGCGCGAGGTGGAACAGTTCGCTGTAGGCGATGCCGAGCGGTACGTTGTCGTGCAGGCGCCACACCGAGTCCTCGAACAGGTCGAGCCACTCGGACCGCGTCGGCACGTGCTGGCCCATGAGGGCGTGGGTCACCTCGAAGCCGAGGGTGAACACCGGGGGCGTACCGCCGTCGATGCCGGGGGAGCGGTAGGTGTCGCTGAAGAGGAAGTCGTGCGCGTTGGGCAGCCGGCGGCGCACCTGGGCGAGGGTGCGCAGGCACGACTCCCTCGGCCAGAAGTCGTGGCCCAGGAAGAAGGAGAACGCGAGGTCGGCCTCGGCGTACTCGGGGCGGTCGGCCAGGTCGCGGACGTCGTCGTGCACCACGGTGATCCGGTCGGCGAGACCGGCCGCGGCCACGGCCTCGCGGGCCACGGCCACGGCGCCGGCGTCCACGTCGATCCCGATGAACCGCTTGCCCTCGTGCCTGCGCGCCAGCCGGATGATGCGGTTCGCGCTGCCGCAGCCGAGGTCGACGCCGACGGTGAAGTCGAGCCCGTCGACGATCCCGTCCACCACCGGGTCGACGAAGTGGCCGCCGTAGTCCTTGCCCGCTATGGCGATCGTGCGACCGTCGCGATGGGACATCGGGTCGGTCGCGCCGCGGAACGCCGGGTCGCAGAAGTCGGCCGCGCGGCTCAGCATCTCGCCGTAGCCCCGGATGAGCCAGCGGACATAGCCCTTGTTGCGCCACGCGTCGTCGAACTCGACACCCTTGACGAGGACGACCGGGCCGGTCTGCAGCACCTCCACCACGCCGGCGTGCGCGAGCACGTCCACCAGTGCCCGCACGGACTGCCCGTGCAGGCCGCGCCGGGTCACGAACGCGTCGACGTCGAGCTTCGGGTTCTCCTGTAACTCGTCGAACAACCTGAGCTCGTCCGCCGCACTGATCGCGAACGCGGCCATCGAGGAGTTGAACAAGGCAGCAACCGGCATTGCGGCTTTCCTATCGGGTAGAGGGGTTTCAGGAACGCTTGGCGGGGGCGAGCAGCGCGGCGAACGCGTCGAGGACGGCGCTCATCTGCTCCGGGGTGCCGATCGACACGCGGATGTGCCCGGGCAGTCCCATGTCGACGGTGTCCCGGACGGCGAAACCGCGTTCGCGCAACGCGAGTGTGGCGGCGGCGCTGTCGCCGCCGAGCGGGACCAGGACGAAGTTGCCGTGCGACGGCGGGCACGGCAGCCCGAGGTCGAGCAGGCCGAGCCGGAAGAGCTCCCTGGTCTCGACGGTGCGGCGCACGGACTCCCGCATGAACCGCTGGTCGGCGAGCGCCGCCACCGCGGCGCGCTGGGCCAGGCGGTTGACGTGGTAGGGCACCGCCGAGTGCAGCCTGCCGACCCGGGCGATGACCGTCGGGTCGCCGACGACGTAGCCGACCCGCAGCCCGGCCAGGCCGTAGGCCTTGGAGAAGGTCCGCAGCACGCAGACGTGCCCGCCGGTGGCCGCGTACGGCATGGCCGACGCGAACTCCGCGCCCGCGTACTCGGCGTAGGCCTCGTCCACGAGGAGCACACCGCCGCCGTCCGCGGCCGCCGCCGCGAGCGTCGCCAGCTCGGCCGCGTCGAGGACGGTGCCGGTGGGGTTGTGCGGGGTGCACACGAACGCGAACGGCGCGCCCGCCCGCAGCTGAGCGGCGATGTCGGCCACCGGGACACGGTAGTCCCGCAACCCGATCCGGGTGAAGGGCTGCCGGGCGGCACCCAGGCTCTCCCGGTAGCTCGCGAACGTCGCGTCGGTCACCACGGCCGCGCGGCGCTCGTCGGCGAGGGCGAGGACGAGCAGGAGGATGACCTCGTCCATGCCGTTCGCGACGCTCACGCGCTCGGCGGGGACGTCGTGGAAGCCGGCGACCGCCTCGACGAGCTCGGTGCTCGCGCTGTCCGGGTAGCGGTGCATCCGGTCCAGCTCCTCGAGGATCGCGCGTCTGGCGGCCGGGCTTGCGCCGTACGCGTTCTCCCCGGCGTGCAGTCGCAGGGACTCCGCTGCGCCGGGCGGTGGCGCGGGCTCCGCCGCGAACCGCACCGGCGAAGAATCTCGGAGCAGCACAATTCCCCCTTCGCAGGGTGCGTTTCTGACGATGGCGCATTGACGCGGCCGGATCCGGCCGCGTCAACTCCGGTGGGCAAATCAGCTGCTTTCGGTACCGGCGAGCGGCCGTGGCAGACGGGGACGGGTCGCCGCGTGGCGGGGCCCCGTGCATTCCGTTCGGCGGATGGCGATAGGCCGAATGGTGTCACGGCGGCGAACAGTCTTTCGGACCTTGTCACGGCATCCGTTGGAATGTCAAGTGTCCTACGTGACAGTCGATTCACTCGAAAAGACCATGGCGGCCCCCGGTTTTTTCTGCTTATGTGGCTCTTAGTGCGTCGGGAAGAGATCAAAATTGAGATGATCATAGCGTCGGCCTGATCGACGAGAGTCGGCCGGCAGCGTTCACTGGGGTCAAACCATTTGTCCGGATAGTCCGGTCTGTGGCCGCTCGTGCCACGCCAGCCGGACCGGTCCGCCATGCCGTGGTGACGACCGTCAATCCATCGAGAGGTACTCAGGAATGAATCCGTTCGACGACGAGGCTGCCCGCTTCGTGGTGCTGGTCAACGACGAGGGCCAGCATTGCCTGTGGCCGGTATTCGCCGATGTGCCCGCCGGCTGGACCGTTCGGCTCACCGAGTCGAGCCGGCAGGACTGCATTGCCTACATCGAGGCGAACTGGGTCGACATGCGCCCGAAGAGCCTGGTCGACGCCATGCGCGCGACCGGTGTCGAAGCATAGGAATTCTCCCGCAACATCGGATTGAAACAGGTTGTGATGACTGCTGTGACCAGCAGCGCCGGTCATTTAGACGCCGCGGAGCTGTTCTCATTCCTCGGTTCGCCGGAGGCGGACGGGATGAACTTCCTGAACGAGATCGCACTCCGTTTCCCGGATGCCATCTCGTTCGCGGCGGGCCGGCCGTACGACGCGTTCTTCAGCAGCACCCTCGTCCACCGCTACCTCGACACCTACATCGCGCACCTGATGCGCGAGTCCGGTGACGACGAGGTGCACGTGCGGCGGACGCTGCTCCAGTACGGCCGCACCAAGGGGATCATCCACGACCTCATCGCGAAGGCCCTGCTCGTCGACGAGGGCATCGACGTCGACCCGGAAGCGGTCGTGGTGACCGTCGGCGCCCAGGAGGCCCTCTACCTGGTGCTCCGCGCGCTGCGCGGCTCGGATCGCGACGTCGTCCTGGGCGTTTCGCCCGGTTATCTCGGCTTCACCGGCGCCGCCGAGCTCGCGGGCATCCCGGTGCTCCCGGTCCCCAGCGCCCCCGAGGGCATCGACGTGCTCGAACTGGTGCGCGTGATCGGCCGGGCCAGGGCGGCGGGGCGCCACCCGCGCGCGCTCTACCTCAACACCGACTTCGCCAACCCCACGGGCCGCAGCCTGGACCGGGCGACCCGCACGCGCCTGCTGCGGGTGGCCGAGGACGAGCGGATCCTGCTCATCGAGGACAACCCGTACGGCATCTTCGACGGGGGCGGGGAGTTCGTCCCGACCCTGAAGGCGCTGGACCGCACCCGGAGCGTCATCCACCTGGGGTCGTTCGCCAAGTCGGTCTTCCCCGGCGCGCGGGTCGGCTACGTGGTCGCCGACCAGCTCGTCACGATCGGCGGGCGGGAGCAGTTGCTCGCCGACCAGCTCGCCAAGCTGAAGAGCGTCCTGACGGTGAACACCGCCCCGATCGGGCAGGCCGTGATCGGCGGCAAGCTGCTGGAGAACGGGCTCAGCATGCGTGCCGCCAACAAGCGCGAGATCGACGTCTACCAGCGCAACCTGCGGCTCGTGCTCGACGGGCTCGCCACGCGTTTCCCCGAGGACGGGCGACCCGCCGTCACCTGGAACGAACCGGGTGGCGGGTTCTTCCTGCTGCTGGACGTGCCGTTCGAGACCTCCGACGAGGTGCTGACGCGGTGCGCGCGGGACCACGGCGTGCTGTGGACACCGATTCACCACTTCTACGGTGACGGACGACCGCGCAGGCAACTGCGCCTTTCCTTCAGCCACCTGAGCCCGGCGGAGATCGCCGAGGGGCTCGACCGGCTGGCCGGCTTCATCCGGGCCTGAGTGCCGCTCGCACGTCGCACGGAATCATGAAAGAGGACATCCTCCGTATGACCCCCTTGTCTTTTTCGCAGCGCCGTTTGTGGTTCCTGCACCGTTTGGAAGGCCCGTCCGCGACCTACAACATCCCGGTGGTCACGCGGATCCTCGACGACCTGGACGTCGGCGCGCTGCGCGACGCGGTGCGGGACGTGGTGGCCCGGCACGAGGTGCTGCGCACCGTGTACGTCGAGGTCGACGGCGAGCCGGTGCAGCAGGTGGTGCCGGTCGCGCGGGCGCGGTTCGACTTCGACCACGTGACGGTCACCGCCGGGGAGGTGGACGCGGCCGTGAACGCCGCGTCGGCGCGCGAGTTCGACCTCGCCCGGGAGCTGCCGCTCGCGGTGACACTGCTCACCGCCGGTGCGCGCGAGCACGTCCTGGTGCTGACGCTGCACCACATCGCGGGCGACGGCGGGTCGATGGCACCGCTGAGCCGGGACCTCTCGGCGGCGTACCAGGCCCGGGTCCGCGGGACCGCGCCGGACTGGGCGCCGCTGCCCGTCCAGTACCGTGACTACACGTTGTGGCAGCGCGAGGTGCTCGGCGCCGACGACGACCCGGACAGCGAGGCGGGCAGGCAGCTGCGGTTCTGGCGCGACGCCCTGGCGGGCCTGCCGGAGGAGCTGGCGCTGCCTGCCGACCTGCCCCGGCCCGCGGTCGCGTCCCACCGGGCGGGCCGGGTCGACGTGCCCGTCGGCGCCGCGACGCACGCCGCGCTGCTGCGGACGGCCCGCGCGCACGACGCCACGTTGTTCATGGTGGCCCAGGCCGCGATCGCCGCATTGCTGACCCGGCTGGGGTGCGGCACCGACATCCCGCTCGGCACCGTGGTCTCCGGCCGTTCGGACGAGGCGCTCGACGACCTGATCGGGTTCTTCGTCAACTCGCTCGTGCTGCGCAACGACACCTCCGGCAACCCGACGGCCGGTGAGCTGCTCGGCCGGGTCCGTGCCGCGGACCTCGCCGCGTTCGACCACCAGGAGCTGCCGTTCGACCGGCTCGTCGAGGATCTCCAGCCGACCCGGTCCCTCGCCAAGCACCCCCTCTTCCAGATCGGCATGACCGTCGACCAGCAGGGCTGGCTCGAACTCGCGGGGCTGAACGTCGTCTCGGAGCCACCGCCGTTCGACACGGCGAAGTTCGACCTGTTCTTCGCGTTCGTGGCCGACGGCGACGAGCTGGAGCTGCGGCTCACCTACGCGGAGGACCTGTTCACCAGGCCCACCGCGGAGAAGCTGGCCGAGCGGCTGGTGGCGGTGCTTGCCCAGTTCGCCGCGGACACCGGCCTGGCGCTGAGCGCGCTGGACGTCCTGACCCCGGGTGAGCGCCGTCTCGTCGTCGAGGAGTTCAACGGCGCCACCCCGGTCGTCCCGCCGCGGACCCTGCCCGCGGTGTTCGAACGCCGGGTGCGCGAACACCCCGGCGAGGTCGCCGTCGTCGCGGGCGGCACCGAGGTCACCTACCGCGAGCTGAACGCGCGGGCCAACCGGCTGGCCCACCACCTGATCGCGCACGGCGTCCGGCCGGACCGCCACGTCGCGGTGTCGATGGGCCGCTCCCTCGACCTCGTCACGGCGCTGCTCGCGGTGAGCAAGGCGGGCGGCTGCTACGTCCCGGTCGACCCGAACTACCCGGACTCGCGCAAGCAGCGCATCCTCGACGACACCGCACCCGTGGTCGCCCTCGTCGACGAGCCGGGCAGGCTGCCGGCCGGGGGCCGGACCCTGGTGGCGGACGAGGACCTGTGGCGGGCGGTCGCCGGGCTGCCCGACGGCAACCCCGCGCCGCCGCTGTCGCTGGACAACGGCGCCTACGTGATCTACACCTCCGGCTCGACCGGGACCCCGAAGGGCGCCACGATCGCCCATCGCGGCATCACCCGGCTGCTCCACCGGTTCCGCGCGGACTTCGAGGTGGTGCCCGGCAGCCACGTCCTGCAGATCTCCTCCATCGGGTTCGACGGGTCGCCGTGGGAGATGCTGATGGCGCTCCTGTGCGGCGGCGCCGTGGTGCCGTTCGACCCGGACCGCCTGCCCCCGGCCGGCGCCGACGCCGGCCTGGTCGCGCGGACCACCCACGTGACCGTCACGCCGACGCTGCTGGCCTCGCTGCCGCTCGGGACCTTCCCCCGTGGCGCGATGCTCATCGTCGCGGGCGAGGAGGTGCCGCAGTGGCTCGTCGACACCTGGGGCGAGGACTACCGCCTGGTCAACTCCTACGGCCCCAGTGAGGCCACCGTCATCACCACCGGTGCGTGGCTGCCCGCGGGGGTGCCGGTCGACCTGGGCGTGCCCGTGGCCAACACCGGCGTCTACGTCCTCGACGAGTTCCTGTCGCCGGTCCCGGTCGGCGTGACCGGCGAGCTGTACGTGGCGGGCGCGGGCCTGGGCCGGGGCTACGTCGGGCAGTTCGGCATGACCGCGGCCCGGTTCGTCGCCTGCCCGTTCGGGCCGCCCGGTGCGGTGATGTACCGCTCCGGCGACCTGGTCCGGTGGACCGCCGACGGCAAGCTCGTGTTCGCGGGCCGGTCCGACGACCAGGTGAAGGTCCGCGGGTTCCGCATCGAGCTCGGCGAGATCGAGGCCGTGCTGTCGGCGGTCGCGGGGGTGCGGCAGGCCGCGGTGATCGTGCGCGAGGACCAGCCGGGGGACAAGCGGCTGGTGGCCTACGTGGCCGCCGCCGGTGGCGCCACCGCCGACGAGTCCCTGATGCGCCGCGAGCTCGGCGTGCGGCTGCCGGAGTACATGGTGCCCGCCGCGTTCGTGGCCGTCGACGCGATCCCGTTGACCCCCAACGGGAAGCTGGACCGCCGCGCGCTGCCCGCCCCGGTGTACGGCAGCGGTGCCGGCAGCGGTGTCCCGCGCACGCCCCGCCAGGAGGTGCTGTGCCAGGTGTTCGCGGGGGTGCTCGGACTGCCGGGGGTGGGCGTCGACGACAACTTCTTCGACCTCGGCGGGCACTCGCTGCTGGCGACCCGGCTGGTCAACCGCATCCGCACGACGCTGGGGGTGGAGGTCGGCGTGCGGTCGCTGTTCGAGAACCCGACGGTCGCGACGCTGGACCACAACCTCGGCGCCGCCTCCGCCCGGCCCCCGGTCCGCCCGGCCGCCGACCCGCCCGCGCTGCTCCCGCTGTCGTTCGCGCAGCGCAGGCTGTGGTTCCTGCACCGTTTCGAGGGGCCGTCGGCGACCTACAACGCCCCGGTCATCACCCGCATCCACGACCGGGTCGACGTCGGCGCGCTGGAGGCCGCGATCAACGACGTGGTGGTGCGGCACGAGGTGCTGCGCACCGTGTACGTCGAGGTCGACGGCGAGCCCGTGCAGCAGGTCGTGCCCGCCGGGCGGGCACGCGTCGACTTCTCCCACGAGGTCATGTCCGCCGACCAGCTCGACGCGGCCGTCGCCGCCGCGTCGGCGCAGGCCTTCGACCTGTCCACCGACCTGCCGCTCGCGGCCCGGCTGTTCACCGTCGGCGGCCGCGATGCCGCCCCCGAGCACGTGCTGGTGCTGACCATGCACCACATCGCCGGGGACGGCGCGTCGATGGGACCGCTGAGCCGGGACCTGTCCACCGCGTACGCGGCCCGGCGCGCCGGGACCGCACCGGACTGGGCGCCCCTGCCCGTCCAGTACCGCGACTACACGCTGTGGCAGCGCGCGGTGCTCGGCGCCGACGACGACCCGGACAGCGAGATCAGCAGGCAGCTGCGGTTCTGGCGCGGCACGCTCGACGGGCTGCCCGACGAGCTGGCGCTCCCGGCCGACTTCCCGCGGCCGGCCAGGTCGACCCACCGGGCCGGGCAGGTGACCGTGTCCGTGCCCGCGGAGACCCACGCCGCGCTGCGCACACTGGCGCGCGGCAACGACGCGACGCTGTTCATGGTGGTGCAGGCCGCGGTCGCGACCCTGCTCACCCGGCTGGGCTGCGGCACCGACATCCCGCTCGGCACCGTGGTCGCGGGCCGCTCGGACGAGGCGCTCGACGACCTCGTCGGGTTCTTCGTCAACTCGCTGGTGCTGCGCAACGACACCTCGGGCGACCCGTCGTTCGGCGAGCTGCTCGGCCGGGTGCGGGACGTGAACCTGGCCGCGCTCGACCACCAGGACCTGCCGTTCGAACGGCTCGTCGAGCACCTCCAGCCCGCCCGTTCCATGGCCAAGCACCCGCTGTTCCAGATCGCGCTGTCCCGGTCGGACCGGACGCCGTCCTCGACGGCCCTCGCGGACCTGCGCACCGCGTCGGTGCCCACCCCGTTGCGCATCGCCAAGTTCGACCTCGACATCGGGGTCTGCGACGAGCCCGTCGACGCCGACCTGGCCATCGGCATCGCCTACGCCACCGACCTGTTCACCCACGAGACCGTGGAGCTGCTCGGCAGCCGCCTGGCCCGGGTACTCGAGCAGGTGGCGGCCGACCCGGCGACCGAGCTGAGCCGCGTCGACGTCATGACCGACGACGAGCGGCGCTGGCTCGCCGCGCTCAACGACACCGGGACCGCGACGCCGCCGAGCACGGTGGTCGCCGCGTTCGACGAGCAGGCGGCCCGGACCCCGGGGCGGATCGCGGTCACCGACGGGACCACCGAGCTGACCTACGCCGGCCTGCGCGACCGGGCCGGGCGGCTCGCCCGCGCCCTGCGCGCGGCGGGAGTGGGCGCGGAGACCGCCGTCCCGATCCTGATGGAACGGTCGGTGGACTTCCTCGTCGCCGTCCTCGCCACGCTCAAGGCGGGCGGCGCCTACCTGCCCGTCCACACCGCCTACCCGCTGCCGCGGATGCGCGCGGTGGTCGAAGGCAGCACCTCGCCGGTCGTGCTGGTGGACAAGGCGTTCCGCGAGCACGACCTGGCCGTGGAGTCGGCCGCCGCCGGACGGCGGGTGCTGACGTGTGAGAACGAGCTGCCGGACGCGGCCGGGGAGCTGCCCGCCGTCCACCCCGGCCAGCTCTGCTACGTCATGTACACCTCGGGCTCGACCGGCGAGCCCAAGGGCATCGCCATCACCCACCAGGGCGTGGTCGACCTCGCCCGCGACCCGTCCTGGGCCATGGGGGAGGGCGACCGGGTGCTGATGCACTCGCCGCACGCCTTCGACGCGTCCACCTGGGAGATCTGGGGTCCGCTGCTCGCGGGCGGCCGGGTCGTGGTGGCGCCGCCCGGCGACCTCGACGCGCCCGCGCTGCAGGCGCTGGTCCGGGACCACGGCGTGACCCGGCTCAGCCTCACCGCCGGTCTCTTCCGGGTGGTCGCCGACGACCTGGTCGACGTGTTCCGGGAGCTGGCCGAGGTGACCACCGGCGGGGACGTGATCTCCGCCGCGGCGGTCGAGCGCACGCTGCGGCACTGCCCGGACACCGTCGTGCGAACCACCTACGGCCCCACCGAGATGACCCTGTGCGTCACCCAGTACCCGTGGCGCGCCGGGGAGACCGTCGGTGCGACCGTCCCACTCGGACGGCCGCTGAACGGCACCCGGGTGCACGTGCTCGACGCGCGGCTGCGGCCCGTGCCGGTGGGGGTCGCCGGTGAGCTCTACCTGGCGGGTGCCGGCATGGCACGCGGGTACGCCGGGCGCCCGGACCTGACCGCGTCCCGGTTCGTCGCGTGCCCGTTCGACGCCCCCGGCGCGGTGATGTACCGGACCGGTGACGTGGTGCGGCGGGACTCGGCGGGCCGACTGGTGTTCCTCGGCCGGTCGGACGACCAGGTCAAGGTCCGCGGGTTCCGCATCGAGCTCGGCGAGGTCGAGGCCGCCCTCTCGGCCGTCGCCGGGGTGCGGCAGGCCGCCGCGGTGGTCCGCGAGGACGAGCCGGGGGACAAGCGCCTGGTCGCCTACGTGGTGCCGGCCGCGGACGCCCTCCTCGAGGTGCCCGCGCTGCGCGCCGGGCTGGCCGCGCGGCTGCCGGACTACACGGTGCCCGCCGCGGTCGTCGTGCTGGACGCGTTGCCGTTGACGGTGAACGGCAAGGTGGACCGGGCCGCGCTGCCCGCGCCGGTGTACGCGACCGGCGCGGACCGCGCGCCGAGGACGCCGCGGCAGGAAGTGCTGTGCCGGCTGTTCGCCGAGGTGCTGTCCCTGCCCGAGGTGGGCGTCGACGACAACTTCTTCGACGTGGGCGGCCACTCGTTGCTGGCGACCCGGCTGGTGAACCGGATCCGCTCGACCATGGGGGTCGAGATGGGGGTCCGCCAGCTGTTCGAGAACCCGACCGTCGCCGAGCTCGAGACACGACTCGGGACACCCGGAACGGCACGGCCCAAGCTGCGGCGCAGGTCGCTGTCGGAGACGACGAACCAGTAGTCCTTTTTCCCTGGAAAGCGAGAGAGAAAAACCGATGACGGTACCCCCTGTCCTGCTGAAGGGCGACGAGCTGCTCGAGCACGATCCCGGCGAGACCTACGACACCTCCCGGGACCTCTCGAAGTTCCTGCTGATGCACTACGGCGGCCTCGAGGACCTGTTCGACCGCAGGCCGCACCCGCTGGCCGACGCGCACGGCTTCTGCCGCAGGCTGTCGGACCTGCTCCGCACGAGCGCGGCGGCCACCGGCACGCCGGTGGCACGCGCGCTCGACGTCGGCTGCAGCGTCGGCGGCCTGTCCCACGAGCTGGCCCGCTGGGTGAGCGACGAGGTGGTCGGTGTCGACGCGAGCCCGCGGTCGGTCGGGATCGCCCAGTCGCTGACCGAGCACGGCGGCGGCACGTTCTCCGTCATCGAGCAGGGCCCGTTCCACCGCGAGGTGCGGATCAGCGTCGCCGAACCGCCCGACCGCGCGTACGTGCGCTTCGAGGTCGGGGACGCGAACGCGCTGCGGGTCATGCCCGAGCCCTTCGACGCGGTCGTGCTGTCCAACGTGCTCGACCGGGTCGGGCAGCCCGCGGCGTGCCTGGAACAGCTGTCCGGCTCCGACGACATCCTGCGTACGGGCGGGCTGCTGATGGTCGCCTGCCCGTGGTCGTGGTTCGCCGAGTACAGCCACCACAGCGAGTGGCTCGGCTCCGCCGCGACCAGGACGCCGAGCGAGCCCGCGCTGAAGACGTTGCTGCTCGCGGACTTCGACCTGGTCGGCGAGTCCGACGAGCCGGGCGTGCTGCGCGAGAACCCCCGCGAGTACGACTACTTCGAGTCGCACGTGACCGTCTGGCGCAAGCGGTGACCGCCGGGCCGGCCACGGCGCTGGGCGAGCAGGTCTTCCCGCTCTCCCACGCCCAGCGGCGACTCTGGTTCCTCGATCGCCTCGAGGGCCGGTCGCCGATGTACAACATCCCGGTGATCAGCCGCGTCCACGAGCACGTGGACGCGGGGGCGCTGCGCGCCGCGGTCACCGACGTGGTCGGCCGCCACGAGATCCTGCGCACGATCTACCTCGAGGCCGGCGGTGAGCCGGTGCAGCGGGTGCTGCCCGCGGGCGCGGCGCGGATCGACTTCGCCCACGAGGCCGTCCCCGCCGACCAGCTCGACGCGCGGCTGGCGGCGGCGTGCGCGCGGACGTTCGACCTGTCCGCGGACCTGCCGCTGTCCGTCCGGTTGCTCACCGTCGGCCCGCGGGACCACGTGCTGGTGGTGGTCCTGCATCACATCGCGAGCGACGGCGTGTCGATGGGGCCGCTCAGCCGCGACCTCACCACCGCCTACGCCGCGCGCCTCGCGGGCACGTCGCCCCGGTGGCCGTCGCTGCCGGTGCAGTACAGCGACTACGTCCTGTGGCAGCGGGAGCTGCTCGGCGGCGGCGACGAGCCGACGAGCGAGATGAGCAGGCAGCTGGCGTTCTGGCGGCGCACGCTCGCGGACCTGCCCGAGGAGCTGGTGCTGCCGACGGACTTCCCGAGGCCCGCCGAGGCGTCCTACCGGGGCGGGACCGTCGAGTTCGAGACCGGCGCCGCGCTGCACGCCCGGCTGACGGCGTTCGCGCACACCGAGAACGTCACGCCCTTCATGGTCGTGCACGCGGCCGTCGCGGCGCTGCTCACGCGCCTCGGGTGCGGCACCGACGTGCCGCTCGGCACCGCCGTGGCGGGCCGGGTGGACGAGGCACTCGACGAGCTGGTCGGGTTGTTCGTCAACTCGCTCGTGCTCAGGGCCGACACCGGCGGGGACCCCACGTTCCGCGAGCTGGTGCACCGGGTCCGGGACGTCGACCTGGCCGCCTTCGAGCACCAGGACGTGCCGTTCGAGCGGCTCGTCGAGGCGCTGCGGCCGAGCCGCTCGCTGGCCCGGCACCCGCTGTTCCAGGTGTTCTTCATCCTGGCCAGCGGCGGCGCGGGCGACGTCGAGATGCTCGGCCTGCCGTCCACCACGCTGCGCACGGCAGGGGACACCGCGAAGTTCGACCTGTCGTTCTACCTCAGCGAGGAACGCGACGACGCCGGCCGTCCCGCCGGGATCAAGGGGGTCGTCGAGTACTCGGCCGACCTGTTCGGGCGGTCCGCCGCCGAGGCGATCGCCGCCGCGCTGGTCCGCCTCCTCGACGCGGTGCTGACCGATCCCGGCACGCGGCTCGGCCGGATCGACGTGCTCGACGCGGCGTCCCGGCACCGGCTGCTCGTCACCCGCAACGACACCGCGCGCCCGCTGCCCGCCGTCCGGTGCACCGACCTGGTCGAGGAGCAGGTGGCGAGGACACCCGAGCGCGTCGCCGTGGTGGCGGGCGGCACCGCCCTGACCTACCGCGAGCTCGACGAGCGGGCCACCCGGCTCGCGGCCGAGCTCCGGGCCCGCGGCGTGGGACCGGAGACGTTCGTGGCCATCGCCATGGACCGCACGGTCACCCTGGTGGTGGCGGTCCTGGCGGTGTGGAAGGCGGGCGGGGCCTACCTGCCCGTCGACACCACCTATCCCGCCGAGCGCATCGCGTTCATGCTCGACGACGGCGGGCCCGCCCTCGTGCTGACCGACCCGGACAGCGCGGACCGGGTGCCCGGCGACCGGGACCGGCTCGTGCTCGACGACGCCGTGGTCGCGGACCTGCCCGCGGCGGGGGCGCTCGCGCCCGCCGGGACGCCGGACAACGCCGCCTACGTCATCTACACCTCCGGCTCGACCGGGCGCCCCAAGGGTGTGGTCGTCTCGCACGCCAACCTGGTGAACTTCCAGCTCGCCATGCGCCGCAGGCTGCGGCTCGGCGCCGACGACCGGTTCGCCGCCGTCACCACGACGGCCTTCGACGCCTCGGTCCTCGAGCTGTACCCGCCGCTGATCAGCGGCGGGGTGCTCGTGCTGGTCCCGCGCGCCGCGGTGCGGGAGCCCGCGGAGCTCGGGGCCCTGATCGAACGCGAGCGCGTCACGGTCATGCAGGCCACCCCGAGCCTGTGGCAGATGCTCGTGACCGCGGTGCCGGAGGCCGTGCGGCCGGTGCGCAAGCTCACCGGCGGGGAGGCGCTGCCGCGCGGGCTCGCCGACCGCCTGCGCGCGACCGGCGGCGAGGTCCTGAACCTGTACGGGCCCACCGAGACCACGGTCTACTCGACGTGCGCGCCGGTCGGCGCCCGGCCGGGGGCGCCCGCCATCGGCGTGCCCGTCGACAACACCCGCGTCTACGTCCTCGACGACACCCTCGCCCCGGTGCCGGAGGGCACGGCCGGGGAGCTGTACCTCGCGGGGGCCGGCGTCTCCCGCGGCTACCACCGCAGGCCCGGCCTGACCGCCGCCCGGTTCCCCGCCGACCCCCACGGCCCGCCGGGATCGCGGATGTACCGCACCGGCGACCTCGCGCGGTGGGCGCGCGACGGCCACCTCGAGTACCTCGGCCGCACCGACGACCAGGTCAAGATCCGCGGGTTCCGCATCGAGCTCGGCGAGGTCGAGGCCGCGCTCGACGCCCACCCCGGCGTGCGCCGGTCGGTGGTCGTCGCCCGCGAGTCGGCGAACGGGGACCGGTCGCTCGTCGGCTACGTCGCCGCGCCCGCCGCCCCGGACCTCGACGGCCTGCGCGCGCACCTGGCCGCCCGCCTGCCCGGCTACATGGTCCCGTCGGCGTTCGTGTGCCTGCCCGCGCTGCCGCTGACCGCTAACGGCAAGGTGGACCGGGCCGCGCTGCCCGCGCCGGAGCGGCCGGTCGGCGGCCGGCCTGCCGCGACGCCGCGCCAGCAGGTCCTCTGCGACCTGTTCGCCGAGGTGCTCGGCGTGCCGTCCCCGGGGGTCGACGACTCGTTCTTCGACCTCGGCGGCCACTCGCTGCTCGCGACCCGCCTGGTGAGCCGGATCGCCGCGGTGCTCGGCGCGGACGTCAGCGTCCGGACCGTGTTCGCGGCGCCGACGGTCGCGCGGCTGGACCGGGTCCTCGGCACCGGCGAGCGGGACGCGCCCGGCCCCGTGCTGTCCTACCGCGACAGTGGCGACCGGACACCGGTGTTCCTGCTGCCGCCCGCCAACGGTCTGGGCTGGGCGTACTCGGCGCTGCCCCGGCACCTTCCGGCGGGCCACCCCGTCCACGCCCTGCAGGACCCCCGGCTCGCGGGCGGGCCCGTCGAGGTCCGGTCGGTGACCGAGCTGGCGGCGGAGTACGGCCGCCGGATCGCCGCGGTGCGGGGGAGCGGGCCCTGCATCCTCGCGGGCTGGTCGTTCGGGGGCACGCTCGCACTCCAGATCGCGGCGGACCTGCGCGCCCGCGGCGAGGAGGTGGCCCTGCTCGTCGTGCTGGACGCGCACCCCGGCGGCGACGGGCCCCGGGAGATCTCGCCCGGCCACGCGGCGTTCGTCGGGCTGGAGGGGCTGACCGTCCCGGACGGGCAGAGCAGGCGCGCGGCGCTGACCGCGGCGCACAGCCCGCTCGCGTCGCTCGACGACGGCACCCTCGACCGGCTGGTCGCCGTGACCGGCGCCAACCTGCTGGCGATGGCGCGCCACGAGCCCGCCACGTTCGACGGCCCGGTGCTCGGGTTCACCGCGACCCGCGACAACCCGGGAGCGGGCGCCTGGCGGCCGTTCCTGACCGGCACCACGGACTTCCACGACCTGGACTGTGGGCACCTCGACATCGTCAAGGCGGCGGTGCTGTCCACGATCGGACCGATCATCGGCGAAAGGGTGAGCGACGTTGGCTGACACGAGGGTGAGAACCCTGATCAGAGCGAAGGTGCGGATGTGGGGGTGGCTGTACCGATGACGACGTCCCTGCTGGCACCGGCGTTCGCCCCCGCCCCGTCCGCACCGCCGCACCCCGGCCTGACCCGCACCGCCACGCCGCCGGACCTCGAGACCACCGACATGGCGCAGATCCTGTCCGTCGGCACGGCGGTGCCCGCCACGTCGTACTCGCAGCGGGACCTCGTCGACCTGCTCGGCGTCGCCGACCCGAGGATCCGCTCGATGTACCTGAACAGCGCGATCGAGCGCCGGTTCCTGACCCTGCCCGAGCCGGGCGCGGACGGTGTCCGCGCCATGGAGACCACGGGCCAGCTGCTCGCCAAGCACAAGGCGCAGGGCGTCGCGATGGGCTCCCGCGCCGTGCAGGAGAGCCTCAAGCAGATCGGCGCCGAGCTCGGCGACATCCGCTACCTGTGCTGTGTCACCTCGACGGGGTTCCTCACGCCCGGCTTCAGCGCGCTGCTCATCCGGGAGCTCGAGCTCAGCCCGCACACCAGCCGCGTCGACGTCGTCGGGATGGGCTGCAACGCCGGGCTCAACAGCCTCAACGTCACCGCGGGGTGGGCGCGGAGCCACCCCGGCGAGCTGGCGGTGATGGTGTGCATCGAGGCGTGCTCGGCGGCGTACGTGTTCGACGGGACCATGCGGACCTCGGTGGTCAACAGCCTGTTCGGCGACGGGGCGGCCGCGATCGCGATGGTCGCGGGGACGACCCCGGAGGCGCACACCGACCAGCGGCCCGCTCCCCGGGTCATCGACTTCACCAGCCGCATCATCCCCGAGGCCGTGGACGCGATGCGCTACGAGTGGGATCCGGCCCAGCACGCCTTCAGCTTCTTCCTCGACCCCGAGATCCCCTACGTGGTGGGCAGGCACGCGCGGGAGACGGTCGACCGCCTGCTCGCGCGGTCCGGTCTGCGGCAGGACGCCATCGCGCACTGGCTCGTCCACTCGGGCGGCAAGAAGGTCATCGACGCCGTCGGCGTCAACCTCGGGCTGACCCGCTACGACCTGCGGCACACCACGGGCGTGCTGCGCGACTACGGGAACCTGTCCAGCGGGTCGTTCCTGTTCTCCTACGAGCGGTTGCTGAACGAGGGCACCGTGCGCGCGGGCGAGTACGGCGTGCTGATGACCATGGGCCCCGGCTCCACCATCGAGACCGCGCTGGTCCGCTGGTGACCCGGCCCGCCCCCACCCGCAACCCCAACCTGGAGAAAGAGATGCAGTTGCACCACCGCGTCGACGGCGCCCAGCCCCTCTCGCCCGCGATCGTCGCGGCCCTCGACGCGTTCGTCGACCGGGTCGAGGACGCGCCCGCCGAGGCCGTCCCGGTCCTCGACGTCAGCGGCGTGCCCGCCCCGGACCGGGTGGGACTGCCCGCGATCGGCCTGGTCAACAAGTGGGAGCGGGTGCTGCGCAGGCTCGAGCGGCTGAAGCGGCCGGTCATGGCCGTGCTCACCGGCGACTGCGGCGGCCTCGCGCTCGAGGCGGCGCTCGTGACCGACCTGCGGGTCGCGGCCACCGGCACCACCCTGCACCTGCCGACCGGGCCTGGCGGGGTGTGGCCGGGCATGGGCCTCTACCGCCTGGCCAACCAGGTCGGCTTCGCGCGGGTGCGCCGGTCGGTCCTGTTCGGCGGCACCATCGCCGCGCTGGACGCGCTCGACCGCGACCTGCTCGACGAGGTGACCGACGACGTGGCGGGCGCGGTCGCGGCGGCCGTCGCGATCCTCGGGACCACGGCGGGCCAGGACCTCGCCGTGCGGCGCCAGCTGATGCTCGACGCCACGACCACCTCGTTCGAGGAGGCGCTGGGCCGCCACCTCGCCGCCTGCGACCGCCTGCTGCGGCGCACCGAGGGGGCGAGCGGTGTTCCCGCCCTCGTCTGAGCCGGTCGCGCGGCTGCCGGAAGCCCGCGCGGTGACCGCGGCGGCGGCGCGGCTCGGGGACCGGGACGGTGCGGCGCGGACCGCGGCCCGGGACGCGGCCGACCGGTTCCTGGCCGAGCACGCCGACCGCCTCTACGACCAGGTGACCGGAGGCCGCACCCGCCGGCTCCGGCTCGCCGAGGTCTGCGCGGCCGCCGCCGAGGCGGTGCCCGGGCTCGTCCCCACGCCCGCGGAGGTCGAGGCCGAGCAACGGCTGGCACCGGCGGACAAGGAAGGGCTGGACGTCGACCAGGGCATCCTGATCAGCCACCTGCTGCGGTCGGCGACCGCGGGCCCGCACCTGCTGGCGTCGATGCGGCGCCCGACCGCCCGTGCGCTGGCGCTGCTGCCGGAGTTCGAGCGTACCGGCGTGGTCGCGCTGCGGTCGGTGCGCGTCGAACGCGCCGACGGGGCCGCGCACCTGACGATGCAGCGCGACGACTGCCTCAACGCCGAGGACAACGAGCAGGTCCGGGACATGGAGACGGCCGTCGACCTCGCGCTGCTCTCGCCCGCGGTGCGGGTCGGCGTGCTGCGCGGCGGGGTGATGACCCACCGGCGGTACGCGGGCAGGCGGGTGTTCAGCTCGGGCATCAACCTCAAGCGCCTGCACGCGGGCGACATCTCCTACGTGGACTTCCTGCTGGGCAGGGAGATGGGGTACCTCGCCAAGCTGGTCCACGGCCTGTCCGGCGACCGGGACCTGGCGTGGGACGCGCGGCCGGCGCAGAAGCCGTGGGTCGCGGTGGTCGACTCGTTCGCGATCGGCGGCGGCGCCCAGGTGCTGCTCGCCTGCGACCGCGTGATCGCCGAGCGGGACGCCTACTTCAGCGTGCCCGCCGCGCAGGAGGGGATCATCCCGGGTGTGGCCAACCTGCGGCTCGGCCGCGTCGCGGGTGGACGGCTGTCCCGGCAGATCATCCTGGCGGGCAGGCGGGTGATGGCCACCGACCCGGCCGCGGAGCTGGTGTTCGACGAGGTCGTCGCGCCGGAGGAGGTGGACGCGGCGGTCAAGGCCGAGGTGTTGCGGATGGACAGTCCGGCGGTCGTCGCGAACCGCCGCATGCTCAACCTGGCCGAGGAGCCGCAGGAGGCGTTCCGCCGCTACCTGGCGGAGTTCGCCGTCGAGCAGGCGCGCCGGCTCTACAGCGATGACGTGCTGACCAAGGTGCACCGGTTCGCGACGGGCGCGTGACCACGCGCCACGAGGACGAGTTCGTGACGGAGGAAGACGGATGAGCGACGCCCAGGCAGGCAGCCACCACGTCCACATCGGACCCGGTGCGGCGTGGCCCGCCCGGCTGCCGACGCCCGCGCTGCCGCCCGAGCCGCCGGAACCACCGCTGCCGCCCGAGCCGCCGCTGCCGTTCCACGCGGCGGGGTGGGCCGCGCCGCTGGCCGGTGCCTTCGGCCTGCTGGGCGGCGCGGTGTCCCAGGTGGCCACGACGGGCACCGGCGAGCAGGTGGCGTCGGCCGGTGCGGTCCTCGACCGGGCCCGGCGCGAGCTGTACCGGATCCTCGCCGAGGACGCCCGGTGAACGGCCAGGACGTGCTCGCGGAGCCCGCGGCCGCCGAGGTGCCGCTGCGGCGCAACCGCGCGTTCCAGCTGCTGTGGACCGGGTCCGCCTTCGCCTTCCTCGGCAAGGAGGTCACCGACCTGGTCTACCCGCTGGTCGTGCTGGCCCTCACCGGGTCGCCCGGCTGGGCAGGCGCGTTCGGCGGCGTGCAGCTGTTCGTGTCGCTGCTGGTCGGCCTGCCCGCCGGCATGCTCGCCGACACCTACGACCGGCGGACGCTGCTGATCCTCATGGAGGCGGTGCGCGCGCTGGCGACGGCGAGCGTGGTGGTCGCCGTCGTCCAGGACGCGGTGACGCTGCCGCACCTGCTGGTGGTGGCGGTGGCGGTCGGCGCGGTCCAGCCGCTCGGCGGCACGGCCCGGATGCTGCTGGTGCGGGCGGTGGTGCCGCCCCGCCAGCTCACCGCCGCGCTGACGCAGGAGGAGGTGCGCAGCCACTCGGCCGCGCTCGCAGGCCCGCCGCTCGGCGGCCTGCTCTACGGCGTCGCCGTGCTGCTGCCGTTCGTCACCACCGCCGTGTCCTTCCTGCTGTCGCTGGTGTGCGCGGTGTTCGTGCGGGTGCCGCCGCGGCCGGCGCGGGAGGAGTCCACTCCGGACGGTGAGTCGGTGGTGACGCGGACGTTCAGCGGGCTCGTGGCGCTGTGGCGGGTCCCCATCCTGCGCCACAGCACGTTGTTCGCCGCCGTGCTCAACACGGTCCTCGCGCCGCTCATCCTCGTGATCGTCGTGCTGCTCAACGGGTCCGGCGTCGCGCCGGGCATGGTGGGGCTGACGGTGGGTGGTCTCGCGGTCGGCGGCCTCGCGGGCACGCTGCTGGTGCGCCCGCTGCACCGCAGGCTCTCGCCCGGTGTGCTGATGCTCCTGCTCGGCGGCACCGCCGTGGTGCTGATCGCCGCGCTGGCCCTGCCGTTCGGGCCGTGGTGGCTCGCGACGGCCCTGTTCCTGATCGGCCTCGGCGGGCCGTCGATGCGCGTGCTCGTCGACATCCTGATCTTCCAGCAGGTGCCGGACGAGCAGCGGGGCAGGACGATCACCGGGTTCATGACCGTGCTCGGTGCCGGCGCGTCGCTGGGCATGGTCAGCTCCGGTCTGCTGCTGGAGTTCCTGTCCGCCACCGCCGCGATCCTCACCCTCGCCGGGGTGCTGGCGGTCGCGCTCGCCGTCACCGTCGCCGACCGCAGGATCCGAGCGGTCCAGTGGCCGTCGAGCACGAGCGACGGGTAGGGGGCGCCGATCATGGTGACGACTACCGGGGACGCCGTCCCGCTGTCGTACTCGCAGCGCCGGCTGTGGTTCATGGACCAGCTCGGCGCGGGCGACGGGCTCTACCACCTGCCGGTGGCGCTGGACCTGCACGGCGCGGTCGACCACGGCGCGCTGCGGGAGGCGGTGCGCGGCGTCGTCGCGCGGCACGAGGCGCTGCGCACCCGGTTCCCCGACACCGGCGGGGTTCCGCGCCAGGAGGTGGTGGCGGACTTCGCGCCGCCGGTGCGGCTCGTCGAGCTGACGGGCGCCGACGAGGACGCGGAGCTGGCCAGGATCAGCGTCGCCGAGGCGGTGGCCCCGTTCGACCTGGCCGCCGAGGTGCCGCTCCGCGCGCTGCTCGTGCGCGGGCCGCGCCGCAGCCGCCTGCTGATCACCTTCCACCACATCCTGATCGACGGCTGGGCCGTGCAGACCGTGCTGCGCGAGCTGGCCGCCCTGTACCGGCAGGCGGTCACCGGGCAGGACGCGCGGCTCGGCCCCGTCGCGCTCCAGTACCCGGAGTACAGCCGGTGGCAGCACGAGCTGCTCGCCGGGCCGGAGGGGGCGGAGCTGGCCGGGTACTGGCGCGGTGAGCTGGCAGGCCCGCCCCCGCCGCTCCCGCTGCCCACCGACCGGCCGATGCCACGGCGGCGCACGTTCGCGGGCGACACTGTCGAGTCGGACCTGCCCGCCGACTTCACCGCGCGGATCGCGGCGCTCGCGCGGCGGGCGCGCACGACCCCGTACATGGTGCACCTCGCCGCCTTCGCCGCGGAGCTCGGCCGGTGGTGCGGCACCGCCGACGTCGTCGTCGGGGTGCCGATGGCCTGCCGCACCGAGCCGGAGCACGCCGAACTGGTCGGCTGCACCCTCAACGTGGTGCCGCTGCGGATCGACGCGGACCCGGCGGCGGACCTGGCCGGGCTGGCCGGGCACGTGCGGGAGCTGCTGCTGGACGCGTTCGCCTGCCAGCAGCTGCCGCTGGACCGGATGGTCGAGCTGTTCGTCACCCGGCGCGGCCGGGACCTGACGCCGCTGTTCCGCGTCCTGTGTAACCACATGGGGCACGCGCCGGACCTGGCGCTCGCGGACGGGACCACCGCCCGCGTCGTGGACCGCTTCCCGCTCGGGGTCGCCAAGTACGACCTCACCCTGCACCTGATCGACCTGCCCGCGGGTGCGCGGGCGACCGTCGAGTACGCCACCGAGTTGTTCGACGCGCCGACCGTGCGCGGGTTTCTCGACCGGTACCTCGACGCGCTCGACGCGGGCACCGCGGACCGGGCGGACATCCCAGCGAGAGGACCCAGCCGTTGACCACCGACCCGAGCCCGCCCCCGCCACCCGGCGACCCGCTGCACGACCTGCTCCACGAGGCCGTCCGGCGGCAGGCCCGGCTGCGGCCGCACGCCGTCGCCGTGCTCGCCGACGGGGTCGCGCTGACCTACCGGGACCTCGACGAGCACGCCAACGCCCTCGCACGCGAGCTGCGCGCGCTCGGCGTGGGACCGGAGTCCGTGGTGGCGGTGCACCAGCCGCGGGGCGCCGCGATGGTGGTGTCGATGCTCGCGGTGCTCAAGGCGGGCGGGGCGTACCTGCCCGCCGACCCCGCGCAGCACTCGGCGCGCTCGGCGGACGTGCTGGCGGACGCGGGGATCACCGCAGTGGTGAGCCACCCCGCCGGGCCGGAATTCGCCGTCCCGCACGTGCTCCGCTTCGCGCTCGACGGCGCCGCCCGCGCGGCCGACCCGCCGCCGGTCGCCGTGCACCCCGCGAACCTCGCCTACGTCATCTTCACCAGCGGCTCCACCGGCACCCCCAAGGGCGTGGTGGTGGAGCACCGGCACGCGGCCGGTCTGCTGGCCGCCGGCCGGGCGCTGATGCGGTTCGGCCCGGACGACGTGTGGAGCCAGGTGTCCTCGGCGGCGTTCGACTTCTCCGTCTGGGAGATCTGGGGCGCGCTGACCCACGGCGGCAGGCTGGTCGTGGTGCCCGACGACGTGCGCGCCGCCCCGGACGAGCTGTACCGGGCGCTGGTGCGCCACCGGGTGACCGTGCTGAGCCAGACCCCCGGCGCGTTCCGCCAGCTCGTGCGCTACGAGGACGACGCGGGCGCCGATCCCGGCCTCGCGCTGCGGGTGGTCGCGCTCGGCGGCGAGGCGGTGCTGCCGAGGGCGCTGCGCGGCTGGCTCCGCCGCCACCCCGACGGACCCGGGGTGTTCAACATGTACGGCATCACCGAGACCACCGTGCTGTCGACCCACCACCGGATCGGCGCGGCGGAGGCGGACGCGGACCACAGCCCCGTCGGCACCCCGCTCGCCGGGGTCACGGCCCACGTCCTCGGCACCGACCTGCGCCCGGCCGGGACGGGGGAGCTGTACGTCGGCGGGATCGGGGTGGCACGCGGCTACCTCGGCAGGCCCGGCCTCACCGCCGCCCGGTACGTGCCGGACCCGCACGTCCCCGGCGCCCGGATGTACCGCTCCGGGGACGAGTGCGGACAGGGCGCCGACGGCCTCGAGTACATCGGCAGGCTCGACCGCCAGCTCAAGGTGCGCGGGCACCGGATCGAACCGGCCGAGGTGGAGGCCGCGCTGCTCACCTGCCCGTCGGTGCGCGACGTCGTCGTGACCGTGCGGGCCGACGCGGCCGGGACGCAGCGGCTGGTCGCCTACCACGTGCCGGCTCCGGACGGGCAGACCGATCCGGCGGCGTTGCGCGACCACCTGTCGGCCCGGCTGCCCGCCTTCCTCGTGCCCGACCTGTACGTCGCGGTGCCCCGGCTGCCGCTGACCGCCAACGGGAAGGTCGACGTCGCCGCCCTGCCCGACCCCGGCGACGGGCGACCGGAGCTCGCCACCGCGTACGTGGCCCCCGGGACCGAGCTGGAATGGGCCGTCGCGGCGATCTGGTCGGAGGTGCTGGGGGTGGACCGCGTCGGCGTCGAGGACGACTTCTTCGCACTCGGCGGGCACTCGATGCTCGCGACGCAGGTGGTCGCGGCGATCCGCGACCGGCTCGGCAGGCGCGTGACGCTGCGGATGCTGTTCGACGAACCCGGCCTGGGCGCGCTCGCGCGGGCCATCGACGAGAACGACCGTGAGGTGGCCAGGTGATGGACGAGGTGGAGACGGCAGGTCGGGTCGCGATCATCGGGATGAGCGGCCGCTTCCCCGGTTTCGGGGACTTGGACGGCTTCTGGCGCGGCCTGGTCGAGGGCCGGGAGGGCGCGACGGAGTACTCGCGGGACGAGCTCCTCGCCGCCGGGGTGCCCGCGGCCGACGTCGACGACCCCGCCTACGTCCGGCGCGGGTTCCCGCTCGCCGGTCACGGCCGGTTCGACGCGGAGTTCTTCGGCCTCACCCCGGCCGAGGCGGAGGTGACCGACCCGCAGCACCGGATCTTCCTGGAGTGCTGCTGGGAGGCGCTGGAACGCGCGGGCTACC